>Ga0190359_1000817_pt1 | contig 20791 bp, 17 predicted proteins | sample 48721823_MG_FD_161269 | JGI IMG/M metagenome (GOLD analysis project Ga0190359, IMG submission 161269) | Hydrothermal vent microbial mat bacterial communities from Southern Trench, Guaymas Basin, Mexico - 4872-18-2-3_MG | ecosystem: Environmental > Aquatic > Marine > Hydrothermal vents >... | reverse complement strand
GGTTTGGTGATGTTTACCTTGTAAGGGATAAACTTATAGACAGGAAGTTTGCCCTGAAGGTTGGGCGTGGTGGTGGTAACACAGAGGCATTCCTTGAAGAGGCAAGGATTATTTCCCATTTAGAACATAAAAACATAATACGGTTTTTCACAGCAGATATTATTGATGGAAGGATTGTTATTGTTACAGAGTATATTGAAGGAAGAACCCTGAGAGAAATCATAGACAGAGATGCACCATTGGACCCTGAAACAGCTCTTGATTATGGAAAGCAACTCCTCTCTGCACTTATCTATGCCCATAAAAGGGGTGTTATCCATAGGGACCTGAAACCAGAGAATATCATGGTGCTTGATGATGGGAATATAAAGGTGGTTGATTTTGGCATTGCAAGGATTGGGGAGGGAGACCTCACAGTTTCAATTGCCGGAACACCACCATACATGGCAAGGGAGGTGTGGAAGGGGAAGGCATCAGAACTTTCAGACCAGTGGTCAGCAGGATTGATTCTCTATGAGATGCTCACAGGAAAGAATCCATTCTTTGGTGAGACACTTGAAGATGTGAGGAAGAAGATTTTTAAGGGCAAGATACCCCACATAAACACATATGGAATATCTATACCATCAAGGATTGGTGAAGCCATAATGAGGGCATTGTCCCCTGACCCTGATAAAAGGTATCCTGATGTGAGTGTCTTTCTCTCTGAACTCACAATAAAGGATTCAGTCTCTCCACCTGTATATATAAAGAAAAAAGAATTGCGTGGACTTCCATATCCCCTTACAGAGGAACAGAGGGAGGCAATTGAGGCAGATGCAAATGTTCTTGTGCTGGGAGGCCCTGGGACAGGTAAGACCTACACACTTATGGCAAAGGTTGTTCATTTGCTTAAGAAGGGTGTCAGACCAGAGAATATGATTGTAACAACATTCACACTGAGAAACTGGTCTGAACTTGAGAAGAGGATAGGAAGGGAACTGGGGCACAGGGTGAGGGAGATAATCCTTGGAAACTTCCATCATGTATGTATGATTTTTCTCAAACGGGATATTGGTCTTTTAGGTTTTGGTGAGGATTTCAGGGTGATTCCTCCCAATATACAGGCAATTTATATGAAGAAGGCCTGTGAGGGGACAGGGGTTGATTACAGGTATGCCACAAACAGGATTTCTTCTTACAAGGCAAAGGGGATTGACGTGAGAATGGCTGAAACAATTGGGGTTTCTGAAAAGGTTTTGAGGGTATGGAAAAAGTATCAGGAAATATTGAAAAATGAAAATTCACTGGATTATGACGATGTTATACTCTATACCATGAAACTCTTTCAGGATGAGGCAGTTGCCAGGGAATACAGAAATAGGTTCAGCCATATACTTGTTGATGAGTTCCAGGACCTATCCCCTGCCCAGATTTCCATATTGAGGCAGATGTGCGGGGATAATAACAGGATCTTTGCCACTGGCGACGACGACCAGATGATCTATGGATGGAGGGGAGCAAACCTCAACAACATCAGAAAATTTGGGGAGGACTTTCCACCTGCAAAGGTTTTCAGGCTCACGAGGTCCTTCAGGCTTCCGTCCTCAATACAGAAGGCAGCATCCAATCTTATAAGGTTCAATCTTGAGAGGGAAGAAAAGGTTGTTATTCCAAGGGATTTCAATGATAAATCTTCTATAATCATAAAGCAGTTTTCAAAACAATCTGGTGAGGCATCCTTTGTTGCATCCGAGATAAAAAAACTTGTGAAGGCTGGATATAACTATTCTGATATAGCAGTGATTTACAGGGTTAACTATCTTTCAAGGGGGCTATCGGAGGCGTTCAAAAAGAGTGGGATACCCCATTCCTTTGTTGGTGGTGGTTTTTACGAGAGAAAAGAGATAACAGGGCTTATAAGTGTTCTTGAATACATTGCCTATGGTGGAAAGACCAGACTTTTCAAAGCCCTGTTGTATCCAGAAGGGGGGAAGGCTTCCAGAAAAAAGACGGACATTGACCAGATACTGAAAAACAAGGAAATGAAGAAAAAATACCAGATACTTGAAAATATAAGGGGTGCTTCTCCAGGGATAACAACAACTATCCGTTCTGTGATTGATTTCTTTAATGTTGTTCAGTATTATACAGACAGGGAGGGTGGGCTTGAAAGCCTTGAAAACATAAATGAATTCCTGAAGGCAGGTGAGGAGTTTGAGGAGAGGTTTCCAGAAAAGTCACTGAAGAAGTTTCTTGAATACATACAGGAGGTTTCAAGGGCAGGGGTTTCAGGTCAGGAAGGAGTGAACCTGATGACTGTCCACTCGGCAAAGGGTCTTGAATTTCCAGTTGTTTTCATTTATGCTTTAAGGGATGGTGTTTTTCCACTCCTCAGGAGTTTGAGCACCAGGGAGGAACTTGAAGAGGAGAGGAGGCTTATGTATGTTGCAATGACAAGGGCCACTGAGAGACTTTATCTTACCTGTTCTGTTTCAAAGAACAGATTGAGTGGTTCTGATAAACCTTCAAGATTTCTTTCAGAAATCTTTGGACAATAGGAGGGGGTATGATTGAGAAGTTTATTGCATCACTGGACAAAGGTGAGGCATTCTTTGAAGGGAATGTGTTGTTTGTACCCATCAAGGGAGAGGACAGGGGAAACGGTGTTTCTGTTCTTGATGAATCAATAGCAGAGGGAACCCTTGAAGTGAAGGACTCGGGTGTAATTGAGACGGCTGTGATTGATTATCGCGGGAATAATCCACTCTTTGTTATGGATGGCGAGGAGATTGTTGGGGCAAGGCAGAACAGGATTTTTGCCACATCTTTTTTAACCGAAAGGGTGGAAGACTTTCGTGTCCCTGTTGTGTGCGTGGAGGAAGGGAGGTGGGAAGATGGAACCTATTTTGCAACAGGCACGGTCTGTGCCAATCCCCAGATAAGGTCTGTGATTGCAACAACAACATTCAAAAGCCTTAAAAAGAGGAAAGGATTCAGGCCCGACCAGAAACTCGTGTGGAAGGAGGTGAGAAAGACCCTTGACAGGTTGAATGTGCAGTCAAAAACACTATCCCTTCATGATGTTTACAACAGGGGTATGTCCCTGTTCTTAACAGATTATACCCCTGATGAAGATACCATAGGAATAATGGGTTTTGATGGGGAGGGATTCACGGGTATGGATGTTTTTTCATCCCATGCAATCTTCAAAAAACTCTCAGGAAAGATTATCCAGAGTTATCTTATGGGTTCATGGGGTATAAGGGGCAAGTTTCCCACAGCACCAGAGCCATTGAAAGAGATTGAAGGGCTTGAAGACTGGAAGGAGTTTCCATCCATCGGGCTTGGAAGGGAATACAGGACAGAGAATAGAGATAAGGTGGCAAAGGCACTTGTTGATAATGATAAGGTGGTCCATCTTTCAATATTCAGGAGAACAGTATGATAGTGATACTTTTATCCTTAATTCAGGTGTTTTTCTCGCCCAATGGTGGGTGTAAGGATGCAGTATTAAAGGAGATAAATTCTGCAAAAAGGAGTGTTCAGGTTGCTGTTTATCTTTTGACAGACAGGGAGATATCAAATGCCCTTCTGAATGCAAAGGAAAGGGGGGTTGATGTAAAGGTTGTTCTGGACGGAGAGCAGGCAGATGAAATTTCCTATTCAAAGCACATCTATTTGAAAAAACATGGGGTTGATGTCAGGCTTGTTTATCCAGGGAAGAGTGGAAAGGGGATTATGCATCACAAGTTTGCAGTGATTGATAAAAAAACACTTCTAACTGGTTCATTCAACTGGACACCAACGGCGGATAGATACAACCACGAGAATCTTTTAGTTATTAAAAAAAATAAAAAACTTTTGAAGAAGTTTCTTGCTGAATTCAAAAGATTGTACAAAAAGGGGGTACCTGTGGAGATTGAAACAAAGGTTGTGAATGGCAATAACACGCGAGAGGTAAAGGACTATGTTGGAAGAACTGTTTATGTGAAGGGTAAGGTTTATAACTGGCACATATCCAGAAAGGGCAATCTCTTTATTGATTTTGGGAAGACAAGAAAGTCCTTCACCTTTGTTATGTGGAGTGAGGGTGTAAAGGAGTTAAAAAAGAGAGGTTTTCCCTTTGAGAAACTTGACAATGGGTATGTCAAGGTTTATGGAAAAATCATTGACCATCCAAAATACGGGCTTGAAATCTTAACCGATGACCCTGATGCTATTGAGATTGTAAAATGATACAACTAATAAATGCTTACAAAAAGAAAGAGAAGATTGCCCAGTTAAAGTCCTTCCTTGAAAGGGTTGCTCCAGTGAGAGTAACCCCATTCAGGATTGTTGAGGCCGTTTCGTGTGCTGTGATTTCAGGTTCAGAGAGGATTATAACAGAGGAAGGCATACTTCCATCAGCAGAGGATTTTCTTTTAAAGGTGAAAGTTCCTGTTATAGGGATATGCTATGGCATGCAGCTTATATCCTGTGTTTTTGGTGCACAGATTGAAAGTGGAGATAATATAAAGGGTTTGAGGAAGGTCAAAATTATCAGGGAGAATCTGTTGACCACTGGACTTCCCCGGGAGGTAATGCTCCCCGAAAGCCACAGGGAGAGGATTATTTCAGTATCAGATAAACTTGAGATTTTTGCAGTTTCAAAAGCAGGTATTGAACTTGTTAAGGTCAAAGGCAGAGATATTTATGGAACCCAGTTTCACTTTGAACGTTCAAAAAAATACGGATACATAGTTTTGAAAAACTTTCTCAGAATAGCAGGAGAGGATGTATAAGCGAATAATAACAAGATTTCTCATCTTCTCCCTGATTGCAGGAGCCTCTTTTTATGTCGAGAGAACAGAGAGACTCCACTCACCTTACACTATTCTGAAATATTATTCATCTTTTGAAAAGAAAAAGAATGGTTACTCTGTCAGGTTTTTGAGGAGGTATGGACTCACCTTTGATGGGTCAATCCAGTCATACTTAGAGAAAAGGATGTCCCGTTATAAAACAGGGTATATAGATGTTATAATGATTGATGTGAGAAATAAAAAGATGGTTGCCTTCTATGACAGGGGTGGTGTATTCAATAAGTCATTAAAGGCAGCCTCCATATTCAAGGTTTTCACCCTGATTGCTGGTTTGTCCTCAGATTCCATTGGCCCCTTTGACCCTGTTGAATACAGGGGTAATCCACATTCCTCAAACCCGGAATACTGGACCAATGGAAGAAGGAGGATAAAATCCCTTTCAGATGCATTCGGCGAGTCAAGCAATCCTGCATTTGCACTTCTTGGTGAGGAGGTGGGTGAAGAAAATATCATAGAGACATGCAGGAACCTGCTCCTTGGTACAAACATAATGGATGTGGTATCAGGATATATAAATGAATCAACAGATGTGAAATTGCTTGCACCAGGGCTTAAGGGAAGTTACATATCACCCCTTTATGCATCAGTCCTCGCATCAGGTATAGCAAATGATGGTGTTTTTTTTATCCCCGAGATTGTTTCCGGAATAGGCTACATATCCCTTGGACGACTGATTGACCACGATGTTGCAGCATGGACAAGGCATATTTCAAGGGGTACGGTGATTGATGGCACTGCAAGGCGTTATTACAAAAAATTAAAAATAAAAATAGAAATGGGGGGTAAAACTGGTTCAATAACAGGGATTGACCCGCCAGGCTGGTACGAATGGTTTGTTGGGTGGGCTCCTGTGGATACCCCGCTTGTTGCAGTGGTTGTCTTTGCTGTTCACGATAGTATAAAGTATTTTTCACCCGCAGAGGTGGGCTTATATATGATGAACAGGTATCTGAAAAAATAAAGGGGTCAGGCATACACCTTCTACTTTTTGCATTCAGCAGGGTTTTGCAATTTGACAGTTTGTTAAATTTATAAATTTATCCTCCGTCCCTTAGATAGAGAAGATGAAGTGGGGGCAGATGCCCCCACTTTTATTTTAATAGTATTATCTTTTTCAGTAGCAGGGGCTTACCGTCCTTTTTAATACTGATGAAGTAAACCCCATTTTTCATACTATATGAATACACCCTGATTTTTCCGGAGTTCAAAACCCTGTATTTTTCATTCAAGACACATCTTCCTGTAATATCAAAGAGTTTTATATCCACATTGCCAGGCCTTGCAATCTCCATGTAAACGGGGATACTGTTTCCAGTGAGTATGGAGGAATTGAGAATTGCAAGGTCTCTGTCTTTCAAGGTGTTTTGCTCAACAAAAACTGGTTCTGGTGGTTCTGGATGGTATGGGTCAGAGTTTGTGCTTCCGTAATACCAGGCAAGGAGTGCATCGTAAATCTGCCTTGCACCTGGCACATATCCCATTGAATAAACAGTATCCCTTCCTCCATTCATACCATATCCAATACCCGTTCCAAACACGAACCTTAATGTCTCCCCATCTGCAATGGTGAATGGACCCATGCTTATGTAAAACCTGTAATCAAACTCATCTGCACCAAGGTCGTATGGGTGGGGTTTCTGTCTGAACCCGTAGAGATGTTCGCTTGTTCCATCCATGAATCTATATTTTGCCTCATCCGTTCCAGGGTCTTCATCCCAGTTCCACCACCCATATGTAGCAGGCCTTATAATCCTTGCAGTATCTCCATATGCATCAATAAATATAGAATCTGAACCTGATGGAGGTGCGTAGATGAATCCACCAAAGATATAACCAGGGGAAAGCCCATTATCACCTGTATCGTTTTCAGGGGTTTCAGGGTCGTCTGAGTCATACATGAATGCCATGTTCCTCCACACAAGGAGTGTATCTCCATGAACAGTGGTTTCATCAGGGTCATCACCAAAGAGTGTTGCCTCATCATACACCCCATCGCTTCCAATCAGTGTTGTATCCCTCATGATTGTTAATGTATCAACAGGTGAAGGGAAGTGGGGAAGGGTATTCCAGGCATTCCCTGTCCATCCATCAAAGTGAACAAGGTCATCAATGTGTGGGTTTGATGGGTCAGCAGAGGAGACATCTGCATCAAAGATTATGGCAAAGTAAACATCTTCAAGTGTATCAGGAAGCCCTGCCATTCCATTTGATTTGTTGTATATCACATAGAATTCATACAGTTTTGCATTCCTCAGTAGGGGGTCTGTATCCCATCCAATTGCCTCCTGTATGATTTTAATTCCAAGGGGATGTGGGTTTGAATAGTAAGTTCCATAGTCAATAAAACTTGAAACAATGTCAAGGTCACCCTTTGATGCATTCGCATCAATCCATGATGGGTTGTCTGGACTGAATTCATATTCACCATACCCGGAGTGGGAAACATAGTAGTTTGAGCCTATTTTTGTTCCCACCCATATCCTTCCTTCCCAGAGATAATAACACCCAGCATACCATGGCCAGTCATAGGACGGATTCCCGGTACTTCCTGCATTTGGATCACCGAAAATACCACAATTACTCACAACTGTCCTCAAAATTCCTGCATCGTGGGTAACAAATCCAGGGTCATTTGATGAGGGGAGCAAAAATTTGCTCAGGGTTGCCTTTGCCATTCTGGACTCCACTGTATCATAAACACAGGTTACCCCATAGGTGATACTACTATCAGAGCCCGCCAGTGTGTCTATGTAACTGGTTGTTTGCAGATTGCTTGCAATCAGTGTGAATTCAGTTTCATTTAACCTCTTTCTGTAAATATTATATGTATGGTTTTGTTTCTTGCCCCGGTACTCTGGAGGGGCAAAGTTGATATAACCCTTTTCATTCATAAGTCTTCCTGACACCATTGCTGGTGGTGGGTATATGGTGGGGTGCGCAACAACTGTGTCAGTGGATGGGCTTTCTCCTCTGCTGTAAAGGGCTGTTACATAGTAGTAGTATGTGGATTCGTTCTGGACAGTATTATCAATATAGTGGCAGGAATCAACACTTGCAATTACATTAAAAACCATGGATGTGCTTTCAGCCCTGTAGATGTTGTATTGCAGAAAGTATTTACTGCTTGTTGCAGGTGGTTTATTCCACTTAAGTTCAGCCATGCCATCTGCATAGGGATTTAATATTCTCAAAGAGGTTGGTGGAAGAAGCACAGGAGGCAGGGTGTCAATTTTAATTTCTGAACCTATTTTGCCCAGACCTGGGAAGAATGCAATGAAAGAATCACTGGGTGAAAAGTAGATTTCCGCCTCATTGTGTGTTCCAAGGTCAATATCCTCATAGGTGGAATCAGAACCACACCTTACAATCCTCAATCTTCCAGGAACATTCAATGTTGCATTGAAGAGAATGGTATTATTTGAAGACCTTATGCTGAATTTATAACCTAATATCTTAAGGTAAGCGGGTTCTCCAGTAGTGTAGGGGAGTGAACCAATGTTTCTGAGATACACTGTTGTGCTACACAGGGAAAGTTCATTGAGGAAGCAGGACGAACGAAATTCAGGGAAAAGGTCATCAAAGAAGGTGAGTACATATCCTGAATCAGAGAGGGTTGAATCAATGGATGGTATTCCATTTATTGGGTTTTGCAAAAGGCCTTTAAGGAAACCGCTCCCGAAATTTTCATACAGGTAGAGAGAAAAGACAAAAGACTCTTCAGAATTATACAGATCGGTCAGCCCTGTATAGATGCCTGCAAAATTGCCCTCACCTGTTTCTGTGAGATACCAACCATACCATTCATACATGGTTTTAAGGAAGTCTTCCTCATCAGGGTCATAACCATTGTGAATCAGGTCTGTGATTGAATAGGTGATGTTTTTCTGCGCATTCTCACCATTAGAAAGCAAGGGATAGTCCACATATATTACATCGCATTTATTGGAATGGGGGTCAAGTGTGTCATGGTCAACAGGGTTGAAGTAGGAGTAACACCAGTTTGAACTCCAGTAATTCTTGTCATATATATCAAGGAGCAAAACCTTTATCTTTCCATCACCATCAATGTCAGGAAGGTCACCCAGTTTATCTGTTAGTACATCTATTATGCCCATTGAAGGATTTGCTGGTGTATGGGCTTTGAGCCATGCTAAAACAGTATCTGCATTTTCAGGAAGGGGTTCAAAAAGATATGTTTTTTCCCAGGATGTACCCCCGTAGTTTATGAAGGGACCGTTTTCATTGAGCAGGAAGATTGTATCAGGTAGTATACTTGAGATTGCAATAATATTATTCACATAAGGTTCAGCACCAATATCAGGGAGATTCCATGTGATGTCTGTGAATGTATTACCACCATCTGTTGACCTGAATATTCCATCGTGCGTTCCTGCATAGACTATGGATTCATCATTGTATGATGCAGTGATTGATGTTACAGAGTCAGAAATGCTTGAGTGATACCAGTTTGCTCCCATGTCATTTGTGTAGTAGACACCAGTGGGTGTTCCAACCCAGATGGTTGAATCTGTATTATGGGATACATGGAAGCACAGGATATTTTTATCAGGGAGTGTGGTTGAAAGTTCAATGAACTGTGAATCAGGACCCGACCAGAGGAACACACCATTGGTTGTGGCAATGAATACCGAATCATTACCAATATTACTGGGGCACAATCCTCTTATTTTACCCATTGTGGTGTCAAAAGGAATCATTGAGAAGTGATAATATAAAGGCACTCTCCTTGTGTATATTCTTTTTTCGTTTGCCACATAATACCTCAATAGGGATTGAATGGAAGTGTTGTTAGGTGATAAACATGCAGCCACAAATCCTGAATCCTTCAACTCACTATGATAGTCAACATCTGTCCATGAATCAAAATTATTCGTGCTTTGATATAGATGTTTTTCAGTGAGTCCGAGCATTCTATAAACATTACCCGGGGAGTAATAGAGGTCGACAAAAATCAGGGAGCAGGGTTTTGTCCAGGAAAAGCCTGTTCCTGCCCTGTAAAGGCCTGAATCTGTCGCAACAAGGAAAAGATCTTCTTTGCATTCGGCATCGTAGAATCCTCCAATCTTTGTAAAGGAATATACCTGGACATTGAGTGAATCCAGTGACAGGATAAAGTGTTCCCTGTGGTAGGATCTGTAAAACCCCTGGTCCTGAACCCAGAAGGTCTCAGGGTTCAATGAAAGAAGAAGGATTATAAGATTCATAAACACCTCCATTGCTATAAAACACTTACATTCTCAAAAAGTCTTCCCGTAACATCCATTCAATGACTTTTCTGATGGAATGTTCAAATCGTATGTGTGGCAAGAGACAAAGTATTTTAGATATTCAGAACCACACCAATTCTCCTGATATGCTGGATTTGAAAACCTTCTAATTTGTATTATCATTATTCACTCCCGCTATTATGTTATAATACACCAAAAAATTTATTCTGTCAATTGGAAAATAGAATGGATATTAAGCCTGTTATCCCCCGTTGTTCTTTTTCAGGGATTCATTTGCCATCTGGAGAACCTTAACAATCTTCAGGGCAAACTTTCCATTTGAGACAGGGGTTTTTCTCGTTTTTATGCATTCAACAAAGTGTTCCATCTCCAGTTTTAATGGTTCTGTACCTTCTATCTTTGGTGCATGTATGTCGCCTGTCCTGTATGTGAGAAGGAATTCACCATAGTCGTATGGTTCCTTTAACTGGACACCAGAGTCGTATATCTTGACCTTCTCCTGAGGATTTGTTTCATCGTAAACAATCATCTTTTTGGAACCAACAATAATGGTTCTTCTTATCTTTGATGGGGCGAGCCAGCCCACCTGGATGTCTGCAATAACGCCATTATCAAAGATTGTGTGAATGAATGCTACATCAGCAAGTCCATCAAGCACTGCATCCTTACCAACAGCAGATACATGTTTTGGTTCTGTGTCCATCCATGTGAAGATTATTGAAAAATCATGGGGGGCAAGGTCCCATATTACATTGGCATCCTTTCTATGTATTCCAAGATTCACCCTTGTAGAGGTTATATAATATATATCCCCAACCTCCCCACTCTCTATAATTTCCTTTATCTTCAGAACTGCAGGATTGAACATAAATGTATGACCAACCATCAGGATTTTGTTCTTTTCTTCTGCAAGATTCACAAGATTCTCTGCTTCAGTATATGAAACAGTGAGAGGTTTCTCAACAAATACATCCTTATCCTTTTCAAGGGCAAGTTTTGCCAGTTCATAATGGGATTTCACAGGTGTGGCTATAACAATTGCTCTGACATCAGGGTCATCAATAAAATCACAGGATGTTGTGTACTCCGCATTGGGGAATTTCCTCTTTATTATATCAATCCTTTTTTTGTCCTCATCACACCCAATAACTTCAACATCTGGAATATGTAAAAGATTCCTCAACAGGTTGGGTCCCCAGTATCCAAGACCAATAACTCCAATCTTCATAAATCAACCCCCAGCAAAAAAAGCCCTTATTGTGTCACATACATATTCAACATCAGCATCTGTCATATGTGGATGTATGGGTAGAGATATAATTTCATCGGCAACCTTTTCTGTAACAGGCAGGGAAATATTCAGTTCTAAAAGAGGCTCCTGTTTATGGCAGGGAACAGGGTAATGGATTCCTGCACCAACTCCATTCTCCCTCAGGTAGTTAAATAGTTCATCCCTTCTCTCTGTCCTTATAACATAGAGATGATACACATGCTTTGCCTTTTCGTGTTCAACAGGTGTTTTTATGGGGAGGTCAGAGAGATAGTCGTTGTACATCCTTGCAATCATTCTCCTTCTCTCATTCCATTTATCCAGTCTCTTTAATTTAAGCCTCAGGACTGCTGCCTGTAATTCGTCAAGTCTCCCATTAAAACCAAACATCTCATGGTGATACTTATCCTTCTGACCGTGCTCCCTCAGCCTTTTCACCATGTATGCAATGTCCGGATCGTTTGTTGTAACGCCTCCTGCCTCTCCAAATGCACCGAGGTTCTTTGAAAAGTAGAAACTGAATCCTGCAACATCACCAATGGAGCCGACCTTTCTGCCATTATACTCTGCTCCCTGTGCCTGGGCTGCATCCTCAATAACCTTCAGATTATACTTCTTTGCTATCTCCATTATCCTTCCCATACATGCACTCTGTCCGTAGAGATGAACAGGAAGGATAGCACGAACTACTTTCCCGTCAGATTTGTCAATAAGGGTTTCACCATCAAATCTACATTTTGTTTCAATATACTCAAGGATTCTATCAGGGGATATGTTGTATGTGTCCTCATTTATATCAACCATTAGGGGTTCCGCCCCTGCATGGATGATTGCCTCAATAGTGGCAAAGAATGTATGGCTTACAGTTATCACCTTTTCACCAGAATTTACCCCTGCTGCACGTATTGCGTAATGAACCGCCTCAGTACCATTCCCAACACCAATACAGTCAGCAACGCCTATATACTCACCAAACTCCTTTTCAAATGCCTGAACATTTGGTCCAAGGTAGAGCCTCATACCTTCAAGTATTTCTTCCCACATATTAAATAGTTCTTCTTTTATCTCTCTGTACTGAGCCTTAAGGTCAACAAGTGGAACATTCCTCATAAGGCCCTCCTCACCCTTGCCTTTTCCCCATAAACAAGTGTTCCCGGTGGAATATCGTCTACTACCACAGAACCAAGACCTATTAAGGCATTCTCACCTATTGTGATACCGCACTTTATCACGGAACTTGCACCAATTGCAGCCCCCCTCTTTACAAGCGTAGGAACAATCTCATACTCATCAATCAAACTTCCATCCTCCTTGCAACTCCTCGGGAATAAATCATTGGTGAAGACCACGTTGGGACCGAGAAAAACGCAATCTTCAATGGTTACCCCTTCTGGAATGAAAACAAGGGGTTCAATCTTCACCTTTTTCCCAATCTTTACCCCTTTCCTGATTTCAACAAATGCTCCAATCTTTGTCTCCGCACCAATTTCTGCACCGTAGATATTTACATTACTCCATATAACAACGCCATCTCCGAAAACAGTGTCCTTCACTATTATGTTGTATTCAGGTATCAGTATATCCACTGGCGTGTTATCCGGTATCTCCTTTTTTTCACCCCTGATTAGAACATATCCCATTAATCCTCCTTAGTATGCTCCTTTTCCGAATACTATGTTTGGTATGGTTTGTAGTATAAGATGGATGTCAAGCCAGAATGACCTGTTATAGGCATAATAAATGTCAAGAAACACAGATTCATCAAAGGGTAAGAGTGAACGGCCAAATACCTGCCACATACCTGTAATTCCCTGCTTCACAATCAATCTCAATTTATGCCATTCCTCGTATTCCTTGATTTCATAGTCAAGTGGTGGTCTTGGACCAACAATGGAAAGGTGGCCTTTCAGAACATTGAAAAATTGTGGTAACTCGTCGAGGCTTGTCTTCCTGAGAAAGTATCCAACGGGTGTTACCCTTGGGTCATTTGTGAGTTTATAAACCTTTCCATCCTTCTTTTCCCCTTTTATAAGATTTTTCACATACTTCTTATGCACCTCATCATCTATATTCGTGTACATTGACCTGAACTTGAGCATGGGGAAGGGTTTCATTCCCTCTGTTAGCCTTGTCTGTTTGAAGAAAACAGGACCTTCTGAGGTGAGCTTGATGATGATGGGAACAAATATGAAGAAGGGCAGAAAGACTATTATTGCCACGATGCTTCCAATAATGTCAACAATTCTCTTTGATACAAGATAGACCTTTGACCTGCCAGACCATCTGAATGGAACAAGGGGGATACCAGCAAAGTAGAACCAGTAAGGTACACCCCTTATTTTCTTATTAAGTTCTGAATAGACAAAAACTTTCTCTTTATTCATAAAATCACCAAGTTTTTTTAAGAGCACTTCGTAGCCTCCTTTATTTAAGACAAGGATAAAAGTTATTTTGTTCCCTCTGAACTTTTTGAGTTCTCTCATATTTTTCACAACATCAATAACCTTTATGTTTGCAAATCTGTGGGTTTTGAAGAATGTATCCAGTCCCATGGCATTCCCATCAGGTGAGTAAATTACAACATTTCTTGAAGGCAAAATCCTTAAAAGCAGTGAATAAATAACTATTCTCTCAAAGTAAAGGATTGTTGAGAGAACAACAAACAGGGAAAGAATTAAAATCCTTGAATGATACAATCCAAACTTAAAAATAAAAGTAACAATGAGATAGAGAAAGAACGAATATAGTATGGATTTGGATGTTCTGAATATGTAACCAATCCTATCAAGATAGGCCATAAAATTGAACATATCTGTGTATGCGAAAACAGATACAATGATTATGGGTATGGAGATCAGGTTGTACCATATGAAAACAGGATGGGAGATATAGTGGATTTTGATTAGCAAATAATAGGTAAACCCCACCCCCAGCAGGGCTGATGCAACATCAATTATAAGGAATGTAACATCCCTGTCTCTCCACATGGAATTAAGATACCTGAAAAATAGAAACTTTCAACCCGAATTTTCAACTAAGGGGAAATAGAGCAGGTCAGGGGTAAATTTAAAGGGCAGGAAAGAGGGATTCATGGATTTTTTGTTTTCTGGTCTGGCAAATGTATCAAAATATGTATAGAGAGCTGTATTCTTTCCTCTTTTTTCAAATGCGGCATTTCTAAATAGTAGTCACAATGGATAAAAAGGGTTGACAAGAAAAACAGCCTATTATACTTACATAGAAATAATGGTTTCAGTATTCACTCTTGTGGAGAGATAAAGGAAAGTATGTTAACCTTTGAAGGTGGAGGTAAGTAATGGTTATTTTATTGTTGTTTTATACTAATCTTAAGCTCCCTGGGATTGAAGGGTATACGGATAGAGGGTTGGAAAGTTCTATGGGCATAATGGATATTTCTCCTGCACTTATGGACATAAACAATGATGGTAAGCAAGGGATGTTCTTTGCCTGTGATGATGGAAATGGTGATGGGAAAGGGAAGGTATACGCTTATGATTCAGACTGGAATTTGATGTGGGTAATAGATGTTCAAGGAAATATTGGTGCAAATCCTTGTATATCTAATTTAAGAAGCATCTATTGTAAAAACAAAAGGTTAAAAGCTGTGAGAAAGCTATCCATAGAATTTTTTTGCGGGAATTATTTTACTTTTAAAGATACAATACATTATGGTTCAAGGATAACATTACCATTTTCTATGTGGACGATAGGATGTAGAATTTCCTACGAGCCAATTCAGAGAGTAATTCTCTCTATATCAGGTAACTGGGGTTATACTAAAAATCTTTCTGGTTTAACGCTCCATCTCTACCCCCCTCCCAAATTTTCCATTTCTCATTTCTCTTTCCTATGCTCTTATAAAAAAGTTTTTTTTAAAAGTGGCTCATGGAACGCTGGGGGTGGAATAAGTCTCTTTAATACTGAACTATTCCTGAACGGAAAGACAATGAATGCCACTTATCTAAGTTCATTAATTACTATTGGCCTCCAGTTTGATATTGAGCATCCTTGGTACTTAGGAATACAAAGTGAATATCACCTTCCTTATTTTGTAAAAGGTGGTTCCAACGAACTATATCTTAATGAACCATTGCCAAGTTTAACTTTAAACTTAAGGTATAAATTTAATTTTAAAGGGAGGAAGCCATGAAAAGGTGTTTGGTTTTTAGGAAATTTACTCCTTACTGTTTCTTTAACGTTAAATGCGAAGGAATTGTACTATTACGGAGGTGGAGAGAAAATTAGGGTTGGTATGTGCAAGAATAGAATATCTATTAAATGGTGTGAAGATATTAAGAATATGGATAAAGTGAAAGTATTGAGAACTTTTCCTGTTTTAAAAAAATCGACCTCCTCAGTGAGCACTACAAAGTCAGTATATTTTTTACCGGTGACGGTACATGTATTTATGTATTTTCAGAATTTTTCTATTTTTCCTAATATTCGGAAAATAAAAGGGTTACAGAAAATAATATTTGCTTTTTTATTTTTATCAAAGGAACGCAGGAAATTTTTATAATATTTTTATATACAAATAGATAAGGATTTTTGTAAATACAGGAATACATGCAAAGTTCCCATAACCAATGAGATTTCCATATATGTTCCCTACTGTAATGGACCCACCATCACCTCTTTGACCTTCCAGGATTCTGTTGTGAAGATTATCTGGGAGGACAATTCCAGCAAGAACAAGGATTGCTCTGTTGGAAAACTTGTTCACGGGCATAGTTCATACATGGGTCATGATACAACATTCTGGTATCATTTTGGGCATGTGAATGATTGGAGGTAAAGGCAGGTAGCATTGGGAGGATAAAAGGGTTTCCTTCAGGTGTATATTTTGTGCGTATTGGAGAAAGGACAATCAAGGGAGTGATAGTAAAATAGTGTCTTTTGCTTGTTTTTAATTAAAAACAATTATCAATAGTTTTTATCACAAAAATTCATGCCTTAATTGATTTTTAGGGTTCAAGTGATTGGTTGACTTGTTGTCAGTGTATGTGTAATATTCCTGTATGGTGATGCTCCTGCTTTATGTAATGATACCTCCTCAGGTGATGAGAGGTGTCTATCTATCCCCTGGTGTTCTCTCTTCAGGAAAGGGGGAGAGGAGGCTTATCCAGTTGATAAAAGAAGGTGTGATTAACACTGTTGTTATGGATTTGAAGGATGTCAGGGGAACAAAGTATTTTAAACTCTGCAGGAAGAAGATATCAATGTATAAAAAACTCGGGGTATATACCATTGGAAGGGTGACGGTTTTTAAGGACGAATACATTGCAAAGAGGGATAGTGGCACATTTTCCCTGAAAACTCTCAGAGGGGAAATATGGCATGACCCTATTGAGGGATACTGGACTGACCCTGAGGATATAAGGGTATGGGAGTACAACATTGATGTTGCGAGAAGGGGGTATGAAATAGGGTTTGATGAAATACAGTTTGATTATATAAGGTATCCATCTTCCCATATACCATATGTGAGGAGGCGGAATAAGACAGAAGTTTTATGCGAGTTTCTTGATACGGCATATACACGGCTTAAAAACAGTGGGTGGATTGGGATAGATTTTTATGGTTTTGTCTGCTGGCAGGACACAATCCCACTTGAAGGTCAGTCAATAAAGGACATGGGTATCAGGGTTGATGCAATTTATCCCATGCTTTACCCTTCTCATTTTGGTAACAGGTTTCTCCTTGATGGTTCAAAGGAAAAGAGAACTTATGACATAATATTCCTATCCCTCTTGAATGCAAGATTTGTTTTACCATATCCAGAGAAGAGGGTTGTTGCCTATATCCAGGCGTTTGACTGGAAAAGGTCAAAATTGGGTAAAAAGTACATAAAGAATCAGATAAAGGCTGCTATGGATGCTGTAAAGTTCGGATGCAATGGATTTATACTCTGGGAGGCAGGAGGAAATTACAAAAAGGCCTATGAGGAACTTCTGGAATACATAAAGGAGGCAAGGACAAATGGTGAAGACCCCTTTGTTGTGGGACACACATTGCCATCTTCAGGATAAGCATTTCAGGGATGACCTTGAAGAGACCATAGAAAGGGCAAAGGAGATGGGTGTTATTGGGGTGATTATCCCTGGCTGGGATTATGAATCAAGTGTATCGGCCATTGAGATTTCCAGAAGGTATGAAAATATTTATGCTGCTGTGGGGTTTCACCCCCATGATTCAAAAAACTATGATGAAGAAAAACTTCTCTCCATCCTTGATCATGAAAAGATGGTGGCGATTGGAGAGATAGGGCTTGATTTTTACAGAAACCTCTCACCAGTAGAGACCCAGAAAACAGTATTCAGGAGACAACTCAGGATTGCTGAAGAAAGGGGATTACCCGTAATAATTCATACAAGGGAGGCCCTTGAGCAGACTGTTGAGATTGTGAAGGAATTTAATGTTAAAGGGGTTTTTCATGCATTTACAGGTTCAGAGGAGGATGCCAAAGAGATTCTTGAACTGGGTTTTTATGTGGGAATAGGTGGCGTTCTCACATTCAAAAATACCCGATTGCCAGAGGTTGTTAAGTCCATTCCACTGGACAGAATTTTACTGGAGACAGATGCCCCTTACATAACCCCACATCCCCACAGGGGAAAGAGAAATGAACCTGCATACCTTGTTTATGTATTCAACAAACTATGTGATGTTCTGGGCCTACCACCTGCTGAACTTGGAAAAATTTTAATAAAGAATACACTGGAGGTTTTCAGGATTGAAACTGAAGGAACTCTTTGAATTGATTGGGGAGAAAAAACTCAAAAAATCTCTTGGACAGAATCTTTTGATAAATGACAGGGTTGCAGAAGAAATGGTTGAGTATCTGGAAGGAGATGATGAGGAGGTTCTTGAAATAGGTCCTGGCACTGGAATAGTAACACAGAAACTGATTGAAAAAGGCTTAAAGCCTGTGTGTGTGGAGATTGACAGGGATTTTTGCAGAGTGCTTAAAGAACGGTTCAATGATAGAATTTATCTGTTTTGCATGGATTTCTTTAAGTTTTCTCCAGATAATTTTGATGGAAGGCTCATCACTGGTTCCCTTCCATACAGGGGTGCAAAAAAGATGGTTGCTCACATTCTTTTGAACTTTCCTCATTTCACAAGGGGAACCTTTCTTCTTCAAAGGGAGGTTGCAGATATCCTCATGGCAGAACCAAAGACCAGGGATTATTCCCCCATAACAGTGATTACCCGTATAAGGGGAAGGGTGAGAAAAATAAGGGATGTATTACCTGCTTCGTTTTATCCTGAACCCAGGGTGGTTTCCTCACTTGTTTTGTTTGAGATGGGGAAATCACCTCCATCTTCTCTGTTTTACACCTTTTTGAGACTTGCATTTTCAAGCAGAAGGAAGAACCTCAGGAATAATCTCAAGCCCGTTATCAAAAGCCTTCCTGAATGGTTTCCATCAAAGAAAAGGGCAGAGGAGATTTACCCAGAGGAATTTCTTGAAATCTTTTACAGGTTGAAAAATGAAGGGTTTTTATCTGCTATTTCTGAAACTTGATAAGGGGAAAAGAATAAAAATAGGAAGCCTTGGAGAGATTTACTTCAAAAAGGGTCATTACATCTATGTGGGTTCTGCCATGTGTGGAGAGAAAAGAGTTTTCAGGCATTTTTCAAAGAAAAAGAAGAAAAGATGGCACATTGATTATCTCCTTGACATGGCAGAGATTGAGGGTATGCTTTTTATAAAAGGGAGAAAGGGGGAGGAGGTGAGAATTGCTGGTAAACTTTCAGAGATACTGGAAGGAATACCAGGCTTTGGTGCTGGAGATTCTCCCCTTGATAGCCATCTTTTCTATACTGAAAGAGAACCGTTTTTCGTTTTGAATAAAGTATTTAAAGATGAATATATAAAATGAAACAGGTAAAGGTTTTGATAAATCTATAAATAAGGAGGTCTGATGAAAAGGGTATATGGTCTATTTGTACTAATTGTTTTCAGTGGATGCGCATTTCTTTCAAAATCAGCACAGAAGGCTATTCAGTATCTCCCAGAAGAGGTTTTCCTTATCAAACTTGTATTGAATGCAGGTGATGTAATGAATTATCATATCCAGTCTATTACCACAAACACAATGGAAATTCAGGGACAGACACAGAGTGTTGATGTCAGGACAGATATGGATGTTAAGATGAAAGTGAAGAAGGTTGATGAGGATGGATATACACTTTCTTTTTCAATAGAAAAGGCAGATGGAACTGTGTCCACTGTTCAGGGAATGCGTTCACTACCGGGACTTGATAAAATTATAGGCAAAACAGTCGAGGTGAAGATTGGTAAGGATGGAAAGGTTTTGCATGTGGGTAAACTTGAGGATGTGAGTGGAGTATCCGACATAGCAAGACAGGTCGCAGAATTGTTTCTCTTCATTCCCTCAAAAACCGTGAAGATAGGGGAGGTATGGACAAAGAGCAATGAGACAGAGGGTAGCAAGGGTGATTATACATTCACCCTGAAGGATGTGAAACTTATAGGCGGTAAGAAGATAGGAAGAATAGAGGAGAAAGGGATTATAAAGGTGGATAAAAAACAGGATATGATGGGAATGACAGCGGATGTCCACCTGTCTGGAAAGGAAAAATCGGAAGTTTCTGTTGAGATTGCAAAAGGCCTTCCAGTGGAAAAGAAGATCAGTCTTGGTCTGGAGGGAACAAGCACCATATCAGGTGGTACAATACCGGGAACCATGGAAATGAAGATGTATATTGATAACACAATAACAATAAAGATGAAGTAAGGAGGTATTGATGAAGAGAGTTTTTGTTGTTCTGGGGATTGTTTTAATACTTGTTGGGTGTGCAGGGACGAAGACAATAAAACTCCCTGAAAACATAACCAGGGATAACTTCCCCAATGCAAATGCTGTTGTGGTGTTTGACTCGTCTGTTGTGGATGTCCAGCCGGATGGAAAGTTTCTGAGCAGGGAACATGCAATTATAAAGATCCTTACAATGAAGGGAAAGGCAGAGTATGCTGACCAGACCTTCTCATACTATACAATGTATGATACTGTCAGGGTTATAAGGGCGAGGGTGATTAAGGAGGATGGAAAGATAATAGATGTTCCCAGAGAGAATATTAAAGATGTAAAGATTCCAGCAATGAGCAAGTTCTTCCTCCCCAATGTTCGCATGAAAAAGATTACATTCCCTGATGTTGAGATAGGTGATGCCATAGAATACATTGTTGAAGACGAAATGAGGGCTCCACCAATGGAGAACAACTACGATGCAATGGTGATGTTCCAGGGCACCGACCCCATCCTTCATCAGGTTTATGTATTGAAGATACCAATGGATGTAAAGTGGAAGGTGTACAATGATGAAGATGGTATGGTAAAATATACAAGCAGGAGTGAAAAGGGTAAGGCTGTTCACAT
>Ga0190359_1000816_pt1 | contig 20792 bp, 17 predicted proteins | sample 48721823_MG_FD_161269 | JGI IMG/M metagenome (GOLD analysis project Ga0190359, IMG submission 161269) | Hydrothermal vent microbial mat bacterial communities from Southern Trench, Guaymas Basin, Mexico - 4872-18-2-3_MG | ecosystem: Environmental > Aquatic > Marine > Hydrothermal vents >... | reverse complement strand
AGGGACGCGAGGATGATATTACAACGACTGGGACGCTGAACGCTGCTGCGCCCGAGCCGGCAGATAACCCTCGATCGGTTTGACTACTAACGGGGTGGCGGCTAGGATGCCGCCCGTGGAAGAGCAAGTGCTCATACTTGGCGCCGGGTTGGCCGGCCTCAACTGCGCCCGCCACCTGGCCGCAGCCGGGCGGCCAGTTACCGTGCTCGAACGCGAGGACGGAGTGGGGGGGCTGGCGCGCTCCTTTTCCGAAGACGGCTTCACCTACGACCTGGGCCCGCACCGGCTGCTGGTCGACCGGCAACAGGCCGATGGTTTCGGCCGCCTGCTAGGCCAGCAGTTGGCCCGGCTCGAGCGGCGCAGCCGTATCTATCTCAAGGGCCGCTTCTTCGACTATCCCCTGCGGGTGGGCAACGCCATGTTTTCCATGCCCCCGCTCACCACCGTGCGCATCCTGGCCGACTACGTCCGGGCCCAGCTGCGCCAGCGTCTGCATCCTTCGCCCGACGAAAACTTCGAGCAGTGGGTGGAGTCGCGTTTCGGCCGTACGCTGTATGAGCTGTTCTTCAAGCAGTACACCGAGAAGGCCTGGGGTATCCCCTGCACCGCCATCTCCGCCGACTGGGCCTCCCAGCGCATCAGCCTGTTGAGCCTGTGGGACGCTTTCTGGCAGGCGGTCAAGCCCAAGCGTGGTGCACGGCCGCGCACCTATGCCTCGAGCTTCTTCTATCCTCCCCGGGGCGGCATTGGACGGCTGGCCGACGCCCTGGCCGGGGCGGTGGGCGAGGCCGGCGGCCAGGTATTGCCCGCCAGCCCGGTGGAGGCCATCGAGCTGGACGGCCGGCGGGTGCGGGCGGTTCGAGCCGGGGGGCGGCGCCACCTGGCCGGACAGGTGGTGAGCACCATGCCCCTGCCCGACTTCGTGCGCTTGGCCGGCCGGAGCGCACCCGGTCCGGTACGCCAGGCGGCGACGGGGCTGCACTTTCGCGCCATCGTCTTCGTATACCTGTTTCTCGACCGGCCCCGGCTTTCCGAGGATCACTGGATCTACCTGCCCGAGGAGCGGTTCGTTGCCAACCGCCTCACCGAGTCGGTCAACTTCAGCCGGGAAAATGCTCCCCGGGGCAGCACCGTGGTGTGTGCCGAGATCACCTGCGCCGCCGGCGACGATGTCTGGAACACCTCGGACGACGTGCTCGCCGAACGGGTGGTAGCCGACCTGGAAAGGCTGGAGCTGTTTTCCGCCTCCCGCCGCGAGTTGCTGCGGGTAGGTACCCGCCGGGCCGCAGAGGCCTATCCCGTCTACGATCTCGGCTACGCCGAACGGGTCGAGCGGGTGCTGGGTTGGCTGAACAGCCTGGAAAACCTGCAGACCATCGGCCGGGGTGCACTGTTTCGCTACAACAACATGGATCATTCCCTGGAAATGGGCCGACGCGCGGCCGCCGTGGTTGTCGGGGACAGGCCCCGTGCCTGGGCCACCGAGGTGGCCACCGGCAGCCAGTACTTCGGCTGACCGACCGGGTGGATTGCCCCGGCGTTGAAATTCAGTCACTTCAACGATCTAGCAGCGACACCGGGCTTGACATCCAGACCACAAGAGAGAATAATGGAAGTGCAAATTCCATATTTGGGGGCAAAATGGAAAAGTACATTCCAAGATGCTTTAAAGCTCCAGAAAGTGGTTTCTTCCTTTTCGGTCCCCGTGGCACGGGAAAGTCAGTATTTTTGAATACTTGCTTTCCAGATGCCCTGGTGGTGGACCTGCTCGATCCCCTGCTGGAACGTACCCTGTCGGCTCGGCCGGAGCATCTCCGGGAGATGGTGGACGGATACCGCGGCAGCACGGTCGTCGTCGACGAGGTGCAGAAGGTACCGGAGCTACTCGATGTGGTGCACCATCTCGTGGAGGCTGGACCGGGTCCGCGGTTCGTATTGACCGGCTCCTCGGCCCGCAAGTTGAAGCGGACAGGCGTCGACCTGCTGGCCGGGCGCCTCGTGCTCCGCAGCCTGCATCCGTTCATGGCCGTGGAACTGGGGGCTGGCTTTTCACTCGAAAGCGCCCTGGAGTACGGCCTGGTGCCCCTGGTGGTGGATGCCGCCGATCCCCGTGACGTGCTTCGTTCCTATGCCTCCCTCTACCTGAACGAAGAGGTGAAGACCGAGGGGCTGGTCCGCCGTGCCGGTGACTTCGCCCGCTTCCTGGAAGCCATCAGTTTTTCCCACGGAGCGATCCTCAACATCAGCCACGTGGCCCGCGAATGCCAGGTGCAGCGGCGGACCGCAGCCAGTTACGTGGAGATTCTCGAGGACCTGTTGCTGGCCTTCCGGGTTCCGGTATTTACCCGGCGGGCCAGGCGCGCCACCGTCTCCCATCCCAAGTTCTACTACTTCGATGCCGGCGTTTTTCGGGCCATCCGGCCTTCCGGACCGCTCGACCGACCGGAGGAGATAGCCGGAGCCGCCCTGGAAGGACTGGTGGCCCAGCACCTGCGGGCTTTCATTGATTACCGCCAGGAGGACAGCCGCCTGTACTACTGGCGTACCCGGGCCGGGGGAGTTGAAGTAGACTTCGTGGTCTACGGACCCCGGCGCTTCTGGGCGATCGAGGTTAAGAACAGCTCCCGGGTGAGAGCGGCGGACCTGCGGGCCCTGCGGGCCTTCGGCCAGGATTACCCCGAAGCCGAGCGCGTACTGGTATACCGGGGACGAGAACGGCTGGTGCGTGAAGGTATTGCCTGCTGGCCGGGAGACGAGTTCCTGGCCGCCCTGGACCCCGATCATCCTCCCACCTGGCAGTAAGCGCTCTCCCGCCGGCCTGGTTCGGCGACCGGTCCTAGCGTTCCAACCCGGCCAGCACTTCCAGGTGAGCCGTCTGGGGGAACATGTCCACCGCCTCCAGGTGTACCAGCCGGAAACCGCCGTCCAGCAACAAGCGCAGGTCGCGGGCCAAGGTGCCGGGGTGGCAGCTTATGTAGGCCAGACGTGGCACCGCCGCGGAGCAGATGGCGGAGATCACCCGGCGATCGCAGCCCCGGCGGGGCGGGTCCAGCACCAACGCCGCCGGCCGCAGGCCCTGCTCTACCAACCGCGGCAGCACCGTCTCCACTCTGCCCCGTCGGAACTCGACTCCCGCCACCCCGTTTTCCACCGCCGCCCGGCGGGCGCTGGCGATGGCGGCGGCGTCGGAGTCGATGCCCAGCACGCTGATGCCGCGCTGTCCCATGAGCAGGCCGAGCAGGCCAGCCCCGCAGTAGGCATCCACCACTGGTCCGTCGGGCGAGTCCAGGAAGTCGAGCACGCGCTCGAACAGCACCCTGGCCTGGGCGCTGTTGACCTGGAAGAAAGAAGCCGGGGCCAGCTCCAGTTCCAGGCCCATGAACTTCTCCCGCAGCTGCCCGCGGCCCCAGAGGGTGTGCAGACGTTTACCGAAGATGACGTTGGTGCGCGCCGGGTTTTCACTGAGCACCAGTCCTACCAGTTCGGGTAGGCGTCGGCGCAGGCGGCGCAGCAGGTCCTGGTGGGGCAGGCGCCTGAGTTGCCGCACCACCAGGGTCAGCAGCAGCTCGCCAGTGCCCGGCGCCACCCGGGCGGCGGCGTGGCGCAGCAGTCCCCGGTGACGGATCTCGTCGTAAACGGCGATCTTCTTGTGGTTGGCCCAGGCCCGCACGCAGCCCACCGCCTCGTCGATACGCCGGTCGTGCAGCAGGCACCTTTCCACCGGCACCACCCGGTGGCTGCCGGGAGCGAAGAAGCCGGTGACCACCCGGCCGGCCTGTCGGCCCAGAGGATACTGGCCACGGTTGCGGTAACCCAGCGGCTGTGGAGCCGGCCACCGGGTAGCGGAAAAGCCTGGTTCCAGGCCGGTGATGGTGCGCAGGGCATCGTGGAGAATGTCCAGCTTGAGTTCAAGCTGCCGCCCGGAGGCCACGTGCTGCAGGCTGCATCCCCCGCAGCGGTCAAAGGCCGGGCAGGGCGGCTGTTGCCGCCAGGGAGAAGGTTCGACCACTTCGAGCAGTTTTGCCTCCAGGTGGCGCCGTGCCCGCCGGACGATGCGTACGATCACCACCTCGCCAGGAATGACAGCTGGTACGAACACCGGCGTGTTACCGGTCCGGCCCACTCCCCGGGCCCCGGCGGCCAGGGCGTCGATATGCAGGCGCAATCGCTGCCCTGGCCCGGGAGGCGTAGTGATGTCGTCTGCGTGGGCTACCGGCACTTGAGGCGCACCAGGCGATAAGAGGCCTGCTGGCCGCGCAGGCGGAAGATAGCGGCCAGGCCGCAGCTCACCTGGCCCGAGTTCAACTGCCAGGCCAGCGGGTTGGCCGAACCGACGTTGAGGTAGAGACGTTCGACCCACCGGCCCGGGGGCACCGGTTGTCCACGGCCGTCATCACTGGCTCCGCCCGCTTCCAGGATGTGGCTGAATATCCCGAAGTGGATGGAGTGTTCCACCAGGAAGGAGGCCAGCAGGGGATCGCCGACGTTTCCCCCTTCCACGGCCCGATCGAGCGCCCGCGGCCCGTCGCCCAGGGGGGGGCCATGGGAGAGGAACACCACCGGGCCGGTCGCTGTCTTCGCTTCCGGAAGCAGGGTGGCCAGGCGTTCAATCTGGGCCTGGCCATACAGGCAACCGGAACGCTGGTGGACGAAGCGCCGGTCATGGTAGCCGCCCAGGGCCAGCAGCGTGGCGCCACCAAGGTCCACCCGGGGGAACAGGTCCAGATTGACGATGTCCGGGCATACCTTCATGGCGGCAAGCACCGCCCGGTTGAAGGCCGCCCGGCTCTCGCTGTTGCCGCTGAGTACCAGCACCGGCCAGCGACCGGTACAGGCACTCAGCATGAGCTGGACCATCTCCCCTTCGCTGGCGGCGATGTCGCCAGCCAGCACCAGCGCGTCAATCCCGGCGTTGGTGAAACGCTTCAGGTACTCGGCGAGTGCCAGGCGCGTCTCCGACTCGAAGTCCTTGAGCGCCCCCAGCACCCCCAGGGTTACCACCCCGTCGGCATCGCCGGCCCGGGCGGTCAGGGTCAGGCCGTCGAAGTCGAACTGACGGCCGGCCAGGGTTACCTTCTCCGAGTTGGGCAGGCGGGTGAATTTCCCGGGAAAGCAGCGCAACGACTGTCCGGCCAGGGCTCGCGCCAGCGGGGAAGCCGCAGCGGGCAGGTGCTCGAGGATCTCCGGGTCGGCGATGGCTTGCTGGCGCTGCTGGACCGGTATGACCGCCAGCACCAGCAGGCCGGTAAGGGCAATGAGCTTGCTCGCCATGCTTCCTCCTCCAGTTTCCTCCCTTGCCACGAGCCGGCGGGCATGTCAACGCGGGGCTTGAAATGTGCCCGCCAGGTGTGAAAATAATGGAGTGCCAACCGAGCGATAAGGAGGCCACGATGCGCGGCCGCCCACTGCAGTCGTTGCTGCTATCGATTGTGATCCTGGTCCTGGGGGCCGGGTGCCAGCAGAAAGCCGCCAGCGATCCCTGCGCGGGGGTGTCCTGCTGCGGACATGGAACTTGCCAGGTAAGCGGCGGCCAGGCCAGTTGCCAGTGTGAGACAGGCTACAGCGCCACGGCCGATGGGTTGCATTGCCGTGCCGACAACGCCGGTCCCTGCCAGGACGAGGACTGTGACGGCCACGGCTGTTGCCAGGTAGTCCGGAACAAGCCCCGCTGCAGCTGTGATGCTGACTACATGGTCGATCCGGCCGATCCGCAAGGACTGGGTTGCGTGCCCCGGCGCTGTTTGCGCATGGGCGAGACCTGTAGCGATTCCTCGCAGTGTTGCGACAACGACTGCCTGAAGTATACGGGCCAGGACACCGGCTATTGCACCCGCCGCGATTGCCACGACGACGGCGACTGCCGCAACGAGTCCGCGGACGGCAAGGCCATGTGCTGCGTGGATGTGGGTGGAGAATACTTCATCTGCATGAAGTTGGGCAGCGGTTGCCGGTGCGGTGACCAGACGGGCACCTGCGGCCATTCTTGTTCCTGCCAGAACGACTCCGCCTGTGCCCCGGGGTTTTCCTGCCTGCGCTCGGGTGACGAGGATACCAGCGCGGTGTGCACCCGCCCCTGCGTGACCGATGCCGATTGTCGCGAATGCCGCGACGAACGCGACCCGGGGCTGGTATTTACCTGCCAGCCCATCTTCGGTGGCGATACCTATTGCCTGGCCGCCCAGCAGCCCACCTGCAACTGGAGCGGCGATTGCCAGGGCAACGATGTCTGCGTGGCCTATCCCTCGGCCGATGGCTTGTCGCTGGAAGGGCGTTGTAATCGTCTGGGTGGGCTGGAGCCCGGGGATACCTGCGACAGCGATGCCGATCCCAACAAGCTCCCCTTCGAGGATCGTTGCGCCGGTTTTTACTGCATGCGTGGTCGCTGTGCCGAGGTCTGCCAGCTGGACAGCGATTGCCCCGAGGGTATGTTCTGCGGCGCGGTGCGCTTCCGCATGGACCAGGCCGGCACCGTCACCGCCAGCATACCCATGTGCCAGGGTGGTACCTTCTGCCAGAGTGGTAGCGATTGTCCGGACGATCAGGTATGCATGGTCACCCAGATTTCCGATTACGAGCTGGTGGGCATGTGCGACTCCTTCGCCGGTGAACTGCCGGTGGGTGCCGAGTGCGACGACCAGGCCAATCCCCGGGATCTGCCTCCCGGCCAGGCCTGTGCCGGTTTCTACTGCCTGTTCGACCACTGTACCGAGGTGTGCTCCCAGGATAGCGATTGCGGCGGCAGCGGCGGACGCTGCTGCCTGGTCACCTTTGGCGGCATGGGGCCCACCGGCAACGATACCGCCACCATTCCCCTGTGCCGCTGGGTGGACGGCTCCGGCCAGTCCTGCCGGGGCAACAACGACTGCCCACCTCACGAGACCTGCCAGTACTGTGTCACCGGCAACGAGCAAGTGGCCAAGTTCTGCGTCACCGAGAACTGCGACCCGGACCAGGCCGGCAACTGCGCCTTGCCCGGCACCGAGGGTTGCGCCGACGCCGGGGGCCCTGATTGCTGGGGAGGATTGTGCCTGGTGGGACTGGGAGGATCGTTCTGCTCGGCGTTGTGCGAGGGCGATAGTGATTGCCCGGCGGGCATGACCTGTGGCCTGTTGGGGGTAACCGCCACCCAGACCACCGGTGCCTGCATGTAGGCACCAGGCTTACAATCCCTCGAACAACTCTGCCAGCGGCGTATTCAGCGACGAGGCGATGCGGTGTAGCGATGATACCGAGGCGGCCGACTCGGCCCTCTCTATCTGGCTGATCAGGCTGACCGACAGGCCGGTGCGCCGGGCCACCTGGCGCAGGGTGAGTGACCGCTCCTGGCGGCGCTCGCGCAGGCGCTGGCCGATAGTCTTGAGGATAGCATTGGCTTTGCGGGGAGTAATGCCCTTGCGAACCAGTGACTGCTTGATGGCCTGGCACAGGCGGGCGGGCGTGACCGGTTTGCACAGGTAATCGGCGGCACCGCTGTGCAGTGAGTGCACGGCGGCTTCCACGGAAGGCTGATTGGACAGCACCACCACTGCCAGGTCGGTATCACGCTGGCAGATCTCCTGCAGGCGGCTGTGGGCATCGTGACCGATAGTGTCGAGATCGGCGACCAGCACGTGATGGTGACGGCCGGCCAGCAACTTGTCGATTTGCCTGAAGGTGGTGGCCCGGTCCACCCGGAAGCCTTCCCGCTCCAGTTCGCCGCATGCCAGGCGTGCGAATTGCCCATCCTGGCAGCCCAGCAATACCCTGGCATGTTTATCCATGAATCCCCACCTTGCTCCCGCAAGCCCCTTGCCCACAGCTCCCTGATACTGCTATTCTGCTGCATGTGTGTCTGCTGATCAAGTATTTACTTGCCGGTTGCCGGCCCGACGGAAGCCGGTTCGGGGAGTAGAGGGTGGAAGCCAGGTTGGATAGAAAACGGCTGCTGTTCTGCGGCCGGCCGCTGCTCGGTCGTCTTCTCGAGGCACTGCTGGATTCGCTGTCAGTGTCCCTGGAAATCACCACTGACGGCGAATCACTGCAGGCCGCGGCCCGGCGCCGCAGGCCGGAACTGGTGTTGGTGCAGTTGCCGCCGGCCGGTCTCGACACCGACGGGCTGTGCGAGCGGCTGCAGCATCTGGACTGCCCGCGGATACTGCTGCAGGCCGAAGGAAACGAGCAGTCCATGTGCCCGGACATGGCTGTCCAGTGTGACTGCAGCATAGGCCTGCCGCTGGATGGAGTGCAACTGCTGCGCCGGGTCGACGAGTTGCTGGGGCTGGTGGGACGGCGTCGCTCGGTAAGGATACCGGCCAGCATGGCTATATCCTTCGAGGATTTCCGCGGCATCTTCATCGAACAGGCCCGGGACATCAGCGTCGGGGGCATGTTCATCGAGATGCAGCAGCCTCTCGAGGTGGGAACGCCGCTGCGACTGTCGTTCCAGTTGCCGGAGCCGATGGGTGGGCAGGTACTGGCCTGGGCCAAGGTTGTGCGCCGGGTGACCGCTGAGCAGGACCAGGTGCCGGGCATCGGTGTACGCTTCGTCTCCCTGGACCCGGTTCACCGGCGACGCCTGTTGCGCCTGGCCGAACAGATGCCGAGAAGCGAACCCGGCGGTAGCTGGGCAGCCCGGTTGGAGATGAACGCCTGGCCCCAGGCCCGCAAACCGGAAGACGAGTTGCTGGAAGCCTTCGACCGTGAATTGCGCATGCTGGAGGAACAACGCGGGCGGTTGGTAAAGCGGCTGCAACAACTGGAGACCCAACGGCTGTTGGCGGAAACCATCACCGGCGCGGATGCCCGGGTGGCTTCCCGGGCCTGCCTGGATGTGCTGCAGTCCCTGGGCGGGGTGGCCGCGGCGGCGGTCTACCGCCTGACCGCGGAAGGTGATCCCGGCGAATGCCTGGCCGGGCTGCCGGACGGCAATTGGCCGGCGGGGGGACTGTCACTGCCGGGATGGCGACGGCGGCTGGAGGAGGGGAAGGTGACGGCTGCGATCCTGGAGACGGCAACCGGGCCGGAAGGGTTGCCGCGGACGTTGGTGGCGGCACCGTTGCTGGCCGGCGAACGGCGGGTTGGGGTGGTGCTGAGCACTTGGTCACGGCAAGAGCCGCCCGGGGGGGATTTTCTGCAGCTGGTTGAACTCTGTGCCGGGCAGCTGGCCGGTACCTTCGGCCGGCCTACTGTACTCCCCGCATCTGGTTCTCGAATTCCTTGACGATGCCACGCACCTGGGGAGCGGCCTTGTGCCGAGGACAGAAACGCAGGAAGCGCTTGTAAAACTCGTAGCCCTTGTTCCTGTTGTTGGCCCAGATGTAGGCTGCGCCCATCTGGGCCAGGGCGTAGCAGTCCCGGGGATTGGCCTCCAGCACCCGTTCCAGCAGGCGGATGGCCTGGCGGGGCTTGCGGTTCTTTATCGCCGTTGTCACGTCCCGCTTGCTGATGCCGGTTCTCTTCCAGGCATCTCCCGAACGGCGCGGTTTCTCTCGGCGCTGGCTGACGGGGCGTACCGGGGCGCTGGCCACCCGGGCCGAGGATGCGCTTCGTAGTCTTTTCACCTGCCTGCCGAGACGTGCCGCCACCGGGTTGCCGGGATCGACATCGGTGACCTGCCGCAGGTGACGCTCGGCAACCGCCAGCAGGTCCTTCGACTTCATGGCCAGGCGGGCCTTGTTCAGGTGATAGGTAATCACCTTGCGTTTCACCTCGGTGCGCAGCGATGTTACCTCGCTGGCGAACGGGCTCTCCGGCGAGATCTGGGCGAACAGTTTCCAGGCATCATCCCAGTGCTGTTCGTCCATGGCCTGGCGTGCCTGGTTGAGCAGCTGGGAGTCCTTCTCGGAAGCCTTGACCTTTTCCAGCATGGTCTGTACGCCCGGGTAATGCGGATCCGCCTGGAGTGCCGCCTGCAGGGTCACCCGGGCGGCCGTGTAGTCTCCCTGCTTGAACTTGGCCAGGCCTTCCTTGTACAGCCTGGCGGCCGGGTTCTCCTGGGGCTTGTTGGTGTTGGCGGTGACGGCGGATGTCTTGGCCGGTGTCGTGGTGGCGCCGCTTTCCTGACCACCGCGGAAAAAGACGAGGTAGCTTCCTCCCAGCAGCAGCAACACCACTCCGGCCAACACGGGTACCAGGGGAAACTTTTTCCGCGGCAGCATCAAAGGCGCTTCCAGCACCGTTTGTTGCGTGTCCTGGGCCGCCACGGCAGCCGGCTGGGGAGCGGTGTCCGGCAGTTCCTCGCCGGCCGGAACGAACCGCAGCTTGACATGGCCGAGCTCGATGATGTCGCCGTTGCGCAGGTCTACCCGGGCGTATTCCTCACCGTTGACCAGCACCCCGTTGGCGCTGTCCATGTCGATGACACGGTAGACGCCGGCATCGAAGACGATCTTGGCATGCTGGGCGGAGATGGAACGGTGGGGAACCACGATGTCGTTTTCCTCGGTACGACCGATGGTCATCTCCGTGCGCGCGAGTTGGAAGCGTTGGCCGGCCAGCTCGGTGGTGGTGGTCACCAGGCAGGCCACCTGGTCCGCGGGAATTTCGCGGGCCCGGGCCACCTCGGGGCCTTCTTTCTTGTCCACCGGCAAGCGCAGCACCGCTGTAGCACCATCGCTCTGGGTGGGCAGGGAAGGGGGAGACGACGAGGGTACCGGTGGTGGCTTGACCTCGGGTTGTTCCTGGGTTTGTTGCAGGGCCAGGTGGTAGTCGCCGATCTCCACCAGGTCTCCCTCGCGGATGGTGGTACGGGTAGCGATGCGGTCGCCGTTGACCTTGACTCCGTTGTAGCTGTCCAGATCTTCAATGAAGAAGGAACCATTGGACCGTATCAGACGGGCGTGGTGGCGCGAGACGTTGCGCTCGGTCAGGCGAATGGTGTTGCCTTCCTTGCGGCCGATGGTGATCTCGTCCTTGACCAGCGGAACAACCGTGGTGTGTCCTTCGTCATCCTCGATGATCAGCTTGAACACCACACGCCTCCGAAAAATCGCTTCGCTCCGAACAGGATGCGTCTACAAAACACCTATCACGGTTACCGCCGTCGTTCAAGAATATCTACCACTTTTCCTTACCCCGGAGATCCAGCGGTTGCTGCAGGTTTATTCCGGTAATCGGCCACTTGCGGTATGCCGATATCCGCTTCAGAAACTGCGCCAGGGGTTCGTCCACGACGCGCCCGAACAGGTTCCTGGCGGCGTGGCGCAACACCGGACCGCGGGCGGAGCCCACTACCAGACCCAGGTGGGTAACCCGGATGGGCATGTCCGCTCGATCGGCACGCACCACCAACAGGATGCTGCCACGGGGGATGCTGGCCACCAGTTTCCGGGCCTGTGGCAGGGGGATTACCGGCAGGCTGAACACGCCCCGGGGCACCTGGTCGTCGTTCAGCAGTGGCCAGGGTTTGCCGGGTGGGCGGGCGTGCCAGACTTCCGGGCCCAGTCGCTTGCGCGCCTCGACGACGACGCTTCCACCCACCTGCCTGGTGATATCGCGCAGGAAGCCGGCCCGCTGGTTGCCGGGTACCCACTGGGCCATGGGGAAGTGCTTGCGGGCCAGGTAGTCCACCCGGCCGTCGATATAGCGAATTCGCTGCAGCCATTTTCTCGCCTGTGACAGATCGACGCTCAGGGCCAGGGCCAGGGTCTGTTCCACCAGGGTGGTGCAGTCAACGGCATCGAGGCGGAAGGTAGGGTCGGGGTCGGGACTGGTCCCGGGACCCTCACCGAGGGGAGAGACCTGCCAGGGCACTCCCCGGAAAAGCGCGCTTATGGCCTCGATACGACCGGGGAAATCGAGGCGGCGGTCACGCAACACCTTCTGCAGTTGTGCTGCATCGACCCGGTGTGTGGTGGTCTGCCCGTCCTGGTCTGCACCGGGGGAGCATACCGGGTTGAGCAACAGCGGTAGTGCCACCAGGAGAGTCTCCAGCATCACCTTTCCAGTATAACCCCCGGAGGCCCGTTCATTCCAGGAATTTCAGCAGGTTAGATGCGGCCGAGATCTCCCTCTTCGAGGTATCCCTCGACCCCGTTCGACAGGCGCACCCGCACGAAGCCACCGGAGTCGGCCAGCAGGCGGACCTTCAGGCCCTCGTGCACCTCCACCAGCACCTTGGCATGCCGGTCCGGTCCCTCGCGCAGTTGCACCACCGGTTGTATCACCACCGCGTGATGTACCTTGCGGTGCAGGTAGAGGCGGCCGGCGAACAGCAGGCCGGCGAGCAACACCAGGGTGAGCAAGGGCACGTTGAGCCAGAACAGCAGGCGTCGTGCCGACTCCCGCTTGCTCAGCCGGCGCCACAGCGCCACCAGAAAGGCCAGGGAATACAGCAGCAGAAAGACCCAGGTCAGTGTGTCCAGGGAAAAACGGCGCACGAAACCGTGCCAGGGAGGTTCTCCCACCGCTCCCCCAGCGGGCATCACCAGCTTGTCGATCAGCGACTTGCGCACCAGGCGCAGGTTGAACTCGGCGGCCTGGTCACCGGGGGCGAGCTTCAAGGTCCTTTCGTAGAAAAGGACTGCCAGCCCCTTTCGTCCCAGGCGGAAATAGGCGTTGGCCAGGTTGTAGTAGAGGTCGGGGTTGCGTACTCCGGCATCCACCAGGCGGCGATAGTTGTCTACCGCCCGCTGGTAGTCGCCGTCCAGGTAAGCCTGGTTGCCGGCGGTAAAGTGTTGCCGCAGGGAAGAGCTCACCGTGTCGGCCCGGGCCAGGCCGGCGGCCAGGCAGGCAACCTGCAGGGCCAGTAGCAGGGAGCGCTTCATGGCCTCACCTCTGTGCCTGGCCGGGTTCGTTCGATGGTCTTGAACAATTTGCGGGCCCGGGCCAATGATTGCTGCATTTGCTCACCCCGCGAGCTGGCCGGTGAGAATCGCCCGAAATCGCAATTCTCCACCTCGGTTCGCCAGGCCTCGACCAGCTGTTCGGCAAAACCTTCCTCCTCGAGTTGCCGGGCCGCCTCGTTTAAGGGCAACCCGTGCAGCGGCTGGCTGCAGCGGGCCTCGAATCCCCGGACCAGGGCCGCCTTCAGTTCCGCATAGAAATCGGCGGCCTGGCCGGCGGCTGCCAGGCGCGCCGCTTTTCTCAGGTGCCGGCGGCTGAGCAGCCAGGCCTGGCGCATGCGGTTGCGGGTGGTGTCTGCCTGCCCGCGGGCCCGCAGGGCCAGACCCAGCACTACCAGCAGATACAGCCCCGGGGGCAGGGCTACCAGGGGCCAGAAGAAAGGTCGATCCACCAATGCCATTCCCCGCACCGAAAGCTCGCTTTCGAAGCGGATGGGTTTGAAGGAACCCGCCACCAGGTTGACCTCGTGGGAGACCAGGGGGCTGCCACCGTCGGTTCCTTCCTGGCTGGCCGCCACCTGCAGGGTGATGGGCTCGGTGCTGAGGGTGCGATAGCTGCCCTGGCTGGGATCGTAGTAGCTGAAAGTAAGTGCCGGTAGGGTCAGCTGGCCCGAGGTCAGCGGAACCAGGATGGTTTCCACCTGCTTGCTGCCCCGCACCAGGGCGCCGCGGTTGGATACTTCCACCTTGCTGGTGGAATCGAAGATGCGGAACTTTCCCAGCCGGGGCATGGCCGGGGGACGAATGCGTTGGATGGCCCCGGTGCCGCGAATGGTGAGGGTGAAGGTGATTGGCTGGTTGAGGGCGACCCGGGTGGCGTCCACCGCTGCGGCCATGGAGAACTGGCCCACGTTGGCGGGATGAAAGTCGCGGGGCCGGTCCTGGCCGGGCAGAGGCATGATGGTGAGGCGGCGGGGGCGGGTACGCAGGTGCATGGTCTGCGCGGGGTAGAATGGTGAAGTGGAGGTGTCCACGTCCACTTCCACTGCTCCCATTTCCAACTCCCCCGAGCGCAGGGGGAACAGGGCCCGGCGGTCGATTACCTTGGTGTGATACAGGCGCCCGTTGATCTGCTGTTGCTCGGTGACGGCCTTGGAGACATCGCGATCCACCACGAAGAAGTCATTCAGACCCGGCCAGCGGATGGAGACCACGCGGGCCCCGACACGCGAGTAGATTCGCAGGGTGGCGGTGAGTTGCTGTCCTTCGACGGCCAGGTCTGGCTTGAGTGTCAGGCGCACGAAAATGTCGTCGGGGCCGATTCGCCGCCGGGGGAACATGTCCGGCGAATGGAACAGGTCATTCCAGTCGTCATCCAACCAGGAGGGAAAGCGCCGCTGCAAGGGTGACTGCGGCGCGCCCCGGCGCCGTCCGGAACTCTTCACCACCAGGATGTCTATGGGACGACTGCGCCAGCTTTTGCCGCCCAGCTTGAGGACCGCGGCCCCGATGCGGGTCTTGCCGGTGCGGGTGGGCTTGAGGACGTAGTGAAAGTTGACCATGCGGGTGAACTGTTGGGTGCCGCCGGAGAAGCTGAAGGAGGTGCTCTCCGAGGTGGAGGTGCCGACGATCTCCAGGGTGCCGGTGCCGGGGGGGACGATGTTGCTGGCGGATATCTGGGCATCACCGGTGACGGTCAGGGTGAGGGTCACCGTCTCGTCGAGGGCCACCTCGGTGCGGTCGACCGCGGCCGAGAAGCGAATCTGGCCGCTGGCCGACCCGCTGGCGGGAGTGCCGCCCACCAGCAGCAACAGCGGCAAGAGCAGGTGTTCCAGGCGCCCGCTCATGGTTCACCAGTCCTTGTCCGTCTGCCGCCGGTTGTACTTGGGCAGGGAGTAGCGGAACAGCTGGAAGGGCTTCTCGTTGTCGCGCGCCGCCTCCAGTAGCGACTGGACCTGCTGGGCAGACAGGTGGCGGGGATTGCCCTGGTCGTCTCCCTCCGGGGGCTGCCCGGAAGACTGTTGCTGCTGTTGCTGTTGCCCGTCCTGCTGCTGTTGCCGATCTTGCTGCTGCTGATCTTGTTGCTGTTGTTGCTGCTGGTCCTGCTGCTGTTGATCTTGTTGCTGTTGTTGCTGCTGGTCCTGCTGCTGCTGATCTTGTTGCTGTTGCTGATCCCGCTCGTTGTTGTCCTGGTTCCCCTTGTCCTTGTTCTTGTCCTTGTCTTTGTCCTTGTCCTTGTCTTTATTCTTATCCTTGTCTTTATTCTTGTCCTTGTCTTTATTCTTGTCCTTGTCTTTATTCTTGTCCTTGTTCTTCTTATCTTGCTGCTTCTGCTTCTCCAGGGCTCGCAGGGCCAGCTCCAGGTTTATGCGGGCCTCGTCGAACTCGGGGTCGAGTTCCAGGGCTCGCCGGTAATAGGCTATGGCATCCCGGTAGGCCTTTTCATGGAGGAAGGTGTTGCCGATGTTGAACAGGTTGCGTTTCTTGAGATCGACATCCGGCAACCCCATGGCCCGCAGGTAGGCCTCGCGGGCTTCTTTCATGCGGCCCAGCTTGAACAGGGCATTTCCCCGGTTGAAGTGAATGCGTGGTTCTCCGCTGAGGTGTTGCTCGGCCCGCTCGTAGGCTTCGAGGGCCTCCTGGTAGTGCTGGCCCGCATAGGCCTGGTTGCCCCGTTCGACGGTCTTTTCCCGGCGCTCGAACAGACCGGCAGCCCGGCCGGGAAGGGCCACCAGCAGGCACGGCAACAGCAGCAGCAACCTCATGCTTCCTCCTGGTGTTTCACTTCCCGGCGAGCCGGGATGCTGGTGGCCGCCACCAGCAGCAGCAGGGCCAGGAAGACGAACATCTGGAAGCGGTCTTCGTACACGGATTCCAGGCGAGACTCGTAGTCCGCCTTCTGCATGTGTTCCAGCCTATCATAGATGGCCTCGAAACCAAGGTCGCCGGCAACCGAGTGTATGTACAATCCACCACCGGCATCGGCCAGTACGCGCAAGGTCTTTTCCTGCAGGCGGGTCATTACCGTCCTGTCGTGGTAGCGCAGGTAGCTGCCGTCGTCCTGGGGGATGAGTTCGCCGATCTGGGTGCCCACCCCGATGCTGTGCACCACCACGCCCAGCTGCTTGAGCCGGTCCAGTTCTTCCCGCCAGTCGCTGTCATGATCTTCCCCGTCGGAGATCACTACCAGTACCCGGGAACGGGAACCACCCTTGGCGCCGCTGAACAACTGCCGGGACACCTGCAGGGCGGCGGCGAAGTTGGTGCCGCCCTGGGGCATGGTTCCCACCTCCATGGCTCGCAGGAACAGCTTGGCGGCCGAGTAGTCCGAGGTCAACGGGCACTGCACGAAGGCGGTACCGGCGAAGGCCACCAGGCCGATGCGATCGCCGCGCAGGCGATCGATGAGGCCGCTGACCTCCAGCTTGGCCCGTTGCAGGCGATTGCCGGTGCGCCGGGCCGACACGTCGCGGGCCAGCATGGAACGGGAAAGATCCAGCGCCACCACCACGTCCACTCCGCGCCGCTTGACCAGGCGGGTGTAAGTGCCAAACTGGGGGCGGGCCAGGGCCAGCACCAGGGCGGTGACGGCCAGCACCAGCAGTACCAGGCGCACGATTTCTCGTTCCCCGGAGAACTCGGGGGCCAGCCGGGAAAACAGGCGCTGGTCGGCCAGCTGACGGGCCTGGTGCAGGCGACGCCACAGGGCCACGGCACCGCCGGCCGCTACCAGCGGTACCACCAGCAACCAGTAGAAGTATTCCGGGGACGCGAAACGCACCGGCCGGCCTCCTAGGGAAAAGTCCTGAACCTGGTCCAGCGCAACGCCAGCTCCAGCAGCAGCAGCAACAGCGCCGGCAGCAGCAGCAACTGGAACATCTCCGCCCGCCGGGTGAAGCGGCCCGGATCCATCAGGCGGGTCTTTTCCATGTGATCGAGTATGTCTTGCAAATCACGCTCCAGGGCCCGCTTGTCCACCGCCCGGTAGAACTTGCCCCTGGTTCGACGGGCGATCTGCTGTAGAAGTTGCGGGTTGGTGCGTATTTCCACGTACTGGTACTGGGTCTGGCCGAAGACGTTCTTGCCCACCGGGAAGGGCACCTTGCCGCCCCTGCCCACCATGATGGGAAAGATGTTGATGCTCTTGCCGGCGGCAATGTCGGCGGCCTGCAGGGGGGCCACCTGGCTGGCATTGTCGTCGCCGTCGGTGAGCAGCACGATGGCCTTGCTCTTGGCCTCCGAGTGCAGCAGCCGGTTTATCGACACCATGATGGCGTCGCCGATGGCGGTGCCATCCGTGATTACCCCGGTGCGGATGGTGCGCAGCACGTTCTGGAGCACGGAGTAGTCCAGGGTGAGCGGGCACTGGGTGAAGGCCTCGGCGGCGAAGACCACCAGCGCCAGCCGGTCCTGGCGGCGCTGGCGGATGAAGTCAGCGATGACCTGCTTGGCACCATGGATGCGGCTGAGTCGCTCCGTGGGCTGCTGCCGGGGGGCGAAGTCGACCGCGTTCATGGAGGTGGAGACGTCCAGGGTGATGACGATGTCCATGCCCTCGGCGAAGATGTCGGCCTCGGTGGTGGCCACCTGGGGCCGGGCCAGGGCCACCAGCAGCGCCGCCACCACCAGCAGGCGCAGCAGGGGCACCAGGTGCCGCCAGGGGCCGGGCCGGCCCCGCTCCGCCGCCAGCAGCCCCTGCACCGTGGAGAACCTCAGCACCGCCTGCTGGCGCGGGCGCAGGGCCAGCGCGGCGGCGGCGTTGAGCACCGCCGCCAGCAGCAAGCCCAATCCCCAGGCAAACAGCTCCCGGGGTATGCCGGCCAGGCCCAGCAGGGGGGCGAAGCAGAAGAACAACCCCAGAGAGACCAGCACCAGCTCGATGACCAGGGCCAGGCGCAGGGTGCGCCGCACCGCCGGGGGATCGGCCAGGCTGACGGCCGGCGGCCGTCGCGGCCACCTCCACAGTGCGGCCACTACCAGCAGCAGCACTCCGCCCAGCAACCAGGCCCAGGGGGAAGCGAACTCGAAGTCGATGGTGTGGATCATTGCCGTTCCCCCTCGGCCGGGTTCACCGTGGTGGCGGCGATTATCTGCAGGGTGCCGTCTACCGCCCGGGAACACATCTCGTCATCGGGCCGGGCCCGGGCGAACTTGACCAGGTCGGCTTCCTCGAGCAGCCGGCGCAGCAGCCCCAAGTCCAGCCCCGGGGTGGGACGATCACGCAGCCATTCCAGCAACTCGCGACTGGTGAGATCGAGGGCGAAGAACCCGAAGCGGTTGCCCAGGTACTCGCGCAGGGTGTCGGAAAGACGGTCGAAGTACTCCTGGTAGCGGCCCTGCTTGACCAGTTCCTGCTTCAGGATCTCCGCGATCTGGCGCCGGGCGATTTCCTCGGCTCCCAGCTCGGGGGGAAGTGGCTCCAGGGGAGCAGTGGCCGCCGGCGGCCCGGGCCGGTGCCACCACAGGGCCGCGGCCAGCAACAACCAGCACAGGGCCAGGGCCGCGACGGCCAGCGGCCGGTAGTCTTCCACCAGTACCGCCACCGGTCCGGCCACGTCACGGGGAGTGGGGTTTTCCACCCCCGCCAGCACGCTGACCACCTCTATCTGGGTGGCCGGTACTTCCAGGGTGTCGCCGCGGCCATCCGCGGCCTCGAGCGTGAAGCCGGGTATGCTCACTTGCCCCAGCCGCTCGTAGATGGCCAGGCGCAGGCGGAACACCTCAAAGGCGCGCCCCTGGCGTTCTTCAACCTGCTGCCGGCTGTCGAGCACGGTTCCGGGAGCGAGATCCAGCCGGTCCGGCAGGCGCCAGGTGCCCGCCTGGCCGGCCACGCTGACGATCAGCTCGAACGGCTGACCCAGCTTTACCCGGGAGGGTTGTACTTCCACCGCCACCGCGGCGGTGGCCGAGGTGTCCCGGCCGGGGTCGGCCTGCTTGCCGGTTGCGCCTCCGTCGGTGGCGGGGACGGCGGCAACGGGCACGGCCGCCAGCAGGATCAACCACGCTGCCAGCCGGGGCGTCATCTTCTGCTGGCCCTCCGTTGGAAGAACAATACCAGGGGGCGCAGGTAGTCCTGGTTGGTGTACAGATCGATGCTGTCCAGGCGCAGCTGCCTGAACAACCTGGTGTGGCGTTGCCGCTGTTCGGCGAACCAGTCAGACAGTTGCCGGCGAGCGGCCGGGCGGGTGGTGTCGAACAGCACCGTGCGCCCGCTCTCGGCATCCTGGAAGGAAACCAACCCCAGGCCGGGCAGGGATTCCTCCAGGGGATCGATGAGCCGGATGCACACCAGGTCGTGGCGGCGGTTGGCCACCTTCAGGGCGGTGGCGAATCCCTCGGCCAGGAAGTCGCTCAACAGGAAGGCCACGCTCTTGCGCCGGCTCACCCGGGAAAGAAACTGCAGGGCCCCGGCGATGTCGGTGCCTCGCGAACGCGGCCGGTGGGAAAGCACCTCGCTGATGACCCGCAACACGTGCTTGCGTCCCTTCTTGGGGGGAACGAACTTCTCCACCTGGTCGCTGAAAATAATCAGCCCCACCCGGTCGTTGTTCTTGATGGCCGAGTAGGCCAGCAGGCCGCTCAACTCGGCGGCCAACTCGTTTTTCATGCGCCCGCGGCTGCCGAAGGCCTGGGAGCCGGAGGCGTCCACCAGCAACATGACCGTCAGCTCGCGTTCCTCGATGAATTGCTTGACGAACAGGTCGTTCATGCGCGCGGTGACGTTCCAGTCGATGACGCGGATGTCGTCACCCGGCTGGTAGGGTCGCACCTCGTCGAATACCATGCCCCGGCCCTTGAACACCGAGTGATACTGCCCGGCCAGGACGTCTTCCACGGCCCGGCGGGTGGTGATCTCGATGCGGCGGATACGCCTGATCAGCTCGGCGGTGAGCATGGCGGATGACCTGCCGGTGAATCAGGGCGAGGGAAGTTGCTCGAAGATGCGGCGGATGATCTTGGCGGAGTCCACCTCCTCGGCTTCCGCCTCGTAGGTGGGAATGATGCGGTGGCGCAGCACGTCCGGGGCCACCGCCTTGATGTCCTCGGGAGTGACGTAGCCGCGGTGGCGCAGGAAGGCGTGGGCCCGGGCGGCCAGGTTGAGGAAGATGGAGGCGCGGGGACTGGCCCCGTACTCGATGAAGTCCTTCAGGTCCTCCAGGTGGTACTCCACCGGCCGGCGGGTGGCGAAGACGATGTCCAGGATGTACTCGTCGATCAGCTTGTCGACGTAGATCTCGTGAAGCAGTTGCCGGGCCCGGGCGATCTCCTCCAGCGACACCGCCGCCCGGGCCGCCGGTGGCTCGCTGGCGGTCATGCGCTGCATGATGGCACGTTCCTCTTCCTTGTCCGGGTAGTCGACCAGCACCTTGAGCATGAAACGATCCACCTGGGCCTCGGGCAGGGGATAGGTGCCTTCCTGCTCGATGGGGTTCTGGGTGGCCAGCACCAGGAAGGGCTGCGGCAGCGGGTGGGTCCGGTCGCCGATGGTTACCTGGCGCTCCTGCATGCACTCCAGCAGTGCCGACTGCACCTTGGCCGGGGCCCGGTTGATCTCGTCTGCCAGGACGAAGTTGGCGAACACCGGGCCCAGCTTGGGAGTGAACTCGCCCGTCTTCTGGTTGTAGATCATGGTGCCCACGAGGTCGGCGGGCAGCAGGTCGGGGGTGAACTGGATGCGCTGGAAGCGGGCCTCGATGCAGTCGGCCACGGTCTTGATGGTGAGCGTCTTGGCCAGGCCGGGAACTCCCTCGAGCAGCACGTGGCCGTTGCACAGCAGGCCGATGAGGATTCTTTCCACCATGTGGCGCTGGCCCACGATTACCTGGCCCACCTCGCCGACGAGGCGATCGACGAAGGCGCTTTCCCGCTCGATTTTCTCGTTGATGAGACGGATATTGTCGTCCATGGCTCCTCCTGGTCTGCGTGGCATACCACGGCTGTGGACAGAAGCACAACCGTCAGCGAGCCGCCGATATTCCCGTTGCAGACCGGGCGGTTGTCCGCCCGCGGGGAAGAGGTGAATTGACAGGG
>Ga0190359_1000814_pt1 | contig 20822 bp, 20 predicted proteins | sample 48721823_MG_FD_161269 | JGI IMG/M metagenome (GOLD analysis project Ga0190359, IMG submission 161269) | Hydrothermal vent microbial mat bacterial communities from Southern Trench, Guaymas Basin, Mexico - 4872-18-2-3_MG | ecosystem: Environmental > Aquatic > Marine > Hydrothermal vents >... | reverse complement strand
TAGTATTGTCAAAATGGCGTAGAAAATGTAAAAAGCGAAGTGTACGTTCTTAAGTTTTTCCAAGATAGAGATTTAGGGGGAGGAGAAATGGAGGTGAGCAGGGATTACTTTTCTTGTGCTAACTGTCATAACAAGGATTTTAAACGAATCTACAATTTTTCAATCTCCTTTCACAGTGTAAATTTCTTAGATGAGCTCATATACGATAAGACAACCGACATGCTCTACCAGTGCACGAAATGCGGAAGGACATTTACCCCTGAGCAAATAGAGCAAACCCTGAACGAAATTAAGAAAAGCAGGAAAAAGGGCCGCTAGCTTACGGGCTGTTCTTTTTCTTTTTGATAGAATTGAAATTTGTAAGAACCCAGCTCGATTGTGTCAAAATCCTTGAGCGGAGCGCTTCCTTTTACCACCTTCCCATTGACTTTCAGCTTTGTAAGCCCCCCTGTGAATGTGATTGTATACCCGGAAGGCCTTCGGCCAATTGTTGCGGCAGTAGCCCCCATCAGGAGGCCGGAAAGCTTCACTTCAGAGGTTTCTGCTTTGCCGATCTTTGTGAGTTTCTTTGTCAGCTCGATATCCCCCATGCCTGAGCCGTCGATAAAACTTATCACTCCCACCTTTTCAGGGACTTTGGGCTCTGAGCGTACTTCTTGCTTGGCTAAAAGATCTCTTTGCTTTGCTGTATCAAGCACCATGGTCTTATCCAGGATCATCTTCTGCTTTTTCTTCTCTGCTTCAGCTTCTTCAACCTCGGCCCCCACAAAAAGAAGCACGTGTTTGCCGATCACGATGTTATCCCCGTGAGAAAGTTTGTGGGAGACAATTTTCTTGTCATTTACAAAAGTACCATTGGTGCTTTGAAGATCAGTTAGAATATAGCCGGAGTCGGTTTTGTCAATCCTCGCATGGTGCGCTGAGACAGCAAGGTTATCAATCACTATGGTGTTGTCCTCATGGCGCCCTATACTCATTCCTCCTTCTACAAAAGGGTATTCCTTGATAACCTGCTTGTTAAACATCAGAATAACTCTGGCCATGCTCTACCCCCTTTTAAAACTCTCCGGTATTATTTTGCTGCCTTCGAAAAATAATGATCACTTCCCTAACTTACCTCAAACCACAGGAAGCTCTATTCAAAGTCTTTATGATTTTACTAAAAAAAAGGGTAAAATAGCAATATTAAATGCCTTTTACGGCGTATACTTTCTCGTAGCCCTCCTGAAAACACTAAGAAAATCTGCGATACCAACCCCTACTTTTCTTAGCAATCCGTTCCTTCTCTTTTTCACATCGCACAGATAAACGGATACGACCGTGGTATTATCGTGAGCCCCTCTACTTCTCGCTTTTTCTACAAACTTCTTGCACAAGGTATCCGGGTCGTCTTCTTTCTGGGTTATCTCCAGTATTTCCTCGTCACTCACAAGGTCCGTCAGACCGTCAGAGCAAAGGATAATGCGATCATTGTCAAAGGGTTCCAGCTCAAAAACATCTGCATCTACGTTTTCAACAGAACCCAGATTCCTGGTCAAAATATGTCTCAGAGGAGACACTGCTGCCTCTTCATCTGTCATAACCCCCATATCAACCTGCTCTGAAACAATTGTATGATCTTTTGACAACCTTTCTATCCGATCGTCTCTCACTATATAGATCCGGCTGTCACCGACGTTGGCCGCGACGATAAGGCTGGGCGTTACCAGTACAGCACTAATTGTGGTACCCATGCCACGGTATTGCTCGTATCCTTGGCCCATTTCGTAGATTATCCTGTTTGCGAGCCTGATACTGCTGAGGATATAGTTTCCTTCCCTGCTAAGCGATTGGTCAGAGTACCCGAAGAGCTCATCTGGTGGAGCAGAGCTTGCAATCCATCTTGAGCAACTTTTGTTAATGATTTCAACAGCCACCTTGCTGGCAACTTCCCCTGCCAGATGACCTCCCATCCCATCAGCAACAACGTAAAGACCAATGGAGTCCTCAACACAAAAAGAGTCTTCATTCCCTTCTCGCTGCAGGCCCACATCTGTTATTCCCGAAGTTTTTATTTGCAACTACTTCGATACCCCCTTTCATAAGGAAGCTATTGGCTTCTGGCTCGTTGCTTCTTCGCCGGGTACTTCCTTCTTGCTTCTTCTATCTTGGAAATCAACACTCTCAAAACCCTTGCCAGCTCCCCGGCATTTTGAAATCTCTGTTTAGGATCCTTAGCAAGTGCTTTGTCAATGATCTGCTCGCAAATCTTTGGGATCTTCGAGTTATAATGCCACAAAGGAGGATGCTTCACCTGGGTTATCTGATACAAGAGAGCACTGAGGTTGTCGCCTTTAAAAGGTAGCTCCCCACACAGCAATTGAAAAAAAAGAACACCAAGGGAAAATATATCCGACCGATGATCGATTTTGTGGCCCATGATCTGTTCTGGTGACATGTAGTTGGGCGTTCCAAGAATAACACCAGTTTTTGTCCTTGACCCTGATATCGCTTTTGCAATGCCAAAGTCCGTTACTTTCACGCCGCCTGTCTTTAACAGCATAACGTTGGCAGGTTTAATGTCTCTGTGAATCACACCTGAGCTATGTGCAAAGTCGAGGGCCTCTGCAATACTCGCTACGACATGAAGAACTTTTTCCACAGGCAAAAGGTTCTTTTTGTTGACAAATTTCTCTAAATCTTCACCCTCCAGATACTCCATCGCCATGTAGGTCAGATCCTCGTCCTCTCCCATGTCATAAATAGTCACGATGGAGGTGTGCGAAAGTTTCCCCGCCACTTCAGCCTCCCTGAAGAACCTCTCTTTAATCTCTTGAATCACTTCTTCATCAAACTCATCAGAGAATCGAATAGTCTTGATGGCGACAAGCCGATTTATCTTAGGATCAAGAGCTTTGTAAACAAGGCCCATTGAACCTCTGCCAAGCGTTTCCAGTATCTGGTAACGACCTACCCTGCTAAGCTCTCTCGCGGCGGGATACTCTGTGGGAACAGGACCCTCTGCCTGCGGTCGCTCTGGAATAGTGGGGGATTTTTCCAGCTCTTGCAATCTTGCTATGCGCTCATCTAAATCCCGAAACCCGCCCCCTTTGTTTATATATTCATAGGCGGAAAGAGCTTTCTTAAACATGCCCCTGCTTTCGTATTCAAGCCCTAGATCATAGATTAGCTCTTTTGCTTCCCTGTCCAGCGGAAGCTTTCGATAATGGTCAAAAGCCACATCAAAAAGGCCATGATTTTGAAAGCTAAGTCCAATAAGCTTGTTGGTTTCAGCCGATATCCTTGAATCCCTTCCCTCTCCATAGAGTCGACCTGCAGAAGTAACGGCAAAGATCACGGCCACGCAGGAGGCTGTATACGATGTCTTAATCCATATGCCGGAGATAGATAGGAGCGCAAACCCGGAAAACAGAATAAACGCGCAAAGGCCAATAGTCCAGGCAAGTCTTGCGCCTCCACCCACCCGAGGAAAAAACAAGGAAACCAGGATGCCGATAACCAGCAGACCGAGCGCTTCTACGTACGGTGCATGAACGGGCCTGACAAGATAGCTTTTGTTCAAGATATTTTCCAGGGCTAGTGCAAAGAGCTCAATTTCAGAAATCCTGCTTGAAAAAGGTGTGATAAGCACTTTGCTTTGCCTATGAGTGAATCCTATGAGAACAATTTTTCCCCTGAGAGCATATAGTTTTCCCCCTTTCTTGAGAACATCTGAAAAAGAATACGCAGGAGGCCCTTCCCCCACTCGCGGGAAGCGGACGAGCATCTTACCCTTGAACAAGGGAATTCGCATCGGTCCCGCTCTTATTTCATCATCGCCAGCACTCACCTGTAGCGGCTTTTTTCCAAGATATGCTAATTCTATCCTCAAAAGGAAAGAGGGGATAAGGTAGTTCTTGTAAGCCGCAAACATGGCACAGGAGTTCTCGTGCATATTTCTTTTCAGCAAAGGAAACCTGTATCCAAAGCCCTTTGAAACTCGGGCAAGAAGGGGAAAAGGGAAAAAGAGCCTTTTGACCGAGACCGACTCCCTGAGTGATTTTGAAAGCCCTTCTTCTTTAAGTGAATTTCTACTCAGGAGCGCTTTTTCCAGATCCAAGACGTTTCTGTTTCTGCCCGAATAAGAGCCAAGCAGGGGAAGTATCACGTTCCCGGCTTCTCTAACGCTCCTTGCAAGCTTTCCATCAAAATCAAGCCTTTCCTCAGACTTGAGCAGGTTTTCTTCTACCCAGTCTCTAACCTGGGTTTCTCTTTGAGTAAATGGGTAGGTGTAGAATTTGTGATGAAAGCTCCTGAACTCTTTCAAACCCTCTCCCTCTTGCTCTTCAACGAGGGGAAGGTTCAACCCGATCACCCTTGCCCCGCTTTCTTTTACCAACTTCACCATATCAGCTATCAATGACCGGGGCCAAGGCCAGGAACCAAAATCGCTGAGACTCTTGTCATCAATTCCAATCAAAACGACTCTGGGGGTGTTCATGGGTTTTGATGTGCCGACTCTGAGGCCGGTGGCATAGATCGTCTTTTCCAGCGCTTCAAGGGGGTAAAAATTCTGGTAGTAAAGGAGCAAAAAAACCGCAACGGCAATAAAGCAAAGGAAAGTTGTTAATTTAAGGTTGAATTTAGGCATTTATGAAAAAACAACATCAAAAATAGGAATAATAAGGCAATTATATATCAAAATACAATGCTAATGTCAAATTTAATAATTTACAGGAAAGGCCAAAAAGGAAAAACTCCCAGACCAAAAGGGGCTAAAGCCAATCAAGCTTTAATCTCGTATTGTTCCAGGTGGAAATTTTCATTAGGCACGATAATGATTCGCCGGTTTATTCTCTTTTCCAGATCCATGATGGGTTGTTGCTCCTCTTCTCGGAGCACATGTTCAATTTCAGGATGCACATGAATATAAATGTCCTCACCCCCTATCACGGGAAGGATTTCCCTTTCTATATCCCTGAATATCTCATAGCAAATGCTCCTTTTTGATTTCAGGACTCCAGTGCCCTCACAATAGAAACACGGTTCGCTCAGGAGCCTATTGATATTTTCTCGTGTCCTTTTCCGTGTCATTTCAATAAGTCCCAGCTCCGACATCCGAAGGATGTGACTTCTTGCCTTGTCTTTACTCAGTGCTTCCTTGAGAGCCAGGAAAACTCGTTCTCTGTTGGATTTTTTTTCCATGTCTATAAAGTCAATAACTATTAAGCCGCCTATGTTTCTCAAGCGGAGCTGGTAAGCGATTTCTTTTACTGCTTCGAGGTTTGTTTTCAGAATTGTTTCTTCCAGATTCCTTGATCCCACATAGCTCCCCGTGTTTACGTCAATTGCGGTTAATGCTTCTGTCATTTCAATGACAATATAGCCTCCCGACTTCAACCAGATCTTCTTGCCCAGGGAACGCGAAATTTCCATTTCGATCCCATATGAATCAAAGATTGGCTCTGTGCCTTCGTAGAGTTCGACGGAGTACTTCAATCTCGGAGCAAATGCTTCTATAAATTCCAGTATGTTTTCGTACTCCTCTCGGGAGTCAATTATCAGGCGGTCCACTTCGCGGGTGAATAAGTCCCGCACAGAGCGCAGTGATATGGAAAGATCTTTGTGCAGCAGGCCGGGTGAAGACAATTTTGCCATGCGTTCTTTTATGTTTTCCCAGAGTTTTAGAAGAAAGTCCATTTCAGACTTGAGCTTTCTCTTGTTCGCCCCTTCGCTCACCGTCCTGGCAATAAACCCGAGGTTGCCTGGTCTTATTTCTTCAATGATACGTCTTAACCTTTCTCTTTCCTCCCGGTCCTCAATTCTTCTGGAAACTCCTATGTGATTGACGCTGGGCATGAGAACCAGGTGCCTGCCCGGTAATGATATATGTGAAGTCAGCCTAGCTCCCTTTGTTCCAATAGGCTCCTTTGCTATCTGCACCATAATGTCTTGGCCCTCGCACAGCAGATCTTCAATGTTTGCACTGGCACCTGGAGCTTGCTCTGAGTATGTGCTTGTCAAATCTTCACTCACGATTTCATCATTTCTGCTGTAGTTCTTAAGCATTTCTTCTTCCAGCTCAATCAAGTCCTTCTGGATATCGGAAACATATAAAAAACCAGTCCTCTCTAGGCCTATGTCCACAAAAGCCGCCTGCATCCCAGGCAGGACCCTGATAACTTTGCCCCGGTATATATTCCCTGCCAGTTCCTGGCCTGTCTGGCGCTCAATATGAAGTTCCACCACCACCCCATTTTCTACCAGTGCAACCCTGGTTTCATAATTTCTTGCATTTATGATAAGTTCACTGGCCATGTCTGAACCCATCTTCCTTCAAAACTCCAATCCGGATTGAAAACTGCTTAGTTCCCAAACTTGTCTAAAGCTGGGCAGAATCTAGAACACCTCCCTCGTTTTGACAATACTAAGCTCGTTCACCTCATCGTCGTGTAAATCAAAAATTCCTCCCACTATTTCACCAGGCTTCAGCGCTGGACCCTGACCATGTCTCAGCACAAGGCTAAGTCCACCGGAAGGCCCCAAAAAGGCAGATTTCACCACCTGCCTTGCGTCCACGGTGATTCTCTTCCCATCTTTGCGTTTCTTGGAAAGGGGAAAGCTCTCAGAGCGGAGGAAATCTTCAAGCTTTTTCCTGTCAAGCCTCAACCCATCAATATTTACGAGAAAATGGGTCTCTCTGAGTTTTCTTTGCTTCGCCTGTGCTTGAGGAATCTCTTCAATGGAAATAATCCTGAGGTCGGGAGGGAGCTGTTGGCGAAGCCTTTCCTTTACAGTCCTCGTTGAGCCGGCGCCTTGGAGTTCAACATCAAACGTTTCGTGAAGGCTTTCAACTCCCACGGGAAGTGCTGACAAGAACGAAATTTTCGGCATGGGGTGAAATCCCTTGGAGTACATTGGAGTCAAACCTGCTCTTTTCATCGCCCTTACAAAAACACGCACCATTTCCAGGTGACTCAGGTACCTGGCTGGGCCGGTTTTTGAAAAACCTATACGGAACTTCTTAATAAAAGCGGGCTTTTGCTTTTTTCCGTATTTTATCTGTCTCTTGAACGGTTCCCAATCCTTGACTATGATCGGTGAAATTTTATGGTGATCACAAACCCCACATTCCAGACACACACTCCTGCAATCCGGCGTGGTTTTCTCTGCCCTGGCTCTCCTTAGTTCCTCTTTCAGGTATTTCTTTGAGACCCCTGAATTGATGTGATCCCAGGGAAGTATTTCTTCTAGAGTTCTCTCCCTTTGAAGATAGAATTCAGGATCAATACCTTCTTCTTTGAAGGCAGCTACCCACAAGTCCCTGTTGTAATGTTCACTCCAGGCATCAAACCTTGCCCCTTTACTCCATGCTTTTATCAGAGCACCGGTAAGTTTTCGGTCTCCCCGGGAAAAAATTCCTTCCAGCCAGCTCATAGCCGGCTGATTCCACTTGACCCGAACCCTGCTTCCCTTCACCCCCCTTCGAATCAGCTCAATCCGTCCTGTGCTCTCTTCCAGCCTTATCTGAGGTTCCCACATGAAAGGAGTATGCGCTTTGGGAACAAAGGTGGAAACGCTGAGGTTCAGGTTTGCCCTTCGGCCTTGCTTTTTGGCAAGTTTTGAAACTTCCCTGGCGAGAAAAATGATGTCGTTCAGATCCTTTTCGTTCTCACCCGGGAGGCCCACCATGAAATAGAGCTTAACCAAATTCCATCCTGCCTCATAAACCTCTCCCGCAGTTTTCAGAATCTCTTCATCAGTCAAGCTCTTGTTTATGATTTTTCTCAGTCTTTCGTTGCCGGCCTCCGGAGCCAAAGTAAATCCGGTTTTGCGCACCCTCTTGATTTGTTCAAACCAGGCTGGGTCCAGGCTGTCAACCCTCAGCGAAGGAAGGCTCAGCGCTGTGTTGTTAGTCTCCATACTATCCATTAACTCCTGGAGCAGCGGCCCAATGCAACTGTAATCTCCCGAGCTCAGGGAAAGCAACGAAAGCTCTGCAAACCCTGTATTTTTCAAAGACTCCTGCGCGTATTTAATGATGGATTCAGGTTTCCGCTCACGAACGGGCCTGTATATCATACCTGCCTGGCAAAACCTACATCCTCGCGTACAGCCACGTGAAATCTCCACCGCAAGTCTGTCATGGACCAATTCTGCGTAAGGCACAACCTGTCTAGTAGGAAATGGATACTGGTCAATATCGGGAACAAGCGCCTTTTCGACCTGGCGATATTCGGAAAGTGTGGGTTCGATCGCAGCGATCTTGCCGCTCGGCTCATAGTAAACCTTGAAGAAATCCGGTACATAGATCCCCCGTATTTTGGACAATTCCAGGAGAAGATCTTTTTTCCTGATAGACTTCATAGACTTCCTTCGCTTGGCTTCCCTCACCACGCCTGATATTTCAAGGGAAACCTCCTCCCCGTCTCCGACCACAATTGCATCAAAAATCGATGAAACAGGCTCCGGATTAAAGCAGGCAGGCCCCCCTGCTATTACCAGGGGGAAGGGATCCTTTCTTTGTTCCGAAAGAAACGCGATTCCCGATAGTTCAAGCATGGTGAGCACATTTGTAAATGAGAGCTCATGCTGGAGGCTGAAGCCCACGATGTCACATTTACCCAGCGGACGGCCAGATTCCAGCGTCCTAAGAGGAATGCCTCTTTGGCGCAGTTCAGCTTCAAGGTCTACCCACGGGCAGAAAACTCTTTCCGCGGCCAGCCATTCGCGCCGGTTGAGAATATTGTAAAGAATTTTGAGGCCCAAATGGGACATCCCGACTTCGTAAACATCGGGGAAAGCGAGGGCAAAGGAAACCTCCACCTCTGCAGGGTCCTTTTTTATTGAATTTATCTCCCTGCCAAGGTACCGACTGGGCTTTCTTATGCGGGAAAACCACGCCTGCTCTATGCAATCAAGTTCGCACATATCTGCTTATTTCCAGTACCGGGAAAAAGTGGAGTATGCCTTGAAATCCTCAAGTTTAGCAAAGCATACGCAAAATGGAGTTGTCAAGCAGGTTAGTTCGATCTGCAGGGCAGCTTGATTGTGACCTCTGCCCCTCCTTCCGGATGGTTTGTCCCGCAGACTTCTCCTCCCAAACCTTCGACAATGCGCTTTACGATTGCTAGGCCCAGACCCGAGCCCCCTTCCTTGGTGGTAAAAAATGGTGTAAAAAGATGCTGAAGTGCCTTATTGCTAAATCCCTGGCCAGTATCACGAATGGAAACCTGGGCAAGCGTTTCCTTTCGCCCCTGGCTGCCATCTGAGTGCACCAGATCAGTTCTAATAAAAAGAAATCCTCCGTTGCCCATAGCCTCTGTTGCATTAAGGAACAGGTTCCACAGGACCTGCTTTATCTGTTCAGGATCTGACCGGATCACGAGTGGAGTGTGAAATTCTTTCTTTACCCGCAGGTTTTCTTTTCCCCCCCTATGATGTTTGAAAAGCTCAAGGGAGTCTGTGATTAAGTCGTTTAAATCAAATTCATGGATCTCATGTGCTTTTGGCCTTGCAAAGAGCAAAAAATCACTGACAAGGTGATTTAGTCGGCCAACTTCCCTTAGAACGATATCCATAAGCCTCCCCCTCACTTCATCTTTGCCAAGATCCTCTTTTAGGATCTGAATTGAACCGCTTATGGAAGCCATTGGATTTCTGATCTCGTGCGCTATCCCGGCTGCGAGCTCTCCTACAAGAGCAAGGCTTTCCACCTTTTTCATTTCCTCCTCGATCTGTTTCATCTTTGTCATGTCTTGAAAAAATAGTATTTCGCCCTTTTGGTCCCCTTCCGGAAGGGTTAAAGGAGAGACCGAGCCCCTCAAGAACATTTTCTCGCCATCAGGCCTGAGGTAGTCAAAATCAAACAGAGGCAGAGGCACACTTTGTTCCTTATTTCGCCTTTCAGTTCCCTGAATTTGCAGGTGCTCCTTCAGAAAGGGGAGCACATCATCCAGATTTCTCCCTATGGTATCACGAGCTTCCACTCCAAAGATGGCTTCAGCGGCGGGATTGAACAAAATAATTCTGTTCCGCTCATCAACAGTTATCAGTGCCGAAGCAATGCTTTTAATTATCCACTCGTTAAGAGCCTCCAGTTTGCTGAGGTCTTCTTGCTTTGCTTTTAGTTCAACACCGCTCCTCCTAGCCTTTTCCGATGCATAACTGCTCAGGAAGGCCACCAGATAAAAAGCAGCGATGTTAACAATGATCATGTACAGTATGTAAGAACTTTGATACTCCCCCGGGTAGTCCTGGCGGCTCCCAAGCGGATGGATCACCCCATAGTAGTGTAAATCAAGCAGGATCCCGTAAAGAATACTGGAGGCCGAGGCAATAATCATTCCACCCCTTCGGTACAGAATAATGCTTCCTCCGATAATGACGAGGATATAGAGAAAGGAAAAAATGCTTTCTATGCCACCTGTAGCGTAAATAATGGCCGTGACCAAAAGCGTGTCCACTGAAAGTTGGAAGTAGGCAAGCCTCAGTAGATTCTTTGTATGCTTAATTAGAATCGCATAGATAAAGGAAAGAAAGTAAATGAGGGCTATTAGGACATAATGGGTGCTCTGGATGTCCCCAAAATAGGTTTTCGTTTCCTTGATCTGGACAAAAATAGAAGCACCCAGAAGGAAAGAGACAAAAAGGACCCTCAAGAACATCAGCCTTTGAAGGCTTGTGAAGAGCTCCGCCTGAGGATCTCTTAGGTCGGTGCTGACCATTTCCTGACAGGATTAACCGCCGATGGCTCCCGCCATCTGAAAAATAGGGAGGTACATGGCTATAACCAGCCCACCAATAGCCCCTCCAAGGAAAAGCATGAGGAGTGGCTCAAGCATGGAAGTAAGCGCAGCTACAGCAGCGTCAACTTCTTCATCGTAAAAGTCTGCGATTTTCTCTAACATGGTATCCAGGGCACCGGTAGCTTCCCCGACTGCAATCATCTGGATTACCATTCCCGGGAATATATCGTTTTCAGAGAGAGGCTCCGCGATTGTCTGCCCCTCGGCAATACTTGCCCTTACCTCATAAATAATCTCTTCAATAACGACATTGCCAGCTGTCTTGGCAACTATTTCAAGAGCATCAAGGATTGGAACACCACTGCTGATCATGGTCCCCAGTGTTCTAGTAAATCGCGCGACCGCCGTTTTCTTGAGCAGCTCCCCAAATATGGGAAGTTTTAAGAATAGTGCATCTGTCTGCCTTCTTCCTACCTCGCTTTTTCTGTATCGTCTAAACCCGTAAAAAAGAATACCAGCTCCCAGCAGGACCCAGTGGACATTGCTCTTCATAAACCTGCTAAGATTCACAACCAACTGGGTAGGTGCAGGAAGCGCGGCTCCAAAGCTGGCAAACATTTCTTCGAAAACGGGTATCACGAATATAAGGATAACAGCAATCACGATAATCGCTATGCAGACAACCACGATGGGATAGGTTAGCGCGCCTTTAATTTGTGCCTTAAGTTTTTGGGCTTTTTCTATGAAGAAGGCCAAGCGCCTAAGAATCGTGTCCAGAATACCCCCGACCTCGCCTGCTGCCACAAGGTTAACAAAAAGGTCATCAAAAACCTTAGGATGCTTTTTCATGGCCTCTGCAAGGGTGGAACCTCCTTCAACATCCCTGGTAATTTCTTTCAATATCTTCTTAAACGTAGGATTCTCTGACTGCTCTGCCAGGATGGTGAGTCCCTGGACCAGGGGGAGGCCGGCATCGATCATGGTAGAAAACTGTCTTGTGAAGACGACGATATCCTTGCTGGTGACTTTAGGTTGGAGAAAGGAAATTCCTTCAAAAATATCCTTTGGTTTCGGCTTAAGTTTTTTTACTGTAAAATTGCGTTTCTTAAGCTGACTTAAAGCAATATTTTCATTCGCGGCATCTATTTCGCCTTTAAGTTTTCTTCCCCTTTTCGTTTCTGCAACCCAAACATAAACCGGCATATAAAATCCTCCTGAACCATTATCCACTCAAAAAAGTGATCAACCGCATTCGGCTGACCATTTTTTTTCTAAACCCAGCGGATATTAACGTAATTTTAGTGAATTATACTCCTTATGTCAAGCACTCTCAAAACTCGGCAAAACTTCCTTGACTTTTTTGATTCCTGACTCTATTCAAGTTTTACCATGAAGAAGCTTATAAATTTTCTCTTTGAAATAGGAATGCTTAAGAAAACCCCTAGAACTGGTTATCAATTCCTGGGATCAGGGCAGGAGTCAGTGGCCGAGCACTCTTTCAGAACGGCCGTCATAGGGTATGTACTCTCGCTTCAAGAGCCAGGAGCTGACCCCCTGAAAACGACTCTCATGTGCCTATTTCATGACCTGCATGAGGCCCGGACAGGTGATCATAACTATGTAAACAAAAGGTATGTAAAGGTTAATGAAGAAAAAGCCCTGAGGCATCTGGCAGAAGGTCTGCCTTTTGGCGAAGAGATCATCTCTCTGGCGCGTGAATTCAACTCAGGCGATACTATTGAAGCTTCGCTGTCCAAAGACGCTGACCAGCTTGATCTTATTATAGAGCTAAAGGAGCAGGAAGATCTGGGAAACAAGTATGCCCGCGAATGGCTCAACTATGCAGTAAAAAGGCTTCATACCAAGACCGCCAAAGAAATAGCCCAGGAAATACTCAGCACGGACAGCACGGATTGGTGGTTTGACAAGAACACGGACTGGTGGGTAAATGGCCCTTCCGAGGATCCAAAGCAGTAGGATTGGAGCTTCGCCGGTGCGATCCGGGAAAATTCTGCGCGCGAGCCTGATCATTTCTTTCTTGCTGCACCTTGCCCTCTTTTTTGCATTGCAAAGCGCCTTTTCCCTGAATTGGCTTCCACAAGAGCTGAGGACCTACCGGGTTGAACTAATCCGGTCACCTGTAAAGGATATTGACACTAAAGATTTGACCGGTACAAGTGTTTCCAGAACACTCGGAAAACAAATAGCTCCGCCTGAGGAAAGCCAGGACACTATTTCGCTCGACACCCACGACAAAAGGTACGTGAGCTATGCTACCATCATCAAAGGGAGGATCATGGCCAACTGGAAATACCCTGAGCAAGCCAAGAAAAACCTGATAGAAGGCAAACTCATGGTTATTTTCAGTCTGGACAAGAGCGGGAATCTGAAAAGAATGGAAATCGTGAAGGGCTCTCGTTTTGAGATACTTGACTCAGAAGCCATCAGAGCGATTAAAAGTTCCGCTCCTTTCCCTCCCTTTCCCCCGAGCATCACCGTAAGCCGCCTCAATATCAAGGCAACATTTAACTACCGCATTGCCGCCCACAACTGAGCGTTTTGACTGTATGATCAAAGATTACTCTTATGGGACTGCCTCGCATGGAAGAGACGGGTACCGCACTGCCAGCAATCTCCTGGGCTTTAGCTTACATGGGAGAGGTAGGCTTTTTTCACGGTATCACTTTGTCTAATCGTTTCAACATCACCGCGGGCAACAATTTGGCCTTTTTGCAAGATGTATCCGTAATTGGAGATCCTCAAAGATTTTTTCGCGTTTTGTTCTATCAAAAGGATTGTAATTCCCTTCTCATTTATATCCTTTATGGCTTTAAATACGCGGCTTGTTATTTTTGGCGCCAGCCCCAGAGAGGGCTCGTCAAGGATCATCATTTTGGGCTCTGACATGAGAGATCTGGCAATGGAGAGTATCCCCAGCTCCCCTCCGCTCAGGGTACCTGCTACCTGGTTGATTCGTTCCCTCAAAATAGGAAATACCTGAAAAACTTTCTCCATTCTCTCTCTGATGACACGATTATTGTTTTCAAGATATGCTCCGATCCTCAACGACTCGGCCACTGTCAGCTTTGGGAAAAGTTGCCTTCCCTCCGGGACCACCGAAATGCCCATCTTTACTATTTGATGCGTTTTGAGCTTATCAATGCGCATATTTGAAAATAGAATCTGCCCTGTTCTCGGTCTAACTAAAATGAACTTCCCCGCCGCAAGCAGCGGGGTATCAGTCGGAAACCATCTTAACCGCCCCAAGGGGCGGGGAATCAAACCCTCGTCCGCCTCTGGCGGATTGAATTGTACAATCTCTGTGCCACGATAAACTCTAGGAAAAGGAGCAGCAGAACCAGGTAGTAAAAATTGGCCTGGAATGGAAGTTCAATCCCAAATATGTGAAGCGAAGACCCAAAAGAAAATTTTCCTATGCTCGGATAAGGAATCCCGCTCACCCCGTTTGGCCCTCCAGTCCAAGAGAAATTATTCAGGAGCAAGTAAATGATAAGTCCCACCGCAATAGTGACAAGGGATAGGTAATAAGTCTTTGTTTTCATCGTAGGAAGGCCCAGGAGAAAGCCGAAAAGAGCTGCAGCGACACCACCTAGTGGCAAAACCACCCAGAATGACCAGCCAAATTTTACACTGAGCAGTGCCGCCGTATATGCGCCAATACCGTAGTCGGCAGCAGTGGCAAAATTCACGAGGTGCGTGGAACCCACCTGAAAATCCAGCCCGATCGCCAGCGCTGCGTAAAGACCGGCCATGAATAGAATATGGATGAGATAGGGGCTCTTGTGAAGCAAAAAGGGGAGGCCCAATATGAAAACAACACCCCATGCAAGGGCAATCTTTCGTTTACTGGTAAAAAGACCCTGAAAAAATGCACTAACGGAAGGCTCGCGAACGATAATAAAACTCACCACGATCGTGCCAAGTATTACGGCAAGAATGGTAATAATTCCTTCTGCTAAGAGAAAAAGCAGGACAACGCCGAAGAACGCTGTTTCCAGTAACAGAAGAAGAAATACCTCCCTAAAGCTACCTTTCACCAGTTTTCAATCCCCTTGCTCTACACTTTTTCATATACTTTTTCGCCTATCAGACCCGATGGCCTGAAAACCAGAAAGAAAATCACGATAATGAACGCATAGACATCTTTGTAGGGGGTGCCACCTGGAATGTAGGCCGAAGCGAATGTCTCCACGAAACCCAGCGTCAGCCCTCCGAGGATAGCTCCGTTGAAGTTTCCAAGACCTCCTACAACTGCGGCTGAAAAACCCTTTATGCCTCCCATGAGACCAATGTCGAACTTGACCACGCTGAAATAACTTCCTATCAGGATTCCGGCAATACCCGCCAGCAAGGATCCTACGAAAAAGGTAACCATGATAGTAAAGTCCGGGTTAATTCCCATAAGGCTTGCAGCCTCGATATTCTGGGAAATGGCCCTGATAGCCAGCCCGATTTTCGTACGGTTAATGAAAAACATTAATGCAAGGAGCAGCAGGAGGCCCAAAATCCGCGATTGGTTTTGGGTGATGGGATAGTTTGCGCTTGATGGCAGCGAAAAAATCCTCTCCGCAGGCTTGCACGCCCGGATGGGCGGGCTACTTGGGGTGTGCTGTGAGCTACATGCACAATAAATGGCATTCGTCGCCCAATGCGTACATACCTCCGCCCCTAAAGGTCCCTCTTGCCTGTTATTTACCCCGATAATTGTGAGGGGTTTAATCCTGATATTTGCAAGATAATGTAACCGATGATATAAGGGCGGGCGAAATTACGAGGTAAGGAATTGACCTTCGTAAAATAACCAAGTCCCGCAAGGAGGGAGACCGAAAGGTTTGCACAGCCCAAAGTCTGCCCCCCTCGCGGGCAAGGCGCCGAAAAATTCAGCTTGCCTACCCTAACACACATGAAACGATTTGGGAATACAAAGAATCTTTTCTTTCCCGCCAGATCGATTTTTTCTCCATCCTTGGCCCTGCCTGTCCGCTCTGTGGAAAGGAACACTGCTACCGTGAAATTACCCCCTACTGGCGATATGCCTGTCAAGGACCAAGTTATTTCCCCACCCCTGGGGCCAAGGTATTTCCCCACTTTTGCCATAAGAGGGGTTAATATCTCACTCGGAATAAATTGGTCTCAGTTTCTTCCTATAGGACTCACCTCCTTCTATGATAATGTGATGCGCATGGTGCGAGATACGGTCAAGGGCTGAGTTGGCCATGACCGGATCCGGGAACAAGGCCACCCAGTCTTGAGGGGGCCGGTTACTGGTAATTATCATTGAGGACTTGAGGTGTCGTTCGGTCACGATCTCATAGAAATCTTCGGCCTGGGTAGGGGTAAGAGCCGTAAGGCCAAAGTCATCAAGTATAAGGAGATCGGGACGTAGAAACCTTCTTATCCTCTTTTCCCAGGAATGATCAGCTCTTGCAGCATGAATGCTTCTGAGCATCTTTACCGCTTTGACAAAGAGCACATCATAGCCCCTGCGGCAGGCCTCATGGCCAAGGGCCTGGGCCAAGTGGGTCTTCCCTACCCCAGCAGGACCGCATATAAGAACATGCTCCTTTTTATCTATAAACAGACACTTAGCAAGGCTACGGAGCAAGGAGCGCTTGATCTTGGGGTTGAAGGAAAAATCAAACTCCTCCAGTGTCTTTTGCTCCTCGAAGGAAGCCCGGGATAACCTTTGAGCCAGTTTCCTGGCCTCCCTTCTCTCTATCTCGTCCTGGACCATGAGCTGAAGGAAACTGAGATAGTCCAGCTCCTCCTCTTCGGCCTGTTTGAGCCGCAGTTCCAGGCTCTGGAGAAAGCCCCCTAACCGTAAAGTCTTCAGTTGCCCGCTCAGATGATGGTCTATATGCATATCAGCCCACCTCCTGAGCAAAGTAGCTGGGAGGTCTTAGAAAACTTTCCCCCAGAGTGGAAAGTCCCGGCACGGGAGAGATATCTGCTTCATGGGACTCAAAAAGACCCTTCTCCAGGATGGTCTTGATAGAATTATACCGGTAGTTGCCATACTCCAGGGCTCGTTTGCAGGCCATCTCCAGGCGCTCTTTACCATATTTTTCACCTAGCCTTAGTATCCCCTGCGCCTTCCTCAGGTTCCTCATGGCATGATCAGAGAGGATCTTACAGATAAGCCTCTCCGTAAACGGCCCATACTCAGAGGCCTTGTTCCTACAATAGGTAGGCGTGGCCATAAGATAGGCCTGCTTCTCCGGTGGATAATCACTCATATCCGTCACCCTCTGCCCCGGATATCGTGCCCTCACATGGGTCTTAATCAGTTCATGTTCATAGAAAATCCTTACCAGCTTCCGGGTCCCCTTCACCCACACCCTCTTGCCAATGTAGCGGGTTGGAACTGAGTAGTAAGCCTTATCAAAGACCACATGATGATCAGGATGTACGCTGCACCTCTTCCACAGAGGAATCTCAAAAACCTTGGCAGGAAGCGCCTTAAGCACCTTCTTCTCCTCTTCCAAAAACACCTCATATGGCTTTCTCCTGGTGGTCCCATGGATCTGCTGACCTATCTCATCCCTGCACCAGATCACAGCCCTCTTGTTTGCCTCATTAATGTCGCTAAATTTGCGCCCTGCCAGAAGATGCTGACGCACCACAGGCACCACCCTCTCAACCTTGCCCTTGGTCAAAATCTTCAACTACACCCATTCGGGATGTAAAAGCTAAATCTTTTCTGGTCACCCACCCGTATCACCCTCTTCACGGTCGACATTTTGGTTTGGTCAACTACACATTCTGTTGGGGGGATACGCGCGTGTATTTCTATGACGACCGAAACCGGCTGCGTTCAATGCCGGCATCTTGGACGTCTGTCGGTGCGATTGATCCATTCGTTGAGGTTTCTGCAGGAAGAAGTCCGTTTCGTGTTGTTGATTTATTGGAGTTAAGTCACATGATCTACGAGATCAAAGTGTAAAGCAAATAATGTGCATATGTAAATGAAATTATGTTCATGTGTGATAATATAATGCCATTTAAAATAGGCTTACTAGTTGACAAAACGATAATATTTTGTTATATAATGCGCAAAATTATAATAACATTTGTAAAGGCGCAAGCGACAACCATGGCTACCGATGAGAAGCGAAAACAACGACTGAAGAAAGAGGGGACACTGCACCCGAATCCGGACAGAGTTCGCACCGACTTGCTCGCAAAGTCACCCTTCTTTGACGCTAATGACCTAATGCAGATGAAGTATGAGATGTTGCGTAGCGTGAGTGCTGACCAGCAGCCTGTGGCCGAAGCAGCGCACACGTTCGGCTTGTCGCGTGTCGCCTACTATCATGCACAAAAGCAGTATCGAAAGCATGGGCTGGCCGGGCTGCTGCCGCGCAGACGGGGACCAAAGCACCCACACAAGTTCACACCAGAGGTGAGGTCTTTTATCGATGAGCAACTGACAGCAACTGACCGACGGCCGGATTGGAATCTTCTGAGCAAAAAGATTGAGGATAGGTTCGGAATAAAGGTACATCCACGTAGCGTTGAGAGAGCGGTGAAGAAAAAAAAGGGGTCCGAACCATGAAGGCAAAAAATGGAGCCGACATCTGCGATTCCAAAGTCGTAAGGCACAAGTACGAGATGCTCCGTGCCAATGCACTGGGCAACATCAACCGCGCATCTGAGTTTGCGTTTTTTCTATGCAACGGAATGAGCGTTTGGGTGCGAGCGATTGGAGAGCAAGACTGTGCACGGCGAAAGATACGCCAAGAGACTTCGTCTGTTTGCACCGGGCTGGATGAGGACATGCCAGAAGCCGGCTTAGCGTCCATTTTAACCGATGCCATCCTCAATGCCGCGGTGACGGCCAAACACTGAAGAGGTAACACATGAAAACACCAACGCCATCACACCATAAAGTCAGGACGGTTCATCTGCAGCGAGATGCGTACCTGTATGTGCGTCAATCCAGCATGCGTCAGGTTCTGGAGAACACCGAGAGCACCAAACGCCAATATCAGTTACGGGAGCGGGCCCTAGCCTTGGGCTGGATCAGTGAACAGATTCGAGTTATCGACTGTGATCAAGGTTGTTCGGGAGCATCGGATGCCGGCCGCGATGGCTTCCAGCAGCTCGTTGCCGAGGTGAGCTTGGGCAATGCCGGCATTGTGATGGGGCTGGAAGTCTCCCGCTTGGCTCGCAACAACGCCGACTGGCAACGGTTGCTTCAGCTGTGTGCATTCACCGATACGCTGATTCTTGACCAGGACGGTCTGTATGATCCGAGCGCTTTTAATGATCGTTTGTTGTTGGGATTGAAAGGCACCATGAGCGAGGCCGAACTGCATGTCCTTAAGAGCCGTTTACAGCAAGGCATTTTGAACAAAGCTCTGCGGGGGGAGCTGAAGATCCCCCTGCCGGTCGGACTAGTCTACGACGAGCTTGACCGGGTTGTTCTGAGTGCCGATACCCAAGTGCGCGAGACGATGAAAAAGTTTTTTGTGACCTTCCGGCGCCTGCGTGCCGCATCGGCGGTGGTCAAGGAGTTTCGCCGCGAAAATATCCAGGTGCCTCATTACAGCCGAACGGGTCCCAAATCCAGTCGCATTATTTGGGGTGATCTCACTCACAGCCAAGCATTGCGTATACTCCATAATCCTCGCTACGCAGGGGCGTTTGCCTACGGTCGTACGCGCACCCGGCGTGGCCCCGATGGTATCGTGCGTTATCATAAACAAAGCCAGGAGAATTGGACTTGCCTGATTCAGGATGTGCATGAAGGCTATATCAGCTGGGATGAGTACCAATCAAACCAGCGGATCCTGACCGCGAATGCTCAAGCCTACAGCAGCGATCGCCACACCCCGCCCCGGGAGGGACCGGCCCTGCTTCAGGGAATCATTATGTGTGGACGATGCGGCAAACGTATGACGGTACGTTATCATCAGCGTCGCGGGCAGCTGACCCCAGAGTACATATGTCAGCGCGACAAAATAGAGCACGGCCAGTCGAAAAACTGTCAGCTGGTGCCTGGCGCCGCTATTGACCAGAGCATTGGACAGATGCTTGTGGGTATGGTGAACAGCAAGAATATAGATGTCGCCGTAGCTGTGCAGCGTGAACTACAAAACCGGCTTGACGAAGCCGATCGTCTGCGCTACAGACATGTCGAGCGGTGTCGCTACGAAGCTGATCTAGCTCGTCGACGATACTTGAAAGTCGATCCCGAAAAGCGGTATGTCGCCGAAGTTCTTGAAGCTGAATGGAATGAAAAACTCCGGACCCTTGATGAAGCTCAGAGCGCTTATGAAGCAGCCAAAGAACGTGATATTGCAACCCTTAGCCAAAACCATACTGCAGCATTGAAGGCACTGGCCAGCGACTTCTCTACCATCTGGCAAAAGGATTCTTTGCCCAACCGCGACCGCAAAAGGATCGTCCGTTTGCTAATCGAAGATGTGACTATAATCAGAGACACAAAGCTGATCTGCCATATCCGTTTCAAAGGAGGCTCATGCAGGACGTTGAACATGCCATTGCCCCAGCCCGCATGGGAGCAAAGACGAACCCCGCCGGAGGTTGTTAGAGCCATTGATGAACTCCTTGACGATCATCCGGAGTTTAAAGTTGCCGATATGCTAACGGAACGTGGTATGAAGAGCGGCGCCGATCAATCATTCACATTGGATCACGTTATGCGCATCCGCATCGCCTATGGTTTGCCGAATCGTTGGACACGGCTCCGAAAACAGGGAAAGCTCTTGGCACGTGAACTTGCTGACAAACTTGGAATAACTTGTGGAAAGATCCGTCGGTGCCGTGATCTCGGTCTGCTCACCGCCTATGAGTACAAAAGAGGAAAATACCTCTACGACGATCCTGGCCCTGGATTAGTAAATCGCGTTCCCAAGTTGAAAATGAACGCCCACTTTACAGGTTCTCACACTATAAAAGAGGTGCAGTATGCAACATAGCCCTTTACCCAGGCTGCATACGCAGGAGCAACTTCCGGTTTGAATCCATAGTGCAGAGCAAAACCCAACAATGTGTCGTTGAATTTCTTCTTCCCGGCAATCTTCCCGATGAAAACGTTCTTCATCCGGT
>Ga0190359_1000813_pt1 | contig 20833 bp, 20 predicted proteins | sample 48721823_MG_FD_161269 | JGI IMG/M metagenome (GOLD analysis project Ga0190359, IMG submission 161269) | Hydrothermal vent microbial mat bacterial communities from Southern Trench, Guaymas Basin, Mexico - 4872-18-2-3_MG | ecosystem: Environmental > Aquatic > Marine > Hydrothermal vents >... | reverse complement strand
CACTGCTTTTTGAACGACCTCATCCTCTAACCGGAAGGCTTTTATCCCTTCTTCGATACTCCATATCGAAGATACCAGTTCTCTCTTGATCTCTCTTTTTATCTCAGATTCGGCTTCCTTGAAATCCTCATCATCATAAGAAAATCCAATACTGTTCAAATAAGCTTTAAAGTCCTCAATGAATTCCGGCCCTATGACCACATTTTTTTGTATTTCCGTATGACCCTGATGCTGCACATATTCCGGCTCTTTTTCTGATGGAAGTGTGTATTTTTTAGACAGCTCTGTCTCTTTTTCAATGAATTTTCGAGCATAAGAAAAAAAAGTGCCTCTTGATAAAAGGATATACGTCATTCTCTTGTATGTAAGAGCTGCTTCATAATCCGGGGATATGCCTCCCTGGCCCAGCACTTTTCTCCCCTTGTTCGTATACGTGACCTCTCTATCCTCGGGAGTGGCTTCCCTTCCTAAAATCCAATCTTCCAGGTTAGTATAATCTCTCTGGATAGACCTTCCAGAGGGCGTATAATACCTTGCAGTGGTCAGAGCTAAAGCAGCATCAATCGAAACCGGGAATATGGTCTGAACAAGACCTTTTCCAAAGGAAGTCTCACCTACAATAATTGCACGGTCATTATCCTGTAAGGCTCCGCTGACTATCTCCGGTGCGCTGGCGCTGCCTCTATTTATTAAAACCACAACGGGCATATCTTCATATTGATTCCCCTTGGAAGCCGTAAACAGTTTGTTGTACTGCTTTTTCCTTCCTTTTATGGAAACAATAACCGCTCCCTCAGGTAAAAACTCATCAGAAATCTCCAGGGACTGCACAAAGGTCCCTCCTGAATTATCCCTAAAATCAAGCACGAGGCTCTTCATGCCTTTGCCTACAAGTCCTTTCATCTTTTCTTCAAATTCCCGTGTCGTTGTGGTGGAAAAATTCCTGATGTATATATATCCTATATCCTCTGTGAGCATGAATGCGTAAGGGACGCTGTGCAGCGGGATTTCCTCCCTGACGATGGAAAACTCCAGAGGCTCTTCGAGCCCCTCTCTTACGATTGTGATGTTTACTTTTGTGCCTTTCTCCCCCCTCAGTTCCAGCATGGCTTCATAACTCGTAATCGGCTTTGTGCTTTTCCCCTCAATATGGGAAATGATATCACCGGGCTGGATCCCAAGCCTGTAAGCAGGAGTTCCTTCGAGGGGTGATATCACCATCAAACGGTCTCCGTGCTTTTGAATCATAATCCCCAAGCCGTAATACTTGCCTTTATAATCTTCCTTTAAATTATCAAGCCTTTCCGGGCTGAGAAAATAGGAATGCGGATCGAGCATTGGGAGCATCCCTTGTATGGACTCAAAAATGAGGTCCCGTGTGTCGACCTTTTTGTAATAATAAGCCTTGACAGCCTCTGTTATTTCAGCAACCTTTTCAATTCCTTCAGACCATGAACTGCTGTTCCAGAGGGAAGCATTGATCAGTAAAAAAAGAAAAGCAGCAACCGCGCACGCCTTTTTCTTCATTTCTCTATTCCTGGTTGAATATTACCAAAGGCTTTATGAGTTGTAAAGTCAGATTGATGCGAAAAGCAAAACTTCCATTTGACTTATGCAGAACGACAAGTTATATTTCCTTAGCAAGAATCAGATAGAAAAAGGCAAAAATGTTTGGAAGCATAGGCGTGCCGGAACTCCTCATAATCTTTGCTATTGCTCTGCTTATTTTTGGCCCTAAAAAACTCCCTGAAGTCGGCAAATCCATAGGCAGGGCCCTAAGAGAATTCAGAAAGACTTCGGATGAAATCAAAGGAAAAATCGAGGAAGAAATCCAGGCTGAAGAATTTAAAGACCTCCAAAGAGATATAGACAATATAGGCAGAGCAGATTCAAGCCGTCCCTCAAGTACTGGATCTGACAGCAAAAACACTAAAAATCCTTACTCTGACAATCATAAGTCCGAGAAAAACAGCTTAAAAGAAAATAAAAAACAGGAAACCAAAAATCATGAGGAAGGCAATAAAAAGCCCTGACAGTATGACCTTCCTTGAACACCTTGATGATTTAAGAAAGAGATTGTTCTACTCCTTTCTTGCGGTTGTCATTGCTGTAATCCCCGCCTGGCTTTTCCATAAACAGCTCTATGACATCCTTGCTGTACCCGTGACAAAATATCTGCCGGAAGGAAAAACTCTGGCTTTCACATCTCTCACAGCCCCTTTCATGCTGTATATCAAAGTATCCTTTCTCGCCGCCATTCTTTTTTCTTCGCCTTTTGTTTTTATCCAGCTCTGGTATTTCATTTCTCCGGGTCTGTATAAAAGGGAAAGAAAATCAGTTCTTCCTTTTGTGTTTTTTTCCAGCTTGTTTTTCATTACAGGAGCTGTTTTTGCCTACTTTATTGTTTTCCCGTTTGCCGTCCGTTTCTTCTTATCCATAGCTGAAGGTTTTGACCCCGTAATAACGGTGGACCAGTATTTCACTCTCGCCCTGAAAGTCATCTTAGGCATATCCATTGTTTTTGAGCTTCCCACTCTCGTCTATTTTCTGTCCAAATTCGGCATTATCACTTCAAAACTAATGACTAAATATTTCAAATACTCTGTGCTTGTTATCTTTATCATTGCGGCCGTCATCACTCCGACCCCTGACCCTATCACTCAAAGCATCGTGGCTTTCCCCATGTTGGGGCTCTATGGATTCAGTATATTGATCGCACTGATCGTGGAAAGGAAAAAACGGAAAAAGACAAAAGAAGAAGAGGAAGAAGAGGAACCTGCTGGATAAATGACTGACTATAAAACAATAGGATTGACGGGAACAAATGCTTCAGGAAAGGGAGAGGCCGCTCATTTTTTTGTCAGACACGGATATGCCTTCATATCTCTTTCGGATTTAGTCCGTGAAGAGCTCAAAAAAAACAACGTGGAGATAACCAGAGACAACTTGATAGCAATGGGCAACAAAATGAGAGAAAAATCAGGTCCTGATGTTCTGGCCAGAAAAGCTGTAAAAAAAATGACTGGTAAAACAGTCATAGACAGCATTCGAAATCTTGAGGAAATCAAATATTTGAGGGAAAATACTGAATTTCTGCTGCTGTCCATAGATGCTCCCCCGGAAATACGGTTCCAGCGGGCCCGAAAAAGGGGGAGGCGCGAACCTCTGCGCACATTAAATGCGTTTATGGAGATGGAAAAAAGGGAAATGACAGGTAATAAAAAAGGGCAGCAGCTGAGAAAATGCATGGAAAGCGCTGACTTTAAAATAACAAACCAGGGGACCCTTAAAGAATTTCACAGGAAATTGGAAATTTTCATATGAAGCCAAAAAGAATAACAAAACACAGATATTATCTGAACATCGCTAAAGAAGTATCACGCAGGAGCACCTGCTTCCGCAGGTCCATCGGCGCCATTATCATCAAAGACGATCAAATCATCTCAACCGGATACGTTGGAGCCCCCAGAAAGACAAAAGACAGTTTTGAGCATGGCATCTGCCTCCGGGATAAACTGAATATTCCTCATGGCGAGCGCTACGAACTGTGCCGGAGTGTCCATGCTGAACAGAACGCGATCATCAATGCGGCCAGAGCTGGGGTGAGCCTCTTGGGAGGAGACATGTATATTTATGGCAGTGATTATCAAAGCCAAACTCCTATCGATGCTTTCCCCTGTTTTATATGCAAAAAAATGCTCATCAACGCCGGGCTTAAAAACGTCATCTGTTCCACGGAAGACGGAGGAATGAAAATGTTCAAGGTTAGTGACTGGGAGAAGGAATGGAGAGAAAAAGATATCATAGACACTGAGAATCAGTACGGAAAAAAACAAATTGAGACCCGCGAATCGCGAAGGGTAAAAGGCAAAAAAGAATGATGCATCAAAATCCGATTTTCCGAAATGCAGTAACTTCACTTTTCATCTTAGCTTTCCTGATTCCGGCATATTCGCAGCAAACAGAAAAAAAAGAACCGGAAAAGGAAAAAATCACTTCCCTCCTCAGCCTTCTCGAAATCGTCCCCTCCGAGGAATCCATTGACTATGTTCAAAACAAAACCCAATTCCAACTTCACACCCTTCTCACAGAACAGAGGCATCCTGAAACCTGGAATCTGAGCGAAGTTGTCAGGGAAGACTGTACAGCCGGATTGGAAATGCTTTTTAAAGTCGACCAGGATATAGTCGACAAGCTTGACCAGCTTTCCCAAAATCCGAATACGCTTGAGACCGCTGTTGAAGCTGTCAAAACCGCCATTCTTTCGGGAAATAAAATATACATTTACGGATGCGGGGCTACAGGCAGGCTGGCCAAACAGATGGAAAGCACATTCTGGAGACCATTCTGGCAAAAAACAAAAAATCAAAACCGAATATGGGAAAGACTCAAAAATCATCTCAAGGATGATATCGAGGAAAGGCTCATAGGTGAGATGACCGGAGGAGACAGGGCCCTTATAAGCTCACTTGAAGGCTTTGAGGACCTTCAACTGATAGGAGAACTCCAGTTAAAGGAACACAAAGTCAAAAAAGGAGATGTCGTCATATGTGTTACAGAAGGAGGCGAGACCTCTTCGGTCATTGGAACGATATTGTCCGCTCTGGACCAATGGAAACAATCTTCTGGTTATATGCCGGAGAAAAGCAAAAACAAGCTGTTTTTCATTTACAACAATCCCGATGACAGGCTTATGCCCTTTACCCGAAGCAGAAAAGTGCTTACAGAAAAAGGCATTACAAAAATAAATCTGACAACAGGCTCTCAAGCTATCAGCGGCTCTACAAGGATGCAGGCAACCACTATCGAGACTTTTGTAATAGGCCATATCATTCAAACCGCAATAGACCGGTCTTTAAGAGAATTTTTGTCAAAAAAGGAAATGTCAAAGCTAGGATTCGAAGAAAAAACAGAGCTGAAAACAAGGCTTAGAGAATTCGAGAATATACTCAAACAGGTTAAAAGAGCAACAGCTGAAATAGCTAAACTCACGCAGATGGAATCAAAAACCTATGAATCCGGGCACTTCTCGACTTACTTTGCCTGCGACGGACTGATCACTGTCTTTATAGACAGCACAGAGCGGAGCCCGACTTTCCGCCTTTATCCGCTTGACACCGTCAATCAAAAGGAGCGGCGGTCATGGATCCAAGTCTGGACCGCAGCTCCAGGTCTTGAAAAAGCATGGAATGCTTTCCTCCAAAGGCCTTTTCACGGCCTCTCCTATGATTTTTATCATGATCCTTTCCAAAACGAAATAAAGGATCCCTTCCTAAGAAAAGCGGCCCTGGAAAGTCTTAAAAACGCAGGAAACGACCAGAAACAACTTTATGATTTTTCTTTTTCACCTTCAAACACAGAAAGAAGGGGACCGCAAGAGGGAGACTTAGGTGTTCTGGTGGCTGTGTCACCTGAAGAGAAACTTCTCGAAGATAAAAATTCTCCTTTCTGCCGATTCATAAGTCTTTTCAAAAAGAACAAATCAAACACAGCCGTCCTGTCCGTTACGAACAAGACTGAGAAAAAAACAGCCCGGGTCATCTCCGGAATTCCTGATTTCGAACCCGGGCATAAAGACGCTGCCGTTACCATATCAGTAGATAATAAAAACGACCCCCTCAACATCAGCCAGCACACAGCTTTGAAAATCACGCTCAATGCCCATTCAACGGCCGTGATGGCCAGACTTGGAAAAGTCGTTGGAAACACCATGACAAATGTCAGCCCCAGCAATCTGAAGCTTATCGGGAGAGCCACTTATCTCATTCAATCCCATGTAAACGACGCCCTCAGCAGCCCGGGATGGGTGGAAAAATACGGTATATTCAGGCCCATCTCTTACGGGGAAGCCAATGCTGTTCTTTTCGAATCAATAAAATTTTTAAAGAGCGGGCAAGTGAGATCCGGCCAGACAGCTGAAGTCTCTCTGTCTATAATCCGCATCCTGGAATCCATCCGACAGAATAAAGGGATATCACAAAAACAAGCTTTTAAACTGGTGCAGGAAAAAGGTCTGCTTCAATACCTTTCAAATGCTAAATCTCCAAATAAGTAAAAGCCGGAATATAAACAAAATTTCCATCACGCTTTTCTGCATTGTAATTTTCCTCTGCCTTTTTTCTATCATAATGAATCAAACGACAAGAGAAAAAAGAGTGAGGCTTGGAAACGAAATCTTTGTTTCCCGATATATTTCAGAACTGAGGGGCCAAAGAGTCGGCCTGGTCGTCAACCACACTTCTCTGCTTCCGGAAGGAAGGCATCTCGTGGATTCTCTTGTTGAAAAAGGCGTTGCTGTGGCATCTCTGTTCACTACGGAACACGGATTTCTCGGAAATAAAGAAGCAGGCCAAAATATCAAAGACAGTCAGTATAAGGGGATCAGGATTTACAGCCTTCATGGAGATATCAAACAGCCCACTACCCAGCAGATCAAAGACCTGGATGTGCTTGTCTATGACATACAAGATGTCGGAGCCCGGTTTTACACTTATATTGCAACCATGAAATACATACTTGAGGCCGCATCCCTTGAAAACATTCCCGTATATATACTCGACCGGCCCAATCCCACGGGAGGGCTCATTATTGAAGGCCCCCTGCTTGACAGAGAACTGGTATCTTTCACCGGCCCCTGCCCTATCCCCATACGCTATGGGATGACCTGCGGAGAACTGGCGCTCATGATGAAAGGGGAGAACTGGATTCCAAAACATACGGACATCCGGGTTGTGAAAATGAAAGGATGGAGGAGAAAGTACTTTTGGAAAGATACAGGCCTCAACTGGATCCCGCCTTCTCCCAATATCCCCCTGCCAAAAACCACCCTTGCTTTTCCCGGGACAAGCCTTTTGGGCGGGATCGGTATCAATCATGGAATAGGAACTCAAAATCCTTTTCTTCAACTCGGCGCACCCTGGCTCGACCCTGAAATCATTTTACAGAATATGAGAGAAAAAGCAGTCAGAGGGGCCATGCTCTCACAGATCACCTATACACCGCGTTCTCTCCCGGGAAAAACCGCATATCCTCCTTATAAAGACAGGCTCTGCAGAGGGGTCCTGATCTCCATCCAGGAAGAGACGGCATTCCGCTCCCTTGAGTTCACCCTGGACCTCATCAGGGTCCTAAAGAGTCACTTCCCGGATAAAATAAAAATAATAACGGATAGATTTGACAGCCTTTTTGGAAACGATCGGCTAAGGCTTTATATAGAAGACAGGCTTTCCTATGAAGAGCTCAAAGAACTCATAAAAAAAGATGAGGACACCTTCCTCCAGCAAAGAAAGCCCTACCTCCTTTATTAAAACGCAAAGACCAACGCCACTACCTTTTTCCCTTATAAAAATCAGGTGTGGCCTCAGCTCACTAAAGATTTTTAACGCCATTCTACTTCGTTTTTCTCGGCGGTTCCGTAACTCCCCCCGTCCGTGGGTCAGACATACTCACCGTCCAGCTTTGCTGGAGACCCTCGAAAAGCCTCATCCGAAGGCTAAATCTTTAAAATCGCTTCAGCCGCACCTGATTTTTATCCTTAATCTTCCCCTATGATCTCCTTGACTCTCATGAGCTGTACCTGGTAGGATCGTTCCATCTCTTCCAGCCGCCCTGCAATATATTTTATGGTTTCCTTAAGATTAGGGATCAAAATATGCTCCAGGGCATTGACCCGGCGCCTGGTGACATCGATCTCTCTTGCAAGAAGCTCAACCGCTTTCCACAAACGGGCGATCTCCATGAGATCCTCAAGCAGCTCCTGCATCTTTTTCAAGCCGATATCCAGCTCACTTTCCGTATTGAAAAAATCATAATCAGATGTTTCCAGGTCTTTGATCCTGAATTTAGGTATGGAGAGATTGAAGACTTTTTCAGACCTGATGTCCAGATTCAAGCTTCCCTCAGGAATAATCTTCTCAATCTTTTTTCTTGAATGTCTTGTTCGGGCAACAGCAAACGAGATGAAAATCTTGTTCAGCTTTTCCCCGACTCCTTCCTGCAGTTCATTCAGCTTTTTCATAAGCTCAAGGAACCGCCTCATGATCTCTTCCAATTTATCTTTAAGCAGCTTGTGCCCTCGTTCTGCAAGCTTGGTCCGCTTGCGCAGCCGCAAAAGCTCCATCCGGTTGGGATTGACATTCATTCTCATTGTTTGTCTGAATAATATTTATCTAAAAATTCCGTGCCTATCCTTTTCAATTCCGCCCTCGGGACCATACATAAAAGCTTCCATCCAAGATCCAGGGTCTCCTCAATGGAACGAGATTCTGTCTCTCCCTGACGCACAAATTCATTCTCATATCTATCTGCAAAATCCAGATAGATCCTATCCATATCAGAAAGCGCGGCTTCTCCCAGAATGAGCGCCAGCTCTCTGGCTTCCTTTCCCCTGGCATAACAGGCAAAAAGCTGGTTCAAGACATCAGCATGGTCTTCTCTTGTCTTTCCTTTTCCGATTCCTTTGTCCTTGAGCCTGGAAAGGCTGGGAAGCACATCAATGGGAGGGTAGATTCCCTTCCTGTGTATCTCTCTGCTCAACATGATCTGGCCTTCTGTGATGTATCCTGTCAAATCCGCTATGGGATGGGTTTTATCGTCCTCGGGCATGGTGAGAATAGGGATGTATGTTATGGAGCCTCTTTTCCCTTTAATCCGGCCCGCCCTCTCATACATGGAGGCAAGGTCTGTGTACAAATAGCCGGGGTAGCCTCTTCGGCCCGGAATCTCCTTGCGGGCAGCGGAAATCTCTCTCAATGCCTCAGCATAAAATGTATAATCAACCAGGATGACCAGGACATGCATGCCTAAATCAAACGCAAGGTATTCAGCACAAGTAAGGGCAAGCCTGGGAGTAGCGATCCGCTCTATGGGAGGCTCATTGGCCAGATTAAGAAACACCACAGACCTTTCCAAAGCACCGGTGTCCCTGAAATCTTCAATAAAAAAATTGGCCTCTTCAAACGTGATCCCCATCCCTCCGAAGACCACGGCAAACTTCTCTTCTTTACCCAGAACTTTAGCCTGCCTTGCTATCTGAGCGGCTATTCTGGGATGGGGGAGACCGCTTCCAGAAAAAATGGGGAGTTTCTGCCCCCTTACAAGAGGATTCATTCCGTCTATGGATGAAATTCCGGTTTGAATAAACTCAGAAGGATAATCTCTTGCTTGAGGATTGATAGGGCTTCCGTTTATATCCAGTCTTTTCTTTGCTATGATCTCAGGCCCTCCGTCCTTCGGATTTCCGGAACCGTCGAATATCCGGCCCATGATTTCCTCTGATACCCCCAGTTTCTGGGATCGCCCCAGAAACCTTACCTTCGACTTGTTGATGTCCAGCCCGGTGGTCCCTTCAAAAACCTGAACCACAGCTCTCTCCGTGGAAATATCCAAAACTTCGCCTCTGCGCAGACTGCCTCCGGATGCTTCTATTTCGACCAATTCTCCGTATTTGACATCCTCGATTTTCTCAACAATGACTAAAGGGCCTACAATATTGGTAACCGTCAAATATTCTTTATGCATTTTTGAATCACCCTTTTTTCTTTATCAATTCTTTAAACTCTTTGTCGACCTCGATAAAAGTATCATGGACGCCAAGACCCTCTGCCTTTTCCGGTATAAACTTCATCTTTGAGATCTGTTCTCTGACTCCCAAACTGAGGATATCCTCCAGGTTGATCCCGTCTTTGAGCGCTTTTATGCCGAGATTGTGAAAATGGACGATGGTCCTCAGCATCAAATACTGCTTTCGTAAAGAAGTATACGTATCCTGAGGGTGGAAAGCATTTTGGTGAAGAAAATCTTCCCTTATAGACTTTGCTGACTCCAGAACCAAACGTTCGCTATCTGAGAGGGATTCCACTCCGACCAGCCTTGCGATCTCCAGCAGTTCAGATTCTTCTTCCAGAAGCCGCATGGCTTCCTGTCTTATCTCTGGAAAATCTTCTGCTGTCTCTTCTTTCCAGTGATTCTTGATATGCTCCACATATAAGGAATAGCTGTTCTGCCAATTGATAGCGGGAAAATGCCGTTCATTGGCTAACTTATCATCAAGAGCCCAGAAGACTTTAACAACTTTGAGTGTAGCCTGAACAACAGGGTCCGATAAATCTCCCCCCGGCGGAGAAACAGCTCCGATCACGCTTAAGGCGCCTTCTCTCCTGTCAGAGCCAAGGCAAACCACTCTTCCCGCCCTTTCATAAAACTCGGCAAGCCTGGATGCAAGGTAAGCAGGATAACCTTCTTCACCGGGCATTTCCTCCATACGTCCTGATATCTCTCTGAGAGCTTCCGCCCAGCGGCTTGAAGAGTCAGCCATCAGAGCCACGGAATAGCCCATGTCTCTAAAATATTCTGCTATGGTCATTCCTGTATAAATGGACGCTTCACGGGCAGCCACAGGCATGTTTGAGGTATTGGCTATGATTATGGTCCTTTCCATTAAGGGTCGGCCGGTGGAAGGGTCTTTGAGCTCAGGGAAACTCAACAAAAGGTCAGCCACTTCATTCCCGCGCTCACCGCAGGCAACAAACACAATGAGTTGAGCATCTGACCATTTAGCCAGCTGGTGCTGGACAACAGTCTTGCCGCTCCCAAAAGGTCCGGGCACACAGGCTGTCCCTCCTTTTGCCAGAGGAAAAAGCGTATCGAGTACTCTCTGCCCGGTAGAAAGAGGATTCACAGGCATCTTTCTCTCTTTGACTCTCCTGTTCCGGCGGACAGGCCAAACCTGAAACAGCCGGATCCTGTATTCAGCCTCTTTACCTTTAATCACAGCCGCTGTTTCCTCTATGGTCATCTTACCTTTTTTTATTTCCTCTATTCTTCCCTCTTTTCCAGGAGGGACCATGATCTTGTGTTTTATTAAGGGAGTCTCTTCGATTTCGCCTAAAAAGTCTCCCTCTTTGACCACTTGTCCCTTTTTTACAGCGGGCTTGAAATCCCATTTCCTTTTTCTGTCCAGAGGAGGGACTTGGATCCCCCTTGTTATAAAGTCTCCCTCTTTGGCCCTGATTACGTCAAGAGGACGCTGGATTCCGTCAAAAACCGAACGGATCAGTCCTGGGCCCAGCTCAACACTCAACGGTTCGCCTGTCAGCACAACGGGTTCCCCGGGACCTATCCCTGTGGTGTCTTCGTAAACCTGAATAAAAGCTTTGTCTTCTCTAAGCTCGATGATCTCCCCTATAAGTCCCAATTCTCCTATCCTGACCATATCGTACATTTTTGCTCCCAGACATTCTGAAGCAATAACGAGAGGTCCTGCTGTCCTAATAATCTTTCCTTCTTTCATTTTAATCTTTCCCTTTAACTAAAGAATCCGAGCCCGTGGCCTTTATGGAAAGGTTTTTCATCCTTTTCTTAAGGAGATCAGAAACTTCCCTATAATCAGAAAATCCTGCGATGACAGGACAAAATTTGCTCTCCAATCTATTGATCTCTTTTTGCAAAGGCTCTAAAAATCGATCATGGACAAGACAAAGAGCGATCTCTTCGCTCTCAAGCCCCTTGAGGATATCCCTGGCTTCATGTATGTTTTCAGGTGTGTATACTTTGATTCCCAAGGCTTTGAGCGGGATGATCAAATCCGCATCTCCCATGACAGCTATTTTGCTAAACATACGTCTCGCTTATCCTGTTTTTTAAGATTTCTGCCGGTATACGATTCATTTTCCCCACACCAACTATGCGGAACAAATCAAGTTCTTTCCTTTTTGCCAGCACATAAGCAAATATAGGTTCGGGTCCGAAAACAATGTATCCGGCCTTCCTTAAATATCTCATAAGAAAGTCTTCAAAAAATTTTTCCATCTCCACAAAAGATTCTTTCTCCTGAAAAGCATCTATTCCTTTGCTCCATACTTCAAAATAGGGGCTGTGCTTCAATCTCTCATTGATATCAGAATAAGAAAGGTCATAAAAATCCATTATCCTGTCCGTTTGGATAAACCCTCCGTCCATTAAAACGGATTCAAGCTTTTCTTTGGAAAGCTGCATGTATTTGATCCGAGCCAGTATCTTCAGGTTCCCCAGGTCTATTCTATGGCGAACATAATCTATGATGAACGGATACCCTGTTTCTCTGGCTCTTCGCAGGGCCCTTTCAGGGGCCTTTTCTTCTTCGACCACCATTTTGACTTTTTTCTCTAAAAAAAGACCGGACACGGAACCGAGCAGACTCTCCTTTTCTTTCTCGAGAAAAATATCAAGATGTCTAGTGTCCTTTATCTCTTCCATCTCCTCTAAAAAGGTCCCTGCATCAAACATAGTTTTTAATGCAGAAGAAAAATCCTTCTCTTCCGCGCTTTCCAGAAAAACATCCCTGGGAATCAGCTTGTTTTCCAGGGCACGAACTCTTCCTACGGCAAAAGCATAGTCGAGCCGGGATACTTTCATAACTTAAGGTCCTCAGCAATCAGCCCCTCAATCAAAGAACGAAGCTCATCCTTGACCTTCTCCCCGTCAAGCACACTCTGTTTCTCTCCTTCTTTCATTATCACTTTTTTCTTTAATGTCTGTTCTCCTTTTAAAGCCTGCTCAAACGCTTCATCCATGACCTTGTTAATGACCTCTCTTTTAAAAAAAAGGATCTTCATCCTTTTATCTAATCGTGCTTGGGTCAATATCCTCGTTGCTTCCATTTCAGCCCGGCGTTGTTCCTCTGAAAGATAGGCCCCGGCTTCCTTAAGAGCCTCCTGTTCCGCATTCGTCTTTATCTGCTCTGCCTTATTCCTGCTTTCATCAATGATCTGATGGGCTTCAGCATCGCCTTGATAACTGATTTTTTTTAAAATATCATCCAGACCCATTTTTCGTCTCTAGACCTTCATTATAATTTGATCCCATTCAACAAGATGATGGTGATCAGCAATCCAAGGACCGCATAGGTTTCGACCAATGCCGCGAAAATCACGGGCTTCATCATATCCTTCGGCTGTTTAGCTACCATATAAACACCTGATGTACAGACCTTACCCTGGTGGATTCCTGACAGCAGCCCGGTAAAAGCAATGGGAAGGCAGGCAATAAGAATCTGCCATCCTTGATAAGTCGTGGGCATCACCAATGTCCCGCCTGTCAATCCCAGCTTCAATATCACTAAGAAAGCGCTGAGAAAGCCGTAAATCCCTTGAGTGCCGGGAAGAGCAACCAGTAAAAGAAGACTTCCGAATTTTTCAGGGTCCTCACTCAGAACGCCGCTGGATGCCTGCCCTGCCAATCCGATACCCACAGCAGATCCTATCCCCGCAAAAATGATAGCCGCTGCTCCGCCCAATATAGCTAATGTCAGACCTAACTCCATTTCAACCTCCTTTCCCTAAACAAATATTTTCTTAAATACACTTATGTTCACATAAATTCTGTATATTCATTTTCTAATTCAAAAGGTTTGAAAGGCTGTCCTCCTGAATCGAAAAATTTACTGAAAAATTCCACAAACTGAAGACGCATGGAATGAACAAATCCGCCCAGAAAACTGATACCCAGATTAAACAGGTGTCCGATAATAAAAATCAATGCCGCGAACAACCAGCCTACCCAGGGGATGCCAAGGGCGCTTTCGCACAAAGTATTGACCACCATGGCAATAACAGTCGTGGAAAGTCCTAATGCCAGAAGACGAGAATACGACAGCACATCCGACAGGTATCGGGATATGTCATAGAGACTGTATAAACCTCCAAAAAATCTTGATATGGGATTGGGGCTTGGCGAAGCAAAAAAGACAATCCCCAAGGCGCCCCCGATTGAAGCATAACCCCAGCCCGGACTTTTAGTTAATAAGTACAGCACCAGACCAGGCAGTAAAACAAGCCACCCTCCCTGGACAAAAAAGGCGTTCACGTATTTTTTCTGTCTTATATTCGATATCATCCTTAACAGAGTACCAAACCAGACCTGTATGAATCCGAGAACCAAGGACAATATGAGAAAAGACAACGGGTTTTTCAATGGATCGATGACCAATAATTCTGGGATGGTAAACCCGAACCAACCCCCGACCATACTTCCCAGAATCACATTCGCAATGCCCACAATGAAAAGAAGTTTTAAAAACAGCTTAAGTCCACCCCTTGGTTTGGCAAACTTCAAATACAAAAGGCTGATAAGAGCGACCAAAAATCCGTAACCAGCCTCACTTACGGTCAAACCCAGAAAAACAAAAAAGAAGGGCGCCAAATACATCGTAGGGTCAAGGGACCCTCTGCTCGGGAGACCGTACAGCTTTGTTATGATTTCAAAAGGCCTGCCAACCGGCGGATTATCCAGAACGACTGGCGGCTCCTCCTCAGGAAGAGGAGACCGGAAAAAGAACTCTATTGATTCTGAATAGGATTCCAGCCTGTTCTTTAATTTCCCGATATCTTTCTTCTGTATCCATCCTTCCAAGAAAAACACCGATTTTGTTTCCCCCATAAAACCAGAAAATCTGTGCTTACTCCGCTCGTTTAATAAGGCATCATAAACAAACATCAGCTTTTCTCGGTATTTCAAACTGAGTTCCCTGGCCTGCTTGTCGATTTCAGCAGCCCGGCTCTCTTCCTGTTTGATCTCCCGATCGAGCTTTTTTATTATATCTATAACCAAATCAGATTTTTCCGCTCTTTCCAGAACAGTCTCTGAAAAATAAAAAGGAGTGAAAGACATTTCCCTTAATGATTCCTCCAATTCCTCTTTGTTTTCTTTTAGATACACGAGAAAGAGCGTGGCCTCTCTTTTGGTTTGACAGAGCACGCGGAACCACAGTTCCTTCTCTTCCCGGATTTTTATAAGGTCTTCCAGCATTGACAAAGGAATGGTGCCCAACCGCATTTCCGAAAGTTTTGTGGGCTGAAAATCCAGGACAGGAATGTCCAAATTCTCAAAGACTCTCAAGGCGGATTTTTCTCTGTCCAGATATTTGTTTCCGGATAGAATATCTTTCTTGCTTTTTTCCAGGGCTTCGGCTTTTTCACATACGGAAGCATAATCAAATTCCATTATTTTTCTTCTTTTCTTTACGGCCATTTTGGGTTTTTCAAGCAAAATCTTGTCAACCAGTTTTTTTTCTTCCCATTTCGAAAGAAAACCTATCACATGAGAAAGCTGAAACAGCTGGTGATCGAGCGTGGATTCTTCCTGAGGCGGAGCGTCGAGCCCCAGTTCATCAAAATCAGTCTTTTCGATCTGAACAAGGCCCTGCTCCTGAAGAGATGAAAGAAAATCCTTTTTGATAAGGGAATGGCCGATAATCTGGACTTTTTTTATCTCAGCTACAGCCATTTATCAAACTTCCTCGTCCTTTATGTATTTCTTGATCCGTTCAGCAGCTTTTTTGACAGCTTCTTTTTTGAATTTCTCGGTTTTCTTTCGCAGATCTGATATTTCCTCCTCTCCCTCTTTTTTTGTCTTCTCCGCCTCTTTGGAAGCCTTTTCAATGATTGATTCTTTTTTCTTCTGAGCCTTTTTCTTCGCTTCTTCAAGGATCCTTTTCTTTATCTTATCTGCTTCCTGCTGCGCATCCTGTATGATTTTTTGGGACGTTTCCTCCCTGGCCGTCTGGACTTTTTCATCTGCCTTATCCTCAGCTTTTTTTATCCTTTCCAAAGCTTCTAAGGGAGAGCCGTTATTTTTTTCCTTTTCCATTTCTCGTCCTTTTAATCACCTTTATCCCTACTGTCTTCTTGTTTAACCTGGATTATATATAAAGACTGGTAATTTGAAAAGATTTTCCGCTCTTTTAAGAAGGGCGACCGGTGGTCTAAATAAAAAAATCATGCTGGAGATAATAAGCCCTAAAATCAAAATCTTTATGTTCGGCTCTTTCTTTTAGCTTCCTAAAAGGAGATCTATAGTCGAACAGCCCGTAAAGAAAAAGAACATAGGCTCCCGCATCGATCAAATCTTCAACCATTTCATATTCCACCTCACCCTCAAGATGAACAATCACTCCCCCTCCGCCTGAACGGCAGCTATGGCAGAGGTCTTTCAGCAAAAGCCTCTGTTCCTCTTCAACGGATTTTTCAGAGATATGTATCCATACTCCATTATTTCCTGCTTCAATAAAAACCGGGTCTAACGGACCGTGATGGTAATAAACAAGCCGTGTGTTTCCGTCCTTACAGCTTACGGAAAGCTCTTGTATGTGGGATGCCTCTCTTTTTACCTCCCCGTTGCTTAAATAAATATGGGCTCCGCACCGAGCTACCCTATGAAGCTCTGAAAAGATAGCGGGTTCTGATCCTTCTTCCTTATCAAATTCTCCTGTGTGAAGATACGCTAAAAAGGTATTTTTCTTCAGGCATTCAAGTGTCAGCTCTTCAATCTCATTAAATTCTTTCCTTGCCCGGTCATCCGTATAGAGTTCCAATCCGGAACCGATCAGCCACATCAACTCCGTCTTCTCAAATCTCCCTGTATCGATAAGACGAAAACGGTATCCCTTTTTCCGGCACATCTCTGCCGCATCAGAAATCCAATCTTTATCATACTGGTCATCACGGACCGTGATATCTTGACCCAAACCCGCAGCATCCAGCAGTTCAAAGCCCTGGTCAAGAGAAACGGAACTTTTCTCCTTCTCTTCTGTTTTCTTCTTCTCTTCTTCCATTGAAAAAAATCCCTGCTATTTTTTTTTAAAACACATTATGGCAAATTGACGTCTGCAAGTAAAGCATCTTAATCTTGACTCATTCATCATCCAGGTTTATTATCGGGAGAGAAATCCCAGAATGAAAAAATGTATTGTGCTTTTCTCCGGAGGCATCGATTCCACAACCGCTTTGTATTGGGCTAAAAATAAATACGATAGGGTCGAGGCGCTGACTTTTGACTACGGACAAAGACACAAAAAAGAAATCAACTTTTCAAAACAGGCAATCAAAAATACAGGGGTCCCTCAAACCATATTGACCTTGGATCTGACTCAAATCGGAGGGTCCTCTCTTACGGATGAAAGTATTCCTGTGCCAGTGTATGATCCGAACAAAAAAGACCCCAATAAACTTCCCTCGTCCTATGTTCCTTTCAGAAATGGAATATTTCTCTCCTTAGCTGCTGCCTGGGGAGAAGCGCACGGGATACATGAGATCGTATGCGGGTTCAATGTGATAGACTCGCCTGATTATCCTGATACACGAAGAGAATTTGTGGAATCCATGGAACAGTGCCTCAACACAGGAACGTCAGCCAGCCGCACAGAGCAAAAATTCCGAATCAAAGCTCCTTTCATCCAGATGAAAAAATCAGAAATCATCCAGGCAGGGCTTATTCTGGGCGCGGATTACTCTTATTCTCTATCTTGCTATGCAGGAAAGGAAATCCCTTGTTTTAAATGTCCCGCCTGCTTCATGCGGAAGAAAGCATGGAAGGAGGCAGGACTTAAGGACCATCTTATAAAAAGACTTGAGAAAGAGGGGAAATTATGAGCTGGATACTCACTGTCAAAGACAGATTTCAGGCGGCCCATTTTTTAAAAGAATATGAAGGGAAATGTGAAAAAATCCACGGCCATACATTTCATGTAGAGGTGCGGGTCTCAGTTGAAAGTCTGGATAAAATCGGAATCGGGATCGATTTTAAATTTATTAAAAAAGCTCTTTCTGAAATAATGCCCGACCACACACTTTTGAATGAAGTCTATGATTTCAATCCGTCCGCAGAAAATCTATCCCGGCATTTTTTCAATGAATTAAAGAAAAGATTTCCGGTAACGTCAGTCACAGTATGGGAATCCGAAGATGCCTCAGCCACATACTCTGAAGATAAGTGAAATCTTTGCATCCGTTCAGGGGGAAGGCCTGCGTCAGGGGGAAGCCACCCTGTTCGTGAGGCTGACCGGATGCAATCTCAAATGTGATTTCTGCGATACAAAATATGCCTGGAAGGGAGGAGAAAACCTAGACACTGAGCAGATTTGCAGCAGGATTGAAAAAGAAAGCAGACAGATGCCGGCTGACTGGGTTTGCTTGACAGGGGGAGAGCCTCTTATTCAGGACGTGAGGGAGTTAACAGAAAGATTAAAAGAAATAGGGATGAAAATCCAGATCGAAACCAATGCCACCCTTTATCAGGACCTCTCTGTGGACTGGTACACAGTTTCGCCCAAGCCCCCCGATTACTTTTTTCAACCGGAATACAGAGAAAAAGCAAAAGAAGTAAAGCTTGTGGTGAGTAAGGAACTAACTCTCGAAGTGATTCAGAGAATGAGAAATGAGTTCCCGGAAAAAATCCCCATCCTTCTCCAGCCTGAATCCAACCGAAAATGGAGCAGAGAGAAGGGGATTATGCTTCTCAAGGAATGCACAACAACAGGGCTCAAAAATATAAGAATTTCACTACAGCTGCACAAAATTTATAATATGAAATGATTGTATTTTTTGTCACATTAAAAATAAAAGAAACGCTCGTCAGTGTTTCATAAATTCATGGTGCGCGTCTGCCATCCGTCACAACTCATCCCCGTAATGCTTCTTCAGCTCTTCTAAAAGTCTGGAGCATATTTCAGGGTATACAGCTGAAACATCATGGGTACACATGGGATCTTCTTTCAAATGAAACAGCTGAACCTTTTTAAAGACAACGTCCTTTCGAACCTGCGGTTCGAAAATCAATCTCCATTCACCTGACTGAACCGCCCTCTGCTTCCTTTTCACCAGCTGCTCGTGATAATTCTCCTGAATGGTTATGATCCCCTTATTATTGAATTCATAAAAAGCAATGCCCTGAGATATCATTTCCTGAAGGGGGAGACCGGCTCCTCCAGGAGTGTCTATGGAAAAACCGGTTTCCATTATTATCGGATCAGGGCCCTGAATCTCACCTGTTCCATTGATCAAAGACAACAGGCTTTCCCCATCAAAAGCCAGAGAAACATCCTTACCCATCAATTCATACACCGTAGGGGCTATGTCTGTTGTACAGACAAGATCATGAATGTCTTTATGAATACTCTTGCCCTGAGGTTTGATTGTGAGCAGAATCCGGTTCTGAGCACTATCTCTTAAATTCGTGCCGTGCCCTTTAATGGTTTCTCCATGATCGGAGAGGATGACGATTATGGAATTGTCAAAGACATCCTTTTTTTTCAGTGCTGCCAAGAATTTCCCTAGCTGGTCATCAGCCATCTTCAAAGTGCCGTCATAAGGGCTGTATAAGAAATTTTCATTTGTATCAAACAGATAAGGATAGGGAGCACTGGCATCATAAGGCCAGTGCGGCGCACAAAAATGCACCATAAGAAAAAACCTTTCTTTTTGTTTCAGCTTATCTAAAAACCCGCATAATTCATCTCGGAAAAAATGAGGATTGTATGTATGATACACAGCCCTGTTGATGTCGGTAAATCTGAAGATCTTATAACCGAGGGGATTATTAAAAAAAACATTTGTAAGACTGAAATCATGAAAATTCCCGAATATAAAATCCTTGACTCCCATTGTGGGATGTCTCAGATAATCAAATCCGTCATCCGGGGTTATGTTGCAGAAACGTGTTTCGTCTGTGAAATAGGCTGTGTAATAATGGTCATTCTCTCCCAAATACTGGGGTACTGTGACCGCATCTTGGGAAATAAACTTTCTTTTTATAAGATTGTATCTCACGCCGGTATGCTTCGGATACTTCCCGGTCAATATTGAATACCAGGAAGGGAAAGTCCGGGCAAGAGGGGTATGACAATTAGAGAACACGACATTCTCTTGCATGAATTTATCCAGATTAGGAGTTGTTTCATATTTATACCCAAAATATTTTGTATGGTCAGGATTGAGAGAATCTATGCCGATAAATATGACATTCGGGCCTTTATTTGATCCCTTCGGATGAGAGAAGCCTGTCCATAAATTCTTAGTATGGTAATATGGATTCAGATTGGATATGAGAATGACTCCAACAAGTATAGGCACGATTATTTTCGTCTTTTTGCTTCCGAAACGTAAACACAGATAAACAAAAATCAAAAAATAGAAACTAAAAAACACAAAGGATATAACAGTGTGAACCGAATAGGACTTCCCATTCAAAAACACACTCAAAAAACGGGTCACATTTGAGGACGGATAGAGAGTGAAGTTAAACAGATACAGAAAGACCACAAACAGAAAATTTATTCCTATGAACAGCAACGCTTTCAAAGGGATTCGGCCTTCCTGTTTCTTTTTTGCCAGAGCCTTATAAGCGAGCTTCACATAAAGATAATTGAGGAAAGCAGCTGACAAATATATCAGAAGCAGCGTGATCACATAGACAACGATATTGAATTTAATAAGATGAAGGATTTCTTTGATCTTTGTAAAAAAGGTTACAGAGAGTTTCCCCTGTGAGTAATTGGTTATATAAGTAAAAAAATCCGCATATACTTCTACCAGGAAAAGAAGAGTATAAAAAAGCATTGAATAGACCAAAATCTTTTTATCAGAAAGAGCTTTTTTCATTTTAGAGATTTTCCTTTTTCCCATAATTTTTACAATTGAATTAAATTGCTTCAATAGCCATTAGAGGTGAACTTAGCGGTTATTTTTTCTCTTTCTTTATAACCCCTTAAGATGAAAAAACGTCCAAATTATTAGAAATAAGGAATAAAATCAATGGAGACAATCAGCAAACTCAACCGCCTCTACTATAAACAATCACCACTACGGTCACCACCCACAAAAAAACATCAATCAGCAAAGGCCTGTCCTTGATGATCAGGGTCTCGGGACTTCCTCCCTCTGACCTGCGGTGAATGAGATAAAGGTAGCGGAATATTCCGTATAAAACAAAGGGGACCGTATAGATCAGTTCATATGTGCCGAATCTGGTCACGGTTTCCTCCGAAATCGTGTAAAGGCAGTAGGCAATAATAGTGGAAGCG
>Ga0190359_1000812_pt1 | contig 20834 bp, 21 predicted proteins | sample 48721823_MG_FD_161269 | JGI IMG/M metagenome (GOLD analysis project Ga0190359, IMG submission 161269) | Hydrothermal vent microbial mat bacterial communities from Southern Trench, Guaymas Basin, Mexico - 4872-18-2-3_MG | ecosystem: Environmental > Aquatic > Marine > Hydrothermal vents >... | reverse complement strand
CAAGATGTCCCTATGAGCTACCTATCAGTGAGCTTTTACCGGGTATCTGCAGCCGCTTGAGGACACATATCGCTAACCAGACTATTCCTTAATCTTATCTACCATGAAGCACCCTTTTTCCCCATGGAATTAAACAAGATAATCAAGTTAGCAGAAGCAGCTGAAACAGAGGTTGCCGAGTTAACAAGTGGACTAGTACAGTTCAATTCTGCGCATCCAGATGGATTTACTGATGAAGTAGTCGAGTACATCAAAGCGTATCTGGATAAGCATGGAATCGAGAACGAGATACATTACGATGATCCCAAGAAGCCAAACATCATGGCGAGGGTCAAAGGCACCGGATCAAAGAAGGTTCTATGGGTAGGGCACATTGACGTCGTTCCAGAGGGAAAACCCGAGAACTGGAAATATGGGCCATATAGCGGTGAGATAGCTGAAGGCTGTGTCTGGGGAAGAGGAAGCAGCGATATGAAGGGCTCATGCGCAGCCGCAATGGTCTCGGCAAGATTGCTTAATGAGATGGAGTCTATCCCAAACACTGTTGAGTTCTGGTTTACCTGTGACGAGGAGATAGGTGGAGGTAAAGGAGCACGTTGGCTCGCTGAGACTGGGCTCTTCAAAGGGGACATCTGTATAATTGGAGACGGTAACGGAGGAGGACCAGAAGCACCTAGCATAGATCTAGGATGCAAAGGTGGAGCAGGTGTGACATTGGTGGCTCGAGGTCAGACTGCCCACGGTTCAACGCCTTTCCTTGGAGATAACGCCATCACTAAACTCATCAATGGTGTGCCATGGGTCGAGAAAATAGATGACTTTGAGCTTGATTTCCCGGAGGACTTGAAGCCTGCTGTTGAGGGAAGTATCGAGTACTATAAGGAGATGATGCCCAAGGTCCCAAAGATGCTCAAAGCGATGGAGCATAACTTCTACACACCATCGGTTACCTGCAACATCATCAATGGTGGAGTCAAGATCAACGTTGTACCGGACTACGCTGAAGCAGAGTTCGACATCAGATTAACCCCCGGATCACATCCAACAAAGGTAGTTGACCGCATCAAAGAACTCGTAAAGGACTCAGGAATACCCGGATTAGAGATAGTGCCATCAAGAGTACACAAACCAGAGGACACAGCAGGCTATTATGAGTCACCAAGCAGCAGCTTCGCTGACCAGTTCAAAGACATCATAGGTAAAATTACTGGCAAATCGGTGAACATGAAGATACTCACAGGTGGAACAGATGGTATCAGCACAAGTAAGATCGCTGGAATACCAAGCCTAGGCTACGGTACGAGTCTAACTGGTCAGGCGCATCAGCCTGATGAACGGGTAACCATCGAGAACCTTGTGTTAGGCGTGAAAATATTCACTGCATTCCCATATTTCTACGAGTAATCCCCCATTTTTTATATCCGTAAACCCGCTTTTTCTGTGACATACAATGTTTGAGATAGAGAAATTCACATTCGAAGGTAAGAGCTTCCAAGGCATGAAATCAACGATCCCCGGCACAAAAGCACCACTCCTACTCGTAAAAGGAGACAAGGGATTTGTAATGTGCGGCTTCCTAAACATGGCTGCAGCAGAAAAACTAGAGGTAGCAGCTGCAATGGTTAGCGGAGTATCAAGTTTTGATGATGTCTTCAATGCCAAGATAAAAGCTGTTACACCCAAGGCAAAAGAACTGGGTGTAGATGTTGGTCAAGTAGTAAAAGACGTTATCAGTAAGCTAGGTTAGGCGCAAGTCTCTATTAGCTTCAACACCTTTTCTTTAGCATCATTCAAAATATTCTTTCCATGCGACAAAAGCAAGGCATCAAAGTCATAATCAGCCAATATCTTCAGATTCTTAGCCGCAGCCTCAACATTTTTACAGTACTTCTCTGGAGGCGCCTCAAGGTTGCCATCACTGTCTCCAAAGATTGTATCTCCGGCTATAATCGCCTTGTACTTGGGCAGATACAGGCTTAGGTTTCCATCGCTGTGACCCGGTACCTTGATGAATACAATGCCGCCACAAGCACCTAGTGTATCCCCTGTGTCGAGCCAGAAATTAGCAGGTACACCAGTACGTTCTTTCAGTACTTCCTCGTCTCCGTCTCCACAAATAACCTCAGAGCCTGTGAGTTCTTTGACTTGTGGTAGGTTGTTTATGTGGTCCCCGTGGGCATGTGTTATTATGATCATCTTGATGTCCTCCCATGTCTTACTCATCTTATCTAACTCGGCTTGAATATTCACATGGCACTCTGGTGTAAACCCAACATCAATGAGAATAAGTCCACCATCACACTCAAGAATATACACCTCAGTATCAAGTCCATCAGCGTCAGCGATCCGTACAGCCCGTAAACCGGGGAAAACCTCTACCAAATCAGTTCACGAAACATAATACAGGCTTGTTTATAGATTATTCCTCAACCTCGAATATCTTCCTGTTACTTGTGTGCCCAGAAACAAGGTAAACCTGTCTCCCAAAATGTTTCTTCAGAAGCTTAATCAAAGCCTTGTTGGCTTTTCCCTTGGAAGCAGGTGCCTTTACCTGTACCAGTAGATGGTTTTCCTCGATAACCTCAACGTTTTCTTCTCGTTGACCCGGTTTAACATCTACCGTGATAATCATTGAATAGAAAATAGGTTAAAAACGTAAAAGGGTTAGGAACTCAGTTTCTTCAAAGAGCCCTTATCCAGGGTTTCCTTGATGGCTTCTATGGTCTCAGCTGGGAAATCAGCCATGAAGCTGCTAAGGGCCTCAGATACAATATGTTTCTTGAATCCTTTTTCATCCAGACCTTTCCTGTATTTCCTCCTCATTCCGCCCTTGCATGTCTCCTCTTCAAAGTCGAGGATTTGATCATCGCACATTGCGTTAAGGAAGTTGATAATTGAAGCCCGGCTTACTGATCTGCCTGAACCTAATCGGTTATTTGTGGCTTCATATACTTCTCTACTTGTTAGTCCATCTCCATTATGGGACCAAATGAGTTTTAGTGCTTCGATCTGATAATCGCGAAGAACCTTTTCCAATCCATTTTGTGTTGGGTCTATTACTAAAGGCAAATTATTTCACCTGAACGTCCAGTATGGGCTAGTAATCGAATATAAGGCTTAGCCAAAGGTGATAAATACTAGAATCTATTCGTCGAGAACATGTTTTTCCAGCACAAAACAGGTTAACTCACCGCGAAACACCGTCTTATCCCGGACATTAACCACCACATTAACGACGCGTTTTTTATTACGAACCTGAGCTACCAGAGCCTCTGCGATCATCACATCCCCACGCTGAACAGGAGCTACAAAACTAACATTGGCTCCAACAATGACCACATTAGGGTCATTTACAGCCAGCATTGCTGCGTAATCTGCTAAACCAAAGGTAAATCCTCCATGAACAAGTCCATGGTCGTCAACTACCATGTTCTCGATGCCTACTAGCTTGACCACTGCCTTTTCTTCATCTATTATCTCGATTGGGGTTCCAAGTAGGGGTTGATGTGCAAGATGATGAGTCTTAATCTCCATGTATATTCTATTGGCTCCATGTTTTTCTGGGTTACTCTTACCTCGTTAATGTTAAATCCCGAGACGGTTCCCATTCAGATGAAATGAAGCTAGTCACATACCACAAGAAAGAAGGATATGGATTGGGAGCAGTCGTTGATGACTATATACTCGATCTAACAGAAGCGACAGGAGCATGCTGCATGCTCAAACTACTCGACATGGGCGATGAAGGCATGAACAAAGCCAAGAAAGCAGTCGAGGAAGCCAAGAATAAAGTCAAGGCAGGTGAATCAAAGGGAATGCTAAAGCTAAGTGAGACAAAACTAGCGGCGCCCATCCCAAGGACCAGAAAAAACATTGTTTGTCTGGGGCTGAACTATGCTGAACACGTCAAGGAAGGAGGCTCAGACCGTGATTTACCTCCGCATCCAGTCTTCTTCACTAAGCCAACCACAACCATTACAGGACCCTATGATCCAGTGGTCTATAACAGGGCAGTAGAAAGATTGGACTACGAGGTTGAATTGGCGTTTGTAATCGGGAAAAAAGGTAAGTACATCAGCAAAGAGGACGCCTACAAATATATCGCAGGCTACATGGTGTTCCAAGATATCTCGGCTAGGAAACTCCAACAGCAGCACCTACAATGGTTCAGGGGTAAGAGCCAAGATACATTTGCACCCATGGGGCCATATCTTGTTACCTCTGATGAAGTAGAGAACCCAGGAAACCTACATATCTGGTGTAAGGTTAACGGCGAAATGAGACAGGACGCAAGCACAAGTGACCTTATATTCGATATACCCACCATCATCAGCACCCTAAGCGATGGAATCACACTGGAAGTCGGTGATGTTTTCGCTACAGGTACACCTTCAGGTGTCGGTGCATCAAAGGGACTCTTGAAGGTTGGAGACATAATCGAGTCAGGAATCGATGGCGTCGGTACGCTGAAAAACAAGGTTATCTCGGAAAAATAACCGTTTTTCTCTCTTCAATCATTTTTCCTGCTTTTTTGCACTGGATAAATCAAAACAGCCCGATAAAACGAGAAATGTTTATATCGTGTTTCCTTTGTTTGTGGTATAGCTTCAAGACTTATGGTGTACTAAAACACAAGGTCTTGACCCATACAAGATGATCAACTTGAGTAACGATAATCTGATTGGACCCCCGAAGCTCACACGATTCGAGAGGGCAAGAATAGTAGGCGCAAGAGCACTACAAGTCTCACTAGGCGCACCCATACTGGCTCCGTTACCGGACGCAGTTTCAGACCCCATCGATATCGCAGTGATTGAACTCCGCGAGAAAGTCCTACCCATGACGATACGCAGGACGCTCCCAGAGGGATCATATCAGGATATCCCACTCGTAGACCTATTACAAACAAGAATACTCCAATAAGGTGACTTTTTTGAGTGAAAGAGAGGCTTGGAGGACAACAGCCTACCTTCTCTTAGCTGTTTCACTGGTTATTGGTATTATTCAACGTACGCAATACCAGTTTCTGGATGAATTATTCGAGGTTTTTATATTTCATATCCCTACGGTTCTGGCTTTTGTAATATATAGCAAGGCTCCACAATCGTAAATATATCTCTCTGCTTTTCAGCGCGACCAAGAGGCACAAGAAATGGATACTATATTAGCTAATAGAAAGGGTATCACAGGCATTGAGACAGCGATTATTCTTACAGCATTCGTTATCACCGCCTCAGCCTTCAGCTTCGTTATACTAAACGTCGGTTTCCTAACAAGCGACAAAGCGCAAACCACTGTCATCAGCAGCATGAAGGAGACAAGCAGTAGCCTCATCGCAGACGCAGGAGTAACAGGCTACTTCAGTAACACAACTGTAGCTGACCAAGACGAAGTTTGTCTTGAGGAGATTCTATTTTACATCAAGCTTGCACAGGGCCACGAACCGGTTGACTGTAGTGATGACTCAATGGTAATCACTTACACAAACCAGCGAGGACACACTGTAGTATACAGTGACAGCATACTCAACGGAACAGTAACAACCCTCCAGACCATCACAGGCGACAGCGACTCATTGTTAGAACTAGGCGAAAAGATGCAAGTACACATTGACTTCAAACAGATTGACAGTACAGATGTCAAACCAGTACCAGTTGTACACACAGACGTCTACGGGAAACCCTACGAAACAATCAGGATTGAGATACGTCCAATAGTTGGAGCAATACTGACAATGGAAAAAGAGATACCAGCGGTAAACGCGCCGGTAATGACCTTAAGATAAGAAGATTAGACTTCCCGCGTCGTAGTAACTGTCTCAGTCACTTCGACACCCCTTTCACGGAGCTTGCTTAACAACTCCTCAACGAGTGGTCCCTGTATAACACGAACTGGCCACTGGATACCCTTCTTCTTGACGGCGCCTCTGCCAAGCATTCTAGCCATCAAAGCAGCACTGTAGCCTGTGGTTTTTGCCATTGATGTTACATCGTTTTCCTCGTCGTAAAAGTCAACCATATCATACTCTATGACAACCTCGTTACCATCCTTGATGCCTTCAACACGTACAAGAAGTACTGTTAGGTCTCTGTCACCTTCATCTGTGTCAAACTTCACCAACGGATAGATTATCTTATGGAACAGTTCACGTGGTACAACTTTTGTGCCCTCATAGTCAACAGGGTCCTCACTGATCAATCCAAGATCATCAAGGAATTTTATCTTCTCAACAAATCCATTGTATCGGATTGTCTTTCCTCTGAAGCTTTTCACCCCTTTCTCAAGACCAAGCTTGAGCAAGGATGATGGATATCCATCTGTAAATGCCTCCATGGGGTCCAATCCATCAACATAGATTGGCTCAACCTCACTGTAACGCTCCATCTGGACTTGTTTGCCTTCTTCAATCATTGGCACCAAACCCGGACGAACAGGCATCTTTGTACCACCAAAAACTATCTTGTAGTCTAGTGGCGGCTCTGGTTCTACGGGTAGTCCACCACAGGCAAACATTACGCTCTCCGCTTGGTCCATAGTCATTATCGCTGTTCCCGATAATACATCTATGAGTCCTGGGTCTACTCCACATCCCGGCATGGCAGTAATACCCGCTTTCTCCACTTCTTTATAGAGTGGGCCATCCTGAGGATAACCGCCTCCAGCTAAGTCTACTATGTTTACCTTTGCCTCCATGGCTGCTTTCAAGGCGTGAATACTGAATCTCGCTGCAGTACCATGTATCACAAGGTCATAGTCCTTCATCTTTTTGACCACTTTTTCATGGTCTAGGACGCTGAGTACCTCGATGTCGAATTTCTTATTGTTGACATATTTTTTCGCTTCATCGAGTTTCTTCTTGTCAATATCGCAGCCTGTTACCTTTGTGACCATAGGGTCCTCGGCGCAGTCTTTCGCGATAGTGGGGCCCATGAGTCCCATACCTAAGACTAGAATCTTCATATCATCACAAGTAATCTGACGCTGCTGGACATTTAGCATCTGCGATCAATAGCAATCGTTATTCATCGACAGTGTCTTCGTCACGTGTAGAAGTTCTTAAATATATTCTATGGTTTATCACATCAAATCAATAGGTGTTAAAATTGGTTGATTTTTCATTCAGCGAGGAACAGGAGCTATTCCGTGAGGCAGTCAGGGAATGGCTCAGTAAGAATCTAACACTTGAGCAAGTGAGGGAGAACGATACAAATCATGAGCTACCCAAGAGCCTAATCAAAGGTATGGGTGATCTTGGATTGCTTCTCTTGACGCTCCCAGAGGAGGATGGAGGAAGTGACGCGGACTGGGTTACCGCCACTATTGGTGCAGAGGAGCTAGGTTACGCTGACATCAGCGTAGCCAGTCCTGTATTCTATCTTGTACAGGCAAGCTGGGGATACGTAATCAACAAACTAGCCTCTGAGACCGTCAAAGAGAAATACATCAGAAGAGCAGCAACAGGAAACGGCTTCATAGGCATAGGTGTCACTGAGCCCGGAGGTGGCAGTGACGTTGCAGGCTTCAAGACCACATTTAAACCAAATGCAGGTGGAGGCTGGAACATCAACGGAGAGAAATGCTATATCAGCGGTACAGCTGAAGCTGCAGAGATGGATGGCGGATACTTCGTCTCAGGATTCAACAACCGTGACGCAGGTCACAGGGGAATGACTGCTGCCTTTGTTCCTATCAACTATGAAGGCGTTGAGATCACAAAGCGTTTCGATAACATGGGTAGGATGGCTATCAGTACGGGTGGATTCAAAATGACTGATGTAAATGTACCCGCAGATTATCAGCTAGGTGAGACCAATAGAGGATTCTACTCCACGATGGAAGGTTTCGATGCTGCCCGTGTACTAGTATCTGCTAGTTGCATTGGTGCTGCTGAGCGAGCTATGAATCTTGGTATGGATTATATCAAGGAGCGTATGGCCTTCGGTCAGCCTCTAGCTAAGTATCAGGGAATACAGTTCGACTTGGCTGATATGGTGGCCCACCATGAAGCAATAAAGAGCCTAGTCTATAGGACCGCTTGGATGCTTGACAAGAAATACAATGAAGGATTTGATGCACTAGAGCTAGCGAAATACATCAGCATGTGCAAGTATCTAGCTCCACATCATGCACTCGATACCTTCAGACGTGTTCTCTACTGGATGGGCGCATATGGCTATACTAAAGAGTGCCCACTAGAGATGGGAATGCGGGGAGTCATGAGCTACTGTATCGGTGCTGAAGGTTCAGCTAATATACAGAAGATCGTTATTGCTCGTGAAACAATGGGACGAGACTGGACTAAAACCAGATAAGCTTCCCTTCTTTCTTCTTTTTTCAGTTAAGTATTTAGCGTAGGCTAGTTGTTTAATCAGAGAATAAACATGTCTGGCATAGGACAATTACCCCCACAAGTTCAAGAAAGACTGCAGCGTCTCCAGAACCTCCAGAACACACTACAGCAGCTAATGGTTCAGAAACAGCGTATAGAGATGGAGCAGATGGAGTCTGATAAAGCCTTAGAGACGCTAAAAACTACTGATGAAGGCAACAAGGTCTACAAGTCTGTTGGGGCTGTGCTCGTCGAGCGATCCAAGGAAGATGTTGTTAAGGAGCTTGAGGAGCGAAAAGATTTCCTCGATATGAGGCTAAAAGTCATCGTCAAACAGGAAGAAAAGACCCGCGAGAAGATGACAGGCATACAAGAGACACTTCAAAAAGAACTCGGTCTCCCTAGCCAGTAAAACCTAACTAGTTTATTATCATTCATTATTGTTGATAATCCTTGCAGGAACCCGGCTTCATAGAGTACATCGGTAAATCAGTGGTAATCCTTGGTCATCATAACGCTGATCCTGACGCTGTGGGAGCCGCTCAAGGTGTAAAGGAGCTAATTGGGCAAATCAAACCAGATTCAGATGTACGTGTTGTGATGCCTGATGATATTAGTAAGCTATCTAGGCAGATCATCGATTTACTTGAGTTGGAAATCTCAGAGGGTTATTCTGGGGTCTTTGATACTATAGTAATAGTTGATTCTGGTGGACTAAACCAACTTGGTGAATGGGGTGATATCATCAAGGCACACAAGCAAGTAGTGATAGTTATTGATCATCATACCTTAGATGATGAGCTATCCCAATGCACGGATTTATTGATCCATGATGATCGGGCGAGCTCAGCCTCAGAACTAGTAGCTAAACTCTACAATCAACATGGAGTTACGCCATCAATAAACACCTCAAAGGCTTTACTGGCTGGGATCGTGTTTGATACAAAGTTCTTCTCAATAGGCTCAGCAAAGACATACGAGACAGTCTCAATTCTACTATCTAATATCGGGAACCTGTCACAGGTAATGACCTTATTCCAGACCGAGACCGAAATATCCGAAAAAATAGCCCGCATAAAGACTGCTCAAAGATCCGAGATACACAGAATAAACGACTATATAATCGCCTTCAGCGAGGTAGGATCATATCAAGCATCAGGAGCAAGAGCATTAATCAGCCTAGGCGCAGACCTAGCAATAGTAGTTGGAAAAGAAAAGACAGGATTACGTGCCAGTCTTCGGTCAACTCAGAGTTTCTTTGATACATCTCAGGTTCATTTAGGTGAGCTAGTTTCTGAGTACTCTAATGTTTTCAGTGGTTCTGGAAGTGGTCACCCAACCGCAGCTGGATATAATGGGTTAGGCGATTATGATGAATTCAAGCAAGAATTATTGAAGATACTTTCTGAGCAACTATAGAAAAGAAAATCCAAACCCCTTTTCCGGTGTCAGAAACCCCCTCTGACTGTGAATAAATCTGAGTTATTGTACTAGTTTAGCTGCCAGATACTTGGCCAACGCAACTATAGTCAACACTGGAGGCTTGCCCGGTGCCTCAGGGAAAACACTGCAATCACAAACATATAGACCAGATACCTCGGTCTCTAAATCGCTGTTTACGACTCGACCTATTCCTGCTGTACCCCCGGGGTGTCCTGCCCTTATATGGGTCCTGAACACTGAATTGGGCTCTACACCTGCAGCCAACAATAGATCTTTAGATCTTTCGTGTCCTTTGTCTAGTTTATCCATATCTATCTTTGGTACCGGCTTTACGAAAGAACCATCTGCAAATACCGTGCCGTTGGCTGTGTCCTTGGTTTTTGCCATTACTCCAATTAATTTACTTAACTTTAGAATAACGTGTTTCTTGGATAGTGGGATTCGGTCTGTGAGTAAATCAAGGGGGCCTTCCATTGTTGGTGATAATATATAGCCCTCCGAATCATGGAAATCATCAATTATTGTCGCCATACTTAACTCATTACTAAAGTCTGCGTCTTTCACTACGCCAAATGTGTTTACCAATGTATCAGCAAAAAGGTGACTACCCGCCTCTAACCCAGAGTTTAGCAAGATAACAGGGGTCCCCAAGCCTCCAGCTGCAAGTATTACTGTTTCGGCTTCTATTTCCTTCATGCCGTCTGGTGTACGTGTCCTTACTCCTTTTACCTGATTATCTTGGATTAGAATCTCCTCCACAAAATGATTTGTCAAAAGTTTTGCCCCATGCTTGTATGAATCGCCGATAAAATTTCGAGAAGTCCATTTAGCACCATAGATACACCCAAGAACACAGTTACCGCAGCCTCTGCACTTGGTGAAATCAATAAACTTGGGCATAGGCATGCAATTATATCCCAACTCTTGCGAGGTTTTCATCAGTAGTTTGGTTCTTACTCCCATGTTATCTTCTGGACACTCTACAATGTTAAGATCGGACTCAGCTTCAATAAACTCAGCCTCAAGATCAACACCATGTGACTTGAACTCAGCCTGCAAAGCTATCGTTCCATTCCCATAAGTTACTACCGATGAGCCGCCGACCATCTTTGTGCGCAGTATCTCAACATTGTCTTTGCTGAACTCTCCGGGGCTGAGGAAGCCGCCGGTATAAATTTTCAATGCGTTGAACTCTGTGCCTAGCTTGGGGTAGGCTCCTGCTTCTAGAATAGTCACTTTTTTTCCTTTTTTGGATAGTTCTCGTGCTATGGATGCTCCACCGGTTCCTGATCCAACAACAAGACAATCACAAGACATGAATGAGATATCTTTGACTGGATATAAAAAACATCTACAAAAACTGTAATACCTTACAGGAATGGGTTTGGTTAGCCTATTTGCATTATATTATAGAGTAAACTATATTATCCTAGAGGGGTTCAATATCCGAGTTCAGGGGAGACTGCAGTGGCGCTAATTGAAGTCAAAGACCTAAGCTACACATACCCACAGGCAGAACAACCCGCCATAAAGAACATCAACCTAGAGATCAACCAAGGCGAGTTCATACTACTCACAGGACCAAGCGGCTGCGGAAAAACAACTTTCTGTAGAACCCTGAACGGACTGATACCCAAGTTCTACAATGGCGAGATGACGGGAAAAGTTATCGTAAATGGCTTAGATACCGCCGATCATAGCACCATGGAGTTAGCTCAACACGTAGGACTCATTTTCCAGAACCCAGACAACCAGATATTTGCACTCACTGTTGAGAAAGACATTGCATTCGGGTTGGAAAACCTCGGGAAATCAAAGCCTGAGATGTATAAAGAGATAGACTGGGCAGCCGAAGTAACAGGCATACAAGAGTTACGACATAGGGCAACCCATGAACTTTCTGGGGGTCAAAAACAGCGACTTACCATCGCATCCGTCTTGGCTATGCATCCAAAGATAATCGTAATGGATGAGCCTACCAGCTTCCTTGACCCTGTTGGCGCTGAGCATATATTTGATGTTTTGAATCAGCTGAACCAAGAGCTTGGCATCACGATCATAATCATAGAGCATAGGATCGATATAGCCGCGAAATACGTAGACCGTATAATCGTATTTGACCGTGGCGAGGTACGTAGTGATGGCTCTCCTGAAGAGATCCTATCAAACGAGGACACCCGACTCTTAGGTGTCGGTATACCCAGAATACTAACTTTAGCGAAGCGCCTGAAAGACGAGGCAATTTTTGATAATAATCCCTTAACCGTTGACCATTTTTACGACAAGATATGCACTGTAATACAGCCAGCATCAAACAAGAACATAAAACCACCATTTGATCTAGATGAACTATCAGGAGAATACCATCACAAACCACTAATTGAGATAAGTGATCTCTATTTTGATTACCCGGGAAATGTCACCGCGTTACAAGGCGTTAATCTAACGATACATGAAGGAGACTATGTTGCCATAATGGGTGAGAACGGAGCAGGCAAGACCACGCTGGTAAAACACTTCAACGGACTTCTAAGACCAAAATCAGGCAACATACGGTTCATGGGAGAAGACATAAAGGACAAGAGCGTCGCCCAGCTAGCAAGAAAAATTGGTCTCGTTTTCCAGAACCCTGATGATCAATTATTCGAGGAAACCGTTGAGAAAGAGATCAGCTTTGCATTACATAACTTTGGCATAAAGGAATCATTGATTGAGAAACGGGTGAACTGGGCGCTAAACCTCCTCGATATTGGAAAATACAGGGAAAAGAGTCCATTCGCTTTGAGTGGAGGTGAACGAAAACGAGTAGCCTTAGCCAGTGTACTTGCATGGGACCCAGATGTACTTGTGCTGGATGAACCTACCATTGGTCAAGATTATGGTCAAAAGGAACGTCTACGCCACTTCCTGATGCAGTTAAGAACACAGGGAAAGACCGTCGTGATTGTAACTCATGATGTTGAGTTTGTGGCTGAAAGCCAACCTCACATTGTCTTGATGGCTGACGGTAACGTAGTGACCGAGGGAAGTACCAAACAGATAATGACAACCACAGAGGCACTAGCACGGTGCAGCGTGGCTCAACCCGAGATCACTCGATTATTCACTAGATTAGCTGATTATGGGTTGCCCAATGACGTCGTCGATGTTGATGAGGCATACGACTTGTTGAATAGGAAAATCAGGGAGGCGAGAAAATGAGTCTCCTTGAAAGCCTACGATTCACACGCGGCGACACAGTAATTCATAACCTTGATCCAAGAGTCAAATTCCTCATGACGCTAGTGTTTTTCAGCGTCTCGGTAATGTTTATGGATATAGTGCCATTGTTACTGGTTTTCGTTGTTCAGATTCCACTGGTTTTCCTAGCCAAGGTCACCAATGAATGGTTCAAGAGCATCAAAGGCGCAGGTTTCATCGCATCTTTCATCTTCGTGACCAACATGATTAGCTTCTACTACTTCAGAAGCGGGGCACTCACATGGGACCTTGTTGAATACAGCCTCGCACTTACCATGCGTTTCATCGTACTGGTAACCAGCTTTAGCCTGTTCTTTATTACAACATCCCCCGATAAACTAAGCTTAGCACTTGAAAAAGCCAGAATCCCCTACGAGTTTAACTTTGCATTCATCACGGCTATTCGATTTGTACCTGTTTTAGCTGATGAGGCTCAAACCATAATGGATGCTCAGCGTTCACGTGGCTTGGAGCTTGATAAGGGAAACTTCTTGACCCGTATCAAGAACTATATTCCAATATTATTGCCTTTGATTATCAATAGCATAAGGCGTAGTCTTGAGCTTGCTGAAGCGATGGAGTCAAGGGCTTTTGGAGCTACAGAAAATCGTACGAATCTTTACGAGTTGAAGATGAACAATATTGATGTTATGGTATTGGTTGTGTCGGTAATTTTATTGGTTTTAGCCGTATATGCGAAGTTATATTTACCGCCTTTCCCGAGTTTATTGGGCAATGGACCAGTTTTTTAGGCTGAAAATCAATTATTGTTCTTATTCTAAAATTCTAATAATTTGTCTTGATTACAAGTATTTATGAAAGAGTATGTTTATATTCGAGCAATTAGGATAAAAAACGAATAATGACCATAAATACAATCGATTGTTGTTTCTATTACAGTCTCGATTTTAGTCAAAGAATAAGGGTCATTGAATATCAAATTGGTGAATATTATGGAGCCTAGAAAAATCCAGAAGGTTGGATACTCTACTTTATCTGTTTCACTCCCCATGAACTGGGCGAAAAAAACAGGTATAAAAAAAGGCGATGTTGTTTTCATATCTGAAGAAAACGATGGAGCACTAAGAATCACACCGGAGCCCACTCAAACTGAGGACCAGAGTATATATGTAGTTAATGTAGACAAATGCGATAACACAAAGGTTCTCGCTCGCGTAATTGTCGGTAACTATGTTCTCGGCAGGAACCTCATCAAAGTAGAGTCTGAGCGACGACTCATGAGGGAACAAATCGAGTCCATAAGGGAAGTCACTCAGAAGCTTCTCGGAATTGGGATCATCGAGGAGAGCGACAGACATCTCTTACTACAATGTAGCGTAGACCCCAAAAGCTTCCCACTAGAGACCGTAATCAAACGCCTCTACGTAATCACAAGCATCATGTTCAAGGAAAGTATGGACGCCCTCATCGACAGGGACATGGAACTAGCCAAAGACGCCATAGCACGTGAACACGAGGCAGACACTATCTTCTGGCTACTTACAAGGCTCCTTGCATCAGCACAACAGTCAAGAATAATCTCAGAAGCCATCGGCATTATTGAGCCAATGGAGGTCGTTGAGAATAACTTGATTGCATGGTATCTTGAGATGATAGGGGACAGGCTATATGCTATTGCGAAAGACATCATTGCACTTGAAGAACTAAGAAACGATGAGGATGAGGAGCTATTTGAGAGACTCAGCCAAATTGGGTTAGTTGTATTCACGATGTTTGACCAAGCAATGAAGAGCATGTTCGAGAGCGATATCAAGCTGGCAAGCGACGCAGTAGACCTCTACGAGGCGGTGGGTCACGAGGAAGACTCTCTACTCAAGGAGTTCCAAGAAAACCACAACCCCGAGCTTTCAGCATATGTCAATGAGATTGCCTGGGAACTCAGGATTATCGCTGAATATAGCACTGCAATCGCTACAATAAGCATAGATAATGTGCTTTGGAGCGAGAACGAAATCTGCTCTGTTATACAACCAGATGATGAGGAGTAATCCTCTCCTATTTGTTTTACAAAGATACAAAAACATGTTTTACTGTATAGTTGTATGAATTTCAATCAGGTCTATTCTAAGATCGATGAGAACCGAGAAAAATCAATAAACAGATTAAGAGAACTCGTAAGAGTTTATCCTGAAGGCGAAGAAAAACTACAAGATAAGGTTGCAGAAATCTTCGAGACTGTTGGTTGTGAGGTTGATTATCTAAAACTATTGCCCACCACTGTACAGCTTCACAAGGAGTTCGCTGTTGAAGAAGCAATAGATATGACAAAACGAATTCACATCATAGGCAAGATCAAGGGAAGCGGTGATGGAAAGAGTCTCATGTTGATCACTCACCCTGACGCTGATCCAATAAACCCTGAGGGTTGGAGCATTCCATTACATGATGGTGTAATCAAAGATGGACGTATGTATGGATGGGCTGTAGCTGATGACTTAGCTGGAATATGTATGATGACCGAGGCGGTTGAAGCATTAAACGATATAGGGTTCAAGCCAAAGGGAGATATCTATTTGATGAATGCCTCTGCTAAGCGAAACGCATGGGGTATAGCAGCATTACTTAGAGAAGGTTACATGGCTGATGCGGCTTTGTATGTTCATCCAGCAGAGTCTGAACTTGGACTTAAAGAAATTAAAACAATGACCTCTGGGTTGCTAAAGTTCAGAATCGTAATCGAGGGTATGAAGCCACCAAAAACTGAGTTTGTTCAAGTCACATTCAATCATCTGGGCGTCAACCCCATCGACAAAGCCATGTACATGCATGATGCCTTGAAACGGTTCAACGAGGATAGAATACGAAATATCACATATGAGCCACTAAACAAGGAAGTAGGACGCGGAACAAACCTTCTTGTAACATACATTAACTCAGGGAGTCCTTCAAATCTAACTGATGTACCACCAAAATGTACAATCGGTGTTGGACTAACCTTCCCACCACATGAGGACATAGATGAACTTGTCAAAAAGGTCGAAGAATATGTCCAAGAGGTATCTATGGCTGATCCTTGGCTCAAGGAGCACCCTGCTAAGATTGACTGGATACAGGGAACCCAAGGCGTTGAAATACCCATAGACCATCCAATCGTGGAAACCATCAGTAATGCTATCGAGGATGTAACTGGAGAACGACCATTTAGCAATCCATTATACTCCAAGAGCGACCTAAGAACACCTGTACTAATCAGCGGAATCAATAACGTAGGATATGGTCCACTGGCTGGCGACCTATCAACCACCGGAGGCTTTGAGGAATGGGTGGACTTGGATGATTATATCCAGGCGGTCAAGGTTACTGCTCGTGCTATTATGGACTGGTGTGGTTAACGTCCACACTTACTGTATTTATCTCAACTCTTTGTAATTATCCAGACATACAGCCTATATATTCAGTGTAATCGACAAGCACCTAGTACCCATTTACGAAAGGGTTTAAAAGACTCCTATTTGTGTCTATAGTCAACTTAGGATAAAGGAATCAGATCTTTATGCCACGATTCAAGCAAACCGGAGAAATACTCAAACTAATGCATGACAAGAACAAGGTCCGCAACATTGGTATCATTGCCCACATTGACCACGGCAAGACCACCATGAGCGACAGCCTACTTGCCATGGCTGGTTTGATGGCACCCACACGTGCCGGAGAAGCCAGGGCTCTCGACTTCCTCGAAGAGGAGCAAAAAAGAGGCATCACAATCAAAACAGCAAACATCAGCCTACTATACGAAGAGGAAGGCAATCAGTATGTTATCAACCTCATCGATACCCCAGGACACGTAGACTTTAGCGGTAAAGTCACTCGTGCCATGAGGGCGCTGGACGGCTGCGTTCTACTTGTAGACGCAGTAGAAGAGTTCCAGATCATGACTGAGGTAAGGCTCAGAGTCGCACTGGAGGAGTTCGTAAAGCCAGTGTGCTACATTAACAAGTTCGACAGGCTCATCAAGGAGCTGAAGATGGACCCCGAGGCAATCCAAGAGAAACTCTTGAGGATCATACGCAAGTTCAACGAGATTGTTCAGACCTATGGCTCTGAGGAGATTAGGAACGAGTGGACCATCAACGCAGGAGAAGGTGAGGTGGCCTTCGGCTCAGCACTAGACAGATGGGGATTCACCCTACCCATGCTCGCTAAGAAAGGCTTGACCCTACCAAAAATCCTAGAGATGTACAAGAACGATGAACTTGAAAAGCTGCAGGAGATGCTTCCATTAAGCGAGGCTATTCTGGGCATGGCGGTTCACAAGATACCCAACCCAGATGAGCATCAGCCACGTCGTATCCCCCATATCTGGAAAGGCGATCTTGAAAGCGAGATGGGAAAATACATGATGGCTGTTGATCCAAAAGGCCCACTAGTCATCTGTATCAGCAACGTCATCATCGACCCACAAGCAGGTGTAATCAGCACAGGCAGGGTCTTCAGCGGAACCATCCGTAAGGGCGACGACCTGAACTTGATCGGCGCAGAAAAGACGGCCAAGGCTCAGCAGGTCAGCATCTATATGGGTGCTTATCGTGAGATAGTTGACGAGATTCCAGCAGGTAACATTGTTGCCTTGATGGGATTAAGTGAGGCTCGTGCCGGTGAAACAATCATTGGAGACGAGTTGCTAGACAAGGACCCCGTACCTTTCGAGTCAATCAAATACGTATCAGACCCAGTGCTAACAGTAGCAGTAGAGCCAAAGAGGCCAACAGATCTACCCAAGCTAATTGACGCAATGCAGAAGATGAGCATACAGGACCCTAACCTAGTAACGACAATTAATCAAGAGACTGGCGAATACCTGTTGGCTGGTATGGGTGAGCTCCACCTAGAAATCGCCGTCAAAGACCTGAAGAGCCAGTATAACTTGGACATTATCCAGAGTGAGCCTACAGTAGTCTACCGTGAGACAATCAGGGAAGAGGTTGGACCATTCATGGGTAAGAGCCCCAATAAACACAACAGGGTCTTCTTCAAGTTTAGTCCACTTGACCCCAAGATCATTGAACTCATCCGTACGGGGGAGATAAGCGAGATCGTTAGCAGCAGCAAGATCGAGGAAATCCTCAAGGATAAGGTTGGCTGGACAACACGAGAGGCTCGTCAAGTTTTCGCTATCAACGAGAACGCTAACATGATGATTGATACAACCACAGGAATCCAAGGACTCCGTGAAGTCAAGCAGCACATCAGCGGTGGCTTCCAGTGGGCCCTAAACGAAGGACCACTAGCAGGTGAAAGCGTCAGAGGCTTACTAGTAGACATGGTTGACATCAAACTCCACGAGGACCCAGTTCACCGTGGACCTGCACAGATGATGCCATGTGTAAGACAGGCGCTCTTCGCAGGAATTCTGAGTGGAAATCCAACCCTACTTGAACCGATCAGCATAATACAGGTACGTGTACCCGCTGCTGAGATGGGTAACGTTACTGGTTTGCTGAGCAGCAAGCGTGGAAGCATCAGGGATGTCGAACAGGAAGGACCAATCGTAAACATCACAGGCATGGTCCCCATTGCGGAGACACTTGGAATCAGTCAGGAGATGCGTGCTGCAACGAGCGGTACAGCTTTCTGGCAGATGACATTTGACCACTATGCTCCTGTGCCTGATAGCATGCTAGCGGACACAGTGAAGAAAGTACGTGTAAGAAAAGGCATGGACCCGAACCCCCCACGTGCAAGCGAGTACATAGTCAGGGAATAAACCCCCTACAATCTTTTATCCCAATAACGCATTTTCAACCTAGTTAGCCGAGGGTTCACCTTGATCAAAAATAGCTCTGAGTTAATCAGCAATGGATTAGATGATGTTACACATGGACTTAGAAAAGACGCATGCACAATTTTGGAGTCTGCGCTTAACTCTGTTAACCCTGAACAGGCTATCTATAACGCGTTACATCTGAATGGTGATACTCTGAGTTTTGAGGGGGGTTCTATTGACCTATCAAAAGTTAAGAGAATATACGTGATTGGTGGCGGTAAGGCTGGGGGTTTGATGGCGAAAGCAGTTGAATCTCTGTTTGGTGATCGAATTAAGGATGGTTTAGTGAATGTTTTGGAGGGGACGGTGAATACGGTCTCTTTAAAACAGATCAAGCTTCATGGGGCTCATCACCCAGTTCCTTCTAAGGCGGGAGTTGAGGGGGTTAAACAAATGCTTGAATTAACTGGCAATCTGTGCGAAGATGATCTTGTGATTTCTTTGATTAGTGGGGGAGGCTCTGCGTTAATGCCTTATCCGGCTATAGGAATTGACCTTGATGATTTACAGTCAATAACTGGTAGTCTTCTTCGAGCAGGGGCAACCATCAATGAGTTGAACGCGGTACGAAAACACTTGTCTGCGTTCAAGGGTGGACAGCTTGCACGGCATTGTGGTCCTGCAAGGGTGATTAGTTTGATTCTTAGTGATGTTATTGGTGACCCCTTGGATATAATTGCGAGTGGTCCAACTGCCCCTGATACTTCTAGCTTTGAGGACGCGTTGATGGTGTTACAAAAGTATGGTGTATGGGTTGATGCACCTGAAAACATCAGGACTCGCATCAATCAAGGTGTTGAAGGTATTATTCCTGATACTCCAAAAGAAGATGACCCTGTATTAAATAAAGTCCATAATATTCTCATAGCGAACAACCTAATCGCAGCAAAAGCAGCCAAAAAGAAAGCAGCCGAGCTAGGCTATAACACAATGATATTATCTACTTTCATTGAGGGTGAGGCACGTCTAGTAGGCGAGATACTCACAGGCATTGCTAAAGAGATAATCAAACGAGATCAACCTCTCAAGAAACCAGCGGCAGTGATTATTGGTGGAGAAACAACTGTTTCCGTCAAGGGGAATGGAGTTGGCGGTAGGAACATGGAGGTAGCTCTAGGGGCAGCGTTAAGATTGGATGGTTTGTCTTGTCTAGTGGCTGCGTTAGCTACTGATGGTATTGATGGTCCAACAGAGTCCGCCGGAGCCTTTGCTGATGGACGCACTTTGAAGCGTTCAATGGAGAAAGATTTGAACCCAGAAAAATATCTCAGGAAAAATGACTCATATCATTTCTTTAAAGAACTGGATGACTACATACTCACAGGTCCCACAGGTACAAACGTGAACGATCTTTCACTGATTCTCATAAGGTGAACAAGTTGAAACTCAGCCACCAAAGAAAAGAAGCTCTAAACGAGCTAAAACAACTCCTATGTGAATTGGATAAGTATGTTGACGTTGTTATCGTAGAAGGTCTCAGAGATGTTGAATCAGTAAAAGCACTTGGATGTACTGCAAATCTAGATGTTTTGAGCCATACTGGTGTTAATGATTTTGATTTGGCGGATGAGCTAACTGCAAAGTATAGCAATGTGCTTGTTTTAACTGATTTCGATGAGGAGGGTTTGAACTTAAACAAGCGGTTTACAGGTATTCTTGAGCATAAGGGGGCTCATGTTGAGACTGGGCTACGGCTGCGTATCGGGCGATTGATGGCTCAGATTGGCGTCTATGCGATAGAATCACTAGACAATATCGCGGATACATCAGTTTGACCGATTATTTTATTCCAATGTGTATTTCTTTCTTGGTATGCCTGTATGTGTAGAAGCCTATAATCCTGATTGGGTTAACTGGTTTGAAGAATTACGTGCACCGATTTGGGAAACGATCAGTAAATACGCTGTTGATGTGGTTCACGTTGGTAGCACATCAATCCCGGGTATGAGCGCCAAGCCAATAATCGATATAGATATTGTGTTGGATAACTGGAGGGTTTTCCCTAAGATTATAGAACAACTGGCGGTTTTTGGCTAT
>Ga0190359_1000810_pt1 | contig 20886 bp, 15 predicted proteins | sample 48721823_MG_FD_161269 | JGI IMG/M metagenome (GOLD analysis project Ga0190359, IMG submission 161269) | Hydrothermal vent microbial mat bacterial communities from Southern Trench, Guaymas Basin, Mexico - 4872-18-2-3_MG | ecosystem: Environmental > Aquatic > Marine > Hydrothermal vents >... | reverse complement strand
GGTAATTCGTGGCATGCGTGACCTGCTGCCGGAGCAGACTCGCTGGTGGCGCTGGATGGAACGACGCCTGGACGGCGTCATGGACAGGTACGGCTACGCCGAGATCCGCACCCCGGTGCTCGAGCACACCGGCCTGTTCGCCCGCTCCATCGGCCAGGAGACCGATATCGTCGCCAAGGAGATGTACACCTTTGCAGACCGCGACGGCAGCTCCCTGAGCCTGCGCCCGGAGGGGACGGCGGCGGTGGTGAGATCGTTCATCGAGAACAACCTGGGCAAGAAAGAACCCCTGCACCGGCTGTTTTACCGGGGGCCCATGTTCCGGCACGAGCGCCCCCAGAAGGGCCGCTACCGCCAGTTTTACCAGCTGGGCGCCGAGCTGTTCGGCTCGGCCCACCCCTCCGCCGACGTGGAGATAATCGAGGTGGCCGTCGGTTGCCTGCAGGCCATCGGGCTGACCGACTTCTCGCTGGAGTTGAATACCCAGGGCTGCCCGGTGTGCCGACCCGGCTACCGGGAGCAGCTCACCGCCTACCTGCGGGAGCACGAGCGGCAGCTCTGCACCGATTGCCGCCGCCGGCTGGCCAGCAACCCGCTGCGGGTGCTCGACTGCAAGCAGGCCGCCTGCACCGCGGTGGCCGAGGCGGCTCCCCACCTGCTCGACCACGCCTGCGACGACTGCCGCCAGCAATTCGACCAGGTCCGCGCCGGGTTGGAAAAACTGGGCATCGGTGGGCGACTCAACCATCGCATGGTGCGCGGCCTGGATTACTACAACCGCACCACCTTCGAATTGCTGGCCGCCGGCCTGGGTGCCCAGAACGCCGTGGCCGGGGGCGGGCGCTACGACGGCCTGGTGGAGAGCATGGGGGGAATCCCCACCCCGGCGGTGGGATTTGCTGCCGGTCTGGACCGTATCGTGTTGCTGCTCGAGCAACAGGTGGCGGAGCCGGAACGGCCACCGCTGCTGTTCATCGCCGCCCAGCCGGGCTACTGGCTGGAGACCTTGCCGCTGCTGCAGCAGTTGCGCCAGGCCGGCTTCACCGCCGTCAACGACGTGCGCCAGGGCAGCTTCAAGTCGCAGCTGAAGCGGGCCGATCGCCTGGGGGCCCGGCTGGTGCTGTTGCTGGGGCAGGACGAGATCGAGCAGGGCACGGTGACAATAAAAGACATGCAGGCTCCGTCTGACAGTGAGCGCAAGCAGTGGCAGGTGGAGCGCGGCGGGCTGCTGCAGGAAATCGGCGGCTTCCTGGAAAGGTGAGAAAATGACAGGTAACTGGCGGCAAGAATGGGTGCGGGCGACACTGCTGACGGTAATACTGGTTCTGGCGGCGCCGGCCGCTGCCGAGGCACCCGTGGTAGGCAAGGAACTGCCCTCTTTCTACCTGTCCACCCTGAACCCGGCAAAGAGCTCGGTGCGGAGGGTGGTGCTGGACCAGCTGGTCGGTGCCGAGGCCAGTTCCCCGGCCCGGGCGCTGGTGGTGGTCTTCTTCGATGCCGATTGCCAGCCCTGCCGGCACCTGCTGCCCGAGCTGAACAAGCTGTTTGCCAGGCACCGCAACAAAGGCCTGGCCGTGGTGGGAGTTGATTCCGATGCCAAGCCGGAAAAGATCGCCTCGGCCCGCAAGATGATCGACGACATGGGTATTACTTTCCCGGTGGTGGCCGATCGCTTCCTGGCCCTGAGCCGGCGCTACGGCATCCAGGCCTACCCGACGCTGTTCATAGCCGATGGCCAGGGGCTGCTGCGCCTGCGCCAGGACGGCTTCCACGTCGAGAAAAAGCCGCTTCCCACGTCAACCATCGAGCAACTGCTGTTCGCCGGCGGCAAACCCGCCTCGACTCCGACCCCGGCGGCGGGCAACTGATTCCGGTTGGAAACGAGAAAACGGCCCCCGCCGCGCCGGTGGGGGCCGTAAGGTGGATAGTGCCGAGGACAGGACTCGAACCTGCACAGGCCGGAGCCCACTAGACCCTGAATCTAGCGCGTCTGCCAGTTCCGCCACCTCGGCACAGCATCTCCAAAGAACAGCGCAGCGGAAACTATCCAGCCGGCACCACCAAGTCAAGAATTTATTTACTGGAACCGGGCGGTCGGGAGGGGGCTGGCCCGGCGGCCACGGTCGTGATATGGAAGGTGCCATGCACGGAGTCACCGGGAGGTAATCGCTATGGCGAAAAAAACTGCCAGGTCTTGCCGGCAGGTGTTTGTCTGGTCGCTGCTGGCGTTGTTGGTGGTGCCGGCCGTTGTTCGGGCCCAGGTCGCCTTTCCCGGTGCCAGCTGGGAGGAAAGAACACCGGCCCAGGTGGGCCTGGATGCGGCCGCCATCGACGCAGTGGCCAACCAGCTGGGAGGTGACGGGGTCATCGTCCGCAACGGTTATCTGGTCAAGAAGTGGGGGAACTTCTCCGGCCGGGGAGACTGGGCCTCGGCCATGAAGCCGGTGATGAGCACCCTGCTGTGGTTCGCCATCGAGGAGGGTCGGATCGCCTCGGTCGACGCCCTGGTCCGGCCCGTGGTCCAGTCGCTGCTGGGCGCCGATCTCGTAGCCAAGGACCGGACCATGACCTGGCGGCACCTGGCCGACATGACCAGCGGTTATGCCCGCGGCGAGGCCCCGGGACAGGCCTGGGCCTACAATGACTACGCCATCATGCTCTACAGCCGGTTGCTGTTCGACGGCGTGTTCGGCGACACGCCCAACAACGCCGCCCTGGCGCGCCTGGCGGCGCTGCAGTTCGAAGACGGGGGCCTGTTCGGATCCCGCGGCGGCCGCGGCCTGGATGCCTCACCACGTGATTTCGCCCGCATCGGCTGGTTGTGGGCCAACCGGGGCAACTGGAACGGCAACCAGCTTCTTCCCGCCAGCTACTTCACCAGCTTCATGAAGGAGGACGTGCCCGTCGGGCTGCCGCGCACCTCCAGCGGCGGCAGCGACTACCTGGGTATCGGCACCGTCGGGGGCGGCTCGGACCAGACGGCGTATGGGCCGGGCATCTACGGCTTCAACTGGTGGTTCAACGGAGTCTGTCCCAACGGCAACCGGGCCTGGCCCGCCGCCCCCGCCGACACCTTCCAGGCCAACGGGCACTGGGGAGTGGAAGTCATCACCGTCATTCCCTCGCTGGGGCTGGTGGCGGCCTGCCGGGGCAACTGGGGCCAGTTCGCGCCCGGGGACGCCGGCGCCTCCATGAACCAGTTGCTCGGGCAACTGGCCGGGGCGGTGCTTCCCGATACCCCGGAGGTGAACATCAGCGGAACCTGGGTGGCCAGCGGCCGCAGTTACCAGTGGGGCTGGCTGGCGGTGGGCAAGCCGCAGTACATCGACCGGGGATACACCTTCCGGCAGGTACCCGCCAGCTACCGGGGCCTGTGGTACCTGCAGACCGCCAACGACGACAAGCTGGAGACGACGGCCGAGTTCATCAGGTTCACGGTGGATCGTCCCGCCACGGTGTACCTGGCCTACGATGCCCGGGTGGGCAACCGGCCGGGCTGGTTGAACGGCTGGCTGGACACCGGGGCGCAACTGGTGACGGAGGATACCTCGTTTACCATGCTGGCCCGGGATTTCGACAGCGGCGAGGTGGTGCTCGGCGGCAATGCCTGTCCTGCTGATGCCTGCAGCATGTACAGCGTCGTGGTTGCGGACCGGGCCCAGCACGACTACCTGCCCGGGCAGATAGTGGTGGATCCCCGGCACCCGTCCCGGATGATCTACCAGGGGCGTAACAACTCCGTGGGGCCCAGGCCGGTGGTGTTCTGCGGCCCCGGGGATCCCGAGGACTTCTTCTACAACGACACCCAGGCCAACCTGGACCTGCTCGTCGACCGGGGAGCGCGCTGCACCTACATAACCGCCTACCTGCAGGACTTCGGAGGAGGCAACCCCGGCAGCGGCAGCGTGCTCGAGCAGACCCTGGATGGCTGGGATGCACTGATAACCACCCTGGAGAATGCCGGGGTGATCACGGTGTTCTTTTTCTTCGACGACAGCCAGCCCCTGCCGGCCGACTGGCAGGATGCCGTGGACCGGATAGTGAATCGCCTGGAGCATCACCCCTTGTTGATCTGGTCGGTGGCCGAGGAGTACAGCGAAAGCCTCAGCAACTCGGACGTGGCCGCGGTGGCCGCCCGCATCCGCGCCGCCGACGACCACGACCACGTCGTGGGGGTGCACCAGTTGTCGGGCACCACCTTCGACTTCAACTCCAATCCCGACCTGCAGATGTTTCTCATGCAGCTTCCCCACCAGTCGCCGGACGGCGTGCACGCCAGCCTGCTGGCCGCCGTAAGCGACACGGCCGGGGCCAAGATCCTCAACATGGCCGAGATGGCCGACCACGGCCAGCTGGACCGGACCACGGTGCGCCGGGTCAACTGGGCGGCGATAATGGGTGGAGCCAGCGCCGTGCAGGTGATCTGGATGGGGCGCGCCAGCGACGATGCGACCTGGAACGAGCCCGGCCGTTACCAGGACTGCGCGGTGCTGATGGATTTCTTCGAAGCGACGGACGTCAACTCCATGTCGCCCCGCGACGACCTCGCCTGCGGGGGAACCAGGTGGGTGCTGGCCGACCCCGGCCACAGCTACATCGCCTACGCCTACGGCCTGGCCGGGGACATGTGCCTGAAGAACATGACCGCGGGGAGCTACGATTTCACCTGGCTGGATGCCGGCAGCGGCGTTACCGTCGAGCAGACGGGCGTGGAGGTGGCCGCCGGTGATGCCAGCTGGCCGAAACCGGACAACATCGGCGCTGAGCTGGCGGTGTGGATACGCCCGGCGCCGGCGGTGGAACCCGACGGGGGCGGCCCCGACGGGGACGGCGGACTGGATGGTGGCGGCGACGCCGACGGTGGCGGCGTACACGACGGCGATGAGGGCCTGCCCGACGGCGGCCGGGACGCGGCCGACGAGCAGGGCGGGGCCGATGATAACGGCCCGGACGGAGCGGCGGGTGACGACGCGGCCACGGCGGATGGTTCCGGTGAGGGTGACGGCGAACAGGTCACGGCCGGAGGTTGCGGCTGCTCCGCCGCTGGAGCCGGGAGCGGAGGGTGGCTGGTGCTGCTGGTGTTGCTGGCGGGCTGGTTGCCGACCGCTCGCCGCCGGTAGCGCTTGATTGACAACCGCCCATGATCGTGGGATTTTCGCCCTCGCCGTGAGCCGCAACAACGAGGACATGGAAAAGAACGTAGAGTTTATCGTCGACGATTCCTTGAAACTGGCCGGGGTGCTGCACCGGCCGGCTGCCGGCAGTGGCGGCGGGGTGGTGCTCTGCCACGGCATGCTGGCCGACAAGAACGGTCCCAAGCACCGCGAGCTGGCCCGGCGGCTGTGCGAGCTGGGCCACCTGGTGTTGCGTTTCGACTTCGCCGGCCGGGGACAGAGCCAGGGGAGCCTGCTCGAACTCACCATCTCCAGCCAGATGGAGCAATGCCGCCAGGCTGTGCGCCTGGTGCGCGGGGAGGGCGCCCGGCGCCTGGCCCTGATCGGCTCCAGCCTGGGTGGCACCACCGCCATGGGCGTCGTCGCCGCCCACGACGACTGCGATTGCCTGGTCACCATGGCGGCCCCGTCCCGACTGGACCGGCTGGGAGTGCGCCTGGTGGGCGAGGCGGGCCTGGAAAGCTGGCGCCGCCAGGGCTGGCAGGAGATCGAGGGCCAGCGGGTGGGTTATTCACTGGTGGAGGATGCCCGGCAGCACGACATCGACGTCCTGGCAGCGCGCATCGCCTGTCCCTGGTTGATCTTGCACGGTGAACGCGACCAGCTGGTACCGCTCGACGATGCCCGGCGGCTGGCCGGGGCCAACTCCGCCGCCCGGCTGCAGGTGGTGGCGGGAGCCGATCACCGCTTCTCGCAGGCGGAGCATTTCCAGGAGGTGGTCGAACGGGCCGTGCAGTTCGCCCACCAGAAACTCAGCGGAAAGTTACAGGAGAGATAGCGATGACGGGCGAGGAAACGGCGACGCCGAGAGTGCCACGCACCTTCGGCTTGAAGGATGTCTTCACCTGCATCAACCTGCTGGGCGGACTGGGTGCCATCATCCTCTGCGTGGAGGGCCGGGTCGACCTGGCCCCGTACTCGTTCCTGCTGGGGTACGTACTGGGCGACGCCGTAGACGGCCTGGTGGCGCGCCTGACCCGCACCGGCAACCGCTTCGGCGCCGAGTTCGACAACATCTCCGATCACCTGGCCCAGTGCATCGCCCCGGCGATCATCGTCTACTCGCAGTACCGGCCGCTGTCGCTGTGGCTGGCAGTGGCGCTGGCGGCGATGCTGGTGATAGCCGGATCGGTACGCCATGCCCGCGCGGCCACGGTGTCGTTTTCCTTCCCCGGGGCCTTCCTGGGTATGCCGCGTACCATATCGTCGTTCCTGGTGATCTCCTTCACCAGCTCCCGGCTCATTTTCCACGTTCCCGGCGGGCGCTGGCTGGGAGTGGCCCTGGTGGTGCTGGTGGCGGTGGCCAACCTGCTGCCGCTTCCCTTCCGTACCCACAAGAGCGGCCAGAAGCGCTTCGAAAAGTGGGAAGCCGCCGGGTTCTTCTCCACCACGGCGCTGGCACTGATCTTCCTCACCCCCTACACCTTCGACGTGGTCTTCATGTGGATTCTCATCTACTCGATGTTTTCCTGGGGGGCGCTGGAACCTTATGAACTCAGGGCTTTCTTCGCCCGGGCCGCCTGGTGGCGCCGGCAGTTGCGGCAGGCCCGTTGAAGCTCATGGACAGCGCATGCCATTGTGATAGACTCTCACCTGCGAGGGCAGCCAGGCGGCGAGCATGATTGACCGGCAACAGATGAAGATCCTCAAGGCTTTTCACGAGGCCACGCGCTCCGAGCGGGGTGGCGAGGTGGTGGTGCGCTCCGGGGAAAAGACTTCCCGGGTGTTCTTCGTGGCCGGACGCATCGCCTGGGTGACCGCCTCCACCGTGAAGAGAACCTTCACCGATTACCTGCTCGAGAAGACCGGCCTGCAGAAGGAAGAGGTGCAGGAGGTATTCGAGGAATGTCGCCGCAGTGGTGCCAATTTCGGCGAGACCATCGTCGAGTGGAACTTGCTCGGCGAGGAGCAACTGCGCCGCCTGCTGCTCGAACACCTCACCGACTGCCTGCTGGAGGTCTTCTGCTGGGATCCCGTCGACAGCATGTTCGTGCCCGAGGAGCGCACCTACAAGGGCAGCCTCACCTTCGATCTCGAGGAACTGCTGGAAAACGTCCTGGCCCACGACAGCGACGGCCGGCTGCCCTTTGCCGGGCATGCCGTGGCGGACATTCTCGAGCAGCTACGCACCGACCGCGAACCCACCATGCCTTTCATGCCGGCCTTTACGGAGGATTCCGGGCAGCCGCCGGCGCCGGCGGAGACCGGCGTTCCGGGGGAAGGAGAAGCGCCAACGACCGGGCCGGAAGATGCGCCGCCGGCCGACGAGGCCGGGGAGAGCGTTGCCGGCACCGGCGAGGCCGAGATCGCGGCCGCCAGGATGGAAGATGCCATTCCCACGGTGCCGCCGCCGGTGGACCAGCCGGAGGCAGAGGACGATTTCGTACCTCGCCCGCCCCGCTCGCGCACTCCCTGGGTGGTGCTGGCGGTTTTTCTGGCTGCGGCACTGGCGGGTTTGTTCTACCTGCTGGCCGGCGAGCCGGAAGGGCGGAAAACCGCCCCGGCCGCCGATGCCGGCCAGGTGGTTGCCGCGGCGGAGAGTCCCGCGGATGCCGGCAGTCAGCCACCGGCAGCCGGTGACGGTGGCTTGCCGGCGACGGCGGTGGCAGTCGCCGATGCCGGGCAAGATGCCGGTGCCCAGGCGGGTGAAGGCGATGGCCCCGGCGAAGACGGGGGCACGGCTGACGGGGGAGACCGGAGCGAGGTCCGGGCCGCGGCGGCAGTGGAGATCGAGGATCCCGATCGGGTGATTGCCGGTGCCGCCGGAGACGGGGTGGCGACGGTGGCGGTGTCCAGTCGCCCGCGCCGGGCCAGGGTGTTCGTGGACGGTGTCTATGCCGGCAAGAAGACTCCTTGCGAGATCGAAGTGGCTGCCGGCCGGGTGCACCTGGTCATGGTCGAGCGGCGCCGCTACCGGCCGGCTTTCAAGAAGATCAAGCCGAAAAGGAACGAACGGATAGATGTGAAGTTCCGCCTGCGCCGGGGGAGGGCATCGCGGGCCCGGGTGCCGCTGCGTCTGGAATCGCTTCCGCCCGGGGCGCGGGTGCTGGTGAACGGCAGGCGTCTGCGTTCGGAGACGCCGCTCACCTTGAGGTTGCGGGCCGACCGCATCACCAAGGTGCAGGTGGTGTCGCCGGGCCGCGAGAAATGGACGGGTTTCCTCAAGCCGGTGCCCCGCCAGGCCGTTACCGTGCGCGTGGAACTGGCGGGCAAGTAGCATTAACTGCAGACAGGTGGAAGCGGGGAGGTGACAATGGATTACCGGGAGATTCAGCAGCAGTTGCATCAGGCCGGGTTGGGCGGCTGGCTGTTTACCGACTTTCACAACCGCGATCCCATCGCCTACCGGGTGCTGGGGCTGGACTTCGGCAAGTTCACCTCGCGGCGCTGGTTCTACTTCATACCGGCCGCGGGTGAGCCGGTGCGGTTGGTGCACCGGGTGGAGCCGAAAAAGCTCGAGATGCTGCCGGGCCGGCTGGAGTTCTACCTGGGTTGGAAGGAATTGCAGCAGAAGCTGCCGCAGGTGCTGAACGGGGCCGGACGGGTGGCCATGCAATACTCCCCCGAGGGCGCCATTCCCTACGTGTCCACCGTGGATGCCGGAACCATCGAGCAGGTCCGCCGGGCCGGCGTGGAAGTGGTGTCGTCGGCCGACCTGGTACAGACCTTCGAGGCGGTGCTCGACGAGAAGGCCTTCCAGAGTCACGTGGCGGCTGGCGAGATCATTCACTCCATCAAGGACGAGGCCTTCGCCAAGATCGGCCAGTTCGTGCGCGAGGACAAGAAGCTCACCGAGTACGACCTGCAGCAATGGATCATGGAACGCTACGAGCGGGAAGGGCTTACCTGCAGCAACGAACCACCCATCGTGGGCATCAACGAACACCCGGCCGATCCGCACTTCGAACCCACCCGGGAAAACAGCCACGTCTTCAAGCCGGGAGACAAGGTGCTCATCGACCTCTGGGCCAAGCTCAAGGAACCGGGAGCGGTGTTCTACGACATCACCTGGTGCGGCTTCGTGGGCGGTGCGGCACCCGACGACTACCGGGAGATCTTCTCGGTGGTGCGCGATGCCCGCCAGGCGGCGCTGGACTTCGTGCGCCAGCGCTTTGCCGCCGGCCAACCTTGTCACGGCTACCAGGTGGACGACGCCTGTCGCCAGGTGGTGGAGCAGCGCGGCTACGGCGAATACTTCATCCACCGCACCGGCCATTCCATCGGCGAGGAAGTGCACGGCAACGGCGTCAACATCGACAACCTGGAGACGCGCGACGAGCGGCGGCTGGTTCCGGGTATCTGCTTTTCCATCGAGCCGGGAATCTACCTGGAGGGCCGGATGGCGGTACGCAGCGAGATCGACGTTTTCATCACCCCGGCCGGCCGGGTGGAGGTCTCCGGGCCCCAGCAGCAGGAGTTGATTCTGATCGAGATCTAACCCCGACGTTGCAAAAAGCAACGTTCGGGGTTTCCTGGTTACCCGGTAACGGTACGGGAGTCTGGAACATGCTTCGCAAACTGCAAGAACCACCAGAAGTGAAATCACGAGCCGTTGCGCGCAGCGCTGTCAGCGCATGCCAATTCTACCTGCGACACTTCAACCCTGCAGTTGCTTGTACAACTGCAGGGTTAAATGTCTGATTGAATGCTGCCTTCCAGACATGCTAGGATGCCGCTGAACTGCTAGCGGGAGGTAGGTTCCATGAGTGCTGCACGCAGGATGCTGCTGGCGGGGGGAATGTGGCTGCTGGCCTCGACAACCTTCATGCACTGCGAGTGTGGCGAGAGTCACTTCGCACCCCCCATGCTGGAGGTGGACAGCACGGTGTTGCTGTTCGAGGACGTGGCCGTGGGCTGGCCGCAGACCAGGATCCTGACCATCTCCAACAAGGGAGGCAGCGGGCTCACCCTGGAGCGGGTGGCGGTGCGAGGCAGCGACAGCCCCTTCTCCATCCTGGGTGTCGACAAGGACGGCCAGGTCGATCCCCAGGTGCCCGGCTTCATCGCCCCGGCGGGATTCATCCGCCTGGTGGTGCAGTACGATCCGGCCAGCGACGATGCCCAGGATCACGACACCCTGGATTTGGTCACCAACGACCCGGATCCCTGTGATCCCAACGATCTCACCCTCAATCCCTGCGAGATTGCCCTGTCCGGCAGCGGGGCGCCGCCCAACGCCGAGCTGGAGGTCGTCTGCCAGCAGGACGATGTCTGCCCCGAGCCGGGCGAACCGCCGGTCTGCCAGGTCATGATGGACGCGGCCACCAACTCGCACCCGGTGCGCCTGTCTCTGAACTTCTGCCAGGTGGCCGCCGGCTACAGTCGCCAGCTGGACGCCCTGTTGCGCAACAGCGGCAACATCCCCCTGACCCTGCAGGGGTTCGAACTCGACTACCTGGTAGGCGAGGGCGACGACTTCAGCATGCTCGCTCCCCAGCAACGCGACATCGAGATCGCTCCCCAGGGTGAACAGATGCTCAGCCTGGTGTACGCCCCCGAGGCCGAGGGGCCCGACAACGCCGGCATCGATCTCACCTGCAACGACGACGACATTCCCGGGGGTGCCTTCAGCGTGCGCATGCTGGCCTACTCGGCCGAACCCGACATCGACGTCAATCCCACTCACATTCCTTTCGAGGGAGTGACCCAGGGTTCCTCGGCCACGGAGAGCATCACCATCAACAACACCGGCACCGGGGTGCTGGAGGTGAGCGGCCTGGAGTTGAGCGGAGGCACCCTGGCCGGGGAGTTCACCCTCGACAGCAGCGATGGTTTCACCGTGGATCCCATGGGCCAGCACGTGGTCCAGGTAACCTACCATCCGCAGGACGTGGGCCGGGACGACGGCTCGGTGATGATTCATTCCAACGATCCCGACGAGGCGGTGGTCACCGTCACCCTGGGTGCCGAGGTGCGTCCCGATCTCGAGGTCAACCCGGCCGACTGGGTGGAGTTCGTCGACGTGGGATTGGGCCAGTCGGCCAGCCTGCCGGTGACCCTGCGCAACGTCGGTTACGCCGACCTGACCATCACCGCCATCGAGTTCAACCCGGCCTTCAATCCGGGCGACCCGCCGGTATACTCGGTGTCTGGCCTGCCGGCCGACTTCCCGGCCACTCCCATCGTGCTGGCACCGGCGCAGTCGACCAGCTTCTCGGTGGACTTCACCGACAACCCCTCCATAGAGAGCGAGATGGGTCAGCTGGAGATCGCCCACGACAGCCCCAACGACCCCAATCCCTACATCCTGCTGGCGGTCAACAAGGGTACCCCGGCCAACCTGCCCCCGGTGGCGGTGATCGACCCTCCTTCGCAGACGGTGCAGGGACTGGTGCAGGTGAGCCTGGACGGTAGTTCTTCGTTCGACCCCGACAGCGGCGACAGCATAACCCGTTACCAGTGGAGCCTGCTGTTTCGGCCCCAGGACGCCCAGGGCAACCAGAGCCAGGCGGTGCTGGATTCCACAGACGCCGCGCAGACCACCTTCACCCCCGACATGGTGGGCAGCTACATCGTGCGTCTGGTGGTGTTCGACTCCTTCAATACTCCCAGCCAGCCCACCGACGCCGAGATTTCGGTGAACCCATGAGAGATGAGCCGGTACGGGAGAGGAACCATGGCCAGGTGCCGGGGGGAAAAAAAACGTTGCTGGAGCAGGTGCTGGTGCTCTTCATGGTCCTGGTGGCCGCGGGCTGCAGCGGCGGGCAGGCGACGGACCAATGCTCCCTCGCGGACAGTGACATTGTCCTGCCAGCCGATCGCCATCCCCACCAGGTAACCAACGAGTGGTGGTACTACACCGGCCACCTGTGGGACGCACAGCAAAACCGCTATGGCTACGAGGTGAGCTTCTTCCAGTCATTTGTCGGCGAGCAGGTTGGTTACGTGGCTCACTTCGCGCTGTCCGATCCCCGGCAGGGCCGGCATCTTTACGGGCAGCGCATCATCCTTCCCGATGCCGGGGCCGGCGAGCTGGATCTGGATGTGAACGGCTGGCGCCTGTGGAGCGAGGGCGACAGCTATCGCGTTGATATCGCCGCGGGTGACATCGGCGCCCGGCTGACCATCACCGGCCAGAAGCCACCGGTACTGCACAACGGCAACGGCGTCATCGACATGGGCAGCGGGGACTGGTCGTACTACTACTCCGAGACCCGCCAGCAGGTGAGCGGCAACCTGGTGCTGGATGGCAATGACGTCGCCGCCCAGGGCTACGGCTGGCACGATCACCAGTGGGGTGACTTCGACGCCTTCGGCTCGGACGGCTGGGACTGGTTCAGCCTGCAGTTCGACGACAACACCGAGCTGATGATGTTCATACTGCACACCAAGGATGCCGGGGCCCAGCTCACCGGCTGCACCTTCGTGGACGAGCAGGGTTGCGCCCACGACCTCGAGCAGTTCGAGTTGCAGTCGCTGCGCACCTGGCACAGTCCCCATACCGGCGGCGACTACCCGCTGGACTGGACATTGAGCGTGCCCGGGGCCGAACTGGACGTGGAGATCACCGTTACCTTCGACGACCAGGAGATGGACACCCGGGCCACCACCCTCAACACCTACTGGGAAGGCGAGGTGACCGCCAGCGGCACGCGCGCCGGCAAGCCCGTGGCGGGGCTGGGCTACGTGGAGCTGGCGGGATACGGTCCCTGGGGACCTTGACGGTAACAACATATATCTCAAGAGGGGAGAGAGGGCGATGCCAGCGGATGAAGCAAACCCTGAACAACGCCAAAAGCCCAGGCCGCAGCCGGAGGCACTGGCCGATGTCAGTTCGTTTCTGCAGCCCGGGGACGTGGTCAACGAATCGGGGCGGGTGACCTGGAAGACCTTTTATTACTGGGTTCCCTACCAGGGTATTCGCGGCAACCAGAAGCGCATCTTCGGCAAGCAGAGCATCTGGCACGACACCCATTGCATGCTCTACCTGGACCCGGAGCACACCCTCAGCGTGGAGCCGCCCCGGGCCAGGTGGTTGCACCCCGAAGACTACTGCCGGGGACGTATCTCCATCTGGCGCTTTAACAAGTTTCCGGTGCCCTTCGCCCCCGGGCAGGTGGAGGTGATGAAGCGACACGCCGACGAATACCTCATCGGCAAGATCTACGACGTGGGCCAGCTCTTGGACATACTGATAAACACCATCCTGGGATATCCCAACGTGCTGCATTACCGCTTCTTCGACTTTTCCAAGAAGCTCAAGGTCTGCTCGGTGGGAGTGCGGGTGTTGTACGAGAAGCTGCGCCAGCACCTGGAGGCCACCGGCCAGCCGGCCTTCGGGCGCCTGTTTCAGAAGATAAACCCGTTGGCGCCCTGGCCCGGGGGAGTGTTTCCCCAGTCGCGCATTCCCGGCCAGTACGGCGTCGACGTCGAGGCCACCGCCCCGGCCCACTTCGCCAACAGCCACTACTTCGACAGCGAGTTTTCCCTGGTGGCGGTGTTCGACTCGGGATGGCGCGTTTATCCGCCGTGAGTGTTCTCCCCCCCCGCGTTTGGCTCAGCCCTGCCAGTTGCCCAGCTGCTCCAGGATGCCGGCGGACATGTGCCGGCCGAACACGGCCAGGGCGTTTTCGTAGTAGCTCATGAAGCGAAAGCCCTTTTCCGGACGGTGGTGGTACTCGTCTTCCAGGTGCAGGTAGCCGGCATAACCGTCGGCCAGCGAGGCCACCATGGCTTCCCGACCCTTTCCCCTGACCTGGCGGAGAATTTCTCCCACCAGACCCGCGCCCATCTCGTGGGCCGAGCCGACGAGCAGCAGTTCACCCAGGCGCGCCAGGTGCAGGGGCACGCCGCCGGGATGGGCCAGCATGCGCCGGTAGCCGCGCCGCAGCCAGCTGCGCAGGGGCCACAGCGCCAGGTCGGCCAGCCGTCCCTGGAGCCCCAGGGGGCTCAGTGCCTGGCACCGTGGTGGGGGATGGGGCAGGCGCAGCAGGGAAGAAGACAGGGTCTCGTCCCCCAGTGGCTGCTCCTGTTCGCGGGCCCGTTCCACGCCTTGCAGGGCGAGATCCCCCAGCAGCTGCAGGTGACGCTCCAGTTCCATGGGAAACTCGGGAAACAGCGGCGAGGTGCCGCCCAGGGCCGCCGGGAAGAACAGCGGCAGCTGTTCCCGGGCTTCCAGGCGCCGGCACAACTCGCCCGGCCAGTCGGCGCTGACCAGCTGGGGGTCTTTTTCCGACACGACAACCGGGTGTCCCGAGGCGTTGACAACGACCAGGTCTCGGGCGCCGTTGCGTTGCATGGTCAATACGCGGAACTCGTCGTCGCGCGGGCCGAAGCGGCGCCGGCGCGAGCTGGTGAAGCCGGCGACCTCGGCCCGGCCGAACCGGGCCCGGGCCGGGCGCAGGTCCTGTTCGGCTGCCTGCACCGTCCGGGCGACCAGCCCGGCCAGCCATTGCAGGCGCCGGGGATGGGCCTGTCCCAGCACGGAAGCACCCGGAGAAGGGAACAAGCCGCCGAACGAGGAGTGGGTGTGGGTGGCCAGTAGCATGAGTTGTTGGGGTTGACGGTCCAGGTTGTCGAGTATGGCTCGATGCAACTGCTCGCTTACGCAGAGCACATCCAGGCTGGCCAGGGACAGGCACCGCTCACCCTGGCGTAACGCCACTACACGGCAGTGAAGCGGATCGTGTACCTGGCGCCCCAGCCGTGGCCTCCACGAGAAATGCCCCGCCAGTTCAACGGGCAGTGCCGGTGTAATATCGCTGCTGGCATAACCCGCCTGCAGGCCGGATGATGATGTGCCCACGTCGCCACCTCCCGTGGTATCGGTTGCCGACTCCACCATGATTATTCGCGGTTGGGACCGGTCGCTGTCAAGCACCCCCGGGCACCCCCGGGGACAGGCCCACCCCCGGGGACAGGCCCACCGGCCATCCGGCCCGCCTGGACTCGGTTGCAACGTATAACCGCCTGTTATACAGGCGCAATCTTGGGGGACAGGCCCGGCCGGTTCACTGCCCGCGGTAGGGCTCCACGGTGAAGCTCACTTGCCAGGAACCGTAGGCGTTTGAAGTAATCCCGTTGGCGGTGGAAGCCTGGTAACTCCTCTGACCGGGCAGGATGCGCACCTTAACGACGCCCTTCTGCCCGGGTTTCAACACCCCGGCATGCACGGCGGCGGTTCCCAGGTGGGAGTCGGAGGTGTAGACCTCGGTACCCCAGACCGAGCCACTGGTCGCACCGGTAACCTCGAACAGGTAGTGCTTCCCCACCTCGGCAGGGTCTACCCGCAGGTAGCCCGGATCCGGCCTGACACCGCGAAGCTGGCGGATCTTGTCGCGAATGGCCAACGCCTCGTCGAGCCGGGCAGCCCGGGTATAGCGGTCCTGCAGCTTTTCGAGCTTGCGTATTGCCTGTCGGCGGAGGGGCTCGATCTCGGCCTCGGCGCGCCGTCGGATCCGTTCACTCCGGGCCTCCAGGTCGCCCACTATCCTAGCAGCGTCGGCGGGAAGCTGCTGGGCCTGTCCCCGCCCGGCGGCCAGCAGCAGTCCGGCCACCACCATCATCAGCAAGAAATCTTTCATCTCGCCTCCTTTGCTGTTCATGAATGCCTCATTATGGTATAAACGGAAAAAACCGGTGAATTTTTTGGGTTCGGGCAGCTCAATGCATAATGTAGTGGATTTGATCTTGTGAGGTAACGTGATGAATTCACGCTATGTTTACCCTGCACAATTACTGTTTTTCCTGGCCCTTGCCGCCTGCGGCTCCAGCGGAACCGGAAACGATGCCGGGCCCGATGCCGGTGACGAACCCGTGGTTGCCGACGGCGACGCCGGTGCTGCAGACGATAGCGGTCCCGTTGCCGATGACGGTGATGCGGGGGGCGGAGATGAATACACCGACGGTGATGCCGGCCCGGGCGATGACGACTCTGCCGACGGTGACGAGCAGCCCGACGCCGGAGACCAGCCGGCCGATGCCGGTGATACCGGCCCGGACGGCGGCGGCGACGAGGTTGTAGAGGACCAATGCCCAGTGGGCGAGTCTTTCTGTATTGATGCCACGAACAGGCGCTACTGCACCGACACTCCTGCCGGTACCCGCTGGCAGGACGAGGCCTGCCCGCCCGGCCAGGGATGTCTTGCCGGTGCCTGCCTGGCCGGCTCCTGCGCCGACGAGTGCAACCTGGGAGACTCCCAGGGGGGGCAAAGCTGCGAGCTGTGGGACGTCGGTTCGGGTGGTTGGGCTGCCGTGGATCCCGCGACCAGCATGCACGATCGGGCCCGGGCCTACGAGATGTGGCTGCGCCGCGACGGGCTGTATTTCGGAGGGGTGGGCAACGCCATCTACTCCGACCCGCCCTCCTACACCAACGTCATCATGCACGGCGGCATGGGCGATTCGGCCATCTGGACCGGCACCTACCTGGCCGCCGAATCGCTCCGGCTCATGGCAACCGGCTCGGCCGACGCCCGCCGCCAGGTGGAACGGCTGGTGCAAACCCTGCACCTGTGGTTCAACGTTTCGGGCGATCCCGGCGTGCTGGCCCGCTGGGTGGCACCGGCCGGCCAGTCGAGCGGCACCGAGCTCGACTGCTCGGATCCCTACCATCACTGCGACATCGAGTACGACGGCCAGCGCTGGGACTACCTCGGCGACATCAGCCGCGACCAGTACCAGGGGGTGATGCTGGGCTACGCGCTTGCCTACCAGGCGCTGGGCGAGGCCAGCGAGGAGACCCGGGCGCTCATCCGCGAGGACGTGGTGGAGCTGGTAGAAGAGCTCATGCGCGAGCGCACCGTGCCGCTGCAGATCACCTGGAACGGCACCGACTGGCCGGTGCAGCAGGTAAACGCCCGCTTCATGGTGCTGTGCACCCGGGAGATGACTCCAGAAGGCGCCGTTCACATCGAGCTCGACACCAACGACTACAACAACTCCAAGGTCTCCGGTTTTCAGGAGTTCACACCCAACCTGGGAGACCTGGTGAGCCAAATTTCCGGTTTCGGCTGGCTTACCAACATCCCCCGGGCCGGCAGCGCCATAATGCTCTCGTCTTTTTTCCGGGTGGCCATGCTGGTAACCGACGGCGTGCCCGGTTACGAGTCGCGGCACCAGCAGTTTCGCGACTACTACTACCATCACCAGGGCGCGGGGGGCAACGTCGACGACTGGCTGCAGGTGGCCGACGGCTGGTTCTACAACGACCAGTGCGGCGCCAAGTACTACGGCAACAACATCGCCATGGAACCCATGTTCAACTGGGTCCGCCTGGAAGACGATCCCACCATCCGGGCGCGTATCGTCGCCGATGTGCTCGGCGCCCGCATGTGGCCCGAGCACGGTCACACCAAGAACAGCTTCTTTCTGTTCATCTACGCCACCGCCGACCCGCAGGCCTACGCCCAGGCCGCCCAGATCGCCGCCGAGCAGCTGGCCGGCTTCCCCCCGCCGCCACGGATACGCGTCGCTCGCGACTGGCGCAACGACCCGCGCTACCAACCGCATGAGTCGGGTTGTACCGACCAGGTCGATCACTCCATGGCCGTCGACGTGGCCGATCGCGTCGTCAGCGACTTCATCTGGCAGCGCAACCCCTGGCAGCTCTACGACGAGGGTGTACCCCAGCTCACCTTCCCGGGAGTGGACTACCTGGTGGCCTACTGGCTGGGACGCTGGCTGGGGGTCATCGCCGACGACACCCCCGGCCTCTGCCTGGCCTGGCGGTGAAGCCAAAAACTCCGGAAAACTCCGAACTCCGGGCCTGTCCCCGAAACTCCGGGCCTGTCCCCAAAACTCCGGGCCTGTCCCCAAGATTTGTGCTTGTATAATCAATGGTTGTCGGCAAGACGAAAGCGCCAGGCGCACCACCACTGGGGAGGATGTTCGTCAGGGGGGCAACCGATGCACTCGGTAACGATCCGGTCGTCGATGGCCCTGGCGAAGAAGGGATACTCGATGAGCCCCGCCGACTTGCAGGGGTAATCATCGAGTCCCTTGCGCTGGCGCGCGGTTTGCACCCGGCATTCGTTCATCTCGAAGCGCAGGCTGCCGTCGGGTTCGTGGTGCAGAGACTGAGTGTTGATCAGCCCGTACAACCTGAACTCGAGCGCCCGGGCGAGTCCTTCCAGGCCGGGTCGCTCCGGCATTTGTAGGATCTGCTTGATACGAAAGGCCTCGTAGGGGGAAAAGTGCGCCCAGCAGCCGTCGTTGCAGAGCTTGGCCGTGGGCATGCCCAGCCTGCCTTCCACCGCCTGGAACCACACTCCGTCACCGGCCAGCCAGTTGATAGACAGCGCCCGGGCCAGATCGATGAGTTCCTGCCGCTCCATGTCCAGCAGGCGCGCCGGCAGACCATCGCGAACCTCGAATCCCAGCACCTTTCCCAGGCGCTTGATGAAAATGGGCAGGCCGCGGTCACCGGCCCGCTGCTCGAGTTCGCACGCTCGCTCGTTGCCGAGTTGGTGGGACACCTGGCCGAACCACATGCCATAGTGCACCACCGCCCGACGGGCAACGTCGACCACCCAGCGCACCAATTGCTCGCGTTTGAGATCCTCGATGTGCTCCACCCGGGTCTTTTCATCCATTGCGTCAAACCTCCGTCCTGGTTTTGAACCATAAAGAAAAACACCCGAGGATTACCACCGTCATTTATCGTATACAAATGGATTGTCCACGACCGAAAGACAGCAGCCCGCTTCTGCCGTAAGCGTCACCCGCAGCGGTCTTCGGCAGGCAACCTCAGGGTAATACCTGCACCAACAGGCGGGTTGCGCCCCCCAAGACGAGGGTGTTGGTCACCGTCTGTGGCGCCGTCGCGTCCTCGTAGAAGTCGTCGCCGGTGTTGGGGTTACGGGCAAAGCGGGGGTAATTGCTGGAAGAAACGATGATACCCAGCCGGTGGCCGGCCGGCAGGTCGTAGGCCAGTTCGTTGGTGAGCGTCACGATGAGATCGTAGGGCTGACCTGGCTGGACCCCGACCGGAGCGTCGTAACCCGACCGCAGCTTCAGACGCCCGATACCCTCACCGATCAGCAAATGCCCGCCGTCCTCGTCGACGTCGGTCAAGCGCACCGCGAAATCGCTGTCGGCCCCACTGGTTTTCACACGCAGCTGCATCTTCACCTTGCCGCGCAGGCGCAGCGGTTGAGCCAGCGGGTTGCTGACGAAGCCAAGGGCATCGGTGCGGGCCAGCACCTCGTCCTGCAGGCGCGGGCCGTGCTTGAGTGATGGCAACAGGGTGGAGCCGCCCACCGAGGGTGAGGGATTGTCGGGGTCATAGGGAAAATCGAGGATGGTGGCCAGGGGAACTTGTTCTATTAGTGATCCCCCGCCGGTCGGGTAAAAGGCGCGCACGACGGTGCCGGCAGGGGGCCAGGACGTCCCGTCCTCCGGCTGCCTGGTTCCTCCCACCAGCCAGCGTGCCGGCTGCCAGTCGTCGGCCGGGGAAGCAATGCCGCGCAGGTGCCTGTCGAAGAAGGCCTGGCTGTCTGCCTGGATCAGCTTGTCCGCGTCGTAGTACTTCAACTCCTGTTCGTCGAGAGGCCTTCCGGCGACCGATTCGCCACCGGCGGCAAAGTGGCACCAGGGACCTACCAGCAGGCGATGCTGCTGCCTGACCAACGAGTCACTGTTCGCCCGCAGGGCGCGGAAGTCGTCCAGTGTGCCGGTGTCGTACAGATCCCACCAGCCGGAGACCAGCAGCATGGGCACAGCAATGTCGGCGGCGCTCAGGCCCCTTTCTACCGTGCGCCAGACGGTGTCGTAGTAGGGATGGCGCTTGACGATGTCGCCACCCCCGTAGTAGGCCTTCATGAAGTCGTAGTATTCCTGGCGCAGCACCCCACCCGGGTAGTACTGCCAGTATGTTGTGTTCATCTGGCAGAAGATGGGAACTGCCGCCGCCAGGTGGGGTGGATGCTCGACGGCGGTGCGGTACTGCTGCACGCACAGGGCCGATACCCCCCAGGTTCCTACCTGGCCGTTGCACCAGTCCTGGGCGGCCACCCACTCGATGACATCGTAACCGTCCTGGCCATAGGGCTGCTGGCCCTCGACGGCGGCATCCTTGGAAGCGAAGAATCCCCGCCAGTCTACCACCACAAAGGCATAGTCCCGACTACCGAACAATGGCTGGCCGGAATCGTCGGTAAACCACAGGGAGCGAGCGTTTTCCTTGTTGTAGGGGGTCTGGATGACGATAGCCGGCAACGAGCAGGAAGGATCTGCGGCATGTCGTACGAAAGCAGCCAGTTGCTGGCCGTCGCGCATTGGAATGTAAACGTCCTCGAAAACATGCTGCTGGCAGTTGGTATTATCGTCGCCGGCTTCACCATCTGCACGAATGCCGTCGTCGTCTGTAATGGAGCCACCGTCGTCACCTGCTGTTTGCCCCTCATCGCCGTCCACCCGGGCATCTGCCCCGGCATCGTTCACGCCAGTGGAGCCCGAACTGCAGCCGCCAGTTACCGCAAAGACAGCAACAACCAGCAACGACCGCAACCTGAACAGCCTGAACAGTGAGAGTTTGGCGATTCCCATAGATAGAACCCCCATCTGCCCTTTTCTAACCCCAGCAAACCTCATTGGCAATGTTTGTTTGCATGCGGCAACCCCCGCAACCACCTGGGCAACTACCTGGGGACAGTCCCATTGGCCTGGCAACAGCAGGGTTTTTCTGGAGGGGAGGGATGTGTTCGGGAGCCCGGAGGCAAGGCGGAGGGGGTGGAAGGGGCCTGCCGGGAGGGGACGTCGTTACCTGCAGGCA
>Ga0190359_1000809_pt1 | contig 20888 bp, 19 predicted proteins | sample 48721823_MG_FD_161269 | JGI IMG/M metagenome (GOLD analysis project Ga0190359, IMG submission 161269) | Hydrothermal vent microbial mat bacterial communities from Southern Trench, Guaymas Basin, Mexico - 4872-18-2-3_MG | ecosystem: Environmental > Aquatic > Marine > Hydrothermal vents >... | reverse complement strand
GATCGTACCTCCCGCCAGGGCATGTACGTACCGTTCCATCTTGCCCAACGGCATAAGGTTTAAGCCGAAGAGTGTCCCCTGCACCAGCGCCAGCATGGTAAGAATGGTTACGATCCCAAAAATCAGGACCGTAATAAACAGTTCGCCGTAATCCCCACGAGCTGCCGGGTACATGACAATCGGTATCAGGGGTTCACATGGACCCAGCACAAAAATGGTGAAAAGGATCCAGGGTGTGATGTTTTTCTTCTCTTCCCTGTCATGAACATGTGCATGATTATCATGATGTGTATGGGAATGTTCATGTTGCAGACCTCCGGCATGGGTGTGGAGGTGTGTATGGGGTTTGTTCAGCCAGGCCCGCCGGATACCCCATACCATGTATACCAAACCGAAAGCGATAAACAACCATCCGGCCAGGCTACCCCGAACCGACTCCACCTGCGTCACTTTCTGTATACCAATACCGGCAACCACCCCGATCATACCCAACACCACAGACCCCAACACATGTCCCGTCCCCCCCAGTATTGTTATCAAGGAGGTTTTCATCATAGACCACCTACGGGCTTTACCCATCGCTATGAACGGCAGATAATGATCCGGTCCGAACAAGGTATGTAAAAATGCCACCGTAGCAGCAGTGGCAACAAGGATATCCATCTCTTTCGTCATAACAATATCGTACTTTCCCTGTTTATCACTAGACAACCACTTTGCTCATCATCAAATCCCCGTACTCCACCCCTTTCATGCCGATCAGTTTATCAGCCAGTTCCCGGATCTCACTGGCCCTTCCCTTTACGGCAATGGTCTCCAGGCAGGCATCATGCGTCACATGGATATGCTGAAGTGCCAGGATCAAAGGCTGGTACTCATGCTGAATATGAATGGACTGATCCACCACATCCCTTTTGTGATGATCGTATACCAGCAGGATGGCGCCGGTAACCACCGCATCCTCTTCCCATCCCCGTTCCACCTTATACTTCTCGATCAGAAAGGCAATGGCCTGGGAACGATTGGGAAAAGACCGTTTTACCACAAGATTATCAAGATCTTCCAGCAATTCTTTTTGCAATGATACGCCAAATCGTTGTACAGACATAGTGTTACTATTTTTGACAAAAATAACACAAACATATTTTATACAAAATGATTAATGAATTTTTTACGCTATATCCGGATAATGATTGTAGGCATTTTCTACCTTTGGGCTTTCAAAAATTTAGGAATGGAAAAATTGATGCGTAATGGTTTGTGGTATGCCTGGATTGTACTGGTGATTCTGGATCTTTCCATGAGGGGTGGCTTATGGCTCGTTCACTCGGTCACCGGCTTGCGTTTTCTGGCCAATTATATCATGTCTGTAACGGTATTGCTCACGGTGCTCTCACTCCTTTCCTTTATCCGTAATAAAACCTTATTCTGGATCATATACTCACTGGTAATTATCTTCCCGCTTGTCATTCAAGGCAACTATTTCTGGATCTATAAAAAATTCCTTTCTCCTTCCATATTTTCCATATTCTTTGAATCACCCGGAATGGTAGCAGGGACCTCGGCCGCCAATCTGAATATACCCCTTATCCTGTATTTATTATTTTTCTCTTCTTTGGCAGGAATGATGCTTTTCCGGTTCAAGCCCCGCAGAAAATGGATTATCATCCCGGATATACTGATTCTCCTGGGTTTCTTCATTTTTTTTCTGCTTCACTGGTACAGTGTTTCTAATTTTCAGCACAGCACATTTTCTTTTTACAACACGTTAACGGAGGACATAATGGTCAACAACAACAAATCCATTCATCCGGACAGGGTTGCTGTATCTCCCATAACACCCTTAAAGAATTCTCCTAATTTTGTCTTGGTGGTCGGAGAATCCCAGGTGCTTTCTCATATGAGTTTATATGGATACAAACGTAAAACCACCCCTCTTCTCGACTCATTGTATAAAGAAAAAAGGATCATCCCTCTCAACAAGGCCGTTTCTATCGGGAACAAAACCCGTTTCAGCATTCCCTATATGCTGGTTGGATTGGAAGGTCCTGATCCCAAAGGAGCTTTTTTTCGCTATCCTTCCCTGTTCGACTATATGAAAGCTGCCGGATACCATACCCTTTTTATTTCGGCACAGGATCTTCATTGGGGATACCTGGATAGATATTTCGACGACGGCCACATTGATTTGCTGGAAGACGGTTCTTATTTCAGCAGCAACGTAGATGTGCACAAGGGAGCAGATGATCTCGTTGTGCTGCCTCACCTGTACCGTTTCCTCGAAAAATACGGCAAACCTTTTTTGTTAGTGGTTCAAATGGATGGAAGCCACTACCCCTATAATATTCATTGCCCGGACAGTCTGAAGCGTTTTCTTCCTGAAGAATCTCCTAACTGCGTCAATGCTTTCGACAATACTCTGATTGTAACAGATATTTACCTGACCCGCCTTTATCAATACCTAAACAGTAAGTTCCCGAATACCTATATGTTTTTCACCCCTGATCATGGTCAGAACTTCGGCGGCCTGAACGGTCGCTTTAACGACAACTTCAAACCGGATGTCTGGCACAATGCCCTGATCATCTTCCCCCCTGTACAGGACACTATACAATACAGTATTTTTGAAAAAAACAGGAATAGGCTCTCCTCCCAAGCGGATATCTTTGCCACTATCCTGGACCTTTCAGGAATAACCCCCCAATACCGCATTGACGGTATTTCATTTCTCGACACCGTTCACTCCCATCCGTATGTTACCTGCATGGAATACATGCCTACATTCCACAATGATCCTACCGGCATCGTCGTGGACTCTTCTTTACAGACCCTGTTCATAGATTTCTCCAAACATGCTGTCACCGACTACCACTTCGACAAAAGCTACCATTACGAAGACCTTGAACCTGTCATTAAAGAAATGCTGGATCATAGGCTGAAAAGGGAAGAACCGGAAAAACAGTAGTTATTCAGTAGTCATTCAGTGGTCATTCAGTGGTTATTCAGTGGTCATTCAGTAGTTATTCAGTGGTCATTCAGTGGTTATTCAGTAGTTATTCAGTGGTTATTCAGTAGTCATTCAGTGGTCATTCAGTAGTTATTCAGTGGTCATTCAGTGGTTATTCAGTAGTTATTCAGTGGTTATTCAGTAGTAGTGCATAATTATGTAGCTATTGTATGACGTGAGCGCATGACCATTGTATGACAGCGTGCGACAGCGTGCGTATGACCATCGCCTCACGCATGCTCATCCGGAGAATAAAGCATTACCCTTACCGTTATTAGTAGATTTTCGACGCATCGAGGATACCCACTCCCGCTTCCTTCATCTCCTCAAGTGCCTTGTCAATATCCCCGGGATTAACATCTATCCCCCGGATAGCATCGGTAATCACAAAGGTTTTAAAGCCGTGTTTCACAGCATCCAAGGCAGAGGCTTTGACACAATACTCCGTCGCCAGACCGGTGAAATATAATGCTTCCACACCCTGTTCCCGCAGCCAGGCGGCCAGATCAAGCTCTTCCGTATCGAAAGCCGAATAACCGTCATCTTTCGTCCCGGTTCCTTTGGATACAATCTTATCAATTCTTGACGTATCCAGATCAGGATGAAACTGTGCACCGGGAGTGTTCCGCACACAGTGCACCGGCCATTTCTCAAAATGGGTCGTCTGTTCCGGGTGCCAGTCACGCGTGGCTACCATCAGGTCAAACTTATCCATCAGCCGGTTGATTGCCGGGACAACCTGGTCTCCTTCCGGCACAGGCAGCGTTCCGCCCGGACAGAAATCGTTCTGTACATCTATGATCATCAATGCTCGTCTCATTATTATATGAGTTATGGATTATGGATTACTGTTTCTTGGTTCTTCCAGACACAACATTTTGTTCCACCAGGTTTTTCTCACTTCTGCTTTCTATACTTTCTTTGTATTTCTTTTTTCACCGCATCCCGCAAATTCATCAGCTTCTTACTGATCCCTACCTTATACACATGTGGATTTTCAAACCGTTTATGACTGTCATCCAGTATCCTCATTCTGGATCTGGCATAAGCAGCAATCTCCTGTACCGGCACCTTAGAGATCCTCATCTCCCCTTCTACCATAACAGGGCAGAGAAGACGCTCAAAGGAAAATTCTTTAACATTCTTTTTCTTTTCCGGAAACAAAGGATGATAGAATTCATCCATCGGCCCGTCTTCTTCCTCCATGACAATGGCATCACCCCCAAATTTTCCATCTCCATTAATAAAACGCAGGATATTTTTCTTTCCCGGCAGGGTCATCTTCTGGATGTTCTCAGACAGTTTCATCACAGGCCGCCCATTGCTTTCGCTGATTTTATACACACCGTCGAGAGCGGCATCGGGATGACCAGTCACCAGTTTTGTACCTACGCCAAAACTGGTGATCCCGGCACCTTGCTCTTTCAGACTGCGGATGATCCACTCATCCAGTTGGTTTGAAGCAATGATCGCTACATAATCCAGTCCGGCCTCATCAAGCATCTTCCGGGCTTTCCGGCTCAGATAAGTCAAATCCCCTGAGTCGAGACGGATGGCCAGCAGTTTTTTTCCCCGAGCTTCCAGTTCTTTGGCCACCCTGATCGCATTGGGCACTCCGCAGTTGAGCGTATCATAGGTATCCACCAACAACACACAATGGTCCTCATACAAACTTGCATATTTCCGGAAAGCTGTCAGTTCATCCTGAAAGCTCTGTATCCATGAATGAGCCATCGTACCGGTAGCCTCCAGTCCGAAAAGCAATGCCGCCGCCACATTGGAAGTAGAATTAAAACCTCCGATGATAGCAGCCCGACTGGCTTGAAGAGCAGCAATACCCTGTGCCCGGCGCATTCCGAAATCCGCTATAAGCGCCTCCGTTCCAGCCGCCTCACGGATACGGGAAGCTTTGGTAGCCACCAGGGATTCAAAATTCAGGATATTGAGCAGTAAGGTCTCTATCACCTGCGTTTCCATGATGTTCCCTTCTACCCTCACGATCGGTTCATTGGGAAAAACAATCTCTCCTTCCCGCACAGACCAGAGATCCCCATTAAAACGAAAATCAGCCAGGTATTTCAGAAACTCATCCTGGAAACCCAGACGGGACAGATAATCCAACGATTCCTGAGGAAAAGTATAATTGTTCAGCAAATACAACATGTTCTCCAACCCGGCAAAAATAACATAACCGCCATTGTAGGGATTGGAACGAAAGAAATAATCAAAAACGGCTTTCTCCTCCTTTTTCCCTTCCAGAAAGTACCCCTGGATCATGGTCAGCTCATAGAAATCGGTGTAGAGGCCTGTGAGAACGTCGGAAAGTATCGGTATTTTTTGGTTCATGCAAAAAAGTTAAAAGTTAATAAATCTGAATGAATCCCAACCTTACCAACGCTCCGGCAGGCAAGGGTTCCGGGTTATTTTTCCTTGTATCTTGTTTCTTGTTTCACTACACGAAATTACCTGAAATTTCCGAATAGTCAAAAATAATGGTTGCACGTGTCCGGTTTATGATTATATGTAATTGGTTATAAGATATTTATTGGTCATGTGTGCATGGTTTGGGGATTTAAACAATTGTTATCTTTATTGATGATGACTGCCTAACAGTAGGTAAATCTACAGGCAGGCAGATGTTTCTATATTTTTGGTTACATGGAATATTTTTTGTAAATTAAATCCGAATTAAAAAAATGGTTCGTATAGTATTATCGGTTCTATTATGTTCCCTGGTATTGTCGGGTTGTTCCGGAATAACCCGGGAAAATAAGGTAAATGTTTTGCCTATGGAAAGCATGGAACAGGAGCCTCAAGACAGTCTTACCTGGCAGCGACCCAGGTTTGAGGAGAAAAAGGATGAACGGCTGCGTATGGTCCGCAATGAAATCATGAACGATCCGTTCATCCGCATAACGGACAAAAGAGTACTGGAGGCAATGGAAGCTGTGCCGCGCCATCTCTTCGTACCGAAAAATTACCGCAACGCAGCCTACGAGAACCATCCGTTATCAATCGGGCATGGACAGACCATCTCGCAACCCTTGATCGTTGCTCTCATGACTGAACTGCTGGAGATACATCCAGGAGACAAAATCCTGGAGATCGGCACGGGCAGTGGCTATCAGGCAGCGGTTTTGTCCGAACTGACTCCGTATGTCTATACCGTAGAAATCGTCAAAGAATTGGCTGAACAAGCTGAAAGCACACTCTCCAGACTAGGTTACAAAACCATCAAGGTAAAGGCCGGTGATGGCTATGAGGGCTGGCCCGAATACGCGCCTTATGACGGCATCATCGTCACCTGTGCTCCGGAAAATATCCCTCAACCCCTGATCAAGCAACTCAAGCCGGGTGGGAGGATGGTCATCCCCGTAAGCACAAACGGCTGGACACAGTGGCTAATGGTAGTGAAAAAAACCAAAAACGGCAAAATAAAGAAAACCCGGAAGTATCCGGTGGTGTTTGTACCGATGACGGGCAAGGCGGAGAAAAAATAATGCCTCACTGATGTCGTTCATGTGGTGGTAAAGAAATAAAAAATATCAAACATCGAATAACGAATACCTATTAACGATTTGAGATTTTAGAAACCTGAGTTTGATATAAAAAAAGTAAAATATATTTATAAGTATTGTTATTATCTTTATATAATTGATATACAAACAGGTACATCAATCCTTATGAATAGTAATGTAAATTTAGTGGGAATTTTCTATTTCGCAGACGAATTCTGCATAGAATTTCAGAAAATCAGGGGACACCAGTTAATACAAGATACCGGGAAAAGACACAGGAACATAGTGAATTTTATTTCAAATCGTATTTCAGGATTGTTAGCATACTCATTTTTGCCTAAAAACCGAGAATAAAATACAAAACAATGAAACTTTTGGTCAACTTCCACTCTTATAGCATATTGCCTATGTCAAACTCAGTTTTTTAAAATGCATTTTTTATATTTCCAATAGTAATTCCGAGAATTTTTTCAGTTATCTCATTCAGAAATTCTTCGTCTCCGGAGAAATGCCATGTTTGGCTGACATGGACAAGTTTTTCTCCAGGCCTCAGTGCAGCTGCCGGCGAAGAGGTCTCCAATTCATAAAACGGCCCGAGTTGACCTCCGTCAGGGAGCGGACCATCATTATAGGCATTCACTACATCGCCGCTAAAAGGATCCTTTTGTATCTCCCACATCGAATTAACATAGTCAGTAACTCCTTTCGGCTTGTTATATTTTACAACAGTAAGAATATGATTTATCTCATCATAGCTTCCCAGCACATATTTTGCCCTTTCGGGATTAAGACCAATCTTTCCCCTAGATTTTCCATCCCCTTTGAAAAAAATCACTCCTCCCTCTATTTTGAGGCGGTCCGGAGCTATCTTTCCGAAATATGCATCATTTACAATCCTTCCCAACACATTTCCGTCTCCGGTATTATAAGGTATCACAATCGTTGTTGCATCAGATGGGTTGTACATTCCCAGCAACCACATGGATGGCATACCCGTTTCTTTTGTCCAGGCCTGATCTCCAATATTTTTCAGCACATTCTCCGTTTCATATCCAACCCACTTTATGCTATGGGAGAGCATCTCTCCCGACAAGCCTTTCAAGTCTTTTTCTTCTAGCAAACGCACTGTGCGCTGTATTCCGATGTCAAATCTATGTCCCGAATAGTTCTCCAGGATGATCTCTTTACCGAACCTTATCATGGTATCACTTTCTTTTTCCGTTTCAAAAGGTTCGGTATCAAAAGCTGCAGGGGTATACCAATGGTCCAGATCGAACGGTGCTCCGGGTTTGAAAAAGAAGGAAAACTGACCACCTTCGGGTCCGAGCCAAAGGCGTTCTTCTCCACCCCAGGGGTTGAAATGCTCCTGTATCTTCCCGGCTTTTATATATTTATCATTGACCCAACCGATACTGAATCCGTTCATCCCATCGAAGGTACTGGTCATCACACGTCCCTGCAAGTCTGCAGAGACCAGCACCATCCGATCGTTTGATGAAGAACGAAGAATTGTGAATGTTTTGTTTCCTTTCATAGCTTCCACATCATACCCGAAAGTTCCTTTATTAAATTCCGTGTTTTTTGTTCCTTTCATTTTCTTTTGGTTTTTTGAAACATTTTTACATCCAAATGCGAATATTGCCAGCCCTGCCAGGCATACCGAAAACGTGGCATTCCATAGTTTTGATTTCATCATATATATTTTTCTGCCTGATCGATTCAGCCGTTTAACTCCTGAATTTTTTTACGTATTTCCCTGATATGGTCCGGTGTGGTGCCGCAGCATCCGCCAATGATCTTCACTCCGATTTCATAAAGCATCGGCACATACTTCACGGTTTCTTCGGGTGTTTCCGGGAAGACGGTTTTATCTCCATGAATATGCGGTTCTCCAGCATTGGCCTGGATCAATAAAGGCATATCAGGGACATTTTCTTTTAGTTCGCGGGCAATGGGTACCATCTGTTCCATACCATGGCCGCAGTTGGCGCCAATCACATCCGCACCGGCTTCGACCATGGCCTTTGCCACGTCAGCCGGGGAGAAACCCATCATGGTACGGTATTCGTCCATACCCGTCTTATCGAAGGTAAAGGAACAAATAGCAGCCATTTGGGTATGATCTCGCACTGCCCGGAGTGCTATCTTTGCCTCTTCAATATCCATCATAGTCTCTATCATAGCTGCATCCGCTCCCCCGATTTCCAGTCCTTTCACTTGTGGGACAAAAGCCTCGTATATTTCCTCCGGCGTAATTTCTCCCATTAAAAGGATCTTGCCAGTGGGTCCTATAGATCCCAGCACAATTCCTTCCGGGCCAATGGCTTCACGGGATATCTCGGCAGCCAGCCTGTTGATTTCAAAAGTCTGATCATCCAGACCATAGCTCTTCAGCTTTATCACGCTTCCACCAAAACTGTTAGTCTCCACCATATCTGCTCCGGCATCGGCATATCCTTTAGCCACGGAATAAACAACATCGCGGTGGGTTAAATTCCATCTTTCCGGACATTCCCCGGCAGGCAATCCTTTGGCCTGCAGTTGTGTACCCCACGCACCATCAGAAATAAGCACCGGCTTCTTTTTTAAATGCTCCAATAATTTATTCATAATCAATTAATAAAAAAGTATTTAAAATCTTTGTTGCTTTCCGTATTTTTAGTCCAATCAAATTTAGAAAAATTTAGATTAGATTTGATGTCTTAAAAAAAATTTACAAAAAATACTTCTTATGGATCAAGTTCTTACACCGGAAGAGGTGGTTCTAAAAATAAAGTCTTCATTCAGCGCTTTGATATTTGACCTTGACGGAACGCTAGCCGACTCGAATCCAACACATCTGGAAGCCTGGACCCGAGCATGCAAAGCTTTCGGAATAGAATATCCTCGGGATAAATTTTACTACTTCGCCGGATTGTCGTCGTTAAAGATCGCTGAAGAAATTCTTAAAACGTATGGCAAAAAGGAGGGAATCTCTGCTTACGATTTGTCTGCCCGAAAAGAAAAGGAGTTTGATCTCTTACAAGAAAAGGTAAAACCGATTGAACCTGTTATGCATATTGTCCGGCATTTTTACGGCAAACTTCCCATGGCTGTAGGTACGGGGCGGTTGAGAAATTCAACCGTAAAAACCTTGGATCATCTTGATCTTACCCCGTATTTTAATGTCATTGTCACAGCTGATGATGTAAAACATCATAAGCCAAAACCCGATACTTTTCTGCTTTGTGCCCAAAAAATGGGAGTTACTTCACAAGATTGCCTGGTGTTTGAAGATGCCCAACGGGGTCTGGAAGCAGCCCGTAACGCCGGCATGGAAGTTATAGATGTAACCCACTGGAAACCCCAAATGAAACTTTTAAATATTTTTTAATTATTTAACTCAAACGGTTGTTTCTTCCCGTTCTTTCATTTATTTTTGGCTGAGTTTTCTTATATTATGAACAACAGACTATGAAGATTGTCAGGAAAAAGAAGCTATCTCTGTTCCCGATAATGATTATTTTGGGCTTTTTCCTTTTCTCCGGGATTTCTTCCTGTGATTTGCATAAACAACGGAAAGTAATCAAGCTGGCACACGGTCTTCCGACAGATCACCCGGTACACAAGGCCATGGTATATATGGCTAACCGGTTAGAAAAATTATCCGAAGGTAAATTAACCATACAGATCTACCCCAGTGGGCAACTGGGATCAGAACAACAGTGCGTCGAACTGGTACAGATTGGGAGTCTGGCCATGACAAAAGTTTCGGCAGCGGTGATGGAAAGTTTCGCAGACGATTATAAAGTACTGGGACTGCCTTACTTGTTCCTATCCAAGCAACATACTTTCAAAGTACTGAACGGAGATATCGGTAAAGACATTCTTTTAAGTACGGAAAAAAGATGGATCCGCGGATTGTGTTTCTACGATGCCGGAAGCCGTAGTTTTTACACCGTTTCCAAGCCTATTCATAAACCGGAAGATCTGAAAGGTTTGAAGATACGGGTCATGAAGAGCAAAACAGCCCTGGAGATGGTAAAAGCCATGGGTGGTTCTCCTACCCCACTATCTTGGGGAGAATTATACACGGCACTACAAAGCGGTGTAGTGGATGGCGCTGAAAACAATCCGCCCAGTTTCTACACATCCCATCATTATGAAGTATGTAAATATTATACCCTTGATGAACATGCTACCATCCCGGATGTACTGATTATTAATGAAAAAGTCTGGGAAAAGCTCACCAAACAAGAGCAGCAGTGGCTGCAGCAAGCTGCCAACGAATCGGTTCGGGTTGAAAGAAAATTATGGGCTGAAAGCGTTAAGGAATCACTGGAAGCTGTAAAAAAAGCCGGCGTGGAAATCATCATCCCGGATAAAAGTCTCTTTCATGCCAAAGTTGCTCCGTTGTATAAAGAATATGAAAAACATAAGGTTATCAATGATTATATCATACGAATTCAAAACACGCATGAATAATGAGTCTGAGGGAAAAAGTTGATAAAATACTGGAATGGGTCCTGATCTTTTTGATAAGCATACTCGTCATCGATGTGTTATGGCAGGTTGTAAGCCGGTATATTCTGATCAACCCCAGTTCCTTCACTACAGAAGTTGCCGGGTATTTACTTATCTGGGTAGGTATCCTCGGGGCAGCTTATGTTGCAGGAAAGAATGAGCATCTTGCCATAGATCTTTTGTTGCAGAAATCACCACACAAACGCAGATTAAGGTTACTCATTTCCATTTATATTTTCATTTTGCTTTTCAGTTTCTCGGTAATGATTGTGGGGGGAAGCTGGCTGGTATACACGCGTTTCATACTTGATGTACGGTCGGCCGATCTACAGTTGCCTCTGGGATATGTATACCTTGTTGTTCCTGTCAGCGGAATACTCATTGCTTATTACGAAATAGATAATATGATACAGGCGTATCGCAATAAATAAATAAACCAAGACATGGATTATTGGGGCATCGCTGTTCTGGTCACAAGTTTTATCATCTTACTATCTCTTGGCGTCCCTATTGCATTCAGCATTGGTATTTCCGGCATACTGACCATGCTGGTCAGCATCAATGCTTTGCCGGCCTGCACCACCTTTGCACATCGTATGGCCACAGGACTGGACAGTTTTGCCTTGTTGGCAATCCCATTCTTCATTCTGGCAGGAAACATCATGAACAGCGGGGGCATAGCCATGCGACTCATTAATTTTGCCCGCGCTCTGGTTGGAAGTATACCTGGGGGACTGGCTTTTGTCAACATTTTTGCCAATATGTTGTTTGGGGCTATTTCCGGCTCGGCCGCAGCCTCTGCTTCCGCTATCGGAAGTATTATGGATCCTGAAATGCGCAAAGAGGGTTATGATCCTCATTTCAATGCAGCCGTAAACATCACCTCAGCCACTACTGGCCTCTCCATACCTCCCAGCAATATTCTGATTGTTTACTCACTGGCCAGTGGCGGTGCTTCAATTGCTGCGCTTTTCATTGCCGGTTACTTCCCAGGCATTCTTACCGGTATAGCGTTGATGCTTACTGCCATGTCAATGCTGATTTACAAGAACAAAGGGATCAAAGGTGTTTCCACTACCCTGGCCAAGATCTTCATTTTTTCCGTCGTGATCCTCCTGGTTGTTATCGGCATCAATTATATCTCAAAAAATTATCCTCCACAGGTTCTTCATACCACCTGGATCGTTCTGGGTCTTCTGTTCGCATCCCTGATCGTCTATCGTACAATTAAATACTGGGAGCAGGCCCTGTACGGCATGAAAACTTTCCTGGATGCCTTGCCCAGCTTACTTCTGCTGATCATTGTCGTTGGGGGTATCATCGCCGGCTATTTTACCGCTACCGAAGCATCTGCTGTAGCCGTATTGTACTCCCTTATTCTGGCACTGATTTACAGGGAAATGAAAATCAAAGATCTTCCCGACGTTATCCTCCGTTCTGTCAAAACCACAGCTATTGTATTACTTCTGGTAGGAACAAGTATCGGACTCTCATGGATCATGGCTTACGAGAACATCCCACAAAATGTAAGTGCCGGACTGCTGAGCATTAGTAAAAGTCCTTTTATAATTCTGTTGATCATCAACCTGATCCTCCTTTTCGTAGGAGTTTTTATGGATATGACCCCCGCCGTGCTAATCTTCACGCCTATTTTCCTACCGATTGTACAAAACCAGTTGGGGCTCGATCCGATACATTTCGGGATTATCATGGTATTGAACCTGAGCGTCGGACTCTGTACACCACCAGTCGGTTCAGTCCTGTTCATAGGTTGCAGTGTAGCTAATGTGAAAATAGAGAAAGTCATCAAACCACTGCTTCCGATGTTTGCAGCCATGGTGGTGGTCTTGTTGCTGGTAACCTATATACCGGAAATCAGCCTGTGGCTTCCCAGACTTTTCGGATTAATGAAATAGTTCTTCTTATACACGGAATACAATCCTGTCCTACATGTGCGTATATAAGTGATTTTTTTAAATCTCTCTCTTATCTCAGATTTTGTATTATTGTGGTAACTTGAATCAAGAAAAGCTGCAACAGGATTTTTTTCTCTACATTCTGATTATTCTTTGGTTAGTATGATGACAACCAAACCTATATTAATTGAAACCGGCGATCACTCCCATACACTTTTTATCCCGGAAATGGATGAATACTATCATTCCCGTTTCGGAGCCATAAAAGAATCGCTTCATATTTTTATTCGAAACGGATATGAAAAAACAAATAAAAAAGATCCATTGCACATTTTCGAGGTGGGTTTTGGAACAGGATTGAATGCTCTGATTACGTTTATGAAAGCCTTACAGGATAACCGTAAAATTTTTTATTCAGGTATCGAGTTATATCCCCTCGAACCTTCCGTTTATACCCAACTGAACTATCCAAAAATCCTTCATGTCGACCCAAGTATCTTTCTGAAAATACATGAACTTTCGTGGGACAGGGAACACAGGTTTTCTAATAACTTCACAATCAGCAAGATTCATGCTGATTTTTTACACTACCGTTTTACCAGGAAATACGATCTGGTCTATTTTGATGCCTTCGGACCGGACAAACAACCGGAGATGTGGGAAGAACCAAGGTTAAAAACGATATTTGAAGCATTGTTACCCGGCGGTATCTTTATCACATATTCCGCCAAAGGTTCTTTAAGAAGGACCTTGATAAAAACAGGCTTTCGGGTTAAACGTATCCCAGGCCCCCCCGGAAAAAGAGAAATAATATTTGCTATAAAACCCGGAAAATAATCTCATTTATATAACATGGGTTTATCTTTACTATTTTTCTGTTATTTTCGTAAAAAATTTTAAAAAATATTTTTACAGGTTTTATTAAGTTTTTTTCATAAACTAAATTCATTATGACTTTTGAAATTACCGGCAAGCTCATTGAAAAATACGACATCAAGCAAGTAAGTGATAAATTCAGGAAAAGGGAATTTGTCCTTGAAAAGAAAGCCGAAGCCAGCGGTCTTGATTTCAGCGATTATATCAAATTCCAGCTTACCCAGGACAGATGCGATCTTATCGATCCTTACAACATCAATGATGTTATAAAAGTTTACTTCAACATCCGGGGTAACAAATGGGAAAAAGATGGGAATACCAGTTATTTTACCAACCTGGATGTATGGAAGATTGAGACTGTCGGAACAAAAAACGAAGATATTCCCATGCCAGACATAGACAATATGCCCCCACCGACGCCGGATGAAGGGGAAACTGACGATCTGCCTTTCTGATTTAAATTGTTTTAAATATTAATAAGTGCATTCCGGATCACTTTATAGCGGATCAATTAACGCTTATTATTTTCCTTCATGTATTTATCCCTCATGTACCTGAGCGGATTAAATATTCTTTGCAATAAAGAACGTTTTTCCGTCAGTATTTCTCCGGTGCCCTCCATCTGCTGTTTGAATGATAATTTTTTCCCATACAAGGTTACCAGACCGTCCGGAAAATCTATATCTACAAAATAACTGTTCTCCTCGGGCACCTGTGACACTGAAGAAACAACACCCCTGATCATCCCGTATTCCAGATATGGATAATTTTTTAACCTGATATTGACAGGTAAACCACTTTTAATCTGTCCCGACCTTGTCATCGGTATCTTCATCCGGCCGATCCATTTTCCTGCTGTATCAGGAACAATAGTCATCACCGTTTTCCCTCTTTCAACATACTGATGAAGGGCCCGGACCCTCGTGAAAGACACTTTCCCCGAAACAGGCACAATCAAAAGGTACTTTTTCTCCCATTCATCAATGCTTCCGTATAATCTTTTCAATGCATTTTGAACAGAAAGTTTTTTTTCATTTTTTTGATTTTGATAATCGGCTTGTGTAGTAAGTATTTCCTTTTCCAGTCCTGACATTTGTATGACCGCTTCGGACAACCGGATCCTGGCCTGCTCAAAAGCCTGCTTTTTTTTGATCCATTCTTCTACAGATAACTCATAATCAGATTCTGACAAAACCTCTTTCGAATATAAAAGAGAATCTCTCCTGAACTTTTTATCAGCCAGTCTCAACTCTTCTTCCGCCAGATTACGTTGTCGGTACAAACGGTTATAATACACACGATAGTTTTTCAATTCGTTTTCCAGCTCCAATAGTTTTTTCCGGTGATAATCCAACTCAATAAAGTGTTGGTATTCCTTGCAAGCCCTGAGAAAATCAGCATAAAAAGGTTGTACCAATCCCAGATGGACAAAATCAGGAAAAGAAATCCCGTCCATCCCCGGAACCAGGGTGTCTGGCATCTCGCCCAGCAATTTTTTCAGTTCAAGTATTTCATGATAATTGGCAGCACTCTCCATTACAGCCAACAGATCCCCTTTTTTCACCTTCTGGGTATCCCTTACCGGTAATGCTACGATTTTTCCGTCCACCCTGGCCTTCATAGCCAAAGGAGGATTCTGGGTAGTTATCACTACCGGAGCCAGTACTTTATTCGGATAGATAAAAAAAGCGCTACCCACAAAAAACAAGAGGATCAATCCGAAAAATACCGTAGTTCCAAACCGGACAAGCCATCCCGGCGGTTGACCAATAATGTCCTCGATCTCTTCACTGACCAGATCATTGCTGTTTATAACATATTTTTTTTCTTCAGGCATACCTTCTTGGCTGTAGGTAGAACATTACATTCCCAATTCCAGTTGGTTTTTTACAAGGTTATAGTAATGGTTCCTCAGAGCAATCAGTTGGCTGTGGGAACCGCGCTCCACAATTTTACCACCATCCAACACAATGATCTGATTAGCATTTTTCACCGTACTAAGCCGATGAGCTACCACCACTACGGTACGGCCTTTGAAAAAAGCATCAAGATTATTCATGATCACTTTTTCGTTGTTGGCATCCAGTGCATTGGTAGCTTCATCAAAAAACAAAAACTCGGGTTCTTTATACACGGCCCGGGCAATCAGTATTCTTTGTACCTGACCGGCACTCAGACCATGTCCCGATGCTCCGATTTTTGTGTTCAGTCCCAGTGGCAATATCCCTATCAAATCTCCCAGATTTGCTAATTCAATGGCACTATACAGTTTCTTCATATCTATATTTTCTTCTCCCGGGGCAATATTTCTGGCAATTGTATCGGAAAAGACAAATCCGTCCTGCATCACAACACCACATACCGATCTCCAAAAGCGGGTATGAAAAGCATGCAGGGGTATATTTCCCACCCTGATCTCTCCTTTGACAGGTTTGTAAAAACCCAACAACAACTTAATAAGTGTTGTTTTCCCGCTACCACTCACCCCTACAACCGCCGTCACCTGCGATTCTGGTATTTTCAGGCTCACATTCTCCAACACAAAAGGAGAATGGGGTCCTTCATACTGAAAAAACACCTCATTAACAGCGATGTCATGTTCCACCGGAAGTTCATACAATTTATGTTCATCTTCTTTTTCTTCATCCTCCATTGCCTGAACCTCTCCAAGTCGTTCCAGACTGATCCTGGCATCCTGGGTTCGTTGAAAGAAACCGATCATCTGATCCAGAGGACCGTTCAATTGTCCGATAATATACTGCACCGCCAACATCATCCCCAGAGTCATATTCCCTTTTATCACTGCAGTGGCTGCCACGACAGTAATCAGAATATTCTTCAACTCATTGATAAAAGTCGCTCCGGCCTGCTGATACTGGCTTAAAGCCAAAGATTTTACATTGATCCGGAATAAATTAGCCTGTACATGCTCCCATTCCCAACGTTTCTGCTTTTCTATATTGTTCAGTTTTACCTCCTGCATACCTGAAAACAACTGTATCAACACATTTTGATTCTCGGAATTTTTTCTGAACTTGCGGTTGTCCAGCTCCCTTCTTTGCCTCATAAACACCTGAACCCATAATACATACAACACACTGCCCCCGAAAAATAACCAGAAAATAGTCATATTATAAATAAGAAGCACTATCCCGAAGATCAGAAAGTTAAGGACAGAAAAGAGAATGTTCAATGAGGAAACCGTAAGGAAATATTCAATCCTTTTTTGGTCGTTGATCCTTTGCATCAGGTCTCCGATCACCTTGGAATCAAAGAAGGCTATTGGCAACCGCATCAGTTTCATCAAAAAATCCGCGATCAAGGAGATATTTATCCTTGTGCCCAGATGCAGTAAGATCCAGCCCCGGATAAAATCCACCACCATACGTCCCAGAAATAGAAAAAGTTCCGCCAGCAATACAAGATAAATAAAACCGATATCCTGATTGTTAATACCAAAATCTACAATCTGTTGTGTTAACAGGGGAAAAATCAGTTGTATCAAACTACCGGCAAGTAGTGCCAGCAATACCTGAACTACAAGCTGTTTATAGGGGCGGATATAAGAAAATAAAAAAGAAAGTTTTGTTTTATCCGGTTTTTCCCCTTCGTAGTTATAAAAATCAGGGGTTGTTTCCAACAACAGGGCAATTCCTTTCTCTTCGCCTTTTTCTCTGTCACTCACCCAGCCTTTCCGGAATTCATCATGGGTATACTTTCTCAGACCATACGCCGGATCGGAGACATAAATGAATTTTTTTGAAGCTTTATACACAACGATAAAATGACGTTGCTTCCAATGCACGATGCAGGGCAAAGGGGCTTCTTCCACAAGTTTCCGGAAAGTAATTTTAACGCCGAGGGACTTAAAACCAATAGACTCGGCCGCATCACTAAGTCCCAACAGGGAAACACCCTCCCGCCCGATATAGCTCCGTTCACGCAAAGTCTGCAGGCGATATCTGCGACCATAGTGTTTGGCAATCATAAGCAAGCAGGCAGGACCACAATCCTTAATATCCAATTGCTTGAAAAAGGGAAATCCTGCCATCCGTCTGTATTATGATTCAATGGAATACAAACCTACATAAATTTTATCAGAGGAAATATTACAATTTTTAAAAAATAAAACCCTGTAATATTTTAGGCGGACAAGTTGTCGGAAACAAATTTTTAAAGATAACGAAACTCCCGTTCCTTTAACCAGAAACCTATCGTTCTTTGAACAATATACGGATTTTTTATGATCTCTGATTCACGAAACCGCAAGACCACAATGCCCATTTGCTCCATCTCTGTCTGACTCTCCGGATCTATCGAAGATGCCGAAGTATAAAATTCTTCATCCTTGTCAACAACAACGGCAATCCTGTATATCTCGCAATAAAAATCAACCGTAACCGGACCAAATTTTTTGTTTCTGTCAAAACGGTATTCACTAAGTGTCTCAGATTGCAGAAGGTCCCATACCTTATCTTTTATCAGCTTACTTTCTTCTTTATTATTAATCAATATTGTGTTCTTCCTCTCACTTACCTGTTGTTTCTGTCCTGCATTATTCATCGTACCTCAAATTTTTTATCATCACACTATAACTTCACTTTGTCAGTCTTATATCTACTACCGGTTATCTTGCCGGGATTTTAGTTCATATCTGGCAGGATCATCTCTCGATGATATCCGGAAATCCAAAGGCAAATCAAATCGAATCAACTTTCCTTTACCCTCCGGATGAGTTGTGATATTAATGGTTCCCTTCATCAGCTCAATGAGCCTGCGTACAATGGTCAGATTGATATCCGGATAATTTAAAGCAACCTCAGGATCCTCCGTATCTTCAAGTATTTTACCAATATATTCCGTACGAAACTCTTCGGCAGAAACGGAAATGAAAAAGCGAATTTTATTTTTATCTATTATCTCATATCCGAATTCAATGCTTCCGCTACGGATACCTCTCAGCACACTCATCATCAGGATCGTCATTATCTGTTTTAGCCTTCTCCTGTCACAGGTAACCAGAATTTTATCATTCTCCTTCTTCCTTTTCAGAAGCAATACCACACTGTATTTTTCCTGCTGATGCTTTTCCGATGAAAAAATTGTATATAGTTCATCAAATAAAATATCCAGACAAACATCCTTTTCCTCCACCAGTTCAAGTTGTTTTGCTGTCAACATGGCATATTCCAAAAGATTCTCAATGTTCAATATGAGAGAATCCATACTCATGTTAATATATTTCACATACAGCTTGCGTTTTATCTCATTCAGATGACTGTTATTTAACAGATTGACAAAACCGATAAGAGAATTCAGGGGGGTTCTTATCTCATGTTTCACCCTGGAAATGAAAGTTCTTTTTATCTTATTATTGGCTTCCTTTTCCCGCAAGATTTCGTCTTCCAATAATCCGATTCTCTTTATTAACTCCTCACGACTTAACTCTTCTGTTTTTTTCGTCATTATGTTTTGCTTTGGTTGTCTATTCAATTTTTGCAGGTTTATTAACCCGCCTTAGCTTTTAATTTCTTTAATATTTTTTCCGCTTTCTTGCTGTAAAATCCTTTTTCATCCACAATTTTCCTGTACAGCTTTACAGCCTTCTCATCCTGGTTAGTCATAAGGAAACAAAATCCCAGATACCACTGTGCCTGTTGGATATAAAGGTTGTCCCTGTGTTTGATAATTCTTCTGAATGAACTATCTGCCCGTTTATAGTTCTTTATTTCAAAATTGGACAAACCATTCATCAGGTTGGCATCCATCCGGGTATCGTCCTCTTTCAACACCTGTTCAAATAGTCGGATAGCCTCGGAATATTGTTTGTCATTATATTTTTCCACTGCCAGACGAAAGGTTGCATCCACCGTGCCCTCAGCACTACGGTAATTTACAGGCACTTCATAGGGACGATAATACTTTTTTACGATCGCCTGATTGAGAGGGAGCTTTACACTTTGTTGCCTAATCACAAAACCGATACCCAGAAATACCAATAACATAGCTGCTATTCCTGCCAAACGATACACATGTTTATGACGTGATATGGATTTCCTGCTTTTTTTGTATGTATCATAAGCTGCATCCAGCGTTGAAGCAAAATCAAGTGCCTCCCGGTCAAGTATTACCTCATCAATGTCTTTTTGTATATTCAGAAGTTCCTCCAGTTCCGGATCTTCCTTCAACCGATGTTCAAAATCCACTCTTTCATCAGCAGACATATCCCCATGCAGGTATCTGTCCACCAGATTAATTTTTCGATTTGATTGTTCTTTCATTTTATCCTGTTTTTAGATTTTTTATATTTTTCTATATAGCTAAAATAAATTAAACAATTAACTAAAATAAATTAAACAATTAACTTTTACGTTAGTTAGATGCCAATATACTCCTTGCACTCGTTCCCGCCTGTCAGGACACAGATGCATCCAAACCCGGAACAATAGGCAACAACCATACGGATACCTATCCGTCAAGTACCTTCGGAAAGATACATTACCTCTTCACTGTCGAAGCAGCATACCTCTTCGTAACTACAGATAACACCCTCCTCATCCGTGATGAAGAGGGCACTCTCTTTTGCGTAATCTTACAACAGTATCTTCCGGTTCCATTGCAGGAACCCAAACACTCCCGAAAAATATCTATTCTTTTTCTAATTTCTAATCCGGTAATCCGGGTGGCGGCGGCGGCGGTTCTTCCGGCCAGGTAGGATCCGGAATGGGTACTGTTCCTCCTCCGTCAGGCGGGTCTTCTCCGCCGCGTACAAAAAACAACATCGTCTCATCCAGACGGTCTTCGGTAAAACTTTCAAGCTTTTTCATTTTCTTAATTATTTTAGTTGGACATTCTATTTTTTTCCCCGGAATCTTTCCGGTCTTCACTTACTGTCCGGTTTACTTTCCGGATTACTGAAATTTTTTTTCAGTTATTTTAAAAAAAACTTCTATTTATAATCATTCTAATTATTACAAATTATATATCAGTTATTTATGAAAATTAAAAAAATTTAAACTTTTTTGGATTCAGTTAACATAATATTTAAATCACACCCTCCATGTCTTA
>Ga0190359_1000808_pt1 | contig 20890 bp, 12 predicted proteins | sample 48721823_MG_FD_161269 | JGI IMG/M metagenome (GOLD analysis project Ga0190359, IMG submission 161269) | Hydrothermal vent microbial mat bacterial communities from Southern Trench, Guaymas Basin, Mexico - 4872-18-2-3_MG | ecosystem: Environmental > Aquatic > Marine > Hydrothermal vents >... | reverse complement strand
AGGAATATGTCTTTCAGGATATTCAGGCCGTCGTTGAGGCGGCTAAGGGTAACATTGTTAAGGTTATAATCGAGACGTCTTTATTGACGGATGAAGAAAAAATCAAAGCTTGCAAACTGGCGAAAAAAGCCGGTGCTAATTTTGTTAAAACTTCCACAGGATTCAGCAAAGCCGGGGCAAAAGTCGAAGATGTGAAACTGATGCGTGGTGTTGTTGGTGATAAATTGGGTGTAAAAGCATCCGGCGGAGTCCGCTCCTTTGAAGATGCAATTAAAATGATTGCCGCCGGTGCCAATCGAATTGGAACCAGTTCGGGTGTTAAAATCGTGCAGGAGTCCGGACAAGATTGAATGACTGGATTCCCATTGAGAAAGACAAAAAACATATCGCCCGGGAGCGGGCAAAGGCCAAAGAGCTGCGTAAAAGTCAGTGGTGGCAAAACAGGCTGAATGAGGGGATCTGTCATTACTGCGGAAAGAAATTTCCCAGAGATGAACTGACCATGGATCATATTGTGCCGATTGCCCGGGGCGGCAAGAGCACGAAGGGCAATGTCGTTCCCTGTTGCAAGCAGTGCAATAACGATAAGAAATATCTTACCCCGGTAGAGATGCTGTTGCGAAAGAAATCACCGGAATGAGGGTTTTTTTCTAACCGCAAAGGCGCAAAGAACAACGTTATTATGTCATCCTTGCTCCGTAGCCCGGTTTTTGTTTCGCCGGGAGCTTACTCCGGACGTTTTTATCGCAATTTCCAATCAAACTTGCATCATATAGTATTCGAGAGCACGGGCAGGATGACAGAACTTTAACAGATTTAATCGGAGAATTTCCCCAGGCTTGCCTCGGGGGAGGTTCATTTCGTGAAAAAAAAATGACTGAATTAAGCTGTAAAAAGTTGTTACCGGCTGGTGAGTTAAATTCATTTACGTGTAAACATTGAGATTATTTTCCAAGATATTCCGGATATATTGTGGCAAATGGATCCGAATTAAAACTCTATAAACGGATAATAGTTGAGAAAATTGTGCCATACAATTTAAAAAAGATGTAAATTCGACCATGAGTTTTTTGGTTTTGGAAAAGGTTAGTTGAAAATGAGAGAGAGGCGTCTCGCGCGTGAAACAGCGCTGCAAGCCATGTATGCCCAGGAAATATCCGGGGACAGTATCAAAGTTGTCGAAACCAACATTATTGACAATTCGGAAGAACTTCCCGAAGAACTGAAGTCCTTTGCCCGGCAGATATTTCAATCCACGACCCTTCATAAAAAAGAATTAGACCAATACATCAAAGCCAAGTCAGAGAACTGGGATTTTGAACGAATTGCCGTGATTGACCGTTTGGTTATCCGAATGGCTATCTGCGAGTTTCTGTACTTCGATGATATTCCACCCAAGGTATCCATCTCCGAGGCCATCGAAATTGCGAAAAGGTTCTCAACGGACGACAGCAGCGCTTTTGTAAATGGCATACTCGATGCCGTTTTACATATGATCGCCGAGGAATCCGGTATTCCCAGACAGGAAGAATAGGCATCGGAAATTCTTTTTCGTCAACGATTGATAAATGTAATCGGACAAGATGAATTAAATCTCTTTTAATATCATTTCCATAAAGAAATAGGACTGGAGCAATATGAATATTGGATCGTGGTTGACATCGATTTTTGGGACATCTTCGGAACGTGAAATCAAAAAGATTCTTCCCCTTGTTCAGAAAATTAATGAAATCTACCCGACATTAAGCGATAAATCCATTGAGCAGCTGCGGGCCCGCACAGCGGAGTTCAGGCAGATGGTCGCCGAGGCTCGTGAAGCGGCCGAAAATGAATTGGCGGAGTCCAATCTTGATCGCAGTGAAGTCAGGAAAAGAATAATTGCTGCGGAAAATGATGTGCTGGATGAAATTTTGCCCGAAGCCTACGCCATGGTAAAAGAGGTTTGCCGGCGGTTGGTTGGGCAGGAATGGAATGTTGTCGGGCAGAAAATTCGCTGGGCAATGATTCCCTATGATGTGCAGTTGATCGGCGGTATTGTTTTACATCAGGGAAAAATTGCCGAAATGAAAACCGGCGAGGGAAAAACACTGGTGGCCACATTGCCTGTTTATCTGAATGCACTGACAGGGCGGGGTGTTCATCTTGTTACGGTAAATGACTATCTGGCGCAACGTGACAGCGAATGGATGGGGCGAATATATACCGAGTTGGGATTGACTGTCGGATGTATTCTGAACAGTATGGACAATGAACAACGCAAGGAGATGTACAGCCGGGATATAACCTATGGTACCAATAATGAATTTGGGTTCGATTACCTGCGGGATAATATGGCCATTTCGGTTGAGGACCAGGTGCAGCGTGAGTATTATTATTGTATTGTCGATGAGGTCGATAATATTCTCATCGATGAAGCCCGGACGCCGTTGATCATTTCCGGACCGGTATCCAGCTCCCGACACGAGAAATTCGATAAATTGAATCCGGCGATTGCCAGCCTGGTACGCAGTCAGCGGGATAATGTCACCCGGATACTGTCGGAATTACCGGATACATTGGAAAATGTCAAAAAGCCCGAAGAGTTGGCGCGGAAACTCTATGTCGCATCTCAGGGAATGCCGAAAAACCGGCGATTGCGAAAGCTACTGGAAGATTCCGACTATCAACGCCTGCTACAGCAGGGAGAACGGGAGTTTCTGCTTCTCACCAATTCCAAGACCGGTCAGACTATAAGCCAAGACGAATTCTTTGAAGATTTATATTACTATGTTGAAGAGAAGCAGCACAATATTACCCTGACGCCGAAAGGCGAAGAGAAACTGGCTTCGTTACTGGGCATCAAGATTGAGGAATTGATCATTCCCGATCTGGCGGAGGAATTTGTTAAAATCGATGAAGATCCCAATCTGACCGACGCCCAGAAAGAATCGAAGAAAATGGAGATTGATCAGAAACACTCAGAAATCTCCGACCGGTTTCACAATATTTCACAGCTGTTACGGGCGTACACTCTCTATGAAAAAGATGTCGAATATGTCGTTCAGGACGGAAAAGTCCTGATTGTCGATGAATTCACCGGACGGATTTTGCCGGGCCGGCGATACAGCGACGGACTGCATCAGGCGATTGAGGCCAAAGAAAGGGTTAAGGTCGAAGCGGAAACTCAGACTTTCGCAACTATTACAATTCAGAACTATTTCCGAATGTATGATAAACTGGCCGGTATGACCGGAACTGCTTTGACGGAAGCGGCGGAATTTGATGATATTTATAAACTTGGTGTCGTAGCAATTCCCACCAACAAACCCTGTGTCCGGCATGATTATGAAGATCAGGTTTATAAGACCCGGCGGGAAAAATACAATGCCATCCTCAATGAAATCGAGGATTCTTATCATCGTGGGCAACCGGTTTTGGTGGGGACTATCAGTGTCGAGGTTTCCGAGACGATCAGCCGGATGCTCAAGCGCCGGGGCATACCGCACAATGTTCTGAATGCCAAACAGCATAAACGGGAGGCGGAGATTGTTGCCCGGGCGGGTGAAAAATCTGCGATAACCATTGCGACCAATATGGCCGGTCGAGGAACGGATATTAAGCTCGGCGAAGGTGTTAAGGAAGTTGGGGGTTTGTATATCATTGGGACTGAGCGGCACGAATCCCGTCGGATTGATTTGCAGCTGCGTGGGCGAAGTGGTCGGCAGGGTGATCCGGGAGCGTCACGGTTTTTTCTGTCGCTGGAAGATGATCTGATGAGGCTTTTCAATTCCGAACGGATTGCGTCAATTATGGACAGGATGGGAATCGAAGAGGGACAAGTCATTACTCACCCGATGGTTACTCGCTCGATTGAACGGGCTCAGAAAAAAGTTGAGGGTCGTAATTTCAGCATCCGAAAACATCTTCTTGAATACGATGATGTCATGAATCAGCAGCGCGAGATAATCTATGACCGTCGCAATTATGCCCTGAAAGAGGATAATATCAAGGACGAAATTTATGATATTCTCGAAGAGTGGGCCGGTGAACTGGTTGACAAATACATCGATCCGAAATTGCTTCCCGAAGAATGGGATTGGGATAATCTGAGGACGGAACTGAGAAATACGTTGGGAATTGATCTGAATCCTGATGAATTATCGAACGTTCATGAGACCAATGTTGCTCAGGAAATCATCCAAAGGGCGAAAGATTATTACGAGCGGAAAGAGCAATATCTGGGTGCCGAGCAGCTGCGCTATCTGGAAAAATTTGTAATGCTCAGAACCATTGATGAAAAATGGCGGGACCACCTCTATTCCATGGATCAGTTGAAAGAGGGTATAAACTGGCGGGCCTACGGTCAGAAAGATCCGTTGCTTGAATATAAGGGCGAAGCCTATAAAGCCTTTGTTGAAATCATTGATGAAATTAACAAAGAATCATTACGCATGTGTTTCCGTGCTCAATTTGGCGGACCGCCTGTGGAACAGCAGCTTCGCCGTCCCCAGCGTTTTCAGATGCAGCACGAGGATTCCACCGGATTGGGATTGGCCGCCGGAGCCAGTCAGCAGCAGGAACTCCGGCGGATGCAATCCGACGACCGGCCCCGGAAGCAGGCGCCGGTACACGTTGGGAAAAAAATCGGACGCAATGATCCCTGTCCCTGCGGCAGCGGCAAAAAGTATAAAAAATGCCATGGAGCAAATCTTTAAACAGGCGATTGCTTCTGTTATTATTTTCCTTTTAACTTTTTTCGGGCGTGTATTTGCGGTATCCGAGGTTTCGCTGGTGTCATCGGCAGTTGCCCCGGGTGATACGGTTGAGATTCCGCTGGTTCTGTCCACATCGGAAACGGTTGCCGCCCTGCAGTGCCACATTCCGGAATTGCCGGGCAATCTGAGATTATTGGAAGTCTGTTTTGAGAAAAAATCCCCGTTATTCAATAGCTGGAGTCTTTTTTCAAATCGGTTATACAACCGCTCAATAAAAATATTGGGGTTTGACGAATCCCTAAACGGCATTACCGGCGACTGCTGCGAATTGGCTCGGTTAGTTGTTACAGCGGACAAAATCGCGAGTCCCGGAGTGTATTCCCTTGAGCTCGGTGGCTTATTGGTGATTAATCAGGACGGACAAATCCTTGCTTCAAATCCCGGAACCGGTTATTTGACCGTAAGCGAAACCGATGTTGTCTTTGATTTGCAGCGCGATTCCATCGGATATTACGATCAATCTACTCAGATTCGGATTCTGATGTCAACTTTTACGAAAGTGGCCGGTTTTCAGTTCGATCTCGTTGACTCCGCTGATATTTTCAGGGGAATTGATTGTCAGAATCCGTTTGTGGACGGGTGGAATGTAGACTGTAGAGAATTGGATAACGGATCGCTGCGGATTCTGGCTTTCGGAGCCCCCGATACATTGTTGTCGGCCGGCAGTATTTTTCCATTAATTGTAAATGTGGGAACAAATCCGGATGTCCGGGGCGGCGCTTATCCGGTTTCCATTGAGAAAATCACTGTTTCCGATGAAAATGCCGAAAGCCTGAGCGGTGTTGGGAATACAGCAGGCGTTTACGTGGACAGTTTATTGCCGGCATCCTTTGATCTGCTGTTGCCCGGTGATAATTATACGGTATCCGCTGTTTGGGAAACCCAACATGTCTGGCAACGGAGTTCTTTCCCTCCGGCGAACGAGGCGATTGTCTATGATTTGAATATAAAGGTGAAAAATTACGATTCACCGACCGTTCATTACTATTCCGGACCGGATACATGTGCTACCGTAAATTATTTGGATTTGTTCACTATTCTGGACTCTCTGGGAATTACCACGAAAAACGTGCGGGAATTACAATGGTGGGTAAACGCAAAAACAGATCAAAGATCTCGTCGTTCGGAATCAATTTTCAATTTGGATATTCATGATTTCGCTTTCGTTGAGAATCAAGTCGGGAAGCTTCCCGATAGTTATAAATTCTATCAGAATTATCCCAATCCCTTCAATTCCGTAACGACATTAAGGTTTAAACTTCCGAAGACGGAATCGGTTAACCTGATTATTTATAATGTGCTGGGGCAGGAAATACAGACATTAACGGAAGGAATATACTCAGCCGGGGATTATCGTTTTATATGGAGTGGCCGCAACAAGAGCGGCAGGGTGGTAGAATCAGGGATTTATCTGGTGAAATTTAAGGCCGGCAATTATCACCGAATCCGAAAACTGGTATACCTGAAATAGTCAATTTCCACTTTGACGGAAACCTGTCATTTGATTCCTTTGAAAATTAACCGGATTCTTTAAATTACAATGCTTTTTGAGCCGCGGTGGCGGAAATATTGAATGTTTCTTGTGAAAAAATGAATGCCAGAGTGGTGAAATTGGTATACACGCTAGGCTTAGGACCTAGTTCCGATTATTCGGATTGTGGGTTCGAGTCCCACCTCTGGTACTAGGTGATTGTGAACTACTGCAAATGCAAATGAATTTGAATGCTGTTTTTTCGCAAAGGGCGAGTTCTATCGAAAGAATCTCTTTGAGAGGCTTTCGCTCGCGGCACATTAACAAACTAATAACAATGATAAAGGAAGTTTAATGAAAGTCACGGTCAATGAAGTTAGCAGTGTTGAGCGGAAAATCCGTGTTGATTACGAATGGAAAGAGGTTGAAAAGTATTATCATCAAACGCTGAACAAATTGCGTAAGGGGTTGAAAGTCGACGGTTTTCGTCCCGGCAAGGTTCCCACGGATATTGCCAAGCGCATTCTTGGACCTCGTCTGAGTTATGAGTTCACTAATGCTGTGATTGAAGGGACCTACCGGGATGTCATTAAAGAACAGAAAATTGAAAATTTCATTGATTTTGCCATCAGCGGAGTTGATTTTGAAGCCGGAAATATGTTCTTTTATGAGATGACCGTTGAGTTTGATCCGGACATAAAATTGCCGGATTACAAAAAGGGTTTTCCGGTTAAAAAGCCGGTCTATGTTCTGGATGATGAGGATGTGGATTTTTATCTTGAGGATATCCGGGAGCGCCACGCCGAGATTTCAGAAGTGACCGAAGGGGCTGAAAAGGGCGACTATCTGATTTGTGATATGCAGGAAACCGATGAAAAGGGCGTGCCTCTGGTAAACCGCAAAGTGACTGACCGGGTAATCAAAATCGGCGAAGGGATATTCGGAGAACCGGGCAGCGAAGGACTGATCGGCGCCAAAGCCGGCGACGAGATTCGGATTCAGTTAAAATCCAAGAAGGGCGAAAAAATCAATTACCTGGTATCGGTTAAACGGGTGGAGAGTCACCGTCTTCCCGAACTGACCGATGATTTTGTTAAAAGTAATTTTAAAACTATTGATACTCACAAAGCTCTGAGGGAAGAGGTTAAAAATTCTTTGCAGAAAGAGTGGGATGAGCGTAGCGAAAAGGAATTTCTGCGTGGAATTACAGAGTACTTTGTAGAAAAGACGAGTTTTGAGATTCCCAAATCACGGATTAACCGCTTTCTGGACAATGTTGTTGAAGAAATGAAGGCCAGTAATGACAACAAGGAACTGGATGATCAGCAACTCAGAGAGCAGTACCGTCCTCTTGCTGAGCGTGAAATTCGCTGGTATCTGATATCAGAAGCAATCGGTCGGGCTGAGAATATTACGGTTACTCAGGAAGATATTGATCGGAAAATTCAGGAGATGGCCGGAGAATATTCCGAGAAATATCGGGAGACTGTTTTAAATTATTACCGGAAGGCTGAAAACCGCTCGCATCTGAAAAATGATATTCAGGATGAAAAAATCTTTGAATATCTGAAAACATTCGTTAAAGTCAAAAAAGAGACAATCAATACAAAAGATTTCAGACATAGAGGTTTATGATGACCATCAAGGATCCAAAAAGTCAGCTGTATATTCCCATGGTGGTAGAACAGACCGGCCGTGGGGAACGGGCTTACGATATTTATTCCCGTTTGCTGAAAGAGCGGATTATTTTTCTGGGTTCTCCGGTGGATGATCATATTGCCAATCTGGTGATTGCCCAGTTGCTCTTTTTACAGGCGGAGGATTCCGAAAAGGATATTTCGGTTTATATCAACAGTCCCGGTGGTGCGGTCACAGCCGGTCTGGCGATATTGGATACGATTCAGTTTATTAAGCCGGATGTGTCGACTATATGCATCGGGCAGGCCTCCAGTATGGCGGCGATATTGCTGGCGGCGGGAACCAGGGGGAAGCGCTATGCCCTGCCGAATTCGAGGGTCATGATCCATCAGCCCATCGGCGGTGTGGAGGGTCAGGCCAGTGACATTCAGATTCACGCCAAAGAAATCGTTAAGATTAAACAGCGCCTGAATATTATTCTCTCCGAATTAACCGGAAAGGCGCTGAAAAAAATCGAGAAGGATACGGATCGCAATTTTTTTATGACGGCGGATGAGGCGGTTGCCTACGGGATTGTGGATGACGTGCTGAAGAAACGCTTAAAAAAATTAAGCGCTTCGTCGTAAAAAAAGCTTGACAAAGGAAAAGTAAATTCTTTACATTCGTTTGTGATGTGGGTTTGTAAGTTTGGATAAAATTAACGTAGTGTGGTAACATATTTTCTTATTTAAGAAGGAGGATTAGTATGGTACGTCGTATCTTATTTTGTTTTCTTGTTCTTTTGCTCCCTGCCGCAATTTTATTTGGCGGTACTGTGGGTAAAATTTCCGGAACTGTCACTGATCAAGAGACTGGAGAGCCCTTAAGTGGGGTTAATATTTTGATCGAAGGGACAGAATATGGTGCTGCGACAGACGCTCAGGGATACTTTTCAATATTGAGAATTTCCCCGGGCGAATATAGTGTGCGAGCCAGTTTTATTGGCTATAAAGAGTACGTGGTGAAAAATGTCCGTGTACACTCGGACCTTACCACCGAACTTGATTTCAAGTTGGAGCGGACAGTACTCGAAGGAGAAGTTGTCACTGTCACAGCCAAACGTAAACTGTTTGAAAAAAGTGCAACTTCAAGTATTTCTATTACGACTGTAGAGGACCTGGAAAACATTCCTACTCGTGGCACTCTGAATATTCTATCGACGATGGCTGGAGTTATTGTGCAGGATAATCAGGTGCACATTCGAGGCGCTCGTGAAGATGAAGTTGGTTATTATATAAACGGCGCTTCTACAACAAACCCGATGACAAATGCGAATTCCTTGACGCCTATTCAGGAAGCCATTGAAGAGATTCAGGTGTATGCTGGTGGTTATACCGCTGATATGGGCGGGGCTAATGCTGGTGTTGTTAAAACAGAACTGAGAATTGGTGGCCAGAAACTTAAGGGCTCTCTTGATATACGGGCTGATGGATTTAGTGATCCGACAGAAGGTAAAAAGTTTTTAGATACTCATACATATGGTCATCAACTTGGAGTTGCAACCTTAAGTGGTCCATTGTTTAGTCCAAAAGTCAGGTTTTTTACTGCTTATGAGTACAATAATATGGAAGATGCAGAAGTCCGTTTTAGTAAAGGTTTTACTTTTGAAAACTTGGTCGATCAAAACGTCAATAATGCAGTTCATGATACTGTAACTCTAAGTTATCCGGATGGTTTTACACCAAGACAAGAGGATAAAATTCAGAAATTCAATGGTACACTAACTTTTGATTTACCGATTAAAATTAATTTGGGTATTCTTTACACGAAGCGTCGGTATACTGCCGATGCAACGCCAATGTTGTCATTGTTGAACGACAGATATCATTATTATGACCAGAATACGATGTTATTTACTGGAAAAGCTACGAAAGTATTCTCATCGGATACGTATCTGGATTTGAAAGTTAATTATTACACATATCATCGGGAATTCGGTGACAGCTACTTTGGAAATGATTGGCATTCCTACTACGATAGTACGAAAGTGGCTGAGCATACAGATGGTGAAGTTATTTATCGGAATGCCTGGAGACCCTGGTATAGCTATGTAATTGACGGATTCACGTTTGAACGAAATGGTTCACCTTACAATCTGTATCATAACCGAAAACAGAACTATTTTGGTGTAGCGTCTGATTTTGTGACACAGATGGGGAGATCTCATCAGGTAAAAACCGGTTTTGATTTCCGTGCTTATACAATCCGCTCATTTTCTATTTCTCCTTCAGTAATGATCTATTCTGCTGAAAATGGGACGGTTCCTGGTTATAATACATATGGTAGTATAGAGGATATTCCGGTTGATACCTGGATGATAAACGGTGCAGTTCGGGCTTATGGTTATGATGTCTATGGCAAAGAGATCGATGATAGTAAACATTATTATGACGATGATGGTAATAGCTTGGGGTATGTGGACGCTCCCAAAAAGCCAAAAACCCTTGGCGCATATATCATGGATAAAATTGAGTACAGAGACCTGATTGTAAACGCCGGTCTTCGTTTGGATTATTTTGATTCAGATGACAGAACATTAAAAGACCCGAGTAATCCGGATGTTGATCCAAATTCCAGTACATTGGCGGAATCCGCATGGAAGGATATTGATCCTTATGTTATTTTAAGTCCACGCATAGGATTGTCCTTTCCTGTAACTGATCGGACTGCATTTTATATGCAATATGGTAAGTTTGCGCAGATGCCTTCCTATGATCAGATTTACTTTACTTCATTTACATACGCACGCCAGATTGTTCGTCAGGGATACTATTTTCTTAATCCTGTCGGATATGGGTTAGAGCCTGAGAAAACAACGTCTTATGAAGTTGGTTTTCGTCAGCAGGTTTCCGAAAATGCTGCATTTGATGTAACAGCCTTCTATAAAAATATTAGGGGTTTGATTCAGGTCGCATATATTAGCCCTTCTTCCGATGCAACGATTCCGGGACGTTATGCGGCGTATGTAAATGGTGACTTTGCAACAACTAAGGGTTTGGAATTTCGTTTAACCCTGCGTCGTTCGCGGAGATTGTCAACACAAATTAATTATACATTAACTAATGCTGAAGGTACACAGTCAAATAGTAATTCATCTTATGGTGCGTTATATCTTAATACAGCAACACCAACCACCATTAATCCGTTGGATTACTCACCGACTCATACCGGATCCGTTAACATGGACTATCGTTTTGGTAAAAATGATGGCGGTATTCTTCAGCAATCTGGTCTAAACTTGTTATTTTCTTTTACCAGTGGTCATCCGTATACTCATGTTACAGTCCCGGCTGGTGGGCAGTCTGATCCTTATACTGCGGGTGTTGATTATATGTATGACACTCGTGCCCGCGTTGCAGCTGAGCCACTTGGTTCTTCGACTACCCCGTGGACATTCAATACAGATTTGAAGCTGGATAAGTCTTTTGATATTGCAAAAGTAAGATGTACAGCCTATTTAATTGTCACGAACCTGTTTAATCGCAAAAATGTTATAAATGTGTACGAAAAAACAGGAAGTGCCAGTGATGATGGTTTCTTGAGTGATGCCGATATATCAGCCGCGACTGTTGCGAATAATGGCGGTCGGGAATATATAGACCTCTATCGTGCTATCAATCTGGAAAATGGACAGGCTTACTGGGACGAAGTGGGGAAACAGTTATATAGTCACCCCCGTCAGATATTTTTTGGAGTAAAATTCAGTTTCTAATGAATGATGGTATTGAATATTTGCTGAACAGATAGTCTTAAGGAGGATATAAAATGAAATTAAAAAGAATTGGTTTCACAATTTTGCTACTCAGCATTCTATTACTGAGTGCCACATACCTTTATGCAGCGCGCCCTGATAATTCATCAGCGGGTCCGTCGCTGGTATTAAGGAAAATGGCCTCTGCTAATACAACCCGAACACTGTCTAATATTTCCAACTGGTCATATTGGATGTATTATAACGGAAAATCAGCCAACGATCCAGATGGTAATTCAGGTGGTGTTTACCCTCGTGCTACCGCCGGTGCAATTTATCAGGATGGATTTATATGGGGTGGTAAATATCCATTAGATGATGGTACTGAACAAATTCGTGTTGGTGGACAGACCTATAATATTGGTACTGTTCCCGGTTGGATTGATGGAGAAGGCGCTTCTGCCACACGTGCAGACGTTAATGATAGCAGAGTCCGCATTTACCGAATTCGTCCGGATTGGAGAACCCTGACCGCTGCGATGGTAAAGCAGGAAGCAGCCGAGGCTTACATGGTTGATCCAGCTAACGTTACCGAACAAATGACCGATGAAATCATTGCTCAGTATGAAGCCGATTGGTATGAATGGCCTGCAGATTTGGGAGCTCCGTTCGTTGATAAAGATGGCGATGGAGAATATGATCCCGATGTTGATGAGGCCGGGATTGCTAATGCCGATCAGGTTGTTTGGTTCGTATGTAATGATCTCGATCGCTCTTCTGCCCTCAGTCTCTATGGTTCAGAGCCTATCGGGATTGAATTACAGGTTACTACATGGGCATATAACCAGCCGAATGCGCGTCTGGGGCAGTTGATTTTTAAACAGTATAAAATGATCAATAAGTCTGGTAAACAGATTGATGATATGTACGTAGCCCAGTGGTGTGATCCTGATGTTGGCGAATCTTCAGATGATTTTTGTGGTTGTGATACGACTCTAAGCATGGGATATGCCTATAATGGTACAGCTAATGATGGAGATTATAGCGCTTTTGGTCTGGCTCCGGTAGCGATTGGATACGATTTCTTTCAGGGACCACTCGTTGACGGTGTTGCCGGGCAAGATCTAAACCGTAATGGTGTTGATGATGCGCAGGATTATGCCGTATGGGACCTTGGAAAAGTAGGTCCCGGGAAAATCAATCTACCGATGACCGGATTTTCATGGTTTGCAGCCGGTTCGGCTATCAGTGACCCTGATTTAGGTGAATATTCTGGTACCTTACAGTGGTACAATATGTTAAGAGGATATGTTCCGAATATTGATGTTGATGACCCAACTCCATGGACAATAGGAAATGAAACTGGCGGTACACCAACAAAATTTCCGATGGCCGGTGATCCTGTTTCGGGTACCGGTGATCTTGATGGTACTGCCAGTTATTTTGATCCGGGTGATCGTCGTATTGCCCTCTGTTCGGGACCTTTTACTTTTGCTCCTGGTGATACACAGGAAGTGGTTGTCGCAGTTGTTGGAGGTAGCGGAAGTTCACATACAGCATCAGTTACTGAAATGAAAAAGACGGATGAAGTTGCTCAGATATTGTTTGATGGCGCATTTAGCGGTGTTCCCAAGGCACCTGCAAGCCCGAACGTTACTGTTAGAACCGCTGAGGATCAAGTTGTTCTTGAATGGGGATCTGATCTGGATGCAATAGCAGCAACTGAAAAGACTGTTACTGCCGGTTATTCTTTCGAAGGATATAATGTTTATCAGTTACCAAGTTCATCTTCGTCGAAAGATCAGGCTGTAAAAATTGCTACCTATGATCTTGTTAATGGTGTTAAATCTATTTATGGTATCAAATTCCTGAGCAGCTATGGAGATTATGTAGAAGTTCCGGTTCAACAGGGTGAAGATACCGGTATCAAACGGAGTATTGTCATTGACAAAGATTATATTACCGGTAGTAAGTTATATGAGGGTAATACCTATTACTTTGCAGTGACTGCTTATAATTATAATCCAAATCCAGAATTGATTCAGGACAAAACACTGGAATCATCCCTGATCGCACATGCGGCCATTCCTCAGGAACCTCTTCCGGGAGACGTTGTAACAGAAGAATATGGCAATGAATATCCTCTGGTTCACTCGGCGGGTACTTGTGATGGTTCTGCAAGTTATGTTGTCATTGATCCGATGGCATTAACCGGTCATGATTATACCGTCTTTTTTGATCAACAACATTATTATCGTGATGCTGACGGTGTTTGGCAAGAAACAAATTATCCGGATGCAGTAGGAAAATCACTTAGCAAGCCCGCCGATTTGACCGGTACAACTGTTACTGCGGCAGCCGTTTATTCTGAAGATGTTGGGACAATTGATGTCGTTTTTACAATGGATTACTATTCTGGCGACGGCGATTGGATTGACGGATTTAAGTTGGATTTCCCAAGCGGCACTGTTATTAATTCATCTAAGGCCGAAGGATCATATGGAAATTATGCCGCTTATGGTCAGGTTTGCACGAATTTTCCCAACGGATTAGTTGAAGGTACATCAATTTTCTGGGGTGATTCAAGCCGTTCGACCCTTGGATGTATTGAAGGCGATATGGTATTCACGGTTAATATTAATACACCAACGCTACCGCTTTCAGTCGGTTATCAAGTTTATGATGATAATTATGCCGGTAATATAGTCGATGCCATTGGAATAGTAACAATATCCGAGATCGGTTATGAATTTAAAACCGTGAAACACTGGAATGTCATGGATGAAACCCTTGGTGAAGTTGTTTTAGATGATCAGACTATTGTCAATGGTGTGGATGTCGATCTTGGTACCGCAGAAGGTAATGATGCTGCTGGTATCATCGATGGTTTTAGAGTATCAATTAACGCCAGTTATGATGCACCTACGGATTTTACTTACTACGTCGAGGATCAATCTCCGTATGCCGGTATTCGATATGATCCGGCAAAAGCATATCTCTATTATAGTAATGGATTCCATTTGCCATCGTCCTACGGATTGCCGTTTATGATAACAAGTTATGCCTATCAAGGATGGGGCTCTTATGGTCCGACGGCTACAGCGTGGGATACTTATGATTATTCTGCAGATGGCGGCCAGCATGGAACGCAGGATATGAATGTTCTGCAAAATGATATTGAACTACGGTTTACAGGTGAATATGATTGGGACAATGCGGTAACAACAGCCGGAGGCGGATTATATGTTCCTATCAAAGAGGGTACTGGATCAAAAGCAGTCATCGTTGGAGCGCGGAATTATGATCTGGATGCTCACCCGGATGTAAATAATCCCGGAGACGGTTCTCCCTTCTTCATTCAGGTTCCATTTGAGGTTTGGGACGTAGATAAAAATCAGCAGATATCTATGTTGATATATGATCGTATAAATGATCCAGCAGGGACAGATACGATGTATGCATTTAATCCCTATGATCGTATGTATACCTGGATATTAGAGGAAGATTATAACTCCACGTTATCCAAAACCCCAACTGAATTATCAAATAGTAATTTTCTGACTTGGAATATGGTATTTTGGTATGCAAATTGGGAGAAAGGCACGACCGTATCATTTAAATATGATAACCCGATCCAACTAGGTGTTGATGAATTTACATTTTCAACAACTGCTCCGGTTCTCAGTGATAAGGAAGCTGCAATAGAAGCTGTAAAGAATATCAATGTCTTTCCGAATCCGTTTTATGCATACAATTCACTCTCAACAAATATGTACGATAATTATGTTACATTTACTCACTTACCAACGAAGGCAACTATCCGGATATTTAACTTAGCTGGAATTGAGGTAAGAAAGTTAGAAAAAGATAATTCAAGTCAGTTTATGCAATGGGATTTGAAAAACGGATCCAATTTGCCGGTAGGTAGTGGTTTATATATCGCTCATATCGATTTACCTGATCTAGGGAAAGAGAAGGTTCTGAAGTTCGTGATTGTCCAGAACCGTCAAATTCTCGAATACTATTAGAGAGGGAATTGGAATTATGTATAATACGGTAGAATTATTAGAAAGGGAGAAACAAATGAAAGAAAGAAAATCATCCTATATATTGATATCTTTCCTTATCGTTGCATTTCTTTGCAGTTCCCTGCTGATGGCCGGTGATGCAAGTCGTGTAGGCACTGCATCTGGTGTACAGGTTCAAGTTCCTGTAGGAGCCAGGGTTATTGGTATGGGGGGAGCAGATATCGCCCATGTTAGTGGAGTTGAAGCATTATATTGGAATCCGGCTGGTCTTGGTCGGATGGAGGGTAGAGCTTCAGCTATGTTTTCAACACGAAATATCATTGCTGATATCAGCGTCAATTATCTTGCCTTAGGTTTTAATGCTGGTAAGGTTGGTACGTTAGGATTTAGCATGAAAAGCTTCGGTATTGGAGATATTCCGGTTACCACAACCCAAAATATGGATGGAACTGGTGCAATGTATTCGCCAACATTTGCAACAATTGGTATGTCTTATGCCCGATCTCTGACAGATCACGTTGGAGTTGGTGTTACTGGTAAAGTGATTTATGAATCGGTACCTCGTGCGTCAGCGTCCAGTTTTGCTGCTGACTTAGGACTTCAATATGATGAGCTCTTTAATATCAAAGGATTGGACTTAGGTTTAGCGATTACAAATATTGGTCAAGACCTGCAGTACACAGGCTCGGCTTTTTTAACAAAAGCAACCGACAAGAGCGAAACGTATGAAGCATATCGCTATCGTACTACATCTTCAGACCAGTTGCCTTCGACATTTGAAATTGGAGCGAGTTATGAGAAGAGCTTGGGTTCTGCTAATCTCTTGACAAGTGTTCAGTTTCAGAACAATAACTATGAACAAGACCAGATTAAAATTGGTGCCGAACTTTCTATAAACAAAATGATATATCTACGCGGTGGCTATGGATTACAGATCGAAGATAAAGATAATCAAGGTTTAGGTAAATCTGTTTATGGATTGTCAACAGGTGCCGGTTTGAAATTAAGTCTTGGTTCGGCAGATCTGCTTGTTGATTATGCTTATCAGCCTATGGAATATTTTGGTAATGGTAACATGTTCTCGATTGCGATTGCTTTCTAATTTTTTAGAGAGAAAGATAAAAGGCCGGATTTGCAAATCCGGCCTTTTTGTTTTTACAGATAATGTTATAATCTTGAATAGTTATTAATATATCTTATATTTGATCGTGTGTTGAAGTAAGATAGATGATATTGGTATGAGAAGAAAAACATTTTTGTTAATTACTTTCCTCTGTCTTGTGGTTTTGAGTGGCGCCGCGTTCGCTGGTTTTCCTGAAGAATATATTATTAGGGGTACAGTGCTTGATTCGGTGAAAAACGAGGGAATTCAAGATGTAAATGTTTTTTTACGAGGATATGTGATCGGAACTACCACCGATAAAAATGGAAAATTCAGATTGGGTATCAGAAGTGATCAAAAAGATGATACACTTGTATTTAGACATATTGCATATCGGGAAAAAGTATTACCAATATCTTATTTTAATAATAGTCGTTCGGTATATTTATTAAAATGGAATATCCCACTTGGTAAAGTTGAGGTTAAGACGACAAGGAAGAACTATAAGTATCCACAGGAAATAACCAATTCAATATCAATTATAGATATTGCTGATTTTAATTCTAAAGGGTATATAGACGTCGCTGACATGTTGATGGCTGATCAGAGTGTTATTATTGATGAAAATAGTAATGGGGAAAAAACTATCTCTGTAAGAGGATCTAATGAAGATGAAGTGATGATATTATATGATGGAATAAAGTTGAATGACAATTTTGATAATATATTTGATGTTTCACTGATTGATCCATCGGGGATTGAACAGGTAAATATCATTAAAGGAAATAACCTTGCTGGTGTTGGCGGAAACGGCTCTTCAGCCACAATCAATTTTATTCCGAAAATTGAGCAGGATTATCTCCTGAGTTTACATCAAAGAATGGGAACCTATAATTCGGGAGACTGGGGCGTAAATTTATATAAGAATTTATTCGGTTTAAAACTGTTTGCCGGCATGAAAAAAACCGGGATGGAACAGAATTATGACGATGAATCAAACACTAATTATTCAAGTATAAAACAGACAGGTGCAAATGAAACTGTAAATGTTTCATATGATTTTAAACAACAGCATAAAAGTCAGGGTATCTCGCATACTATACGAGCTCATTATTTAAAAAATAAGAAAACCTATAATAATTACAGAGACTCTGATGAATTGTCCAAAAAGAACGAGATTTATAGTGCCAAGTATTTAGGTTCTTTTGGAAAATTCGGTGAAATCAATATCAGCGCTTCTAATCAGGTATTAAATGAAGAGTATTTATATCAAAAGGCTGATTCAAGTGATGGACATAATGTAAATGATAATACAGTCCAATTAAATTGCGAATATAATTTACTAAAAGATTATTTTAATGTTTATGCAGCGTATAAAAGCGAAGAATCTTTACTCGATTTTTGTGGTGGTGACGAATATTCCAATCTTTTGCCGGATAATGATGGAAGTCGTTTTTTGAGACACAGAAACGAGTATTCCGCAACATTGAGTTATATATCTGATAGTGAATCCGGTGCTTTCCATCTGGATAATATGCAATTTAGTCTGTTTTTTGATCGAGTGGAGGATCAATTTCCATCAAATCTTGAAGCAGGTTTTATCCCTGAAACTAAAAAACATGGCTGGCACAATACATCATATATGTTCTCGAGCCAATTTTGTGGCGGGAATGATAATATTTTGTTTAAATCTCATTTTAATTATAGTGTTAGTTGCAAAATTCCGACACTGTATCAGCAATTATCAGCAATGCTTTATCCTCTTGGAAGAAATGTTGGTAATGGTTTGCTGACTGAACAAAAAACAAATCAGGAATTGGGGATTTCTGTATATGGTAATCTTTCCGAAAGTTCGGAAACCATACAGACAGAAGCCTCCCTTATTATCTTTCACAGTGCTTATCAAAATAAATTTCGCATGATGCAAAAAAGCGGTACGCCAATAATGGTTATGGATAATTATAATGACGCGGATATTTATGGAATGGAAACCTATCTGGCAGCAGATTTATATAAGATGCTTGGCGCAAACCTGGCATATATTTATTATATCATTCCGGATAAAGCAGCATTTCCTTTTAAGCCGGAAAAAAAGTTAACGGCTACTTTGACTTTCAGTTTAAAAGGATTTAGCATTGATTGTATCGCTTATCAGGAATCGGAACAGGTTGGATGGATTATTAATCGTATTAGTAATACCGGTGAAATGAAACTCCAGGAAATTATTTTGAAAGAATATAACAATATCGATGTTCATATTAAACAATCAATAAACATTTGGCGTTTAGATGGATATTTATCTTTAAGCGGAAGAAATATTATCAATAAAACTCAGGTATTGGACGGGATTGCCATTAGGGATCGTCGTTTTTACATTACTTTTGGCGTAAATATTTAATGAATCTTAAGGTATATGAATATGAGAATTACTAATAAACAGGTAATCAACTTATCTCTGGGGATATTGGTATTAGTATTATGTTCATGTACAAATAATCCCCTGTTTCAGGACAATGTTGTCAAATCAGAAAAAATAAAAGGAACCGTTAGCCTCAGTGACGGAAGTAGTCCAAATGACATATACGTTTGGTTGCAAAGTTATAACCTGGGAACACGGACTGATGAAGATGGTAATTTTTCAATAACTCTTCCAAATCCTTCAGTCAGTGGCATGGAAAGCAGCTATACTGGATCGGTCAATCTATTTTTTTACGAGGCAAACTATTGGATTGATTCGGTTGAAATAATATTTTCTGATGGAAAATTGCTGGATGATCAGGACGCAGTTGACAGGGATGGTGTTTTAAAGAATACGGTTACATTAACGAAATATGTAGATGTGGATGTTTCCATTTTTGGATTAGAAGATCTTCCCAATAAATTTCACACGTTTATAAATACAACGGCGCTAAAAACGAATGTTATCATCAATTCTCTTCGACAATATAGAGAGTGGCCAGAGATAGGATTTGATCGGACCGGGCTGATAATTCAATCGCTGGATAATACTGATAGTGAACCTGTCTTTATTGATTTACCAAAAAGTGAATTAGGTATTGATGTTGTTATTACAGGAGTTGGATTAAGTTGGGGATTTGAAATTGATACCGATGATTTAGGGTTGGATGCAGGTAATTACCGCATAATACCTTATATGTTATTTCCTCAGAGAGGACTACCGGTGGGATTACTTGAGAGTATCTCCGAAGCAGTTCTTAACTTTGACGAAGATTACCTTTTATATCCCGTAAAACGTAATGGCGGGGAATTTGTAGTCCAATAATACGTATTCTCACTCATTGGTTTTAAAATTGTACCAAAAAACATAATTATTGTAATATGATGTGTTTGGATCGGCAAATACGCGACCACTAATAAGATTTTCTGTATCCCAGTCCTGAATTTTTATTATTCCGGTATTTAAATGATAATGGGTGGTTTCAGGGTAATCTGGAAGCATTAATGTTTCGCCGGAAATAAAGTCTGGAAGTATATCCTTTCCTTTGTCTAATAATGTCAATATATGAAGTGTTGAGTAATCTCCGGTCGGGTGAAAACCATAAATACGGATTGTATCTGAATTTTTCTCAGTAGTCCATCGTTTATTTTCTATCCATGCTGTCTGGGACATTGTTTTAGTGATCTGATAATTCAAATCGCTCCAGCAAATTGACAGTTCACCAATAGGATAGTCATTAATAGTCAGATATTCGCTGGTTATATCCGAATGATAAATATGAATTATTCCACTTAAAGATGTAAATGGGACATAAGTATAGATGGTATCATTGTGAATACTATCCGAAGCAATCCAATTGGATGTCTGCGGAAATAATAAATAATAATCGCTAAGGTCTGAATCAATTTTTTTATTAAATAACTTGATTTTGTCCCCGATATTACAATTATCCGGTATAACGTGCAATTTGAAAAGCTCCTCATCCGGTTTGACACCATTATCACAGCGATAGAATAACAGAAAAGATATGATAATCCCAGAGAGAGTGATAAAATTCAGTGCCTTCATGGCGATAATCCTCTATTTAAAGTTTAGTTCATATGACCATAGGAAGCTTATCTTTAAAACAAGTAGAAAGGAGCATCTTATGGTCGACACGAAATTCAATTATGGCATCAAGAGACTGGAATCCAAAACAGCCCGAAATG
>Ga0190359_1000805_pt1 | contig 20923 bp, 19 predicted proteins | sample 48721823_MG_FD_161269 | JGI IMG/M metagenome (GOLD analysis project Ga0190359, IMG submission 161269) | Hydrothermal vent microbial mat bacterial communities from Southern Trench, Guaymas Basin, Mexico - 4872-18-2-3_MG | ecosystem: Environmental > Aquatic > Marine > Hydrothermal vents >... | reverse complement strand
TTGGGCGCAGCGCAGGAGTCGAAAAAGTCTAGTGATTCTAAGCTCCAGGAGGGGGATAACTTTTATTCACTGGATGATTGCCCTTTTGCCTGTTTTTCAAGGCGGTATCTTTTTTCACTTTTTCTACAAAGCTCCCAGATGATACACTGGGAACGGAACTTGCAGTAAGTGCAAGGATCGGTACACGCCTCGCATGTCTCAAGGCATTCTTGGCAATAGCCTATTTCCATTTTCTGGCATTTTACATAAGCTTCACGATCTGGATGAAACCGACATTTCATCTTATTATTTTCCTTGCTTCATGGGCCACTGGACCCGTTCCACCAATACTTCGCGATATACTTCGAGCGCTTCGTTGACCGCTGGCATCCCGGTGTATGTTGCCATCTGGAAAAAGAGTTCTGCGATTTTTTCCGGTGCACAGCCTACATTCAATGCTGCGTTCACATGGAGCTTCAATTCATCCCGCGCACGCAATGCTGCCAGCATAGCGCATGCCGCCATCTGCCTCTCTTCGAGGGTCAGCACTGTTCGCGAGTAAAGTTTCCCCGTGATAAACAAGGAAAAATCGTTGGCCAGCTCCCTGTCAAAAGCCTTCCAGGTTTTGTAAGGGGGATCCATTTTAATGCCCTTACCAAACAACTTCTTTGCAGTTTCCTGGGTTTTTTTCTTCAAGGCTTCATCGCCCACAGCTTTCTCCCTCCTTTCTTTGCTTCTTGACTCGAGGTCCACGATTTGAAATAACACCTAGTAGAAAGGATGGAGCAATGCAAGTGAAAAAAGACTGACAGGGTTCAGAAGGTATAATCGGGACCATTTCAAACAAGAATAACCCTGCACAAACCATTGCCATTAAGTACTTAAGACAAGAAAATGCATTTGTCACCTCGGGCATCAAGAAGTACTTGGGCACAAAGGAGATCCTCGTGCCTGTGTATCTTGTAGCCTCCGATTTCGAACTAATCGGGACGATCATTTCGGCAATACTCGAGAAAATCTCTGTGGCGCGCGAGGCTGAAGCAACTTTTCGGTACGCTCAGAGATTTGAAGTGCTTGGGAAGTTGTACACTCTTAGCAATTACGCTGAATATGTTAAACTGGACAGGGGCTAGAGCCTTTGCAGGTCCCGGGCCTGTTGAAACGAGGGGTCGTTAGGTTTTGGGCTTAAGCGAAAAATTCTGTTCATAGGTGCCTTCACTTGATATTGTGACCTCCGCCTTTTGCTTCCTGTAACCCTTAGCTTCAACCTTCAGTTTCCACTTGCCCTGCTTGAGATTGATCAATTCGTAGTAACCCGACCCATTGCTCTCGGTGTTATTCTTGGCAGGTCCCCTGGTGCTGATCCTCGCGTTTTTTAGAGGTTTTCCGGTGGCCTCGTCCTTTACAATCCCGTAGATTGCTGTAATGTTCGGGGGAGGGCCTCCAACGTACTGATCAGAACCCACCACAGAGTTTTTCTTTTCTGCCGCATCTTTTGCCTGATACATGCGTGTGTTTCCTTCAAAGATAACTCCTTCGTCTATGACAACCACAGGGGCCTGAATATTACCAAAAACTTTGCCGGGTGCATGAATGTCAACCCTCTGCTCCGCAATAATATTTCCATGCACTTCGCCGCTGATGGCCACATAAGCAATATGCATATCAGCCTCAACAAGCCCTTCTTCGCCTATAATTAGGTTTCCTTTAGAAAAGATCTCGCCCTTGAAATGGCCGTCTATCCGGATTGTGCCATCGAACTTCAGCTTGCCTTCAAATTCAGTCTCATTGCCGAGAAAGGTAATAACCTTGTCTGTTTTTTTCATGTCTTTTCCCTCAGGTTGTTAGCAACAAATAAGCCCTAGCCTGCAAGGAGGCTTTTAGAGGGGATGGTCCAAATCCCTTTGCTCCAAGAACTCCTTGGCAGGTCTTGGTAAATGGCCAAGAGCCTATGTGCCCTTATACTACCTGGATCGGGTTTTTGCAATTGGAACTGTAAAGGGGAAGGATTTTTGTTTATCCCGGATTACCTCCTTTTCGAATCCTGCGTTCGTAGAGACTACGCTCCAAAGAGCAAAGCACTGGCACTACCACAAGGGTGAGCATCGTCGCGATGCCGAGGCCGAAAATTACAGCGACAGCCATTGGTCCCCACCACTGGGATGACTCTCCCCCTATGTCCCAGGCGAGCTTCTTAAAATCAAAGCTAATGCCTGTAGCCATTGGAAGGAGGCCGAGAATAGTTGTTATCGCTGTTAGCATAACAGGTCTAAACCGCACAAGCCCTGCCTGCATAAGGGCCTGCCTGGCCGATAGACCTCTTTCCATAAGTTGGTGATAGTAGTCAATCAAAACGATGGCATTATTGACAACGACACCTGCTAGGCTGATTACTCCAATGCCCGTCATCATTACGCCGAAGGGCATTCCCATAACAAGAAGGCCAATAAAAACGCCAATAAAGGAAAGAAGGACTGAGGTCAGAATAATGACGGGCGTAAAGAAAGAGTTAAACTGGGTGAGAAGGACAATGAATATAATGAAAATGGCGGCCACAAAGGCTTTGCTGAGAAAGGCCTGGGCTTTTGCCTGTTCTTTCTGTTCGCCTGTGAACCGATAAGTATAGCCTCTGGGCCAATCGAAGTCGCGCGAAAGGATCCTGTCTATATCGCGGATGATGTCATTGGCAAGCCTGCCGTAGACATTGGCCGACACGGTGACGACTCTTTTCTGGTCAAGTCTCATGATCGAGCCAATGCCGCTTGTTAGCGAAACGCTGGCCACGCTGGTTAGAGGAATGGGTTCTCCGCGTGGTCCTGAAATGGTAATACGCTTGAGGCTTTCGACCGAGTGCCTGTCTTTTTCAGGAAGCCTGGCAATGATATCATATTCATGCTTTCCCTCGCGAAACACGCCAACTTTTACCCCTTTGATAGCAGCCTTTACAGTGTATGCTATTGTATAGGTATCGAGCCCGAGCAGGGCCGCCTTCACTTTGTCCACACGAATCCGTATTTCGGGCTTGCCTTTGACAAAGTTGTCTCTCAGGTCAACCAGGCCGGGGATATCTCTAATTTTGTGCCTGATGCTGGCCGCCAGCTCGCCCAGCTTGTTAATGTCTTTCCCGGATATCTCTATGTTAACAGGTGGACCTGTTGGAGGACCGTGCTTTTCTTCCTCAACCTGGACCTCCGCCCCTCTGATTGAGGCCAGGAGTTTTTTTCTCACCTCTTCCACAATTTCGGAAGAGGGTCTTGAGCGATCGTGAAAGTCTTTAAAATCCAAAACCACGGTACTAAGGTTGGTGCCTGTACCTCCCCTCGAGAAGGGGTCTCCACCCACAGTTCCGATGTTCGATATCACATAGCGGACATCCTTGTAGTGGGAGACAATTTTTTCCACACTGGCTACCAGCTTATCGGAAGTTTCCAGGTTGGTGCCCTCCGGAGCCTTGAGATAAACGTATGCGCGTCGAGGCTCGGTTTTGGGAAAGAACTCAACGCCTTTACCAAATTTGGCAAAAGCTATGACAACAGCAAAGAGAAAGATAAAGCCGATTATCACGACGATAATTCTGTGATCGAGCGACCAGTTCAGGAGCCGGAGGTAACCTCTCTTGATCAGGGATAACCCGGTAGCACTTTCATTTTTCTTTGCGGCTGGCTTAACTTTCTTGACCCTCTGGTACCTAGCAGAAAGCACGGGGTTGATAACTAGTGCCACGAAAAGCGATGCGGAAAGCGCTATCATCAATGTCCTGGGCAGGTATCCCATGAATTTTCCCATCATGCCCGTCCAAAAAAGAAGTGGGGCAAACGCCCCCAGGGTTGTCATCGTGGAAGTGATCACAGGCCATGCCACCTCGTCGGTGCCGTTCAGCGCCGCCTGAGAGCGGGGCTCTCCCTGTTGCATGTGGCGGTAAATGTTTTCAACAATAACTATGCCGTTGTCCACCAGCATACCCAGAGCGAGAATCAGGGAGAAAAGAACCACCATGTTCAGGGAAATCCCAAATCCGGCCAGCACGCCGAATGTGATGAACATTGAGTAGGGAATAGCTAGGGACACAAAAATCGCGGATTGCCCTCCAATGAAAACGAATATTACGGCCAGAACAAGAATCAGGCCGGAAAGAATATTGTTTTCAAGATCGGTAACCATGAGCCTCACATCGTGGGACATGTCTGAAGTGAGGTCTATCTTAAGTGCGGGGGGAAGAAGCGGCTTCATTTCACGCACGGCCGCTTTAACCTGATCCGTAACAGCAAGGATATTCTCACCGCTTCGCTTTATAACAGCAAGAGTGACGCTTTTTTCTCCGTTAATCCTACTCCTGGTAAGTGGATCTTTGTAACTGTCACGAATGAAGGCTACGTCGCGCAAATACACCGGCTTTCCATTTCTTGTGAAAGCCACAATCGAGAAAATTTCAGAGGGGTGCTTGAAATCTTCCGGCACACGTACAAGATATTTGGCCTTTCCAATGTCCATGCTCCCACCCGGCATATTCACATTGCTCCGTGTTACTGATCCGATCAGGCTCGAAAACGGCACGTGATACGCTGCAACCCGGTCGAGGTCGAATTCAACATGGATTTCCCTTTGAAGGCCTCCTATTATGGTGGCATCCAAAACACCAGGGATTGATTCAATCTTGTCCTGCAAGTCCTCGGCAAAGGTTTGCAGACGGCGCAAACTGAAAGGTCCTGAGAGCACAACCCGGATTACAGGAAAGTCGGAAAAGTTAACTTCTTTGATAGCGGGATCATTGGGAAGGTCCGCTGGAAGGTCACCTTTTGCCTGGTCAACCTTATCCCTCACCTTTTGAAGTGCATCGTCAATATTTACCTTGGGAAGAAATTTTACAGCAACAGTAGAAATGCCCTCCGCTGAGGTGGAGCGAATTTCTTCTACATCAGAGATCCCTTTTAGTTTTCGTTCTATTGGAATGGTAATGAGTTTTTCCATGTCTTCAGGAGCCACCCCCTCGTAGGTGGTGGTAACAAAGACATAGGGAATAGTGATGTCAGGGAATGATTCGCGCGGAAGGGTAACGTAGCAATATAACCCCACAATAACAATAACAACAAGGAGTGCCAGGACGGTAATCTGCCGTTTGAGGGCAAGCCTGTTTATTATCATCTGACTTTTACCCTCATACCTTCTTCAACTTTATTCTGTCCGGCTACAATGAGGTGGTCACCGGGGTTAAGCCCTTTTGTTATCTGGATCCTGTCTCCTTCTATGACCCCCAGGGAGACTGTTCGGGCCTGAACTACGCCGTCTTTTTCTACGAAAACAAGGCGTTCCCCGCCCTTGTCAGCAAGGGCGAAAAGCGGTACGGAAATTGCGTCCGGGATCACGCGTCGAAGAAAAGCCACTCTGGCAATCATTCCAGCCCGGACCTCATGATTTGGGTTATCGATAAGCACCCTCACAAGAAAAGTTTTGGTTGCGGGGTCCGCTTTGAAGGATACAAAGCTGATTGTTCCGAGCATATCACGGCCAGGGAAAGCGTCGACACGCACTCCGGCGATTTGCCCCACCTTGAGGTACTTTACGTCCAGCTCCGGCACATCCACGTTGACCTTGAGCTTGTCCACATTCACAAGATTAACCATTGCTTGGCCTCTGTTTACAAACTCGCCCCGGTCAACGTAGAGATGATTTACGAGACCGGTAATAGGCGCGCGCACAAAACCGCGCTGATACTCAACGCGGGCCTGCTTGAGGTTGCCGTAGGCGACCGTCTTTTCGGTTTTGCTTCTATCCAGATTTTCCTGGGTTACAATCCTCCGCTCGAAAAGTTTCTTGCGTCTCCGATACACCTCCTCAGCCAATTTTGCGGATGCCTCTGCTTTATCAAGGGCTGCTTTCAGGGCAGATACATCGATTTTGGCCATCAGCTCCCCTTTTTTGACAACGCTTCCTTCCTTGATGCCAACCCATTCCACACGGCCGGCTATGTCGGCAGCTACCGTCACGTCCATCCAGGGCTCGGTCTCTCCGGGCAAGATGAGAATATCCCTGATGGGGCAAGGCTGCACAGTCATCACAGAGACCTGAACCAGCTTGGGGCGATTCTTGCTTTCTTTCTTTTCCGCCTTGGCCGGAGTATCAGATCCTTTGCATGCGCCCAAAGCAGCAGTGAGAAGAAGAAAAAGCGCCGCATACTTTACAATATATCCAAAATGTCTCATTCGTCCTCGCTTTTCAACAATAATCCCTTAAAAGCCAGTCTGAGCAATCGCTCAGGGAGGTTTGGGTCAAAGGAGCCCGGGTCAACATAGTACAGGTGAAAGCAGAAGTCAGTAAGCCCAGTGACCATTATTGCAACCTCATCCGGATCGGCCCTTGCGAGTTCCCCTTTCATTACCCCTTTAACATATATCGCCTTTATAGCCTCAACCATACGCCGGTGATAGCTTTCAAGGTCGTAAGCCGGGGCTCCCTGCGGGGGACCAAAAACGAGGTTATGAATCAGCCTGAATAGATGTCGGTTTTGCTCCATGCCCTGGTAGATGAGATTGTAAAGGGTAATAATCCTTTCAAGGGCAGTGCCGGGAGCATTAACAATTTTTGCCAAAAGCGCTTCTTGCTGCTCAGCTGCTCCATCTAGAATTGCTCGGAAAAGCCCCTCTTTGTTTTTGAAATAGTAGTAAAGAACAGGCTTTGTCACGCCTGCAAGCTTGACAATCTCTCTCACCGAAGCACTGGCATAGCCCTTTTCTGCAAAAAGGTTAATCCCGGCTGCAATCAGCATGCTTCTGGCGCTTTGTTCTTCAGGTTTTCTCATTGGGGTCCGGCTTTTAGGCGCGATTCCAGCGCAAGGCCTCTTCTTTCAGCATAGATGAGTCCAAGACGCTCGTTCAATGCTACTTACCGGTAGGTAAATTATAGTCCGTTTTTGTAGAATGTCAAGCTTTCCAAATGGCATTTGCCAAATGGTTTTGCCCCAAACTTCGGGCTTCAGCCCGCACACTTCCAGAGGCTTAAAGGATTTTCAGAAATTATTTCGTTTTTCCCTGAAAGCATTCAGCTTGTAGTAGATTCCCTTCCGCATCATGAGTTCCTCGTGGGTCCCCTGCTCAGCAATTCGGCCTCTGTGCATGACAATTATCCGGTCCGCATTTTGAATAGTAGAGAGCCTGTGAGCAACCACAAGGGAAGTTCGCCTCTTGGTTATTGTAAAAATAGCCTTTTGTATAAGCCTCTCGGTTTCAGGATCGACGCTGGAGGTGGCTTCATCGAGTATAAGAACCTTGGGGCTGCACGCCAGGGCTCTTGCAAAGGAGAGGAGCTGGCGCTCACCGGCCGAAAGGTTGGCCCCTTCCTCGCCGATTTCCTGGCTTATGCCTTTTGGAAATTTCCGAACCAGTGCGACTGCGTTTGCGTTTCTTAGAGAAGTTTCAACCACGGAGTCATCGATTTCGGGATTCCCTAATGTGATGTTTTCAAGCAGCGTGCCTGAAAAAATGAAAACATCTTGCATAACCAGGCCAAGGCTTTTTCTAAGCTCTTTGATGGGCCAGCAGCGGATGTCCACGCCATCGAGCAATACCTGACCCTTGTCTGGGTCATAAAACCTTTCAGCAAGGTTAACCAGCGTTGTTTTTCCTGCTCCCGTGACACCCACTATTGCCACCATTTCCCCGGGTTTTACCTCGAGGGAAACGTCATAAAGTACCGGGCGGTCTTTTGAATATCCGAAAAATATATTTCTAAACTGAAGATGACCTTTTACAGTGGCGGGCTTCAGAGGAATGTCAGGTTCCGGCATTTCTTCCCTGTGATCCATGAATTCAAATATTCGCTCCATTGAAGCCATTGCCGACTGCATGATATTGTACTTTTCAGAGATATCTCGGATAGGTTTAAAAAACATTTGAATGTAGCTGATAAAGGCAACCAGGGCTCCCAGGGTTAATTGCTCACTGATCACCTTTCCGCCTCCGTACCAAAGGAGCAGGGCCACGGCAAAAGCAGAGAAAAGCTCCATAACAGGCATGAAAACAGCGAAAACGCGTATTTGTTTCATTCCTGCCAGATAATTTTCGTGATTTGTTTGTGCAAAGCTTTTTCTATGGTAATCTTCAGTGGCAAAAAGTTGAATGAGGTGCATGCCCTTTATGTGCTCCTGGAGCAAGGCATTTATCTTCGCAACCTTGGCCCGGAGTTCTCTGAAAGCTTCGCGTGCCAGAGAGCTGAAGATCAGGGTCAATGCAAAGATGAAGGGCAGGAGCGAAAAACAGACAAGAGCCAGCCGCCAGTTTAGATAAAGAAGAACAGCGATGATTCCGGTAAGGATAAAGAAATCCTTAAATACGGTGACAATCACAGACTTGAACATTTCATTCAGGTTTTCAACATCATTTGTCACGCGCGTGAGAAGGCGACCCACAGGATGTCGGTCAAAGAAGCTCAATGCTTGAGACTGCATTCGGCTGAATAGCTCAAGACGAATATCCTTCATAATTCTCTGACCGGCAAGTTCAAGTAAATAGTACTGCCCGTACCCCAGCCAGAAGTTGAAAAGCAAGAAAACCAGTATAAGGATCCCAATCAATGCAAGCCCTCTAAAATCCTTTGCTCTTATCTGTAACAGGTCAGAGCGTCCCAGTTTTCTTAACTCATTGTAGGGAACCATCAATGAGCCATCCTGTGTGCTCACCCATGGAACTTGAGGGTGTGTAGAGACAAATTGGTTTTGAGAGAATATCCTGTAAAACCGATCTCTTGATATTATTCCCCTTTTCTCATAGAGGCGTTGGTGGGACGGTTCGATCTTCTTTAAGTCTTTCTGATTTATGAATGCGGCACTTCCCTCAGGCGTTTCAATAAGGATGCGGCCATATCTCTGCAGGAAACCCTCTCTTTCCGCACTTTTCATTGAAGAGATGTCCACCCTGTACCATGAGGACAGAATGTAGCGATCAATAGCTACCTTGGAGAGATAGGGGAGAGCAAGCTCAAGCGAGGTAATCAAAATAGTAAGCAAAAGAGCCAGAAAGATTATCCTTTTGTGTGGCGCCGCATAGCCACTCATTCTTTTCAACAGCCTGAAATTATAAGGCTTGCCGAGCCTGCCTTTTTCCATGTAGCCATAGTCTCCCCACATCACCTGGCTCCCCTGCTATCCCCGACCACCATCAAGGCACCATCTGCAGAAGGGAGCTCCGAACGCTTTGGCCTCAGACCAAGCGCCTTAAGTGGTATGAGCCTCGCTTCTCGACGCCTAGCATCTAATACCCTGTGGGTGGTTAGATAAATTTCAAAAGTCCATAGTTTCATTAATGATACCTTGTTAGACGCGGGATTTTGAGCTGTGCAAAAGATACTCTGAATGAGGGCCTGCAATTGCCTACACTCCGATCTCCAGCTCCTGTGCCAGAGCCTGCTTTTCGTATAGCCTGGTATAAATACTGCCGGCTTTAATGAGGGTGGCATGATTGCCGACCTCCACGACTTCGCCCCGGTCTAAAACAACAACCTCGTCCGCCCTGCTTGTTATAGAAAGCCTATGGGACACAATGATGTTCGTCTTCCCTGCTCTTTCCGCGAGGACTCCATCCAGAATGCGTTCCTCGGTATTTGTATCGACCATTGAGAGCGCATCATCCAGGATTAATATTTGAGGATCAGACAAAATGGCACGTGCTATGCTAAGCCGTTGTCTTTGTCCCCCTGAAAGGGTAATGCCACGTTCCCCCAGCAGGGTTTCAAGCCCGTCTCTCAATGATATAGCCTCCTCGTAGATCTGAGCCAGTTTCAAGGACCTAACAAGCGTTTTCTCCGAAATCCCTTCTCTTCCAAAAATCACGTTGTTTCTCACGGTATCCGAGAAGATAAAAGCCTCCTGGGTCGCAAACCCGATGCTCTGTCTCAGGATCTTTAGAGGAATTTCACGTACATCCCTGCCGTCAACGAAAAGCGTTCCTCGCGGTGGATCAATAAGCCTTGGAACGGAGCGAAGAAGCGTGGTTTTTCCTGAAGCCACCCTTCCCACCAAGGCCACGGTTTTCCCCTGTGCTATGTCCAGACTGATACCCTTTACTGCATAATTACTTTGGCCTGGGTACCTGAGACTTGCTTTTCTGAACTCTATGCTACCCTTGATAGAGAGCTCGACATCTGTCATAGGAGGCCCTGTAATTTCCGGAATTTCATCAATGATTCTATTTATTCTGCGCATGGACGCTGCCCCTCGCTGGACAAGATTCGTAACCCACCCAATCGCCATCATGGGCCATGTCAAAAGGTTAAGGTAGCTTATGAATGCCACGAAATCACCTGTGGTAATATGCCCCAGGATTGTAAAGCGTCCTCCCAGCCAGATCACGATGGCGAGCCCAAGGTTTGTAAATATTGCCATTACAGGGAAAAAGAAAGCCAGAGACCGTGCCAGCTCCATATTGTCTGATATGTACTTGTTGCTCTCTTCCTCAACCCTGCGGTAGGTCCAGGGCTCCCGAGCGTAAGCCTTAATCACTCGAATCCCGGAAAATGTTTCCCTTACCCTTTCGGTAAGGTCGGAAAAGGTTGCCTGCACTTTTTCATAGCCGGAAGACATGCGGCTGGTCAGAACTCGAGTGACATAAATGAGAAACGGCGCTGGAATTAATGATAGGAGGGTGAGGTGCGGATTAATGTAAAGCATGAACCCAATGGCCGCTATTCCCAGCACTGTGCCGTCTGTCAGGGCCACGAGTCCCATGCCCGTTGCCATCCTGATTGCATTGATGTCATTTATGGCTTTGGCCATCACATCGCCTGTTTTTGTTTTTTGATAAAAAGAAAGGGAGAGGCTTTGAAGATGGTTGTAAAGCTTGTTTCTAAGGGCTTCTTCAATTTTCCTTGAAAGGCCGAACAAAAGGTGGCGCCAAACGTAGCGGAGTATGGCCATGACAAAAGCAATGAGCATGATAAGGGTTCCGTAATGAAAAAGCACACCAGGCGTAGCTACTCCTGTAGTCAGGGAGTCCACCCCTCGTTTTATAACCATTGGGATAAGGAGCTGGAGCAGGTCCACGGTCAAGAGGCTGGCAAGGCCTACAGCCAGGGACAACCTGTGCTTGAGGAAGTACTCTTTCAGGGGTTGAAAGCTCTTTATGCTGCTCTTAGATAGGTTCTTGATCATGAGAGAAACTGATACTGGAAGTGAGGACACAGTGTCAACTGGTTATGCAAGAAGACCTAAAGGTTGAAGGAAAAAAATTGACTTTTTTCTGTTAATCTTTAAATATCCATGGCAGCCGAGAGTCAATCCTAGGCTCAGATGGACTTAGGGCTGAGGCGTGAGAAGATTTTTCCATGCATTTTAACAACACTTTAAGGCTATAGTAAAATCTGGGGGTTTCAGATGCAACTGGCAAGAAGAATAGGAATTGGAATTGTTATGATAGTCCCCACTTTTGTGGGTGCGGGAGCGCTGTGGGCTCTATTTGAAAGCTGGATACCTATCGTCATATGGGTGCTAATAATGGCTGCACTTACAGGCGTTTTTATCTCGGGAAAATACATAAAGAGCTGGGAGTCAAGGAAATTTCGTCTCGGATAGCAAGAACGCTTCCCTGTTGTTTATGCGTCTGTTTGATTTTAGCTCTTTTGAGTGGCCACAAGAAGAGTGCGAGTTATGAAGGATGAATTAATGCCTGAGGCAATTGAGCTTGGTGGTCACGATGCCTTGGTCATCGTTGACGTTCAGAAGGACTTTCTTCCTGGGGGAAAGCTTGCTGTGGCACGCGGGGACGAGGTAGTCCCTGTCCTGAACCGCTATATTGAGCTCGCGCTTTCAAAGGGCATGGCTGTTTATGCGACTCGCGATTGGCATCCTCGGAACCATATCTCCTTCAAAGAGCGCGGTGGGCCGTGGCCTCCACACTGTGTTGTTGACACGGAAGGAGCACAATTTGCCGATGATTTACTCCTGCCCTCTTCCGCGGTCATCATTTCAAAGGGATGGAAAGAAAATGAGGATACCTACTCAGGGTTCCAGGGGACAGATTTAGACCAGAAACTGCGTTCAGCAGGAATACAGCGACTTTTGATAGGAGGGTTGGCCACGGATTATTGTGTGCTGAACACAGTTAAAGATGCGCTCAGATTGGGCTTCGGGGTTTTCTTGCTTACCGATGCAATCAAGGCTGTGAATATTAACCCGGAAGATGGCAAAAAAGCTCAAGAAGAAATGATAAGCCTAGGGGCGATTCCTGTTAAGTGGGATGTGCTCAAGCGATCAAACTAGTACTTCTCCTACCTGCCTCTATCATTTTTGTTGACTTACGCGCTTTTTTCTTCTATACGCAAAAATTGAGTTTAGGTGCTTTTTGAGAGCTTAATAGGGAACCTCGTTAAAGTCGAGGACGGGCCCGCCGCTGTAAGCGGGGACGAACACCGCTGGTTCGCTGGCAGCCAGTCGAGACCTGGTTGCACTGAGAGCGAATGAAAAGCCACTGCCCGGCACTCAACAGGCTGAGGGGAGAACTTGCAGTTGTAAAGGCCATCAAAGAGTTAAAAAAGCAAATCAAATTACCTTGAGCCTTTACACAGAGTTGAGCGCTGGATGGGAAGGCGCGGTTAGTAGGAAGATCCGCGAGTCAGAAGACCTGCCTAACCAATAGGGAGAAGCCTTCGCGGACTGAGGCATCCCGCAGATCTTGAGGATAAAAAGGGAAATCCCCGGATCGAGAGAGTCGGTCCGGGGATTTTTATTAGAAGAGGAGGATTTGACTATGCATATCTACTGGCGGGTGAAAGAGGAGTTGAAGTACCTGGGGGAAATTCTCGTTTTTCATGATCCAGGCCTTCAAAGAGAATACAGGCGATGGCTTCAAAAAATGGGTGAAAATATTGGGGCCAGCAATCATGTTGCTGTATCCATTCGTGAAAAGAGAGTGCTGTGGTCAATGGCCTTCTGCCTTAATTGAGGGTTTAAGCAAAAGAGAAAAAGTCAAAAAAAATGGAGGGTAAAGATGAAAAAGTGGAAAGTCGTTTTGGTTATTCAAGTGCTGTTATTAGTATTTCCTTTTTGCAATATACTGGTGGCAGAAACGTCAACTAAAATGGGTAAGCAAGAGGAAATAGTCACCTTACCGGAAAAAGTTGTTGTCGCAACAAGAGAGGAAGAAGAAATCACCCGTATTCCAGGAAACGTAACAGTAATAACTTCCGATGATATTGAAAGATCCGTGGCTAAAGACATCCCTGAGCTTTTAAGAAGCGAATCTGGTATTATGGTGACAAACACATCAGGTTCTACCCCAACAGGCATTACGGTAGAAGCACGGGGGTTTAATAATGGTGGCGGGAATGGTGGAAGAACCCTTGTCCTTATTGACGGCTGGAAGGCTAACCGCGCAGATACAGGGAGCCCAGACTGGGCTTCGATTCCACTGAGCAACGTAGAAAGGATAGAGATCATCCGTGGTCCTGTAAGTGCTATTTACGGGGATTGCGCCATGGCCGGAGTAATAAATATTATTACCAAGAGTGGCATAGATGGCCCGGCTATTGATCTCGGTGCAGATGTCGGGAGTTGGCGAAAATTTGGTCAAAAGTTTGCTTTTCAAGGCACCACTGAAGCATTTAAATACTACGTCAATGGCAACCACTCCGCAGAAAAGGGGTACAGAGATAATTCAAATTTTAGAGTTAATGATTTGAGCAGCAAATTTTCTTACCAGTTGAATCCAGTCATCGAACTAAATGCGAAAATTAGCCTCCATGACGATGATAGAGAACTTCCCGGTTCTCTGACGGAGTCCGATCTATCGGTCGTGGGAAGAAGGGGGTCGGTTACACCAGCAGACAGTCTGGAAACTAACCAACATAACATCGGATTAGCCGGTATCTTTATACCTGATGAAAACAACGAATTTGCCATAAGATTTTACCGCAATAAGAGCGATCGTGATTCTCTTTCTTCAATCCCAGGAGCTGGTTATACTTCTATCAATGACGATGAGCACAACCATAGTCTTTCACTTCAGTATTCGTTAAGCCATTCCATTCGGGGAAGGGGGAATAAAGCTGTCATAGGCGTTGATATATTGAAAGAGGAGGTTGAGTCCCAGAGTTTCTCCAACTTTCCGGATCCTCTTTTTCCATTTATCCAAAAACAAACAACAAACTACAAAAGAGAGTTGGTAGGCTTTTTTTTCCATGACAGTTTATCTTTGACTGATAAGCTAATCTTTGATGCAGGGATAAGGTACGACCGGGGGAGCTTCGATTATGATAATAGAACAGAAGACCTTGCATCCTCAACAACAACAAGTATGAACGGAGGGAAGGATTTTCACAAATATAGCCCTAAGGCTGCCATGATTTATTTGTTCACAGATGGTGTTAGCGGGTATTTGAGTTATGCGAGGACGTTTAGATTCCCTAACAGAGACGAACTAACAGGGTTTTGGGGGTCTACGCCTCAGCTTGATCCCGAGAAGGGAGAAAATTTTGAAATAGGAATGAAGGCCCACCTTGGCTCAAGATTCAAGGGTGGGATATCAGTTTACCACATGAAAGTAGAAGACGAGATCCTATATCGACCTCCCGCTGTGGGCACATTTGCTTTTGGCCAGAATGAAAACTTCGATGAAGTCATCCACAAAGGGCTAGAGCTATCCATAGATGCAATCACCTTTCAAAGGGCTACTATCTTTGGAAGCTATACATTTGTAGATACAGAGATAGAAGAAGGGCCATTTGAGGGAGGGACTCTGCCAATTACGCCCCGGCACATGGGGACTATTGGCGCAATTCTTGATCTGGGCTGGGGTTTTTCCTTTTGGAATCAAATAAGATTCGTCGGAAAAAGATACTTAGCAAATGACTTGTCAAATTCAAAAGATAAACTCCCGAAATTTCATGTTTGGGACTCAAAGCTGAACTATGAATACAAAGGGAATCGGGGAAAAATTTCAGCCTTCTTTGGTGTAAACAATGTGTTAAATAAGAAATACAATGAGTACGGCGGCGTGGGAGGATATCCATTTGGTTCAAGGATAGGCTTTTATCCCTCCCCCGAAAGAAATTTCACCGTTGGCGTTACTTTTAGAGGAAAGATTTAGAGAGTGAAGACCCATGGTGTGCAGAGATTGGGATGAGCTACAGTTTTATCTGATTGCCATCTTGACGGTGTGCATTATACATAAAACTGGCTAAGGGTGAATGGAGCGTAGTTTTCCGCCAGGAAGATACTAAGATGGAACAAATGCGTTTTAGGCTCTTCATATTTTCCCTTTCCATCATTATTGCTTTAAGTGCAGTCGAGGCTCCTGCGTCTGCGCGCTCGTTTGAAGATGCGCTTGGCAGGAAGATCACCCTGAGGAGTGCACCGAAAAGAATCATCCCTCTTGCCCCCAACCTGACGGAAATCCTTTATGCCCTCGGCCTTGGGGACAGGGTAGTGGGGGTTACAAGGTTCAGCTCTTATCCACCCGAAGCGGCCTCCAAGCCGAAGGTGGGCAGTTACATAGACATTAACGTTGAAAGGATAATCAGCCTTTCGCCGGACCTTGTTATTGCGACAGTGGATGGTAATGCGCAGGGCACTGTAGAACTGCTGGAACAGGCAGGCATAAAGATTTTTATCGTCAATCCGCGGACAATTACTCAGGTGATAGATACGATCAAGACAATGGGTAAGGTTTGTGGGGTCCAGCAAGAAGCACTGTATGTGGCAAAGCGGTTGCAGGGAAGAGTGGAGCGCGTGGTTGAAAAAACAAGGGGAAGAGGAACCCCCGGTGTTTTCTTGGAAATAAACATTCGGCCTATTATGAGCGTGAACAAGAAAACATTTCATCATGATCTTATCAGGCTTGCCGGAGGCAGAAACATAACAGAAGATGAGCCGATCACCTATCCGCGGATAAACATTGAAGAAGTTATTCGCAGAAGGCCGGATGTAATCATAATATCATCCATGGAAAGGGGAAGCCGTTTTGAGATGGCAAGAAAGGAATGGCTCAAGTGGCCCTCTATCCCTGCTGTAAAAAATGGCAGGGTTTACTTGATTGACTCTGACCTGATAGATAGGCCCTCGCCAAGGCTTGTCCAGGGACTTGAAGAAATGGCAAAGTTAATTCATCCGGAAATCCAGTGGTGACGGGGGAGGCATAAGGCTCAGGGCCCAAGGCGCAAGGTATGATGAGCTAAATCCTGATCATGATGGCTAAATACCGCCACATTTCCTGCTGAGAAATACAGAGAGCCCAATGAACATGACGCCAATAAGACCATTGAGTGCCGGGAAAGTTATAACAATATCGGCTCTCATGTGTGCGTGCCTTTTCCTGGTGGTATTGCTTTCCCTGTTACTTGGCACAGCGGAGATTTCTTTTGACAGGTTGGTGGGGGCTTTTTCCGGCTCACTTCCAGCAGCGGATCCCTCAGCGCTCATCATATTCAAGATAAGGTTGCCAAGAATAATTCTTGCCGGCCTGGTGGGCTTTTCTCTTTCACTGGGGGGCGTGGTATTTCAGGCGCTTTTAAGGAACCCGCTTGCGGATCCTTTTATTCTGGGTATTTCCAGCGGATCCGCCTTAGGTGCAATCATGGGAATTGTGCTCGGTTTCAGTTTTGCCGTGGGGGTTCCTTTTATGTCGTTTGCAGGAGCTCTTTTAACCATATACCTGGTAGTGGCCCTGGGGACAAGAAAGATGGGGATGGAATCATCCACCATTCTGCTTACCGGGGTGATCCTGAATGCTTTTTTTACCGCGATTATTATGTTTTTCATTTCCACTGCCTCAAGCAGCAGACTTTATACCATGCTATTTTGGCTTTTCGGCGATCTATCCCAGAGCCACTATGGCCCTCTTGCAATTATTGCACCTGTGGTAGTTGCGGCCTCAATCGTGCTTTATGGCTTTTCAAAGCACCTTAATATAATTACGGCCGGCGAGGAAAGCGCAGTCCAACTAGGTGTTGAGATTAAGAAAGCAAAAATGGCATGTCTGTTGGTAGTTTCCTTGATTATTGGACTGGTCGTATCTTTTTCGGGGCTTATCGGGTTTGTTGGTCTTATTGTTCCCCATCTTGCCAGGATGGCTTTTGGTTCCGACCACCGCATGCTAATTCCAGTGGGTTCACTGGGAGGGGCGATATTCTTAATAGTTGCCGACACTCTGGCCAGGACTGTTATCTCGCCAAGCGAGTTGCCTGTGGGCGTGATAACGGCCTTCTTGGGGGCGCCTTTTTTCATATACTTGCTTATGAAGCGGGGGAGTCAGTGGAGCCGGTCCTGACGCTGAAGAACGTTGGATTCAGGTACGGAATGGCCTGGGCGCTCAGAGGAATCGACCTTGAGGTCAATGAGGGCGAGCTTCTCGGGATTCTGGGCCCAAATGGGTCGGGGAAGAGCACTCTGCTAAAGCTGATGGACGGAATCCTTGTTCCTGATGAGGGGAAAATCCTGGTCCGCGGCAAAGCGCTTTCAAGTCTGGGGAGAACAAGTGTGGCTCGTGAAATCGCCATGGTCTCCCAGGAAAACTATTTCAGATTTGAATTTTCGGTTCTCGAGGTGGTTCTCATGGGCAGGTTTCCTCATCTGGGGAGATTCCAGTTTGAAGGACCAAAGGATCTTGATATTGCTCTTAATGCACTAAAAGCAACCCATGCCCTTGATCTGGCCGAACGCTCAATCCACGGGCTTTCCGGGGGCGAAAAGCAGAGGGTGCTGATCGCAAGAGCTCTTGCGCAGGAGCCGGGCGTGGTTCTTCTCGATGAACCTACTTCTTTTCTGGATCTAAAGTACAAAAGAGAAATCTTTGGCCTGGTTTCCTCCCTCAGCGCGGATAAGGGAATAAGTGTAGTGGTGGTTTCACATGATATTGACCTTGTGAGCCAGTACTGCAAGCGCATTGTGATGTTAAGAGGAGGGATTGTTCATGATTCCGGGGAACCGGCCGAGGTACTCACCCGCACGAATATTGAGGCAGTCTATGATTGTCCGGTTTTGGTGGATAACAATCCTGTAACCGGAAAACCAAGAATTACTTTATTGGGATAAAAACCCTGCATCACGTTTTGCCGGTTGTTGTAACAAGGGGGAGTCGTATGGTTGATATTTTCATTAAAGGAGGGCCGATCATGTATCCGCTCCTGGGGTGTTCAATCCTGGCGCTCACGGTGATTCTGGAGCGGGCTTTTTTCTGGCTAAGAGAAGACATCCGGCGGGACCAATCCCTTGTAGACCAGGTTCTTGAGCTTTGCCGGCAGGGAGACTGGGCCAGGGTTAAGGAAAGGGTGGAAGGATCCAAGGATTTTGTCATCAGGATACTGGTCAGCGGGATTGTTCATAGGGAATTTTCAATGAGCAAGGCTATGGAAACCGCGGCATCTGATGAAATGAAAAGGATGAGGCGGTATCTGGGTGTCCTTGATACCATGATAACGGTTGCGCCTTTGCTTGGAATCTTCGGGACAGTGTTGGGAATCATTACTTCCTTTGAGCATCTCGGGACGAGCAGCATTGAGCACCCCCAAGCAGTCACAGGAGGTATAGCACAGGCATTGATCACGACCGCCGCCGGGTTGGGAATCGCGATTCTATCGGTTTTCCCTTTTAATTACTTTAATTCAAGGGCTGAAAATGCAGCCCTTGCCATAGAGAAATATGCCACGAGTCTTGAAATCGTTTATGAGAAACTAACACAACGATCTCTTAAGGAGGGAGGCAGCAGACATGAGAGTTAGGGTCCACAATACCCGAAGGGCACGAATTGAGATGCTTCCACTGATTGATATTGTTTTCTTGCTCCTTGTATTTTTCATCTACGCAATGCTCTCCATGGCAGTCCATCGAGGGCTGCCTGTCATATTGCCCACCTCCTCAACAGCCAAGGTTGGCAAGCATCTGGTACTTTCAGTCACCGTTCGATCAGACGGAGCAGTATACCTGGACAAACAACGTGTTCCTCCGGGAAGGCTGACGGAACTGCTGAGAAAAAGATCCGGGCAGCAAAAGGAAGCTGGAGTGCTTCTTTTCGCAGATAAGAGCCTTCCCTACCAGAAGCTTTTTCAGGTTTTGGATGAGATAAGAACAGCGGGCCTCAGCAGGGTTTCCCTTCAAGCACAGGCGGAGCAATAGTTTTGAAACGCTTGATTGTTGCTGCAGGAGTGGCTCTTCTCATACATGCCCTTTTCTTTGGCTTGAAGGTCAAGTGGCCGGAGGAAGCAAACATTTCCTACACGAAGGCTCCCCTGCAACTGCTCCAGGTGGAGTACAAGAAAAAAGTCACACACCCCTCTCCTCCTTCATTTAAGGTCCCTTCTAAAGCAAAAAGGGCTCCTAGGGGAGATGGCAAGGACTCGAATAAGAAGAAAGTTAAGCAAAAGAATTACAAAAAAGTAAGTAAAGCCAGCCTGAAAGTGTTAAAAAAGGCCAGAGTTGCCAACAACCTGGAACAGAAAGAGACGAGACCTAGGGCAGCATTTGACGCCACGCATTTTTTACCAGACTCTCCGCCAACTCCCCTGGCAAAGTTCTATGCTTACGATGAACAACATATAAGAACTCGAAGTATCCAAAAAGTGAAACAAGCGCCTGCACCTCCAAAAGGGAAGGATATTCTGGGGGGGGTTCTGCAAAGCACCCCTTACGTTACGCCGGCAAAAAGCGAAATTTCAAATACACAGGAAAAAGGGCAGACTCCAGCCACTCCCCCGCTCACTGAGACTTCCCCTGCTTACCGAGAAAACCCTCCACCAGTGTACCCACTGATGGCCAGGCGAAGGGGTTATGAGGGGATGGTGGTCCTCAAAGTGCTAGTTAATCGTAGAGGTGGAGTTGACGAACTTCACCTGATCAAGTCAAGTGGATACAAGGTTCTTGACAGGGCTGCCATGGATTGCGTCAGAGACTGGGTTTTCGAGCCCGGAACAAGGGGTGGAAAAAGCGTAAAAATGTGGGTTAGGGTGCCGATCCGCTTCTGTCTCAAAGGCAAACACTAGAAGGTTGTTGGGGAACTCCAGGGCCCGGAAAAACGGGATAAAGGCCAGGCAAGAGGCTCACAGGGGGCCAATCTCAGGTGTGCTTTTGTCGGGTGCTTTTCGCCATGGCCTTTCAGCTCCGAACTGCTCGTCACACCAGCGAGTTCCTTCATTTAGCTTTTTCTCCAGAAGCTGGCGGTACCTTTCCAGTTCATCTCCCTTTGCTGTTGCAGGCACCCAGATAGGTTCTGCAACGAATATGGCAACCTTTGTAAAGGGCTTCGGCACCAGGTAACGGTCCCAGGAATCAAGAACCCAGCATTTTTTTGCCCCCCAGAGAATTGGTATGAGAGGGGCTCCGGCATCCCTGGCAATAAAAACCGGCCCCAGCTTGGCAACGCGAGGGGGCCCCTGGGGCCCATCAGCAAGAACACCGCCTTTGTTACCTTCCCTGATTCTTTTGATCATTTCCCTGAGCACCTTTGTTCCGCCCCGCGTAGAAGAGCCCCTGACAAAGTTGAATCCAAGTAATGAAGCTACCCTTGCCGCGTATTCTCCGTCTCGACTCTGGCTGATCATCATGGTCAGATGGCGGGGGCCGGCAAAATGGAAATGATAAGACATTCTTTGATGCCAGGTCACATACAGGGCCTTTCCTCCTGCGCGAAAAAGGGCGTCTTTCTCCCTGTCCAGGCCTTCGGTTCGGACCACCCTGCACGAGAGCATAAGCATCTTGATAAGGAGTGCGGCTAGGGGGGGTATAATTCTTAATAATATGGGATCATACCAGCGGAACTGATCTTTCATCTTGTTTCCCCGGTCATGGAACCTCCGGTTAAGGCTCTTTGTCCACTCTCGTTTGCATGACCAAATTCGCGGCCCCTGCGAAAAAGATTCCGGCAAGAATGGAAACCTGCGGGACTAATTGTTTTGCGAATTCCTGCTTGGCTATAGTGGAGGCAGCTTTAAATGTAAAGGGGAAATTTTTTCTTGACTTTTAGTAAAGCTTACA
>Ga0190359_1000804_pt1 | contig 20924 bp, 23 predicted proteins | sample 48721823_MG_FD_161269 | JGI IMG/M metagenome (GOLD analysis project Ga0190359, IMG submission 161269) | Hydrothermal vent microbial mat bacterial communities from Southern Trench, Guaymas Basin, Mexico - 4872-18-2-3_MG | ecosystem: Environmental > Aquatic > Marine > Hydrothermal vents >... | reverse complement strand
AAATAGCATCTGAAACTGGAATAAGTCATGTTATCTTTACAAACTTTCCAGGGGCAATACCAGGCACAGATAATTATCTAGATATGATAACATATAATACAAATCAACTTGTTGAAGGTATGGAAACCTATGAATACAAACAAGGAGACATCTTAACTCTAGAAAATCAAATTAAAAATTTGGAGACGGAAAGAAATATTTCAATTGTTTTTGCTATAATTTTTGCTGTTTTAATATTTGCATTGTATGCAATGTATAAAAGAAAATAAAAAGGAATGAATATGGATGAAACAATTAGAGACTATTGAAAGATTCCACGGGCATCTTGGGCCGTATGTTGTTTTAGGTTACAGAATGGGATTAATTGCTAATGATAAACTTGGAGAAGATCCATTTTGCAAAAATGCGATTGTTTATACCGGAAACAGCCCACCTATTTCTTGTTTAGTTGATGGAATACAATTAAGCTCAGGTTGTACCCTCGGGAAAGGAAATATAGAAGTAATTGATGATAAAGATGCTGTTGCAGAATTTTTCAATAAATCTAATGAAAAACTAAAAATTAAACTTAAAGACAACATAAAAAACGAGATTGATACAACAGTAACAGAAGAAAACATTGTATCTTATTCTCAAAATATATGGAAAAAGAACGATGAAGATCTTTTTGAAATATTATGAATAATGTTATTGATTTAAAAGAAATTGAAACAATTTATGAAGGGGAAAAGATCCCAGTAATCAGAAACATAAATTTTGCTGTTGAACAAAACGATTTTGTGTCAATAATTGGACCAAATGGTGCAGGTAAGACAACGCTTTTAGAGACAATAAATGGTTTGCTTGATTATGCATCTGGTAAAGGTTTTGTTTTTGGTAAAGAAATAAAGAAAAATAAAAACATAATTAGAAAAAACATAGGTTACGTCATCCAAAACTTTGAGTTGGACCCACGTGCACCATTTCTCTGTAAAGATATTGTCATGTCTGGACGTACGGGAAAGATAGGTATTTTTAAATTTTCAAATAAAAAAGATTGGGAAACAGTTTGGAAGTCAATGAGTCTAGTTGGAATGATTGATTTTGCAAACCGTCCGATTGGCAAATTATCTGGAGGGGAGTTTCAAAAGATATTGCTGGCCAGAGCACTAGCCCAACAACCTAGCCTTTTACTTTTAGATGAACCCTTTTCTAATCTAGATTTTTCTTCTCGCAGACAAATAGAAATTCTTTTAAACAGGATTCATAAAAAAGAAAACATTACAATTATAATGGTTTCCCATGACCTCTCATTTGTACCTGCTGGGTGTAGACGTGTAGTGGTTCTGGACAAAGGACAAATCATAATGGATGACAAGAAAGAAAAAATCCTAAAGTCGGAGATTATCAATAACATTTTTAAGAAGAAGGAGGGTGGAAATTGATAGAGATTCCACTTGCTCTTTTTTTAACATCTGTTCTTGGTGCAATTCTTGCAGGTTTTTCCTGCTCAACTATGGGTGTATTTGTCGTTCGTATGAATCTTTCTTCAATAGGATATTGTATGAGTCATGCTGCTTTTGCAGGAGCTGCGTTTGGGTTGATGGTTTCAATTGATCCTATGATCGGAGCCATTATCTTTTCCTTTGCAACTGCGTTCATACTTGGGCCATTAAGTGAGAAAGCACGACTTGAAAGTAATGTTGTCATCGGCTTTCTTTTTTCTTTTATGATTGCACTTGCTTTCATCTTTCTTAATTTAATACCTGGTCAAGCTGCAAGTGCAAAAGCATTGAGAATTTTATGGGGAAGTATCTTATCCGTAACCCCAAACGATGTGTTATTATTAGCCTTCCTTTCAGCTTTAATAATAATTTTTATTGTGCTATTTTATAAGGAGCTTCTTTCTGTTATGTTTCATCGAAAACTTGCAGAATCCTCTGGGATAAATACAAAATTTTTCTATTTTGCTGTTTTATTTTTTACAGGCATTGCAGTAAGCTTTTCATTACGCATTGTCGGCGGTCTTCTTGTTTATGCATTAATTATTAATCCTACATCCACGACCTATCAATTCTTCTATGATTTTAAAAAAATTATTATTTTTTCTCCGATAGTAGGTATCATCAGCTGTATAGTTGGTTATTATGTGTCTCTAATGAGTGATTTCCCAATCGGAGCTTCAATTGTTATAGTATCTGCACTGTTCTTTGCTACTGCGATAGCAATTTCTCCTAAAAGACGTAAGAAGAATGGTAAGAAACCTGTTTAATCTTTTTTCTCTTTCTTAGATAAGTAACTGATTCCAGTCTCAGTAAGCTCAAGCGTATCAAAGTTGATATATTGTAATAATTCCATCTTTGCAAGCTTTCTAATCATGTTGTTCAATTCATCCCTGGAAAGGCCTAATTTATGCATCGCAGAATCTGCATCCATGTCCCTTTCAAGCATGAGTTGTAATAACTGATATTCCTTTTCATAGATTTCAGCTTGTTTTTCTATTTCACGGATATCAATATCAGTATTTCCAGAGAGTTTTTCAACATAATTTTGTATGATTCTATCGAGATTCAATCGATCTAATGAATTTCCCTGTTTATCATATAGAGTACAGTACTTGCTTCCGGGTTCATGTTTCCAATAAGATACGTTTTTCCAAGTATATCCTATTAGATTCTGCGGTCTTCTTTTATCGATTTTCCCTGATCTGATGGCCTCAGCTATTTGTTTTCTTCTTTCCTGTCTTCTAAAGGCATAGTGTTGTTCTAACTGTATCTGGTCAAAATCAATATTCAGCTCCTGCTGCATCCGTCTTGTTATCTCTTCGCCAGCATATTCTTTTAATTCAGTAACAAAATAAAGACCAGCATCTTCGCTTAAATCATTATAAACAACGCGAATAAGTGCTTCGACAGCTGGAGCAAGTCTATTTTCAGGAAGATTATCTATGTCTGGAGATACAGATACTGCGTATCCTCCTTCGGTAATTTCACTCTGATCTATATGGACGTATCTTAAAAAATCAAATTTTCTTTCTAAGGTTTTAATTGAAGAGCCAATAGTCTCATCAGCCATCTTGGATGAAGTTCTACGACTTGCAACATTATAGAGTGCATTAATGATGTATTTCATCATTACAGAATTTTTTAACTTCTCCAAATGATACTCCCTCTAAAAATAGTATAGAAGAATTTTTTAATAATCTTTCCTAAAAAATTTGGTTGAATTTCTTAGGTTTTCTGTTTTTCCAACTTCCCTTATGGTAAGCATAACTAACTAACAATGGAAATGTAAGTGTAGCTTCAGAGAAAACCATTTGTTCGAAACTTTGATCAACCTTTCCCCAAGAACTAGCCTCTTTGAATGTTGAACCAGATAACGCTCCGTCTCTTTCATCTGCAACAGTTAGCTGAACAGCGTACTTATGCATCGGAGTATTTATGCCTAAGATGTCTGCAGCGACAACAGTGTCCTGAACAAAGTTCTTAGGAACTCCTCCTCCAATCATCACAACTCCAGTTTCTTTGGATTTAGCTTTAATTTCAGTAAGTTCTTTGAAGTCTTTTACAGAGTCAATTGCAATATGTTCTTTCTTTTCTGTTTGATGATGGACTAATCCAAAACCAGCACTAGAATCAGAAAAAGCAGGACAGAATATTGGCAATTCTTTCTTATAAGCTGCAAGAACAAAAGATTCAGAATTTTTTCCATTTTTATCTAGATATTTCCCCATCTCATAGATGAATTCCCTAGAAGAATAGGCACCTGGCTTCATAGAATCCGCGATTATTTTTGTAGTATTGTCACATATTCTTAACTCTTCCTCGTCGATGAAAGTATCATAAATACGATCGATCATAAGTTCTCGTAGTTGATTATCATCAGCATTAACAAAGCCACGATAATGATTAAAACCAAGACCTTCAAAGAAATCCTGGTCAACAACAATCGCCCCAGTGGATACAATTGCGTCTACCATATTGTTATCAACCATATCAAAAATTATTTTCTTAAGTCCTGCACTGACTAAACTTCCTGCTAAACATAAGATAATCGAACAATCATTATCTCTGAGCATCATATCATAAATACGGCATGCACGAGCAAGGTTACGAGACTGAAAAGCCATATCGTCATACGACTCAATTAAAGGAATACTGTTGAATTTCTTTATGTCTATATGCTCAACTTTTCGTTTTAGCAAATCCTTTTTATTATACTTCATAAAAAGCGGGTAATAATTTCTCGTTTTTCTTTTTTTCTAAGATTTAGGCAGTCTCACGTAGAAAGTAGTACCTTTACCTTTTCCCTTGCTTTCTACCCATATATCTCCCTTATGCTTTTCGACAATGCGCTTACAAATGGGTAAGCCAAGCCCACTTGAATCCAATTCATGACGGGATTGGTCAACCTTGTAAAACTCGTCAAAAATATGTTTTACTTGTTCTTCGTCTAGGCCTATTCCAGTATCACTCACCGAAATAACAACAGAATCTTTTTCTTTTTTTGCATCAATCTGAATTTTTCCTTTGTCCGGTGTATATTTTATTGCATTTGTCAGCAAATTATCAAACAATTCATTCAACTGTATTTTATCGGCATTTACAACAAGTTTATCTGCCATATTATTTTCAACATCGATATTTTTGTCTGAGAAAATAGTTTTTTTGTTTAGTAAAATATCTTCAACTACATCTGAAATATTTGTATCTTCAAAATTTAGATTTACATTTGGCGATCCAAGTCTTTCGAACTCTAATGTTTTTGTAATAAGGTCTTTCATGTAGTTTGCATTCCTTTCTAAAACAGCTAATAATTCCTTTAATTTCGGGTCTTTTTCTTCATTTATAATAGTTGGTAATAGACCTATTATCGGTGTTAAAGGACTTTTTAAATCGTGACTAAGTTGCCAGATAAAATCATCTTTTTGTTTCAAAAGTTTCTCAATTTCAGCAGTACGCTCTTTAACCTTTAATTCGAGATCAATATTGAGATCTCTAAGTTTCTCCTCCATCTCTTTTCTCTTGGTGATATCTCTGAGAGATACTAAATGACCTGTAATGTTTCCATGGCTATCCGCCAATGAACTTATTTGCATATCATAAACAAATTTATCATTGCCAGATCTAACTGCCACTTCAGTTTTCAAATCCTCTCCTTTTTTAAGATTTTCAATTATCTCCTTCTGATTGGTAAAAACATCCTCTACATTCTCACCGATTATTTTAGATTCATTTAAACCAAATGTCTTCATAAGAATTGGATTAGCATCTACAATACGCTCCTCAGAATCTAGAACAAAAACTAAATCCTTCATTTCATCAAAAACAGCATCTCTGGCCACAGGAACAATCTCAATCAACTTGAATCTAGAAAAACCCCAATAATAAACGATACCAGTTACAACAAAAGAAAGAGGAGTAAAATCAAAATGGATGATATCTATGAAATAAAGATTGTAAAAGATATTTACAAAAAACGGCGTAAGTGTGCCAGCTAACAAAATTACCGCTTGCTTTCTATAAACGCGTCTTAAAATCATAAAACCTCGAGTAAGAAATATGATACCAATAAGAATCAAAGCGTAAACATACGAGGTTAAAACCCACCAAAGTTCAGTTTTTGTTGTGTTTAATGCTAGTAGGGAATCTTGTTCGGCAAAGGTAATGTTTTTAAAAAGCAAACCGTGAAAATCATTAGTAAGAATTAATAAATAAAACAATATGGGAATGCTATACAAAAAAACAATTTTGTTTTTTGTCAGCCATTTTTCTCTGCCAGTCCATTGCAATGCAAGAAGAAGCCAAGTGGGACCAATTAAGATCGGACCTATGTACAAAAAATATTCTAGATATTTTTTTACTGTCAATCCTTGAAGATTCAACAGAAAAACAAAACCAAATAGCCACACAGCTGCAAAAAACATTAGAATTACAGTTGTTCTAGCAGCTTGTACATGTCTTCCAATCCAGTGTTTTTTCCATGTATGGAAGGCTAGAGAAAGCATTAAACAGCCAAAAATGAAAGATAGAATTGAAAGTACTAACGAAATCTCTATCAATCCAGGCATTTCCTTTCCTTCTCATATGGTCTTGTATAAAATGGTATTTTATAAGTAACATTTAAAATATATGTTTTATTATCAGGATGCTACCTATGCATGAGTGGGCACTGGCAGAGTCAATTCTTACAGCAGCAGTTGAAGCGGCCAATAAGGAAAAACTCAAGAAAATAACAGAAATCCAAATTTCTATTGGGGAACTACAACAAATTGAGCAAGATATTTTTCAATTTGCACTTGATCAGATAATTGAACAACAAAAAGATAAGTTAGATGATGTCAAAATCAAGATTAAAACAGAAAAAAGTACGCTAAAATGTAAGAATTGTGAACACACTTGGAATTTTAGTGATATGCGGAAAAAAATTAATGAGGATGAGGCAGAGGCCATACACTTTATCCCAGAGGTTGCATTTGTTCATACTCGCTGTCCAAAATGTGGTAGTCCTGATTTTGAGATAGAAGCAGGACGTGGAGTTTCTATAACACAAATTAAAGGGGAGAAGTAAGGTAAATGGACCCTAGAATCAGTGTTATCGATAAAAGATTAAAAAACATTAAAAGAATAATCTCTGTAGCCAGTGGAAAAGGTGGTGTCGGCAAAAGTCTAGTAGCATCATCTTTGGCTCTTAATCTTTCTAAAAAAGGCTATAAAGTAGGTCTTTTGGATTTGGATCTCTATGGACCATCTTCTCATATTATTTTGGGTGTGAAAGAATTTGATTTTCCTGAGGAGAAAAATGGCATACTTCCACATGATGTCAATGGAATAAAATTTATGAGCATTGTTTACTTCACTGAAGATAAACCTTCAGCTTTTCGCGGAGTTGATATTACAAACATAATAATTGAAATACTTGCGATTACTCGATGGGGCGATCTTGATTACTTAATTATTGACATGCCACCAGGGATTGGTGACGAGGTATTAGATGTAATTCATCTTGTCAAAAGAAGCGAATTTCTTGTTGTTTCCATCCCTTCAAAGGTTGCTATGGGTGCAGTTAGTAAACTTCTCAAGATGTTGAAAGAACTCAAATTGCCTGTTATTGGTGTTATCGAGAACATGAGGATGATTGAATCGGATTATGTTGAGAATGATGTCACTAAAATGGGTTTAGCCTATCTTGGCAGTGTTTCTTTTGACAAAGACCTTGAAGATTCTATTGGAATCCCTGATAAACTATTGAAAACAAAATTCATGAGCGACTTGAATAAAATCAATGAGAAATTATGAAAGGCTCTTATGTTTTGTTAATTAAATTGGAAGAAGATACAACTATTAAAGTTGGTAAATTAGGTAATATATTCTTCAAAAAAGGTTTTTACGCTTATGTTGGTAGTGCGCTCAATGGTATTGAGCAAAGAATACAAAGGCACATAAGAAAAAATAAGAAAATTCATTGGCATATCGATTATCTCTTAAACTATGCTAAAATCAAAGATGCTTTTTATAGAGAATCTAATGAGAAAGAAGAGTGCAATATCGCAAATAAATTTGGAAAACTAGAATCTGTATATGGTTTTGGCTGTAGTGATTGCGAGTGTAAAAGCCATCTTTTTTATGGATCAAAAAAAGAAATATTGCAGATTATTAGCAATCTAGATATGCAAAACACTTAAAACATCAATTTTTTTACTTACTTTGGGGAAGATATGGTAGCTGTTATCTATACAACTATGGATAATGTTCAAGATGCAAGAAGACTGGCCCATACTTTAGTTGATGAGCAGTTAGTTGCATGTGTGAATATTATTCCAAAAATCGAATCTGTTTATCGTTGGAAAGGTAAAGTTGAAGAATCTGAGGAAGTTGTTTTAATCTGTAAAACTGTAGATCCAAATGTGAAAAAGACCATTCAACGTATAAAATCTCTTCACAAGTATGAGGTTCCTGACATTATTGTTTTACCAATTATAGGTGGTCTTAAGGACTACCTTGACTATATCGCAGATGAGACATCATGAAATTTGTATCATTGATTTCTAGTGGTATTGACTCCCCAGTTGCAACATTTTTACTTTCTAAGAATGCTGAGGAGATTATACTAATTCATGGAGATATAAGGCCTTTTACAGACAATCGCGAGATGGAAAATTTCAAAAAACTGGCAAAATTTTTAGATAAAACCTTATCCTGTAAAATTAAAACCATAGTGATTCCGCATGGATTGAGTTTAAGTGAGTTTAAACAAAATTGCACAGATCGATATACCTGTGTTTTTTGTAAGCGTATGTTGCTTCGCTATGCAGAAAAAGTTGCTGAAAAAGAAAAAGCAGATGCAATTATCATGGGGGACTCCTTAGGTCAAGTTGCATCTCAAACCTTGCAGAATATACGGGTCATAGATCAAGCTGTTTCTATTCCAGTATTACGGCCTTTGATTGGATTGGATAAAGAAGATGTTGTAAAGATTGCTAAGGAGATTGGTACCTATGATTTATCAATTTTGAAATCTGAAGGTTGCAATGCAGTTCCGAATAAACCTGCAACAAAAGCTAAACTAGAAGCAATTTTAGAAGAAGAAAATAAAATAAATGCCAAAAAATTGGTAAATAATGTAATAAAACAAAGTAATGTACTAGGACCTTAATTTATCAAAATATAATGATTAAATCCATTTTTATTTTAATCAAAAACGAAACTTTTATATATTGCACTGACATACTATATAATGTAGGTTGGGACTAGGAAACTACAATATGTTGTATTATAAGGTTATCTGGTGAGTATAGAATGAAATGTCCATATTGCAACAATGATGAGACCAAAGTGACAGACTCTCGAGATACTGGGACATATACAATTAGGAGGCGAAGAGAGTGCCTCAAATGCAATAAAAGATTCACGACCTACGAATACATTGAATTGACTCCGATATATGTTAAAAAGAAAGATGGTCGTTTAGAAAAATTCGACCGAAATAAAATTAAAAATGGTATAACAAAGGCATTGGAAAAAAGACCAGTCGGCCATGAAAAAATCGAGGAAATCCTTAACAACATTGAGGAAAGAATCAGAAGAACTGGTCAAGAAGAAATTGAAAGCAAAATAATAGGTGAATTTGTAATGGATGCATTAAAGGAAACAGATCATGTGGCCTATATCAGGTTTGCATCAGTTTACAGAAGTTTTGCTGATGTTTCTTCATTTGAAGAAGAAATTAAAAACTTAACAAAACAAAATGTGGTAGGAGGAATAAAATGATACGAAAAATAAGGAAACGAGATGGGAAAATAGCAGATTTTAATCCAATACAAATTACGAACGCTATATGGAAAGCAGCGCAAGCAGTAGGCGGTAAAGATTACAAAAAATCCGTAGAGCTCACAGACAAGGTGATGGAAAACCTTGAAAAGGCTTTAAATAAAGGAGAAATTCCAACTGTTGAGCAAGTACAGGATATTGTAGAGAAAACACTTATTGAAGAAGGTCATGCTAAGACAGCTAAAGCCTATATTTTATATCGTAAACAACATCAGGATATAAGGGAAGTTGGAGGACTTTTAAAAGACATAGATGTAGTTGATGGATATCTTAGTATGATGGATTGGAAAGTTCAAGAAAATAGTAACATGAGCTACAGTCTTCAGGGATTAAATGTCTATGCAACAGAGAATATTGTCTCGCATTATTGGCTTAACAAGATCTATCCGCCTGAGATAGGTGAAGCACATATAAATGGAGACTTTCACATTCATGATCTTGGAACACTTGGTGCATATTGTGTGGGTTGGGACCTAAAGGACATTTTACTTCTTGGTTTCAGAGGAGTTTCTGGGAAAATTGAGAGCAAACCAGCTAAACACTTTGGAACAGCATTAATGCAGATTGTCAACTATTTGTATACGCTTCAGGGGGAAGCGGCGGGAGCTCAAGCACTTTCAAATTTTGATTCTCTTTTGTCTCCATTTATCAAATACGATAATTTAAACTATGAACAAGTAAAACAAGAGATGCAGAAATTTCTGTTTAATATGAATGTTCCGACAAGAGTAGGTTTCCAGAGTCCATTTACAAATATAACGATGGATCTTACAGTCCCTAACTATATGACAGACGAACCTGTAATTATTGGAGGGGAATTGATGAATGATAACTACAGTGATTACGTTGATGAAATGGAGATAATAAATCATGCATTTGCAGAGATTATGAATGAAGGAGACGCAAAAGGAAGACCATTTACATTTCCAATACCAACGTATAACATTACTAAAGAGTTTGACTGGGACAATGAAGGTCTTAATCCACTCTGGGAAATGACTGCAAAATATGGAATACCTTACTTTTCAAATTTTATAAACAGCGACATGAAGCCAGATGATGCAAGGAGTATGTGTTGCAGACTCCGTCTTGATAATAGAGAGCTTCGCAAACGTGGCGGAGGATTATTTGGCGCCAACCCGAAGACAGGATCAATTGGTGTAGTAACCATTAACATGCCAAGATTGGGTTATCTAGCTAAAAATGAAAACGATTTTTTTGAAAGGTTGGATAACCTGATGGAATTGGCAAAACAAAGTCTGATAATAAAGAGAGAGGTCATAGAAGGTCTGACATATAGTGGGCTCCATCCATATTCGCGTTTTTATCTTTCTGATATTAAGAAAACTTTCGGAGAATATTGGAAAAATCATTTCTCAACTATAGGTCTTATTGGTATGAATGATGCTTTACTGAACTTTATGAATGAAAGTATCGGTGACCCAGAAGGAAAAAAATTCGCTGAAAAAATCCTTGATCATATGCGTAATAAACTTTCCGATTTCCAAGAAGAAACAGGCGATATTTTTAATCTAGAAGCAACACCAGCTGAAGGAACAAGCTATCGTCTTGCACGTATCGACAAAGCTAAATATCCAGATATCAAAACATATAATCAAGAGTTTTATGGAAACGATGGAAAGGCAGAACCATACTACACAAACTCCACACAATTGCCAGTTGGATTTACGACCGATGTTTTTGAAGCATTAGATCTTCAAGACAACCTACAGACAAAATATACTGGCGGGACAGTACTTCATATCTTCCTTGGTGAAGAGGATCCATCACCAACTGCAACTAAAAAACTCATCCGAAAAGTAGCAGAAAATTATTCGTTGCCCTACTATACAATTACACCAACGTTTAGTATCTGTCCAGAGCATGGATATATGGCAGGCGAGCATCCAACATGTCCAGTATGTGCTGCTGAGAATAAAGTCACTGAATGTGAGGTATATTCAAGAGTTGTAGGATATTTGCGCCCGGTAAATCAATGGAATCTCGGTAAACAGCGTGAATTTAACGACCGAAAAACCTTTGACATGATGACAAATAAAAAACTGGTAATTGCATGAAGTTTGGTGGTTTACAAAAAACATCACTTTTAGACTATCCAGATAAACTAAGTGCGATAGTATGGACAATTGGGTGTGATTTTCGCTGTCCTTTTTGTTATAATAAAGATCTTGCTTTAGGTAAATCTAAGATTGTTCCTGAAGAAGAAATCCTATCTTTTCTTAAAAAAAGAAAAGGAATGCTAGAAGCATTAGTTATTACTGGCGGAGAACCATTAATGCATAAAGATATCCCTGAGTTTCTAGAAAAGGTAAAAAAACTTGGATATCTTATAAAGGTTGATACAAATGGATCTTACCCTAAAAAATTACAGGAGATAATTGATAAAAAACTTGTAGATTATTTAGATATGGATGTAAAGGCACCTAAAAAAAAGTACGATAAACTCACAGGCGTTAAAACCGACATTAAAAAAATTAATCAATCAATAAAAATAATAAAAAATTCAGGAGTTGACTACGAGTTTAAGACAACCTTTGTGCCAGATTTCCTAACAAAAGAGGATATCATCGAGATTGGTAAATGGTTAGAAGGATCTAAACAGTTTTATCTTCAGCAATTCAAGAATGATACGCCCTTAATTTCGCCTGATCTTCAAAAACTTGTACCATATCCTAAAAAAGTGCTTGTTGATACATTAGAGGAAATAAAGCCTTATTTCCAAAAATGTGAGATTAGAGGAGTATGAGTTTACCAGATGAAGAATTAATGGACGATATAGAACTTGCTCGTGAAACTTTATCAGATTCAGATTATTCTATCGTAGTTGTTAGACGTGGCAAGATACTCTTAACAAAAAAAGGAGAGGGCGTTAGCCCAATCCTAGAGACAGTTGAAGAATTAAAAGAAGAAATGCAAGATGCAGTTGTCGGGGATCGAATTCTTGGTAAGGCATCGGCATTATTGCTACGTTATTCCAGGGTAAAAGGTGTTTATTCTCCTCAGGCAACAAAAACTGCTATAGCCTTACTTATAATGGGCGGGATTCCATGCCAGGCTGATGAATTGATTCCCTTTATCCAAAATAGATATAAAGATGGAATGTGTCCATTTGAAAAGATGCTTAAAAATATTAGTTCACCCGAAGAGGCATATGAAATCCTAAAAGAAAATATTTTTAGTAAAAAGCGATAAATAATGGCATTTCATTACAGGCGCGATAATATGGATTACGAACTAGCAATAATTGGAGCCGGACCAGCAGGTTATTCAGCAACTATTTATGCAGCTAGAGCTGGTGTTAAAACACTTGTTTTAGAGAAAGGAGTTGGCGGCGGGCTAGCAGCTGTTTCACCTAATATAGAGAACTATGCAGGATTTGAATCAATATCAGGGATGGAGCTAGTAGAAAAGATGAAGAAACATGCTGAAAAATATACAAAAATCAATTTCAATGAAGAAGTTAAAAATATCAAAAAAACAGGAGATATTTTCGCAATCGAGACAGATAGACAAAAATATGAGGTTAAGGCAATTCTAATTTGTACGGGTGCAGATTATCGTAAGCTCAATGCCCCTGGAGAGAAAGAGCTTCAGGGAAGAGGAGTATCGTATTGTGCAACTTGTGACGGTTTCTTTTTTAAGAATAAAAAGGTAGCAGTGATAGGCGGAGGAAACACTGCGCTTGTTGAAGCAATTTATCTAAAACAGATTGGTTGCAAAGAGGTGTATCTTATTCATCGACGTGATCAACTACGTGCAGAAAAAGCATATGCGGAAGAAGCCAGAGAAAAAGGCGTGAAAATAATTTTTAACACCCTCATAGACTCTATTTCTGGTAAAGATAAAGTCGAATATCTTGAGTTACGTGATGCCAAAACAGAGAAAAAATCAAAACTTCCAGTTGATGGAGTGTTTATCTCAATTGGTGAGGAGCCACAGAACGCTATAGCAAAAATGCTGGATGTTAAACTTGATGAAAAAGGATATGTCATAATTGATAAGGAAGGCAGAACTAATGTAAAAGGAGTTTATGCTGCTGGCGATATAACTGGTGGGTTAAGACAAGTAGTTACAGCATGTGCCGAAGGTGCAATAGCGGCTCTTACTTCAACAGAATCTATAGGGAAGAAATATCCTTATTAAAGCTGTTATTTTTGATAATCTCTATCAGTTTATCAGCACTTTTTTTGACAACTTCAGACATTTCACCAGACATTGTTCTAGGCTGAATACCAATAAAAACAATATTTTCAACATATTTTTCGAGATAACCTATCAAAACAGATATTGGAATACCATGAGTACTAACATGCATAACCCCTATCTTATTTTTAGGGACGATACGAATTTCACCAGGGTCAATGCCCATTTCAACAGCATCAATAATTATTAGAACCTTTGGATTTAAGCGTTTAACAACAGAAGTATAATTCTCAGGAACGACACCACAATCAATAGCATCAATTCCAGATTCTTTCAATTTATCCGCAACATATGGACCAACTGCATCGTCACCGCCGTCTCTATTTCCAATGCACATTACCAATAGCTCCATAGAACTCCTCTAGCTAGATTTTTTTATAATGCCGCGTGCAGCAATAATGCCTGTTGCAGCACTTGCCACTATTCCACGGGATAAACCAGCACCATCTCCTGCAACAAAAAAATCAGGAAGGTTTGTTTCAAGGTCATTATTTACTATAAAACGCATGGAGTAAAACTTGATTTCAGGAGCATATAGCAAAGTACTATCGCTATTAACACCAGCTATTATTTTATCAAGCTGCTCGAGACCCTCGATAACATTTTCGACAATACGATGTGGGAGAGCCATAGAAATGTCGCCAGGCGTTGCATTCTTCAATGTTGGTTTAACAAAAGATTTTTCAATTCGAGTACGTGTGGAACGATGGCCGCTACGCAAATCCTCAAGCCGTTGAACGATAGGCATACCACCACCTATTGTTGTTGCAAGCTTTGCAATAGACCTGCCATATTCTGTAGTATTCTCTACAGGTTCTGTAAGTTCTATACGAGTTAAAAAAGCAAAATTAGTATTTTCAGATTTTTCACTGTTGCTAGAGTGGCCATTTACACCGATAAATTCTCCATAATCTTCCATAACTACAAAACCATATGGACATGTGCAAAAAGTTCGCACAAAATCATCATATTTCTTAGTATAGATGTGAAACTTGGGATCCCAGGCAAAATCAATAATTTCATCCATTACAACAGCAGGTACTTCAACACGCACTCCTATGTCAATTGGCGCGAATTTGGTTTTAATGTCTAGTTTTTTTGCTTCAGATGATAACCAATCAGCACCACTGCGACCAGTGCAACCAAGTAAAAAACGCGATTCGATAATATTGCCATTAGCTAAAAGTAATTTGAAATTATCGTCCTTTTTTATCTCTGCAACCTCTGTGTTTAACAAAAAAGAACATCCTTTGCTCTCAAGATGCTGTTTAATAGAACTAACAACACTTGGAAGCATATCAGATCCTATGTGACGTTGAGGAATAGGAATAAATTCAATACCTACAGAAGCAGCACGGGTTTCAAGCTCACGAGAATTCTTTCCATAAAGCTTAGGGCTTGCACCATGCTCTAAAAAAATCTGATCGATCATAGAAACAAGGTTATCTGCTTCTTCGCGTGATACAAACTCTTCAAGATTCCCGCCAACATCAGATTTAAGATTAAGTTTCCCGTCTGAAAGACCGCCAGCACCACCAAGGCCACACAGTATATTACACGGTTTACATTTTAAACAACGTTGATACTCAGTATTAGGACATTTTCTACTATTGATATCTTTTCCTTTATCAACAATTAAAATCCTGAGATTAGAATTGTTTACTAGCTCATAAGCTGAAAATAGTCCTGCAGGACCTGCACCAATAATCACGGCATCATAAAACAAAACTTTTATTCTCCTTCAAATTCAACTACAGAATATACCTGCTCCCCCTTTAGTTTATCCCTTCCTTTAAGATCTACTAACTCAATAATAAATGCACACTCTATTAAATCTCCACCTAGTTTTTTAACTAAGTTTCTTGCCGCTGATGCTGTTCCTGCTGTTGCAATTAAGTCATCAACAATTAAAACTCTGTCACCTTTTTTAATGGCATCTTTGTGTATCTCTATTTTATCTTTGCCGTATTCTAGAGTGTATTCTTCAGATTCGATTTCAGCAGGAAGTTTTCCTGGCTTTCTAATAGGAACAAAACCACAATTTAACAGATATGCAAGAGGAGCACCAAAAATAAATCCGCGACTTTCGATGCCAATAACCTTATCAATTTTTTTATCTTTGTAACGGTCGTATAAGAGATCTATAGTATTTTTAAATCCTTGAGGATCCTTCAGCAAAGTAGTAATGTCTCTGAACATGATCCCTTGTTTTGGCCAATGAGGTACGGTTCTTATTTTTGATTTTATTGAGTCAATCATATATCTTCTCACCAACTACGACCATATGAATAGCAAAAAGCTTTTTTAGTTATTTCTATTCGTATAGTCCATGCCAAAGATCGGAATCATTGGTGGAAGTGGATTATATAACATAGGTATTATCAAAGATGCAGAAGAGATAGATGTTAACACTCCATTTGGAAAACCATCAGATAAAATAACAATTGGAAAAATAGAAGAAACTGAAGTAGCCTTTCTGCCAAGACACGGTAAAGGACATATTTATCCACCTCATAATGTGAACTATCGAGCTAATGTTTTTGCAATGAAAGAAAGCGGAGTAGAATATCTCATTTCGACTGCTGCTGTTGGAAGTTTAAAAAAGGAAATAAAGCCCTGTGATTTTGTAATTGCAGAACAATTAATTGACAGATCATTTAAACGTGCTACAACATTTTTTGAAGATGGAATTGTAGCACATGTTGCCTTTGCAGATCCTTTTTGTAAAAATCTTTCAGATTTAGCATACAATACAGCAAAAGATCAGGGAGTTACTGTACATAGAGGGACATACATATGTATTGAGGGACCACAATTTTCGACAAGAGCAGAATCAAATCTTTACAGGTCTTGGAATGTAGATGTTATAGGTATGACTTTAGCACCTGAAGCAAAACTTGCAAGAGAAGCAGAGATGTGTCTTTGCGGGATATTAACAGTTACAGACTACGATTGCTGGTATGAAGGAGAAGAGGATGTAAATGTTGCAAATGTTGTTGAAAACCTAAAGAAGAATGACAAAAACATGGCAGAAATCATAAAAAAGCTCATTCCAAAAATAAACTATAAAAGAGATTGCGAATGCCATAATGCGTTGGAGCGCGCTGTAATTACCCCTCCAGAACTTATCAAAAAGAATGGCAATCCACAAGTCAACAAAGTATTGCTAAAAAGATTTCTAAAATAAACTCATTTTTTCAAATTTCTAAATGAAAAAACAAACAAAAGAAACCAGATTATCCCTGAAAAAAAGTCAGCAGTCATAGAAATCCAAAAGCTCATTGTATAGAAAGTTGCTGTTAAAATAAAAAGGCCTATTGTTGTTAGACTTGCTGTAAAAAGATTGAGACTAGTTTTTCCTTTCCAAACATCTTTTAACTGTGGTATAAGAATAAAACCAAACATCAAACTAATTGTTGCTATTACAACATCCTGCCAATGATAGCTTTCTCCAAATATTTGAACAAATATGTTTAATAGCATATCTTAGACTGGGAACCATAGATTATAAATAAAACTTATGCAACGAACTACTAATCCAAACGATGTAAAAATAAATAAGAAGAGTCGTGTAGTTTAAGTTTGATTCGATATCTACAACGACTAGTTTTTAAAGATTGACTTTATCTTTTCTTTTAAAATTTAAGAAAATCTAAAGTCGAATTATTTGTTGTAATAATCTCTGGAATATACTTCCGTGCCCCATTATGAAATCAAGAATGAATTCTCTTAAAGTCATAGCTCTTGTCTTTTTAACTACCACTGTTAGCGTGTCTGACCATCCACTTTCTAAACCTGCTGTATCCCTTGCCTTAACTTTTAATTTTTGTAAGCCGTTACTATCCCAAGTATGCTCTGTTTTGCATTCCTCAAAGTTGTGATAATAATTGCCATTATTGTTATCCCATTCGTCTACAACATCGTCATTATCCCAATCCCAGCCGAATTCGATACCATCGTGTGCATAGTCTTGTGTATGTGCTGAGTAAATACAACTTTGTCCTACTTTGGGTGCTGTCGGTCCAGTTGGCTTATCTGGAGTTTCTGGTGGATCATTGTCTTCAATCCTTATTACTATCGGATTACTTTTTACAGTCATGCCTGCTCCATCTGTAACTGTTACTGTCACCCAACGGTCCCAACCACCATCAGTATATACTTTGGTTGGATTCTGACTAGTTGAGGTATCGCCATCACCAAAATCCCATTCCCATCTATATGGCATTAGACCCTTTTCTGCTGTTGCTTTAAAGTTGATTTCTTGCCCAGAATAAAAAGTAGCGCCATCTGCAGGTTGTGTAATTCTAACATTCCTTAAAGGCTTGTAATCATCTGTGATTTCAAAAATGATTTTTGCATCGTTGCTATTTATATCGTTTGCCTCAGATCCATCTAATCTTCCAGAAGTTATGTATTTGTTGCCGTCTACCACTACCTCATCATTTTTTTCCGCTATAGTGGTCTGTAATTTATGATTAATAATTTTATAAACTCCATAGTATATTGCACCTCGATGATCATCTGATATATCATTATCAACGCCGTTTCCATTGTGTGAGCTTACATCTGCCAAATCATGATAATCAATATATCCACCTAAAGGATTTTTGACAACAACATCTCGATCCCAAAGTTTTAGCTTTATTTCTGGACTACCTGTTTTTACTGGAAATGTATAACTTTTTTTCGGCTCGTACGTATTTTTATTTTTTGGGCAATCGTACCGTCTTGTTATCCAACCATCACCATCATATATTGAGAGCTTATAGCTCCAATCAGCGCCTAATTTATACCATGGATCTATATCCTGTTGCTCGGCTACTTTTAAGATTTTAATTGTCATATTAACCGATCCACGGGTTCCCTCGATGTCGATATACGTTGGTCCTGACCAGTCACTTTCCGCTCCATTAATGTCAACAGCTTTCACACGAACCTCATATCTTCCTCCATTGTTCCATTTATGTGAAGCAGAACCAGCTTGACCAGAGTCTACAAAATTTGTTTCTGAAGTTTTTTCGTCTCCCCAGTCAAATACATATTTGATTTTATCGCCATCTGGATCAGTTGAAGTTGCTGTAAAAGTGTAAGTTTCGCCCAAATCACCCTTTGAAGGTCCACTGGGGGCAGAGGGCGTATCAGGAGGATCTGATGTTTTTCCATAACCCTTACAAATAATATCAATACTATCAACATCATAATGTAAATCATCTCCCTCCTCAAAATACAAATCAATATCTCTAAATTCTCCTTTTGCGATGTTGCCTAGATCTGGTGAGTACCATAGTACAGAAGATGTACCCATATCTCCTTCAATTTTATAGCATTCAAAGGACGAGCCTCCGACAGAGATGCTTTCCATTCCAGTACATTCAAGATTGTCTGGTACCTGGTATATGTTAAATGGAATATCCTCATGCAAAAGGCTACCAACATCAACAACAACAGACAACAACGCTGTAACTCCATCCCTAGTCCATGTGTTTCCAACATCCAGAGGAAACTCTAGATAGTTAATTGGTGTCAGATCACTCAAAGAAAATGTACCAGAAGCACTAATTCCTGTTGGTATTCCAAGGACTGATGCTTTTCCTTCTGCTGCAAATGATTCTAAACCTGTAATTGCTAAATCAGACTTTCTTACAAGTACTGTACCACCTGTGATTTTTCCTTTGTCCATTCCACCAGAAAGTTTACCATATGATCCACTTGCCTCCGCAGATCCACTTAGAGCAACTTCATAATTAGACCCCGTATCGCCTGTAACTTCAAATCTAACATCACTTAGGTGGATATCTAATTGTAGTTGATCATAATATTTGACACTTACATCGATATCATAGATCCAAGAGTCTCCAACTTTCCATTGAGGTGCATCTGCACTTGTTATTGTTAAAGAACCCGCATCTGCTTCTTTTGTAAGCATTGCAAAAGTAGGTGTAGTCAACAGCGTCAGAATTATTACGAACATAATTATTTTCTTTTTCACTTGAACGCCTCCTCTGGCCAAAGTTAAATATCTTCTAAATATATAAATTTTACTATAAAATATAATTTAATAATTTAAAATAGACAAAAAGCACTATATATTATTGTAAATTAGATAATTCTCTAATAACTTTAAATACATTATTCTAATATTCATAAACCTAATAGAGATATAATTTATTTGAGAAAAATGCGTAAAAGGAATGTCTATGGCTGAAAAGATCAAGATAGCACAAGGTGCTGGTGGAGAATTAATGGACAATCTCATTAAGGAAAAGATTCTGAAATATTTTAAAACAGAATCAAAAGATGTTGAGATTCCACTATCTTCTCTTGATGATTCAGCGGTTGTTGATGATATTGTTTTTACAACTGATTCTCACACCGTTCAACCTATTATTTTTCCTGGTGGAGATCTAGGTTCTCTAGCTGTCGCTGGCACAGTTAACGACATTTCTGTAATGGGTGCAAAACCTATTGCTTTATCTACTGGCTTTATAGTTGAGGAAGGTCTTTCTTCTGAGATCTTTGAAAAAATTGTTAAAAGTATGGGTGAAACAGCAAAGAAAGCCGACGTACCTATTATTACAGGCGATACAAAGGTTGTGGAAAAAGGTGCAATTCAAGAGTTTATGATTAATACAAGTGGCATTGGTAAAAGAACTTCTTTACTTGAAAAAAACATCGAAGAGGTGAAAAGGCACCGTAATTTTAATGCCCGATGGCTTCTAGACTCAAATCTTAAAAAAGGAGATAAAATCATTCTTTCTGGGAACATTGGCGAGCATGGTGTTGCATTGATGTCTTTTCGCGAGGGATATGGCTTTGAAACTGAGATTAAATCTGATGTTGCACCAGTAAATAAATTGATGGAGAAGATTTTATCTGTTGGTGGTATTGTTTCTGCCAAAGATCCTACAAGAGGAGGATTAGCAAACACAGTAAATGATTTTAGTGAAAAATCAAAAACTGGAATACTTCTCTATGAAGAACATATTCCAATTACAACTGGTGTTAGATCTGCTTGCGATATGCTTGGAATTGATCCTTTAGAGATTGGCAATGAAGGCAAGGTTGTTATTGGCGTTGTAAAAGAAAAGGCAGAGGAAGTTTTGTCAGCTATGAAAAAGCATCCTCTGGGAAAAAATGCTGTGATTATTGGTGAAGCAACAGATAAAATTAGAGGAGTAGTTCTTGAAACAGCTATTGGTGGAAAAAGAAACTTGCACAAGCCAATTGGAGATCCTGTTCCAAGAATTTGTTAAAAATAAAAAAAATAAAAAAGAAAAAATAGGTTTTAGCGAAGTAGTGTGTTTGTTTTTAGTATTGTACCAGACGTTGAAGCACTAATTGATGACGTTTCTGAAGAGGTAGATGTAGTTGTTGTAGTTGTAGATGTAACAG
>Ga0190359_1000803_pt1 | contig 20943 bp, 18 predicted proteins | sample 48721823_MG_FD_161269 | JGI IMG/M metagenome (GOLD analysis project Ga0190359, IMG submission 161269) | Hydrothermal vent microbial mat bacterial communities from Southern Trench, Guaymas Basin, Mexico - 4872-18-2-3_MG | ecosystem: Environmental > Aquatic > Marine > Hydrothermal vents >... | reverse complement strand
ACCAGGCATCGAAGACATTACCGCACTTATTGCAGAAAAGGGCGCTAGCTTTTCTGTCTCTTCGCTAAGAGCTGATTCGCTGAGTGAGGCTCTGGTAGACTATTTGAATCGCGTGGGGCAGAAGACAATCACCCTGGCACCGGAAGCAGGGTCTGAAAGACTGCGGAAAGTCATTAACAAGCACCTGACCAAGGATCAGATCATTGAGGCAGTCAGGATGATTGCACGTAAAGGAAATTTTGCCCTAAGACTTTATTTCTTGATCGGTCTGCCTACCGAAACAATGGGGGATGTTCACCAGATCCTGGATCTTGTAAAATCGGTCAAGCACAGCATGGTCAAGGAATCCAGAACGAGGGGAAAAATTAGGCAAATGAAGCTCAGCATCAACTGTTTTGTGCCAAAGCCTTTTACTCCTTTTCAATGGATGCCGCTGGAACAGGTGGGCACCCTTAAAGAAAAGCAGAAATGGCTAAGAAACTCACTAAGACGCGAGGGTGGTATAAGGGTCAATTTTGACCTCCCGAAATGGGCTTATATTCAATGCTTACTGTCAGTGGGAGATAGGCGGGTTTCCCATATCCTAAAGCTTTCCCATGAGCTCGACCAGAATTGGACACGCGCATTCCAGTTTTCAGAAATCAACCCCGACTTTTTTGTTTACCGACCCAAAAGCCTGGAAGAAGCTCTCCCCTGGGACTTTATAGAGCATGGAATCAGGAAGAAACACTTGGTTCAGGAATACGAAATGGCACTCAAGGGGCAGCAGTCCGATATTTGTGAAGTGGGCTCTTGCAGACGCTGTGGGGTTTGCAGATAGATAAGCCCTGCGGGCACCTGTGGCACCAGCTAGTAAAAACGCCGCCCTCCACCTCGCCTTGAGCCTCTCCGAGAGTCCGAGCGAGACTTGGCCTTGTTAACCTTTAGTGTGCGTCCCTTTAGATCAGTGCCGTTCAGACCTTCAATTGCAGACTGAGCCTCGCTTTTGCCAGGCATTTCCACGAAACCGAATCCCTTTGATCTGCCGCTATAGTAATCCTTTACGATTTTGACATTCTCTACCTCTCCAAAGGCGGCAAAAGCCTGTCTTAACTCATCTTCGGTTACTTCATAGGATAGATTGCCTACATAAATGTTCATTCCGGGCTCTCCTTTTCTCAGCTTAAGGTTGTGTTGTGAGTTTTCTGTTTTTTGATACATGCCGAAGCACTGTTGGGAGTAAGCAAGAAACAGCGCTTTATTATATGAGCTGATCATTTTCAGTCCTCAATGTCACCGCGCAACGCATGAAAATTCCACTCTCGTATCAGGTTGAGGGTTTTATGCTCTTCATCATAGATCTTGCCGGGCATCCTTTGCAGCAATTACGCTTTGGGCAAGTTTTCTTTTCCAGGTCAGCTCAACTGTAGCGGTCCTTTGGGGCAAGAAAACAGCTCTAGGAGGGCCACTGATGGGGCACCCGGCAACCGCAGCGATATGAAGACAAGTGAGTTGAAAAATACTATTTTTTTATGAAACGACAAAAGAGGCCCCAAGTCAAGAAAAATTAGACAAAAAAGGTGAGGCTAGCATGTGTCCCTTCCTTCATGGCATCGGGGCCTTTGTGTCAAGCTAACTGAAGGCAATTTAGATCCTAGGTGTTGACAACTAGATCAAGGTAAAATATCAAAGTAAGAAGGGATTAAAAAGGGAGTTGTCCTTATGGGAGGTGTTTTTCAGTTTAGATCGTGCGCTTCGCTCGAGCAATTGACAGGTCGTAAGGCTACCACCCTGGAGGAGCTTCTTAGCCTGATAAGGACATGCTCGGAGTCCTCTATTTTCTATCACACATTTTCGGCGTTTCTCAAGATGAGGCAAGTCAAAAGGCCGCATAACAGTGATTTTGCCGCCTGGGCTTCCACCGGGTTAAACGAAAAGGCGCTGGCGGAAAAGATGACAGCCATTGAACTGCTTGAGTTCAATACCATCGGCGAGTTGAGAAAGCGACTTATAGAGATCATTGAAGCTTATCGAGAGGAAAAGCCTGGAGCTTTCAAAAAAACAAGCGATGAGCCCTTTTTCCTTTATGATGTGAAGCGCTTCGTGTATCTAACCGACAAGTTTGCCTACGACCTTGGCTCCTTCATCGAGTTGCTTCCCACAATCAGCATGTATTCGGTCTACTACCATTTTATCGAGTCAAGACTTGAAACAGGAATGAGGGCAGATGACTTCTCAGTTTGGATTGAAGACACTTTGAACTTGCCCGATCTCGCACAAAAAATCCGGGCAATTGATATCTATGCCTATGACCTGGAAGGGCTCAGGCATCACATAATTCAAATACTTGATGAGTACCGAAAAACAAGGCGGGACCATTGAATAATTCAGATCCAGACAAGAAGTTGCCCTCGCTCTTAGACTACAGGGAGGTTGTGGGCCCTGACATTATTGAAGAACTTGCGATCCTGGCATCGCATGTAGGTCGCAAGTCAATCAAGATGGTCAATTCCACGGCCGTGGGAGGCGGAGTGGCTGAAATGCTTCACCGCATTGTCCCTCTCTTAAATGAGCTGGGCATCCAAACCGAATGGCAGGTGATCAAAGGAGATGATGTTTTTTTTGAAATTACCAAAAAGATGCACAACTCGCTCCAGGGAAGTGAGGAAACCATAAGTGAAAGGGCTTTCAGGACCTATTTGTCGTATAACGAGGCAAACAGCAAAGAAATTGAAGCTGACCAGGATCTCATCGTTATTCACGATCCTCAGCCGGCAGCCCTTATAGCCTGGAACCAGAAGCGCAAGAATAAATGGGTTTGGAGATGCCACATAGACCTATCCCACCCCAACCAGAAAACATGGAACCTTCTCAAACCTTACGTTGAAAATTATGATGCTGCGATCTTTTCATCTCCCCTTTTTTCTCCACAGCTTTCGATCCCTCAATACAGGTTTTATCCTGCAATAGACCCCCTGGATGATAAGAACAAGCAGCTAGAGAAGCACTATGTGAGGAGCGTATTTAAGAAATATGGTATTCCCAGGGACAAACCGATTGTAACCCAGATTTCTCGCTATGATCCATGGAAAGATCCTGTAGGCGTAATCAAAGCTTTCAGGCTGGCACGAAAACATGTTGAATGCCGTCTTTTGCTTGTGGGTGATAAAGCGGCAGACGACCCTGAATCAGATGAGGTTTTTGAAAAAGTCAGGGCTGAGGCAGGAGACGATCCCGAGATTCATACATTGCTGTTCAGCCCTTCAATTCCTACTGAAATTAATGCATTTCAGCGCGGATCAGATATAGTCCTGCAGAAATCATTGAGGGAAGGTTTTGCACTCACCGTATCAGAGGCTCTGTGGAAAAAGCGACCCGTTATAGGCGCTGCTGTGGGCGGCATTCCTGCCCAGGTCATTGATGGGTATACTGGGTTGCTGGTTTATTCCGTTGAAGGGGCCAACCTGGGGATTCGCCAGCTATTAAACCAACCTGATTTTGCAAAGACTCTGGCCGAGAATGGCCACCAGCGCGTGAAAGACGAATTCCTCATTACCAAGAACGTCAAAAGATACCTGCTTTTGCTTCTGGCCCTGGAAAGGCCTGACAAACAGACGATTTTTCTTTCTTCCTGACTAAGGAAGGCATTTTGCTAAAGTGAAAATACTGAACCCTAATATAGACCTTCACCTATTTTACAAACGCATTAGAGAAGCAGCTCATCGTGTTCTTTTGCTCGACTACGATGGAACCCTTGCCCCTTTTAATGCGGAACCCGGCAAGGCATTTCCTTACCCGGGGGTGCGGGAGATTCTCGACAAGATTATATTGAGTTCAGCCGTGCGGGTGGTAATTATCACCGGAAGGTGGACTCAAGATTTGCTTCCTCTTTTGAAATTAAAGTCCACGCCGGAAATATGGGGCTCCCATGGGCTTGAGCGGCTTAAACCGGATGGGAGCTATGAAATTGCCCCCATGGATGAAGCGGCCCTTAACGGCCTGGTTGTTGCCGACGAGTGGACAGAATCCATGGGCCTAGCCCAGCACTGCGAAAAAAAGCCCGGATGTTTGGCGCTACACTGGCGAGGGTTGGATGCTCAGAAGGTCGAAGAAATCAGAAGGGTAATCCAACCCAAGTGGGAGCTTATCGCTGAGGGCTGGAAATTAAGTTTAAATGAATTTGATGGCGGCCTTGAGCTTCGCGTTCCGGTTCGAGACAAGGGTTATGCGGTAAAAACAATACTTGCCGAAGTAAATGGGGATATAGCCGCTGCCTACCTGGGGGATGATACAACGGATGAGGATGCGTTTCGAAGCATAAAGGGCAAAGGAATTGGTGTTTTGGTAAGGGAAGATATGCACGAGACAGCGGCTGATATATGGTTAAAACCACCCGGTGAACTCCTTGCATTTTTGTCAAGATGGTTGCCCCGGGCCTAAAAATGGCCTGTTTTCTGCACTTCGGAACTGGCAAGAAAGAGAAAACCACACTCCGTCATTCAGTGTCGCCTGCAGGTAAAAGAGTTAGCCCTTTGAAACTCCCTGTGGCAAGGCACGTGGATGGAAATGAGGATTAATTCCACTGTCTGCACAGGCTTTATGCCCTGTGTGAAGCCGCTAATTGGCTTTGCGATAGAATGGTGAGCAAATGAGCTACCTGATAATTGCCTCCAACAGGGGGCCTATTAGTTTTACAAAGGGGTTTCTGGAGCAGATCAAAAAGGCCCTGAAAAATGGGATGCCCCCGAGATCGCCTGAATTCGGAGCCGGTGGACTTGTTCAGGCTATGGCAGCTCTTCTTAGGCCCGGGAAATGGGAAACCACGTGGCTTGGTGCCTCGATGGGTGATATGGATATAGATGTTGCCAGGGGTCACTACACCGGCCTTTTCAAGAGAATGAAAGATGAGAATTACGCGCCATATCACTTTCCTCATATAGAGATTGAGCCCGGAAACAGAATGCATTTTCGCTACCGGGAATATGACTTCTACATGAGGTTTGTTTTCTTTGACACAAAGCACATGCACAGCTATTACAATAAGTTTTCTAATGGTTTCCTGTGGCCTCTTATGCACCTGACGAGGTCTCCGCTTTTCTACAAGAAGACCAGAACATTTCCCAGACCTCAATTTGAGGAAAATGACTTTGTTCAATACACCAGCAGTGGCGTAACGTTTGCCAATACCATTGTTGATGAGACATGTAAGAGCAGGGATTTGCGGAAAAAAGATGGTCCAATAGTAGTCTGGAATCAGGATTACCACCTGTTGCAAGTTTCTGAAGTGTTTAAAGCCCTTCTGAGGGAAGAGGCCATAAGCAAAGAAGAAAGAAAGAGAATTCATGTGGGACAGTTTATCCACACGCCATTTTTCAATATTCACGAAATTCAAGGGCTCATCAGAGAAGACAAAAGGAAGCGAGTTAGAGAGCAAATGCACGCCCCTTTCATGGAAAGTATTGAAACAGCCCTTCAAAAATTGACCTGGTCGATGCTTTCAAATGATTTCATCGGCTTTCAGACAAAAGAGTACTGCGACAACTACCTTGAAGCACTTGAGGAATGGTTTCCCGTGGAGATAAGGATCTCTGGCCAGTTCTATGAAATAATTCATTATGACAGGGTTGCAACGATCGGAGCATTCCCGATAGGACTGGATACGGATAGGATCCTCTCAGAAGTCAGAGAAGGAAAGAAATTGCAGTACAAGCATCAGGGCCTGGATCTTCCAGGGAGCATACAAGCAAACAGGGAAAAGGAAAAGTATATCTTTGGCGGCCTTGAAAGGTGTGATTACACCAAGGGGCTGGTAGAAAGGCTAGCCATATTTTCCCATGCTCTAAACAACATTCGAGTTTATGGTAAAGAAGCGTGCTTATACCAAATAACAGCTCCAAGCCGTTCCGACAGCCCTGCCTACGAGAACCTCGATAATATCCTGGTAAGGGAAATTGATCGAGTAAGAAAAAAGCTGGGAAAAGAAACAATTGTTCACATAGGCAGCGGCATCAATATCCCTCAGAACTACAGATTCATGAAAGAAATTGACGTTATGCTGGTAACCCCCCTAGAGGACGGTATGAATCTTGTGGCCTTTGAATATATTCTCTCACAAAAATACAAACCCCCGGAAAAAAGAGGCATCCTGGTTCTAAGCACGAGCGGAGCTTCAAGAGTGTTGAAACAAAAGGGTTTTGGCGAGGAACACGGGGTGATCTACGTCAACTTGATGAAACCCAAGGATGCGGGTGAAAGAATTGCCGGTGCACTTAAAAGGAACATCCATATCTCGGAGAGTATTATCAATTACGTGGAACAGGAGCGCAGAGTTACAGACTGGGCGGACAGGAATCTTGAGGCAATCCTTAATGCTCGTAAAAAGGCATGATGCCTTCCAGCGTGTGGAGCACGCCCCGGAGAGAAAACGCCGCCCGAGCTTTTCTGCAAGCAGGGCTTCTCCGCTTTTTGAGCATACGGGATGCGAGGTTAATTCTTGAGTTCAGGGCGCGCAAACGCAAGCAAAGGATACCTGTGCGTTATTCTGGCAGCTATCATGTGGGCATCCTCCGGAACAGCCGGCAAGGCTCTTTTCGTGCACGGGATGAACCCGTTTGAACTTGTACAGGTACGGGTCACTCTTTCAACACTGATAATGGGTCTTGTGTTCGGGATTTTCCGAAGAGATGTATTTCACATTCAGGTGAGAGACCTGGGTTATTTTCTCCTTCTTGGTTGTGTTGGCATGGCTCTTGTGCAGGGGAGTTATTTCTATACCATCAGCAAGATCCAGGTCGCTGCAGCCATACTCGTACAGTACCTGGCACCGATATTTGTGACAATATTTTCAATCTTTTTCTGGAAAGAGAGGCCAACATTTCTGAAAACCCTTGCTCTTGTTCTTGCCTTTGCCGGGTGTTATCTCGTAGTTGGGGGATACAACCTCCAACTCTTGAGCATGAATCGGTTGGGAATTTTGGGAGGGCTTGTTGCTGCTTTGTCTTTTGCCGCATACACCCTTCTGGGAGAACGAGCCATGCATCGCTACCGGCCGTGGACCGTTCTCTTTTATGCAATTGCTTTTTCAGCTCTTTCCTGGAATATCTTTTATCACCCGTTTCACTACGCAACTGCCGGATTCGGCCTGTTTGAGTGGAAATGGATTCTCTACATCGCGGTTGTGGGGACTATTCTGCCTTTCGGCCTTTACTTTGTGGGAATAAACTATATTCGTTCAACCCGGGCTAGTATTACTGCCACCCTGGAGCCGATTTCTGCCGGGTTCATTGCTTTTTTTGTGCTGGGTGAAGCACTGGAACTGCTCCAGTTGCTGGGAGGAGTTCTTGTAATTGGGGCCATTGTACTTCTTCAAGTCCAACATGAACACGATGAAATGGCCCCAACACTGATTAGAAACAGACAGGGCAAGGCTGAGGCAGGGACATGAAAAATAGAAAGGCTTTCAGTCGCCGTTCGTTTATCAGTCATTCTTTAAGGGCCGGAGCATGGGCGTCTCTTCTGAGCGCACGTTCTGTTTTCGGCACACGGGACATTTCAATGACAGCAAGAGAAGGAAAACTCTCTGCTTCCAGACTCAGAAGCTTGAGCCTTCGTGAATTGTCTGAAAAAAAAGTTCATCACGCGGGCGGGCGATTCTGGAATCCCTTTACTCCTCATGAAGGGAGAAACATCTGGCGACTGCTGTACTGGAAGCTCTTTAGCAAAAACAAGTTCAAGAGCTTCTACCCTGAAGAGCGGGTTAGACCGGTCCGGGTGGACTGGAGAGCAGTGAGGAAACATGCCGGGTGCTCCGTGACTTTCCTGAAACATGCATGCGTGATGATAAAAGACATTGATAAATATTTACTCGTTGATCCGGTCTTTGACGGTCTTTTCTGGATCAAAGATTTTACTCCACTCGAGTTTGGTATAAAAGAGATGCCTCAGCCCGACCACGTTCTACTTACCCACGGCCACTTTGATCACATGGATACCGATTCGCTCTCGGTTTTGAAAAACAACATCCATGTGATAACCCCACTTGGCTATGGCGGAGTTTTTAAAGACCTGGAAATAAAGAACAGAACGCAGCTTGACTGGTTTGATTCATACCGAGATGAAAGACTCCAGATTATGCTTTTGCCCTGCAATCACTGGACAATGCGAAACCCCCTTGTTGGCCCGAACCGTTCCCTCTGGGGCTCTTTTCTCATAAAATGCAAAAGCGGCATCAACATTTACATAGCCGGTGATACAGCCTACTTTGATCGTTTCAAAGAACTGGGCGAAGTGACCCCCATTGACCTGGCAATATTTAACCTGGGCGCGTACGAGCCTCGCTGGTTTATGGCACGTTCTCATGTAAACCCTGAGGAAACAGCAAGAGCTTTCAGCGAGCTGAATGCGCGGCATCTGCTTATTGTTCACTGGGGCACTTTTAGGCTTGGTGACGAACCTGTGCATTTCCCTCCCCGGGATATAGCGCTGGAAATGAAAAAAAGGGGGCTGCTTGACCACCTGATCCACCTTGATCACGGCAGGACGCTTCACTATGATGGCTCAGGGAATCCAAGCATAATATGAACGGCAAGGACAAAAGGGTCCCCAGGTCCAGGGATTCGGGAAGGGCATTTTTTTGCGCAAGGTTCACCGCATTTTTGTAGTTGCAATATAGCTACAAGGTAGTTATATTGTGGCTTATTTATTGAACGGGAATCAGGATTGAAATTGGTTTTTTGTGCTTGAAAAGGAGCTGCTCTATGCCTCAAAAGATCACGGGATCCGTCCTGATCATTGGAGGCGGGGTTGCAGGGATGCAATCAGCGCTTGATCTGGCCGATTCAGGGTATTATGTCTATCTCCTTGAAAGAGCCTCTTCCATAGGAGGAGGCATGGCCAGGCTTGACAAGACATTCCCCACAAATGACTGTTCCATGTGAATTATCTCGCCAAAACTGGTCGAGGTCGGCCGGCACCTTAACATCGAGCTCCTGACCCTCTCGGAACTGGTTACCCTGCGGGGAGAGGCCGGTAATTTTCAGGCTGAAATCCTGAAGCATCCTCGCTACGTGGACATGGATAAATGCATCGCCTGCGGGACTTGTGCAGAGAAGTGCCCTCGAAAAGTGGATGACCGTTTCAACGAAGGACTTATCAAGCGCAAGGCAATATACGTGGATTATGCCCAGGCGGTGCCTTTAAAGTATGCAATTGACAAGGACAACTGCATTTTCTTCCAGAAAGGGAAATGCCGGGCTTGCGAAAAATTCTGTCCAACGCATGCAATAAATTTTGAGGACACTGAAAAGCGGATAAGCCTGAAAATAGGCGCCGTCATCCTGGCCTCCGGCTTTACACCTTATGATCCGAGCCCTTACGGGCCATATCACTATCGCAAGATACCCAACGTTGTTACAGGCATTGAGTTTGAGCGCATCCTCAGCGCCACAGGGCCTTACCAGGGAAACCTGCTTAGACCCTCAGACCACAAAGAACCTGGAAAGATAGCCTGGGTTCAGTGCGTGGGATCAAGAGATACCCATCTATGCGATCACGGGTATTGTTCCGCTGTTTGCTGCATGTATGCCATCAAGCAAGCAGTTGTTGCCAAGGAACACGCCGGCAAGGATCTAGATTGTGCCATATTCTACATGGACATGAGAACTCACGGGAAGGACTTTGAGAGATATTTTGAGAGAGCAAAGAAAAAAGACGGGGTGCGTTTTATCCGCTCCCGCATTCCCACGATCGAGAGTTTAGAAGGAAGTGACGACCTTGTCATTCCATACGTAAATGAGAGTGGAGAGGTGGTTGAAGAACGCTTTGACATGGCTGTTTTATCCACTGGGCTAGAGATGTCCCGGGATGGGCTTAAGCTGGCCGGATCGCTCAACATAGATCTTACGGAAGGCCGTTTCTGCAAGGCTGAGACTTTCACTCCTGTCAGAACCAGCAGGGAAGGGATCTTTGCGTGCGGTACTTTTCAGGGGCCAAAGGATATTCCTCAATCCGTGATTGATGCAAGTGCGGCTGCAGCGGAGACCGGCGCACTTTTGAGCAGCGCGAGGAACAGCCTGACCACGAAAAAGAAGGCTCCAGAGCAAAGGGAAAAAACAGGAAAAAGGCCGCGGATCGGCGTTTTTGTGTGCCACTGCGGTCTCAACATTGGAGGCGTGGTGGATGTGCCCGCAGTTCGAGATTATGCGGCAACTCTTCCGTTTGTAGAGTATTCCACTGACAATCTTTTCACATGTTCCACTGACACTCAGGAGGTAATCGCTCAGGTAATAAAAGAGAAAAATCTTAATCGTATCGTGGTCGCTGCATGTACCCCAAAGACACACGAATCTCTTTTTCAAGAAACCATGGTGAATGCTGGGCTGAACAAGTACCTTTTTGAAATGACCAATATCCGAAATCAGGATTCCTGGGTTCACAGGGACAATCCAGAGGAGGCAACTGAAAAAGCAAAAGACCTGGTGCGCATGGCGGTTGCCAAGGTGGGGCTAACAAGTCCTCTTGAGGAAACGGAAGTTGATATTAACCAGAGGGCACTAGTAATTGGTGGCGGTGTATCCGGGATGGCAGCTGCAAAAAACCTCTCTGAGCAAGGCTACAGAGTGAGCCTGGTCGAGCGGGCATCGTCTCTTGGTGGAAATGCGCTCAATCTTTACAGAACATGGCAGGGAGAGAATATCCAAGAGAAACTGGCTGATCTCATCAATTCTGTGAGCACTGACCCGAATATCGACATACATCCTGATTCAGAAATTGTGGCAGTGGATGGGTTCGTAGGCAACTTCAGGTCTACTATACACACTGGCAAAAAGGAGAGGGTGATCGAGCACGGAGTTATCGTTGTTGCCACAGGAGCACTTGAACTCGAACCTGACGAATACCTCTATGGAAAGGATTCCAGGGTGGTAACCCATTTGGAGCTGGACGCGAGATTTATGAAAGACGATCCTTCCTTGAAGGATATCAATACGGCAGTGTTTATCCAGTGTGTTGGCTCGAGGGAGCCTCAAAGACCTTATTGCTCCAGAGTTTGCTGTACACACGCAATCGAAAGCGCCCTTCATCTAAAAGAGCTTAACCCCGAAATGAAGGTTTATATTCTTTACAGGGATATACGCACTTATGGCGAAAGGGAATATCTTTACACAAAAGCACGCCTTGCAGGAGTTGTCTTTATCCAGTATTCGGTTGACCAAAAGCCTGCTGTAAGCGCAAATGGTGACGGGCTTAGGGTGGAGGTTTTTGACCAGAGTCTGGGGCAAAGCGTGGAAACAAGAGCCGATCTGGTTGTCCTTGCTTCAGCAATAGTGCCACCGGGTAACGAAAAATTGGCCCAGCTTCTGAAGGTTCCTTTGAATGAAGACGGATTCTATATGGAAGCTCATGCAAAGCTTGGTCCTTCTGACTTCCCAACCGAAGGCGTTTTTCTCTGCGGAATGGCGCACTATCCAAAGCCAATTGACGAATCAATAGCTCAAGCGCTGGCCGCTTCTTCAAGGGCTGTTACTCTTATGGCAAGGGAGAAGATCCAGGTAAGCGGTACAGTTGCCTACGTCAACCCGTCTCTATGTAGCGGTTGTCAAGTTTGTATAGCGATTTGCCCTTATTCGGCACCTTCCATAGTAGAGGAAGGTCCTTTTGCAGGAAAAGCAGAAATCAACCCTGTTCTTTGTAAAGGATGCGGGCTCTGTGTTACATCCTGCAGGTCCGGTGCACTGAATCTGAGAGGATTTGAAGAAGGCCAGATTTTGGCCATGATCGATGAGCTCTAACAGGTTTCGACTCTTTTCTCTTGAGGGGAATATTTGAAGAGATAAAGAGAGGGGCTTTGGACTACGATTCAGGAGAGGAGACAAAAGGTTGAAGAATCCTTACCTTCCCTATCCGGTTCGTATAGATAAAATCATTACGGAAACCGAAGATGAATCCTTGAAAACATTCAGGCTTGTTTTCCTGGATCCGGAACAGGGGGAAAAGTTTGTCTATAAGCCGGGACAGTTTGCGGAGCTTTCCCTGGCAGGAAAAGGAGAGGCGCCTATCGGCATAGCATCGTCTCCTACGGAGAAGGGATTTTTATCCTTTACTGTTAACGAGGTGGGCCTTGTCACCAAGTGCCTTCATAAAATGAGAGAAGGAGATGTACTCGGTGTTCGAGGACCTCTTGGGAACTGGTATCCATGGGATCGGATGGAAGGGAGAAACGTTGTCATAATTGGAGGGGGTTTTGCGTTTACAACTTTGAGATCAAGTATTGTCTACATGCTCGATCCGTCCAATCGGAAGAAATTCAGGGATATCACTGTGGTGTACGGAGCAAGGAGTCCGGGGATGCTTCTTTACAAAGAGGAGCTCACTCAATGGGAGAAGCGGGATGACATAGATGTGCATATTACGGTCGATGCCACGGATGATCCTTCATGGAAATATAATGTGGGATTTGTACCGGCAATTGCAAAAGAAAAAATCAAAAGCGCAAACAATGCAATTGCTATAGTCTGCGGGCCGCCGATAATGATCCGTTTTACTCAGCCGGTTTTGGAAGAGGTAGGGTTTCCTCCCGAAAGGGTTATTGTTTCCCTTGAAATGAGGATGAAGTGTGGTATAGGCATGTGCGGGCGCTGCAACATCGGCGAAAGGTACGTGTGTAAGGAAGGGCCTGTGTTTTCCCTTCAGGAGCTGAGGGCTCTTCCTCCAGAGTACTAGGAGGCAGTTTTCGGACAGGCTGCTGGGCGAAGGAATTTTCATCAGGAGCATGGAATCATGCATCAAGCAGGCACATTGTTAGTTAAAGAGGTTATTAGATGGCTGATATTGACTTGAGAGAAGCAGATCCAAAGTTTATTAAGGAGCTTGCCGCTCAGCCGGGTGGAGAGAAAATTGTTGCCTGCTTTACGTGCCGCACCTGCACCGCAAGCTGCCCCATAAGTATCGTAAACAACAAGTTCAGCCCATATCGAATTATCCGTATGGCACTTTATGGCCTGAGAAGACAGGTTCTTGAAAGGGATTTTATCTGGCTTTGCTCCAGCTGTTATGCGTGCCAGGAAAGGTGTCCCCAGGGGGTTAGCATAACAGAGTTTATGACCCTTTTGAAAAACCTGGCCGCAAAGGAAGGATACGCCCCTGCGGGGATAAGGGCTCAGCGTGATCTAATAAAGGGTCATGGACGCATCTACCCGCTTGATGAATTTGACAACAAGAAACGGAACAAGATCGGTCTTCCGTCACTGCCCACCACATGTGGGGTAGTCAAAGAACTGTTTCCCGAACAATGAGGTAATCTGCCATGAAATATGCCCTTTTCTTAGGGTGCACCATACCTGCCAGATCCAGAAACTATGAACTCTCTGCCAGAAAGGTTGCCCAGGAGCTGGGCATAGAGCTTGTTGACGTGGAAGAGTTCATCTGCTGTGGCTTTCCTGTCAAGAGTTCTGATCAAGAATCGGCCACGCTACTGGGGGCCTACAACCTGGCCCTTGCCGAGAAACAAGGCCTAGACGTCTGCTCGCTGTGTAGCTCCTGCACTTCTGCCTTAACAGAGGTCGCCCATGAACTGGCAAATGACAAGGAACGCAGAGCTGCCGTCAACACTGTGCTCTCAAGGCTGGGCCTTAACTACGAGGGCAAGGTCAAGGTCAGGCACTTTGCCCGCATTCTCTACGAAGAGATTGGCCGGGAAGAATTAAAGAAGCATTTGAAGAGGAATCTTGAAGGGCTTCGCATAGCAAATCACTACGGTTGCCATTATATCAAGCCGTCAGAAATCTACGATAACTTTGACCAGGTTGAAGACCCACACACCCTTGATGAGCTGGTAGCTCTGACGGGAGCTACTGTAGTAGACTATGCCAATAAGAAAAGGTGCTGTGGAGGGCCTGTGCTTCCTGTGGATGAAAAGGTGGCCCTTTCCGTGGCAAAAGGGAAACTGGATGATATTACGGAAGCCGGTGCTGACGCTATGAATCTGGTATGTCCTTTCTGCTCAGTCATGTACGATAGCAATCAGAAAAGCATTGAGGCCGAATTTGAAAGGAGTTACAAATTGCCTGTTTTATATCTAACTCAGATACTTGGCATAGCAATGGGGTTTGAAAGAAAAGAACTCGGCCTGAATATGAACGTGGTGAAGACCAAGGAACTTCTGGCAAGATTCTACGAGCAGGAAAAGTGATGCCAAAGCCTTCCTTGCAATTCTTGACGGTATGCTCATTTTTCCCCCGCCAGCCTTTTATAGTTTTCACATCCGAGCTCACTACCCATTTTGCAGCTTTTATCGTATTCAACAAGGGCCGCATTGCGCTCTCCCATTAACTCCAAGGCATAGCCCCGATTATTGCGGGCAAGGGCAAAGTCAGGCTTAATGCGTATGGCACTGTTACAATCGTCCAGAGCTTTCATAAGCATACCCTTCTTACAATATGCCGCAGCACGGTTGGTATATGCAACAAAGTTTTGCGGATCAAATGAGAGAGCACTTGACGCTGCGCTGATTGCCCTATCCCATTCTCCCTTTTGGAAGCTTTCGAGGCTGCGGTCAAGGTATTTTTCAACAAGTGGCTTGGTATCAAAGCTCTTTCTGTTGACCACCAGCCGTTCGTAGTTTTTGCAACCCAGCTCGCATCCAAGCCGACAGCTTGTCTCATAGTCGGTGCCGGCATGGTATGATTCTCCCAGCATTTCAAGCGCGAATCCTCTATTGTTATAAGCAAGACCATAACGCGGATTAATCTTGATTGCTTTGTTGCAGTCCTCTATGGCCTTCCGGAACAATCCCTTCATGTCGTAAGCTCCGGCCCTGTTGGTCAGCGCGAACTCATTGTCGGGATCAAGCAGCAGGGCCTCGGAAGCGGAAGCTATGGCACTATCCCAATCTTCGCTTCTAAAGCAGCTCAGGCTCTTTTGGAGCCTCTTGTTTATGTGGGGTTGAAGGAGAAATGTCTTTGTGATGTCCACATCTGCGGCAGGATATCCTTTTACGTTGTGGGATTTGCTGCACCAGATAAAGTCTCCCATGCCTTTCCACACGGCGTCACATTTTATTTTCGTCCCGTTCTTGAGGTAAAGAAACTCCGTGAGCGATTGATCGGCCGAGACCCAGGTAACTGGGCCAAGGAATACTAACAGTGCAAAGAATATGGACAATCTCTTGACGTGATCTTTCATTTTCTTGAAAACTCCCTTCCCGAATTTGCAAAGTTTAGGCACCCAAAAAGTGTCATTTTTTCTGTACGGAACTCATTACCTGGCGCCATACGAGCACCGTGGAGCAAGTCGCTTTTCTAAAAAAGGCTGAATGCCTGAAAATGAAACGAAAATTGTGAAAATTTTATCTAATTAATTCTGGTTTGTCAAGAATCCCAAAGTTTAGTTAATTTTGCCCGATTAAGTTCTATTTGACTATTCTTATGCTTTCTCCCTGTTTTGCACAGGCACTCTCTTTGCCAAATATGGGGCAAGAGATCCAGGATGACACTTTTTCTTCTGCCCCTGCCCTAAGTGAACTAATCAGGTGCTTCATCCTAAGGCGATTTTTTCAGAGTGGGGGGAGATTGCACAAAACCTTGTGAAAGACCGTGAATAAGGCTAGGATTAGCTCATCAGGTCAGGTACAAAGGAAGGGGTGAAGATTTTTTTGTTAATTGGACTTCTTACCACTAGTCCCAGAAGCACAGTAAAGTGAACACGGAGATGGCGAGCCGGAAGAAAATTTACCCCAGGTGGGCTGGAGTATTTGCGATTGTCTCTTTCTTGCTCCTAGCTCGTGGTGTCGCTTATTCGAGAAGCGATATCTGGGAGAAGCTTGATACGGGTCTTTGCATAGCCTCGTTTGACCCGGTGTCAGAGCCAAAGTCGTGCAAAGGGAAAATTACAATTCTCAAAATTGATCCGGCATATTACTCTTTTGAGCTTTTGTGCGCATCGGAGCATGGCCAAAAGTCCCGCACCCTAAGGCAGTGGGCACAGGAATTCTCGCTTGTGGCCGCTATCAATGCTGGTATGTACCAGGATCGGGATTTTCTCAGGAACATTGGCTACATGAGAAACTACCGACACATTAATAACGGACGAATCAGCAAAAAACTGGGCGCATTTTTTGTTTTTAACCCTGTGGATGCAACCATGCCCGCAGTACAAATGGTAGATACTAGATCAGTGAAGGGCTGGCGGAACATAATAGCACGGTACCATAGCGTGGTTCAGAGCTACAGGATGATCGCAAATGGGGAGAAAAAAGGGTGGCCACAAAAGGGAGAGATTTTTTGCAGTGCAGCGGTCGGTATGGACAGGGACGGGCATGTGTTATTTATGCTAAGCCAGTCACTGCTTTCGGTTCACGACCTGATTAATGAGCTTCTCTCGCTTCCAGTTCATATTACTGAAGCCATGTACGTAGAAGGGGGGCCTCAGGCTGCGCTTTATTTCAAAAGGGGCGCAAGGGAAATAACGTTGATTGGGGTATGCACGAACGATCGGAGCAGGGAATCTCAGGGCCCTGGATTTGAGATTCCTAACGTGATCGGGATCAAAAAGAAAATCAAGTAAAAGCAACGCCCGCCATTTCTCAAACCCCGTTTGGAAACCTTTGAAAGCAGGCATCAAGTCCTTATTAGAGAGAAAAAAGCTCGGCCATCTTTTGAGCGAGGAGGATGTCTCCTGCCACTTTAAGTTTCCCGCTCATAAAAGCCTGCATGCCGTTCATTTCCTTGTTTGCCATTGCAAGCAATGTTTCTGAAGACATGCTGAGCGTGACCGAAGGAGCGTTGTGGCTCCCTTGGTGCACCTTGCATGCCCCGCCCTTTACCTCGACATTCCATGTGCCCCCGCCTTCGCCATCGATCTCAAACTGAAATACGGCATCTAAATCTTTGGCGGCATCGCTATTAAAAAGTCCTGGTAAGTTGTCAAAAACTTCGCTCGCACTTGTAACCGACATTTCCTGATAGCTCCTTTCACTAGATATTGAGAAGTTGTTATGCAAAGGGTTTTGTTAGAAAGGTTTCTTTGCTTGCTGAAACAACAAGTGGCCCTGATTACCTCAGGTCGGCACTTTACAAGAAATTTCAAAAATGATCAACCGCAAAACGCCTTCTAATATTTTATCAGAGTGTTATCTTCCCCGCTAGCATTTGGCCAAGCTCACGCCAGAGGCTTTGATCACCCCTTTTAGCAGCATATCCACAACCGCTACGGCAGCGGCGCTGAGCACTCAGGTGTTTGGCGATGATGCCGACTGCTTTTGCCTCAGACCTCAGACCTCAAACCTCCAACCTTTGTGTCTTTGCTCCGATCACAAAGACTCCCCCCCCGGGCCCACGAGCCGAATAGCGTACCTTTAAAGATGTTTCGCGATTCGGCGTTATTGTAATGAATTGTGGATTGAGATATGATATTGTTTTTGAGCAAGGGGAAGCTGAGTAATGACCAAATGTCTGGTTACCGGAGGGGCTGGTTTTATCGGGTCACACCTTGTTGAGGCCTGTTTGGAGAAAAAATCAAAGGTTGTTGTTCTCGACAATCTCTCTACAGGGAGGAAAGAGAATCTTCCTTTGTCAGACTCCGGCGTGGAATTCCTTGAGGGCGATATCACAGACAGGGCCCTGCTCAGGAATATCAAAAACCAACATGCCGATCTCGACTATGTTTTTCACCTGGCCGCTGTTCCTGCTGTTCCACTCTCAATGCAAGACCCCGTTAATACGCACAGGGTGAACTTTCAGGGGACTCTCTTCCTGCTGGATACCTTCAAAGATTTGGCCCTAAAGAAGTTTGTGTATGCCAGCTCTGCTTCAGTATATGGAAACCCGAATAGGGTTCCGGTACGAGAGGATTTTCTCCCGGTTCCGTTAAGTCCCTACGGTGCGGACAAGCTTGCGGGTGAGCACTACCTCAGAATTTTTAACGACTCATTTAACGTTCCCGCAGTCGCATGCAGGTTTTTTAACGTATTTGGGGAAAGGCAGGATCCTTCATCTCCTTACTCGGGCGTGATATCCATATTTTTTGAAAGGGCAATGGCAAGTAAAAACGGGATAAATTCTTCGCTGGAAATCTACGGAGACGGGAAACAAACCAGGGATTTTATCTACGTGAAGGATGCGGTAAAGGCGTGGTTGCACCTCGCTGAGGAGCCGGGCATAAGAGGGGAGGTTTTCAACGTTGGATACGGCAGTAGTACGAGCATCCTTGAGCTTGCCCATAAGGTCAGGGAAGTGCTTGGTGCAGATATTGATGTGAACTTTGTTGAACCCAGGAAAGGAGACATTAAACACTCCCAAGCTGAGATTCAGAAGCTAAGGGATACGGGCCTTGATTTTGATTACAGTTTTGATGAAGGGTTGAAAAGACTAGCCGAATATCTGGAGGTTAAGGTACAGAGCGAGAGCTAAAAGTAATTATCCAACAGGGGGTTTGTGATGTTCAAAACCGAGTTAACGCAAATGCTGGGGATAAAGTATCCTATTGTGGGCGGTACTATGATGTGGATCACAACACCTGAGTTCGTTGCTGCGATTTCCAATGCAGGGGGCCTGGGTATTCTGGCATCCGCGATCTATCAGAGCCGCGAGGACTTTGCCCGCGCACTTGACCGTACCAGGGAGTTGACCGACAGGCCGTTTGCCGTGAATCTGAATCTATTTCCCGCCATGCGTCCTATTGACAACAACGAATATTTGGACGTTCTGATCGATAAGGACGTGAAAATAGTTGAAACATCCGGTCATTCAGCGCCCGAGGACTTGTGTGCAAGATTCAAGAAGGCTGGCATGATATGGATACACAAGTGCGTGGGAGTCCGCTATGCCCTTAAGGTCCAGGATATGGGAGCAGATATTGTCACTGTTGTTGGTTATGAAAACGGCGGTGCAACCGGAAAGCTGGATATCGGCACCATCGTGCTTGTACCCCGAGTCGTGGATTCTGTAGACATACCTGTCATAGGGGGAGGGGGAGTTGCGGATGGAAGGGGGTTCCTTGCTGTGCTCTCCCTTGGCGCCCAGGGGGTGATTATCGGCACGCGCCTTCTGGCCACACAAGAAGCCCCCATACATGAGAAATTAAAGCAGGCCCTTGTGCGGGCAAGTGAACTTGACACAATGCTGGTCATGCGCTCTATAGGAGCGACACACAGGGTTTGGGTAAACGCAGCCGCCAAAAAATGTGTAGAGCTGGAAAACGCGAGAGCGGACTTTTCAGAGATCCTCAAGGTCGTTGGAGGAGAAAACGCAAAGAAAATGTATGAGAGCGGAGACCTGGATGCTGGAATTATCTCTTGTGGCGAGGGCATAGGTCTGGCACACGATATACCTACTGTAGAGGAACTGTTTGAACGCATCATCAGAGAGGCAGCACATATTGTAAATGGGTTCGCTAAAAGCTAACCGCAAAGTAGTTGATTCAAACATTTGGGAGGGAACAAGAGGGAGAGAACTACATTATGATGGCTGAAAATGATGTATTCAGGGTTGAAAAGGAAGATAATATTGCATGGCTGATCCTAAATAGGCCCCAAAAGCGAAACAGCATGAATGTAGCGTTTTTTGAAGGACTGCTCAAGAACTTCTCCGCCTTTGATGGTGATCCTGATGTGAGAGTGGTCATAATAAGGGCCGAAGGGAAAAGTTTTACAGCCGGTATTGACCTCACCGAGATGGCCTCGATGCTTCAGGGAGAGGGTGTTAGGTTTCGGCAGGAGCTTAAAAAAAACATATTAAAACTTCAGGACACGATGAGCGCTATCGAGAAGTGCAGAAAACCGGTTATCGCGGCTGTCCACAGCCACTGTATTGGAGGAGGTGTGGATCTGCTGAGTGCCTGCGATATCCGCATGGCCAGCCGTGATGCGATTTTTTCCATCCGAGAGACCAGGATCGCCATAATAGCTGATCTTGGTACGCTTCAGCGTCTGCCCCACATCATCGGGGAGGGACGGTTCAGGGAACTTGCACTGACAGGGAGAGATTTTTCTGCACAGGAGGCTCTCGAAATGGGTTTTATAACCCGCTTGTGCGAGGACAGAGAGAGCCTTTATAGCGAAGCAAGGGAATTGGCAGAGCAGATTGCCGGTAATTCTCCCATAACGGTCCAGGGTGTTAAGGAAGTAATCAATTTCAGCAGAGATAACGGAGTGTATGCGGGGCTCGAGTATGTCGCTCAGAAGAACGCCTGCCTCTTGCCCTCTGAGGACCTGATGGAGGCTTTCAGGGCGTTTGTTGAGAAGAGAAAACCGCAATTCAAGGGTAAATAGAATTTCAGTGGAAGGGAGATATTCATGAAAAAAACACTGAGCTTGGCAATGCCGTTTTTTGCTTTACTTGTCCTGGCCGGCCAATTTTGCCCGGTTCGCGCCGCTGAGACGAAGCCCGCGCAAGACAAGGCAGCAATCGTAAATGGAGCTGTTATTACAACCAGGGAACTCGATAGAGCTGTTCAGGGAATCCAACGCAGTCTTTTGAGGGCAGGCAGGGTTGTCAGTCCTGGCAAACTGGGTGAACTGAGGAAAAGGGTGCTGGAAAATTTGATTGAACAGGAATTGCTTTTCCAGGAAAGCCAAAAAAATGGCGTTAAAATCGAAAAGGCCAGGGTTAATGCTGAGGTGGAGAGGCTCAGAAAGCAGTTCCCCAGTAAGGAAGCCTTTGAAAAGGGCCTAAAAGAGGTTAATCTTTCTGAATCTGAGTTAAGATTTTACATAACACGACAGTTAACCATACAGAAATTTATTGATAAAGAGTTTGTAGAAAAGATAAAAATCTCTGAACAGATGCTGAAAGACTACTACGACAATCACAAGAATTTCTTCAAGAAACCTGAGCAAGTCAGGGCAAGTCATATCCTAGTCAAGATCGATCCCAAAGCGGATGAGTCACAGAAAGCCCAGGCCCGCAAGAAACTTGAAACCATAAAGGAGAGGGTCGAGAAAGGAGAAGATTTTAATGCTCTTGCAAGGGAATA
>Ga0190359_1000801_pt1 | contig 20982 bp, 26 predicted proteins | sample 48721823_MG_FD_161269 | JGI IMG/M metagenome (GOLD analysis project Ga0190359, IMG submission 161269) | Hydrothermal vent microbial mat bacterial communities from Southern Trench, Guaymas Basin, Mexico - 4872-18-2-3_MG | ecosystem: Environmental > Aquatic > Marine > Hydrothermal vents >... | reverse complement strand
GTCTAACAACTCTCGTCTATGGCGCAATCGGCGCAGCACTAGTAGCAGCACTCGCAGCAATCGTCTCACTGATGCAAATCAGTAGACGAATCGCAGGCTAAAAGCCAAAAACCAAACCCCTTTTTTTTATTTACTTTAAACAAACCGGTGGATACTATGTTTTTTGCTTTCATAGTGGTATAGTGATTTCATAGAGAAAAACGCGTAGATGTATGACTTTGATCTTATTTCTTGAACACGGTTTCTGAATACGCTGGGGAGAACAAACAATTAGTAACGTACCCGGATTGGTGATCATTTGTACTTTTTGACTAAATAAGTGGCAATTACCTTGTTTTTAGGGGTTCAGAAACAATGACTCGTTCTTACAATAAACCCTATAAATTAGACCGATAACTACAAGTTGTAACCCAGTTTTTCACCGTTTTCACTTTTTCACCGTTTTCACCAGTTTAGGAGACACCCCCAAAGTGGTGAAAACCGGGAACACTGGAAACAGTCACAGGTGAACAATAGAATATAGACACAGTGGCGAGACTGGGGTAAACCAAAAGATAAGCAAGGCGACTACCTAGACAGAGTTATTGAGAATTATATGCATAAGTTCAGGGAATATGGACGCTGTTGTGGGGTTGGTTACGCTGAGGCTTATATCAGTAAATCTGGGCGTAGATTTGCCCATAAATTATTGCCTGTTAGGCGATAATATTTAACCGCAAAACACATCTCTTTTCTTTGAAACACCTTGACTGCGATAGATACAGCAATGCTCACAAGGCAACATAGCCTTGAGAACCGTGGAATACCCAAGGTAGACTACCACTGTCACATCAGCATAACCGAGTACAGTGACCCAGCTAACCCAACCATCATCAGCGTCTCAAAAGAAGAGTTCATAGCCGACCTCGAAGAGGCGGGAATAGATAAAGCCGTGGTCCTAAGCGACAAACGCACTACACCACAACAAGTAGCAGATTTCTGTAGTCAAGCACCAGACAGGTTCATCGGCTTTGGCTATGTTAACCCGATTCAAAACGGAACCGATGAGGAGGCACTTATGCAACGTGAGGAACTAGGACTCCACGGATTGAAACTGTATCCATGTAGTGACGGCTACAAGCCCGATGATACTCACGCATTCAAGGTCTATGAGGTCGCTTCTGAGCTTGGGATGCCTATAATGTTCCACCACGCAGGCATGCCAGTACCCTATGATTACCTGTATCACAATGATCCAGCGCAGATAGATGTGGTTGCTGAATGTTTCCCTGATCTGAAAATCGTGTTAGCTCACATTGGATACCCGAGGGTAGACGAGACCATCTATGTTGCTCGTAAACACAAGAACGTGTACTGTGACATTAGTTGGCCATATGGTGATGTTAATCACCCCAGTTTCTTGTTTATGCTCTGGAAAGATCTGTTGACTGCGTTGAATATGGGGGTTCTCCATAAGATGATCTTTGGAACCGATTACCCGGGAGTTAGACAGCGTCCTTACGTGGATATGTTAATGAACATCAACAGGTACGCAACCCATGACGACTTAAAGCTACCAATGGACCGTATAGCTGATTTACTGGATAAAAACCTCCAGCCTCTACTTCCTTAGACCCTGTGGCTGATACAATCCTCAACCACAGCCGGAATCTTTTCAATCAAATCTTCAGGCAACAAATGGTAACCTCTCTCGTCCTTTACTAGATCCCCCGCTCTTCCATTGATGAAAGCCGCTGCCCCTGCAGCATAGAAAGGATCAGCGCCTTGTGCAAGATAGGCTCCGACTATACCAGTTAGTACATCACCTGTTCCCCCTACGGTCATCCCGGGGTTACCTGACCAGTTATAGCGAGTATATTTTCCATCGCTGACAACATCTACGCTTCCTTTAAGTAAAATCACTGAGCCTAGACGTTTCGCTTCTTTCTCGACTGTTAATCCTTTTTCTAGGTGTGTTCCCTCGGCTTTTTTCTCGGTTAATAGCTTGAATTCTCTGCTGTGGGGTGTGAATACTGCAGGTGTTTTGAGTTTCGTTGGGTTCTCTGCATATGCTTTCAACCCATCAGCGTCCAAAACCAAGGGTAGTTTTCTCTTCTCTACCATCTCAACTAGCTTAGAAACTGCGTCAACAGTCTCAGGGGCTACTCCTAACCCGGGTCCAATAGCTACCGCTGATACCTTGTCAAGTGTCTTTTCTAGTTGTTTGATGTTATCGGGGGTGAGTCTCTCGCCTTTGAGCTTGATTGTGATCATGCTTGGACTTGCTGAGGCTACAGCTGTTGCAGCGGTTTCCGGTACGGCTGTATATACTAGGTCAAGTCCCATCCTGTAGGCTGCAAGGGATGTTAGGGTAGGTGCTCCTGAGTATGTCTCGCTTCCGCCTACCATGAGTAGGGTTCCCCACATTCCCTTGTGACTGTCTGGTTGTCTATACTGGTGGAGCATCCAGACATCACCGGGTCCGATATAGTACTCTGCCTCTGGTGGGATACCGATGCTTGTGGGGATCAACTCCTTTGTGGCTTTTGGGTTATGTTTGTAGCCTAGTTTCGGTTTATGGAATGTCAGGGTTAGGTCGGCTTTCACGGCTTCTCCATATATTTTTCCTGTGTCTGCCTCCATTCCGGTGGGTATGTCTATTGATACTTTGTAGGCGGCTGCTTTGTTGATGGCTTGTACCATTTGGAGGAATGGTGGTCTTAGTGGTCCGTGGAGGCTTGTTCCGATGAGTCCGTCTATGATTACTTCTGCTTTTATGTCTGGGATGAGGCTGCTGTCTTTGATTGGTGTGAGTTTGATGCTGTCCTGCATATGAGCTACAGCGTTGTAGTTGACTCGGCTGTTGTCGAGTGTGATATTCTTGGGGTCACCAAGCACAAGTGATTCAACAGGGTATCCCATTGCAGCGAGGTGTCGGGCAGCGGTGAATGCGTCACCACCGTTTCCTGTTAACCCAGATACTGAGACTATTTTGCTTGTCTTTGGGAATCTTTTTGCGATCTCATTGGCGATGGCTCTTCCCGCGTTCTCCATCATTAGCTGGGTTGATACACCGAGATATTCTGAGTTCATCTCGATTGCCACCATCTCTTTCACTGTGATGTATTCGTCTAGTATGGGCAAATCTGTAACCTCTTCTTGGTGTTATTGAAGTGTGATTTGCGTTAAATAGATTCTCTATCCAGCCACAATATCCTTAACGAGACTGATGGTCTCTTCCGCACCTTTCTCAGCTAGATCGTGGTTTCTGACACCAACACTCAAGGCACCTGCCTCATTCGCCGCCGCCATATCCGTATACTGATCACCGAAATACACACAAGCCGTGAGGGAAACACCTATCTTTTCGCAAGCTAAAATAATCATATCCGGAGCAGGTTTACTACGATCAACAAGATCAGCCCCAACAACCACACTGAAAACATCTCCCAATCCGAGCCCAGCAAGCATCTCCTTGGTAATCTTGGTCACACCATTGGTTGCTATCCCAAGCTTGAAACCAACCTTCTTAAGTTCAACTAGTTTCTCAAAGGTGCCATCATAGAGTTTTGGTTTGAAACTCTTTTTCTGCTCCATATCTGCGCTCTCATAAATTTTCTCAGCCAACGCCCTCGCATCATACCAGTGATAACCATCCAAATACAACGCACCCGCAGCTATCGCAAGATCATCTCTTCGAGGAGCTTTACTGATAGGACCAAGGGGATCGATGCTCCAATCCTTTGGGTTTATGCCCGCTAATCGTGCCCACTCCTCTGCGGCTTTGGTTGATGCGTGCTGTTTGAAGGCATTGTATCGTGCTTTTCCCAGGCTGCTGTACCTATGGGTATCGTCTACTAGTGTTCCGTCTACATCGAAAAGGGCGAGTTCTGCGTTGTACTTGTTTCCGTTGATTGTTAGGGTTGGCAAACTAATTCACATCCGAATAAATAGAATACCTACTCGGATAACTTTTAAATCCAGTCACCATTTATCATAATTAGGTGAAATTTTGGCAACAGCTTTCGTATTGATCAACGCCGAGATAGGATCAGAAAGCGAGGTACTGAAAGGCCTGAAAGACATTGGTGAAGTCAAGGAAGCCTACATGGTATACGGTGTGTACGATATTATCGCACGCATCTCAACAGAGACCATGCAGGAACTAAAGGACATCATCAGTTGGAAGATCAGGCGACTCGATAAGGTCCGGTCCACGCTGACAATGATCGTTGTCTAGGCACCAATCACACCCTTTTTCAATACCTTTTTGCCCAAGTAGACAAGTTAGTGAGTACTTTGAAGCTTCATATCGGCCTCGATGACACTGATAGCCCAGAAGGGGGATGTACAACTTACCTAGCCGCCAGGCTCATTGAGCCCTTGATGGATATGGGGGCTCGTTTCATCGGTTACCCGACGCTTCTCAGGTTGAACCCGAATACGCCTTGGAAAACAAGGGGGAACGCGGGCATGTGCCTTAGGTTGGAGATCGATGAATCAAAGTATGAAGATGTGAAGAGTGAGGTGCGGAAACTCATCGAAGAATACGGTGAGTTCCAATGTGATAACACCAACCCGGGGGCTGTTTTTCTTCAGGGAAATGTTCCTGAAGATGTGAAAGAGTATTCTCTGCGTGTTGTCCGTTCTTTGGTTGAGAAAAAAGATGCACTAGAGTTGCTCAATAAGCATGATGTAGACTTCATCGAATACAAAAATGGAAGAGGGATCATCGGAGCCCTTGCCGCTATCGGGGGGACACTGGATGATGATTTTACCTATGAGCTTCTCACATATCGTATGCCTGAGAACTGGGGGACGGAACGCCAAGTTGATCAAGAATCCATTAGAGAGATGGATAACGCCCTTAGTGACTGTACTTACAACAATGTTGACGAAAACGGAAAACCATTGATTACTCCAAGGGGCCCAGACCCAGTATTGTATGGAGTACGAGGCGAGAACCCAAAAGCCGTCTATGACGCCATGTGTATGGTTAAACCCTTGGAAGAGGTCGAGCGGTGGATGATCTGTAGAAGCAATCAAGGAACCGACCAACACTTCAGTGAACCCATCAAAATCAATGAACTAACCCCTTACAACCCAGCAGTAGTCGAAGGAACCGTAGATTCCATACCTGAAACCATAGAAGGCGGACATGTTTTCTTCAAACTCAAAGACGACACCGGTGTGGTAACCTGTGCAGCATATGAGCCTACAGGCTCATTCAGAGACATCATTCGACAGCTTAGGCCTGGAGACAAGGTTACAACATATTCAGGTGTCAGCATTCACGAGGACGAGTACACTCTGAATCTTGAAAAACTTGTAATAAACGAGGTCGCCCCAGAGTATCAACTCGTAAAACCCAAGTGCCCAAAATGCGGCGGATCAACAGAATCTATGGGTAGAGGTCAGGGACTTAGATGTAAAAAATGCGGCTATAGAGGAGATGAGCTTATTGAACAAGAGGTCGAGATTGAACGTACTCTTGAGTCTGGTATCTATCTTCCTGATCGAGGCGCCCATAGGCATCTGACGAAGCCATATGAGCGGTATGGTAGAGAAAAAGTGTTGAACCTAGAAGTCTAGGAACGCGTTCAGCTTTAACCCAGCACCGATGGGCTTGATCATAACTTTTCAGTTCTAGTATGTGTAACTATTATTTCGAATTTGCCAAAAGACCAAATTCCTTGTTTGATAAATTGGTGCAAATAGACTTATGATATGAACTAGCAACTGTAATCAAAAATGCTTCAAAGAATGTGGTTTTTCATATAATTTAATCCACAGCTAGTCGTCTGAAATATCTTGAGCGGGTACAGGTATTGGATCTTGTTCTATTCCGTGTTCTTTTTTGTATTTATGAATTTGAGCACGTTTGTGAAGATTTTGTTCGTTAGGGAACACGTTTGCTACTGTCTCAAGTAGAAAATCTGGATCAATGGGCTTCATTAGAATCTGGTTATTTCGCTCATACTTTTCTAGGATGTATTCATATCCTGTGATGAAGATAACTATTGTTTCTTTGTGTTTTTTCTCGATTGTATCCGCTATCTGATCACCGAAAGCATCATGAAGATGCCAGTCCAGTAGAACTAGATCATAGAAATTCTTTGTAACTAAAATATGAGCTGTAAAACCTGTGTTTGCAACTTCTACAATATATCCAGCGCTTTCAAGGATGAGTTTGAAGCTTTCTGTTAGTTTCTTATCGTCATCAACAACGAGGATAGAACGAGCTGCTGCTGTTTTCTCGGGTATTGATTTGATTTTGCCTATTATCTCCCTCGAATATCTAGCATTTTCTTGTTCAAAAAGATCTATTTTTTTCGCTAGATTATCTACTCTTTTTTCATTTTCTTCCAGCAAACTATGTAGTGATCTAAATACATCACTGTTTTCCTCTATTTTTTTTGTTAGAGCGTCCACTCTTTTTTCATTTTCTTTAAGCAGACTGATGAGTGACTCTAATTCATCACTTTTTTCAGTGCTGGGCATCATGTTTCTGATACATGAATATTTTTAATGAATATGGAGTGAGATTCTACTAAACACCGTATTTAAATAATATATAATAGACCCATTGGAAAAATAGAATAAACTCATCGATAACAAAACCCCAGATAACAAGAATATTTTACAGATGCATCATTGATCTGTTAATAATAGTCTCTGCACAGTAACAAGAGTTGAAAATTAGAAGGTAAGAATCATTTGGGTTTAGAAGAGATTAGGAAATATCGATATAGCAAATCTGTCTACTTAGGGGTAGTCGGTAAATGCGGTGGCTGTTTTTACTGCATGTATGCTTGCCCAGAGAACGCTATAAAGGACACAAAACCCCCAACAATTGATGACACTAGATGCACACGGTGTATGAAGTGTGTTGAAGCCTGTTCTCGTAGAGTAATTCGTATAATACCTTACTAGATTCTAATTGAACCCTAGCTTCAAGTTTATTCAATGAATAGAGCAATTCTTAATGAATAATATATGAAATATGAACCGGAACAATTATTTGAAACCCTTAATGCTCTATGGAACCTTTAAAAATGGGGCTACCTCCACTATTCAAGATATTTCGGGCTGATAACATTGTCACGTGGAAGAGAATACGATGGAGCAATCACAATCTTCTCCCCTGAGGGAAGAATATACCAAGTAGAATACGCCCTTGAGCTAGTAAAACGCGGAAGCCCAATCGTGGGCATAAGAAGCAACGAAGGTGTCGTACTAGCCGCATTGGAACCAAAGCTCAGCAAACTAGCTGCACCAAGCAACAGTAAAAAAATATTCAAGATCGACGACCACGTCGGCGTAGCCATCGCAGGACTCAGCCCAGACGCCCGTGTACTCATCAGAGAAGCCCGCGTCTACTGTCAAAGCAACAAGATGACCTACGATGAACCAGTGGACGTCGAAGACCTTACAAGCAGCGTCGGTGACCTCCTCCAGCGCTACACACAAAACGCAGGCGTCAGACCATTCGGTGTCAGCCTACTCTTCGGCGGAGTAGACGAGTTCAGAGCAAGCCTCATAGCCACAGACCCAAGCGGAAGCTACAGAGGATACAAGGCAACAGCCGTCGGACGCAACAGCGAGAAAGCAAAGAAAGTCCTATCTGAGCAATACAGAGATGAGGTTACACTGGATGAAGCCGTTGGGTTAGCCATTGAGTCCTTGAAAGAGGCAAGTGAGGACCCCTTGACTGCTGATGCAATCAATGTCGCAGTTATCCCCAAGGAAACAAGAGTCTTCAAGGTCCTTAGCGACGAAGAGGTACAGAAGTATCTCTAGCATCTTTCTTGTTATTGTTTATAGAGTAACTCTACTTGATTTTAGATAACAATAGTTCTGTCGTCATTACACTTAGTTCATCTAGTCGTGTGGACTCAAATACCGTGGGTCTACCGAGGATATCGCGTATAGTAATTGTATCCCCCTCAATCTTTGCGTAAATAATATCCTCCGCTACCTTTTCACCGTCTAAAAATACTTTGAACTCACACATCGCTAATCGCCTTCTTTTAGATATTCCAACGCTTTAGCTAGGCGTTTTGAGACCTCATCAGATGCCTCTGCTGCCTTCTTCATCTCATTCGCGGCTTTGGTCAGGTCTATTTTCTCAGCCTTTTCTGCTTCTTCTTTAAACCTGTTTCCATGTTCATCATTGTGCTCTATCCAATGTTCAACAAGTTTGATTAACCTAAGCTTATCTTCATCCATTTCTAACATTTAATATTGCTCATTAGATGCCTATAAATTAATTCAATAAACATGAAATCCAAGAATAGATTCATGTAATAGAATGCTTTAGGCGTAGGGTTTATCAATAACACCCAGCATTCAATCCCAGAATAAAATGTCAAGCCAAGGACCAAGAGAAAAGATAATCGGCAGCGTAGACATGCCCGACATCAACAGTAAAGAAGTAACAGGCGCACTAAACGGAATGAAAGCCATCACAGCCACAGCCGTAGCCACAAGATGGAACCTCAAAATCAGCGTAGCCAAAAGAATGCTAAACATGATGGAAGAAAAAGGCGCCATAGAGATGGTGACCCGAAGCGGAAACCTCAAGGTCTACAAGATGGTCGGAGCTAAACCCGATCAATAATAATCCTAGAACCACTTCTCAACCTATTGAATAATTCGAGATTCTCCTCGATCTCACCGATTTTATTAACCGGACTATAAGGCTTCATGTCTTTCGAATAAATAGTCAAAGCATCACTACGAGGCCAATAAGCAATAGTCCCCGCCTTCACCTTGTCAACAGGTTTCTCGGTACCCCGCTTGATACCCAATAGTACAGATACATGCCCCATAGCTGGGCTAGTCCTACTGTTAATCGGAAGCATCTGAAGAATAGTCTCAACGGTAAGAGGCGCCGTCAGCCGATTCAGGTATCCACGTGCCTCTCCCTTATCTACTACTGTAATCTTGATCGGTATCTTGCTTAACTCATCACTCAACTTGCTTAACCCCATAACGCACTACTAAATCAGCCACATCCTTCCCCGTAGCATCCTTCAGACCTTGCCAACCCGGAGCGGCGTTCACCTCAAGCACAACAGGACCATCCTCTGACTCCAGAATATCCACCCCACTATAATCCAGACCCATCGCCTTGTTGGCTTTGAAGCCTAACTCGATGATCTCCTGTGGCATCTCTTCTTTAACCATCTTTCCTCCCTGAGCTACATTACTCTTCCAATGTCCTTCAGGAATGTACTTGTAGACAGCTCCGATACATTGATCGCCGACAACAAATACCCTAATGTCTCTACCCGGATTCTTGATGTAGCCCTGGATAATGATCGGGTGATAGAGCCTGTTCAGCATCCTGTACGCATTATAAGCGAGGTCAGCATCATCAAACTTCATGCTCCCCCGGCCCATACTACTTAGGATCGGCTTGTAGATAATAGGCACCATCTCCTGTGTATGCTCATAACCTCGTGCAAGACTCTCAGTGGTGAATGTCTTGGGGATGGGAATTCCCGCTTCATGCAGCGTGTACTGTGTCGAGTACTTGTCTCTACTTCTCCTAAATGGATAGGTGCTGTTGATGACTCTAATCCCAGCGACCTCCATATGCTCCATCAAACTAATACGGCGAGTAACCTGCTCCGTGCTCCCCGGTCCAAAACTCCTGAGAAAACAGAGATCAAAGTCTGTAACCTCGTCTCGGCCTAGCCAGAAACGTGAACCATCATTGCTTATCATGCTGGATACATCGCTTGTAGGTCCAGCTAATACCGTGTGCCCAAGTTTTTCAGCTGCTTCAACCATCTCGCTGCTGTTTTTACTTGGCTTTGAGCCATGGAGAACTAGTATTTTCAATTATGTTTCACTTACTTCATTTTGTTTAGGTTGATAAAGATGTCTAAGCTTTCAGTAGTGCCCTGAACTCCGGGTCCCGCGTATAGAGGCTAAAGTCTGGGTCATGGATTACAGTGACCTTATTGTGAGGGTTCTCCTTGATTGCCTTTGAAAGGTATTCAAGCATTTTCGGTTTATCCCGTTTTACCGCGGCTACACATGCCTTCTGGTAATCTTCTTTCATTAGTCCCTTGTTCTGGTCAAGTAGTATGTTAGCTTCTTTTCTTTTCCCAGTCGCCATGAGAGCAATACTTCTAGCAATAATTGCGACCACATTCTGGGGGTTCAATGCTAACGCGATATTAGTGTAATTCAGAGATTTCTCCCAATCCTTCCTGATATTATAGACGTTGGCGATGCTGCTGCTTATCTTGGACTCTTGAAGCTCGCTCTCAGTTTTCTTCATTGCTTCCATAAACCAATCCAACGCAGCTTCCGTGTCACCCATTAACGTATATGCTCTGGCTGACCACCATCTTCCAAGATAACTCTCAGGATACTCATCAATAACCTGTTCAGCCCGCTCAATCATCTCTTTGAAACGTCTATCCGTTATGAGGCTGTTCATCTCCTGCGCTATCTTGGATTCATCAAACATAGTTGAGTTCAACCTTGTTCATTGTTTTAATGCTTTGGGCGGTTGAAATATATCTATGTTAACATCAGTACCAACATGCAAACGGTAACCCAATCAATTCTCATTGGATTACTTCAAGGATTACTAGAGTGGCTCCCAGTATCAAGTGAGGGAAACATGGTTCTGGTCTTGGTTGCTTTATTCGGGTTATCCGCTGAGGAAACAGTCTCTATAGCCATATTCCTCCATCTAGGCACTGGTTTCGCTGCATTGATCTACTTCAGAGAAGAAGTAATCAAAATACTAGTAGGCGAAACACCAGAGTACGCTGACCTAAGAGCAAAACTATTCGTAATGACCCTGCTAACAGGACTGGTCGGGTTCCCCATTTTCATGTGGCTCAACATCAGCGTTGCCTATGGAGAAATCCTGCTAGCATTAACAGGATTAGCTTTAATCATCACAGGATTATTGCAGCGTGAGGCTGAGAAGAAGATACAAAATGGCGCTGAGTTATCTTGGCCATTATCAATCATTCTTGGGGCCGCTCAGGGATTAGCGATTATTCCCGGGTTATCCCGTTCAGGACTAACAACCTCGATAATGCTATTCCGAGATTTTACAGGAGAAGACGCATTCAGAATAAGCTTCTTGATGAGTATCCCAGCTAGCTTTGCCGCAGCTTTCGGTTTGATTCTAGTTGATGGCTTCACACCTGATCCTTATGCTGCGTTATCCGCTTTGATCGCTGGTATAGTTGGGTATCTAGCCATTGATGCATTATTGAGAGTGGCTCGTAGAATCAGTTTCTGGAAAATATGTGTAGGTTTAGGCGCCTTAGCGGTTATCGCTTGGCTTCCTACTCTACTTGTTTAGGATATTCCTTACTCTGGATTGATGACATAGCTGCTATCCCGCTGATCCCAGCGGCTCTTAGGGTTTCCAATGGTAACGCCATGATTATGGTATTACTCTGATCCTTGCTTATGTCATTCAATGTACTGAGTACTCTTAGCTGCATAGCGTTAGGGTCTGACATATTCAAAGCTGCTTCCTTTAGCTTATGACTTGCCTCAAGCTCTGCATTTGCCTTGATCTGTATCGCCCTTGACTCACGTTCAGCCTCTGCCTGTACTGCGAAGGCTCTTTTCATGTCAGGTGGTAAACTGATGTCCTGTAGACCCGCGCGAGTGATGTCGATACCCCAGTTTTTAACCAGTAAGTCAATCTCTTCTTTGAGCTTGATTGCCACTTCTTCTCTGTTCTCTAATAGAACGTCTAGGTCATAGGTTCCTATGATGTTTCTGATGGCGGTCTGTGCGTATTTATTTACAGATGTTCGATAGTCTTGTATGTTTAGTATTAGTTTCTCTGGGTCTTCTATCTGCATAAAGACAACTGCGTCTATTACGGCGCTGATGTTGTCCTTGGTGATGGCTTGTTGTCCCATCAAATCAATGGTTTGAGTCCTGATATCAACGCGCATTAATGAGTCGATAAGTGGAATCCTCAAATGTAGACCGGTGCCTACGATCTTCTCGATTTGTCCGAATCTGATTACTGCTACTTTTTCCCACTGGGGGACGATGTAGAATGCTGGAAGTATGAATGTCGCTACTATTACTAGGATTGCTCCTAACCAAAACCACATTTTTTTCTCTATACCTCTTTTAATGGTCTTTACTAGACCTAATTAAATCTATAGAAGTCAGTTATTTAGAGATATCCTATATAGATTAAATAGCCTTATAGAGCAAGGTTTTTCCAAAATGCAAATTGCCCAAGTGTTCTTGTCTGGGGGATGCGTTTTTCATAGCCAAAGCCATGTTCCGTTGAAGCCCATCCCTGCGACTCCGCGGCCCCTCCGCCTTTCGCTTCTTTTGGCGGCCCACCGCTTCCACTTGGGCAAACATACATAGGTGCTTATTGTATTTACTTTCTTTCTTGCATGAAACCTGTAACCATGTGTCTTAGAATGTAGTATCAATATAGATTTTTGATACATATATGTTAATAATGTAACACTTTGATGGGACGTTAATTTTATTGATGGGATCATTTCAAAAAACAGAACACAGATGAACACAGTTTAACAAGAAAAATGATGGATCAAAGAAACAGGTCCTTCTGCCGACTACGCACAATATCCTGTGCACACCCGGTCTCAGAGAAAATAATGTCATATCCCCTAATCAAAGCAGCAGGAACGCCTTCATCGCTCTGCCCAATTACCAGTTCAGCGGCAGAAGCGAGTTCATCCGAAACCGTAGTACGCTTAATCTTCAACTCGTATCCAAAAAGATCAAACTCGCCACGCCTATCCCTGATTACCTCAAAACCACTTGCCCCCACAGTGACATTGATCTCACCATTTCTGTGAGCTCTCCCATGAGTATCGCATATGATAACACCGACGTTTACTCCAGCGAGCTCCTTGAAGCGTTCTCTGATACGTTTGGAAGTAAGATCGGGGGCATCGGGTAAAGGTGAAACAATGGTCTCACCGGGTACATTTGATTTATCTACACCCGCGTTAGCACAGACAAAGCCATGCTTGGTCTCTGTGATAATGACTCCAGGTCCAATGCGTCTTACCCCTCTAGACTCGTCTAGAATAACCTGTAATAGTCTAGGGTCTTTACCAGTAATTTGAGCGTATTCTTGGGCTTTTAGACTTGGCTTTACCTTGTCCAAGTCAACCTGTTTTCCCTCAACCCTCGAAGCAATAACATGGGAAAAGACATAGACGTCTTTCTCTCTAGGCGTCAGTCCTTGTTCTTCCAGTGATTTTATTGTGAGTTCAGCCAGATCATGGCCTTCCTTGATTATTGGTAGTCCTGTTACTGGTATTATCTGGATGGACATTTTGAAAATAAAGAGTGTGGGGATATAAATAAGGAGTTTACTCGATGTCGGTAGGTTGGTCTTTCCGCTCGATCCTGATGGTGGCTCTTGTTACTAGCGCTGCTATTACGCTGATGGCAGCTAGTTGTGGGGCTACAAGTGTGCCTACCGCTGCGAGGGTTACTGGGATTTCCAGTATTTGTTCTTGTTTTTCGTTTAGTATCAGTATTCTTGTGACATTGCCTTCTTTGATTAGCTCCTTGATTTTACTTAGCATATCGTCTGCTGCTACGTTGATGTCTTCCCAGTATGTTCCTCTTATGCCTGTTCCACACTGTGGACAGAATTTTGCATCGTCTTCGAGTTCTTTACCGCATTTTCTACAGTATTGCATGGTTATTGTATTGGACAACTATAATTAAAACATATCGCTAGCGTAATGATTTATTGAAATAAAAAAATGAGATTATTTAACGAAGACTCTACCAGGAAGAACCTGTTGGTACAAAGCAACACTCGGACTGAACTTCTCCTTGCTAGTCTGAATAGTAAACTTATGCTCCTTTCCAGGCGTGAATATCTTGATAGTAGCCGTCTGCATCAGACCCGGCATACTTAACTCGACACTCTGAATGCTCGCATAATCTATCTGGAAATTCTTCTTGTCTTGAGTTAAGATTATCTCTGGAGTCATATGAGCCATCTCCTCTGTCTTCTTCTTTCTCCCACGATTGACAGTGGCATCAAATCCCGCTCCAAGCAATCCTCCAACGAGTCCTCCGCCCGCTACTCCACCTACAGCCATGTTTGCGTTGAATCTTCCCACCTTTGCGGCTATGGCTCTTCTATTTGTCAATAATAAAGAATAGATGGTGACTGGGAACCCTTGTGCACATCCCTCTATGGTCCCAATTACCTGCTCGCCGTATTGAGGTTGGATGTAATTTTGCTGCTGATTAGTTGGTTGAGTCGGTGGTGGTGGCGGTGGCTGCGCGTATTACTGCTGCGGGGGCGCCTGTTGCTGTTGTTGGGGTGCTCCACAGTTGCTGCAGAACTTGCTCCCCTCTGTTATCTGTGTACCACAGTTACTACAGTATGGCATTTTCTTCGTGCTCACTGGTTTACTGTGATTTATAAAATAATTGAAAAATTAGGGGTATTTCTCACAAGCGTAGCAATACCATCGCTGGTATTGTTCGATCCATGTAAGCTCGCCGCCACAATCAGGGCATAGAGTTTTATTTGCCGCTAATTGTTCCGTCTTCTTGGCGATCTCCTCAAGTTTCTCAGGGTCCATTGATAACACTGTTTCATATGTGCCATCATCAACCCACTCATTGATTTCCTTGGTTCTGACAATGGTCCAAGGATGAGTTAGTTGAAGGGTGGAGAGGAACTTGTAGATCTTGTTTAGATCGTCTTCGCCAAGCTCCTCGAACTCCGATGCTTGTTGATGAATCTCTTCCATGTTTATCTCTTGCCAGATCTCTTTGGATGGTGCCAGTAGCTTGGATAACGCTGATGAGGCTGCGTCGATATTCTGAACCGCTAATAGCCCTGCTCTATCAGCGCTATACTCGGCTTTTCGGCTCCACTCAAGAAGAGCAAGCTGAATTCCCGTAGTTACTAGCTGTCCTATCCCGAGAGTCATGTCGCTGATGAATCCTATGATCAATGTGAGGTTCTCGGCCATGGTGTTATACAATGTGTGGCCACATTTTACGTGTCCAAGTTCATGACCTAGTATGAATTTAACCTCTTCTGGTGAAAAATCCTTGATGAGCCCAGTAGTGACAACTACGAATGGTCTTGTGTAGCCATAGGTGTATGCGTTTGGGAATGGACTGTTCTCTATGAAGAGATCAGGGTAAGGGGATATCTCCAGCGCGTCACATGCTTCCTTGTATATCTTATAGATGCTAGGTATCTGGGTCTCGCTGACTCGGAGACAGCTACCAATGTTCTGAATGAGCATAATCTTCTCGAAGCCAAGCTCCATGAATTTTTTTGTGAAAAGATCCATACCTTTCACGCGTTTTAGATTACGTATAGCCGCTAAATCTCTTGGATGCTGGAAGTGTTCAGGCTTCAAGCCCTCAAGTATCTTGTATTCCTCGCTCAAATAGACTCCCTCAGGCATATGCTTGATGATTCTATATTGTTTTCGGGTTCAGAAACATGTGAAAAATGGTGCGGCTACCGGGAATCGAACCCGAGTCATCAGCTTGGGAAGCTGAGATCATAACCCCTAGACCATAACCGCGTGCATCCATCATTGTCTATGGTGAATGATATAAGAATTATCGCTGAGGATTTTTTGTATTGTTTGTTTATATATTCAATGAATGATGCAAAACGAAAAACAGTTATATACCTTGTTGATGTAAATGGGTTAACGTCTTGAAAGATTGGGCCTGTAGCTCAGCAAGGTAGAGCATCGGCCTTTTAAGACTCAATGGGTTGAAGAAAGCCGTTGGCCAAGGGTTCGAATCCCTTCAGGCCCGCCAAACGTTCAAACAAAGGAAGGGAGAGAATGGCCGAGACCAGAGTTAGAGAATTAAAGTACCGTATGATGATCACTGACTTGCTGAAAGTAGCGAGTGAGACTCACACTTATCAAGAACTCTCAGATGTCCTCGGACTTAGCCCACCAATACTTAGCCGTTATATGCGCGGTCATGTTCTCCCAAGTTATTCACGTGCTCAAGGGCTCTACGAGAAACTTTCTGAGATAACAGACATCAAAGAGGCTCTAAAACAACGCATCATGTTTGATGAGGAAGGATACTTCGATAATACGCCTCTTACGTCCGAGATAACTTGGCTCAAGATAATGAGTAACTACGCCATGGAGAAATTTGCTGGGCGTAGGGTTACTAAAGTTTTAACGGCGGCGGTTGACGGAATCCCATGCTCTACCTTGGTTGCAAACCTTCTTGATATTGACTTGTTGATTGCAAAGGATAACAAGGAGGTTGGCATAAACGAGTTTATTGAAGAAACGTATATTCCGCGGGGAAGCGCCATCAGGAAAAGCCTGTATGTCCCCAAGACAAGCATTCGTAAGAAGGATAGTGTCCTGATTATCGATGATGTTGTGCGCTCTGGTGAAACAGTTCAGGCGCTTGTTGATCTTGTACGTAACCAGCGGGCAGATATCGCGGGTATTTATGTGCTTGTTACCGTTGGTGATGAATGGAAGGAGTACCTCAGTAACATAATAAGCAAGTATAGCTTTGAGGTGCTCATTGAAATTTGAGTATTTTTAATAATGTTTTTATCAATCCTTTAGGTATAGCTGAGGCGTTGCCATGTTTAACCTCATAACGTTAAAGGACACCATAAGAATCGACCCCTCAATGTTCGATGAACCTCTAGAGGATGCTGCATATACAGAGCTGAGAAACAAGTATGAGGGTCTCGTTGACGAGGAACTTGGCTACATCATCAGTGTAATCAACCTTAGCGTTAACCCATACGGTAGAATCATCGCAGGCGATGGTGGCACACACCACCCAGTAACATTCGATATACTAGCATTCTTCCCACAGCTCCAAGAGGTAATCGAGGGCGAAGTAGTAGAAGTAGCCGACTTCGGAACATTCCTAAGAATCGGACCAGTAGACGCACTACTGCACGTAAGCCAACTAATGGACGACTTCATCAGCTATGATGAACGCCAAGGAGTTCTCTTAGGTAAGGAAAGTGGCAGAACCATCAGCCGAGGCGATGTATTCAGGGTAAGAATCGTGGCTGTAAGCTTCCCAAGGGGAAGAAGCAGCGGCAAGATCGGTGTAACTGCGCGTCAGCCAATGCTAGGTAAGCTTGACTGGATACGCGCTGAGCTTTCTGGTTCAGATAAGGAGGAGGAATCCGAGTGAGAGCATGCAGAAGCTGTAAGAACATCTCTGATGAGAACATTTGTCCGGTATGCAAAGGAACAGAGTTCAGTGATGACTACAGTGGATTACTAATTGTTCTTGACCCAGAGAACAGTATTTTGGCCGAGAAACTCGATACAACTGAAGAAGGCCAATATGCCTTAAAGATCAGGTAGGGGCGACGCCTACGCAAAAAAATCACTTCAAGAACCTTATACTTCAAAAAGAGAAACGCATCGAGTTAAAAGACCCCCTCGGAGACCTCTGGATAGGACCGGTTGAGGATAACATAAAACGACTTAAAAGTTTCTTAGATGAGAAGAAACCAGTTTGTTTCGCCACTGTGGGTGATTTTGTTTCATTCAATATTCTAGACGCTGGTATACACCCTGATCTTGTGGTTGTTGATCACAAGATAATGAGGAAATCTGTTGATCCTATCGAGTTTGATAGAAGATTTGTGAATGTAGAAAATCCACCGGGCACTGTAACTGCTCAATCTCAGAGAATTCTTAGTGTTTCTGCCCAAGAATGCGCCCACTTAGCCATAATAATTGATGGTGAGGAAGACCTTTTGGTGTTACCTTTAATGGTCTACATGCCTAATGGGTCCGTTATAATCTATGGTCAGCCTCGTGAAGGCATGGTTGTCATCACATTAAACGATGAACGCCGGGCCTGGGCTAAGAAATTCCTCTCAGAAATGCAGGAAGCCTAGGTTTTTAGCGATAACCCTTAAAAATAGGCTCGGGTTTGAGTGTAGTCGGTAATCAGGATCATTGGTCCTTCCTTTCATGGCGGAAGCCAACCAGCTCCAAAAACCACCCTGTGGTGGCCAGTGAAGCCCGGGCGTGAGCCCCGACAGAGGAGCGGAGAAGGTGGGCCAGTTTATTACCATGAGGAAAAAACATTGGAACTGAAATTAACATCAGTAAAGAAGAATCCCCTGTTTAACAGGCAGGAGATAGAGTTCATGGTTGAGCAGAACAAGACTCCTAGTCGGAGTAATGTGCGAATCGGCGTTGCCGTAGCCATGAAAGTAGACTTGAATCAGGTATATGTGAGGGATATCGAGACCAAGAGCGGTACCCATGTAACAGTTGGTAGTGCTCATGTTTACGCTGACCCTGAGCAGGCTTTGAAGATTGAGCCCAAGTATATTATCGAGAGAAACCAGAAGGCAAAACCTGAACCCGAGCCAGAAGCAGCACCCGAGCCTGAAGTAGAAGAGGCTCCAGAAGCGGAGCCCAAGGCAGAGGCTGAGCCTGAGGCTGAAGAGGAGGCAGAAGAGTAATGTCAGACACAGTAAGCAAGCACTATGAGATCAAGGATGGAAAACTAGAGCGCAAGCGCCCATTCTGTAACCGATGTGGAAGAGGCTACTTCATGGCTGACCACGGCAACAGATATGCTTGTGGCAACTGCGGTTATACCATCTTCAAGAAAACCGAAGAGTAATACTCTTCATTAACCCATTTTACACAGTCAATCCGGCATAGCATTCTCTGAAACTCTTAAATTATAGGTGTCTGTTATGCTGTGAGGAGAGCCCGTGGCCAAGTTAGGATAAGGCACCGGACTTCTAATCCGGAGATCGAGGGTTCGAATCCCCCCGGGCTCGCCAATCCACTTGTTAATGGTTTTATTGAGGCTTTTTTTTGGTCGTATAAAACCCGTTACTCATACACTTTTTTACCCTAATCAAGAAGTGATTTGGGCTATTCTGAGGTTGGTTTCATTGAAAGAAGGCTGATTAAGGCTGGGATTCTGGTACCTCCCTCCCCCTCTATTTGATTTTGTGTAATAGTTACAGCGAATATTCTGCTGATTATAATTGTAAAAACAAGGTAAGAGGAGAGTTATTCTCTTCTTAGTACTTTTCCGGGTGTCGCTCCAGTGTGTCTGCTATCTTTGATGACGGTTTCCCCGTTTACTATCACGTAGGGTATTCCCTCAGGTAGCTGTCTTGGCTCAATCTGGTTTCCCTTATCCGTAATTGTCTCAGGGTCCCATATTGTTATATCAGCAATAGCTCCAACTCGCAGTACGCCTCGGTCAGTCAGTTTGAACTTCTCGGCTGGGCTGCTGGTTATCTTCCGTACTGCTTCCTCGATACTCATTATCTTAGCCTCACGGACGCTTCGCCTCAGATAACAAGCGAATCCACCGTAGCTGTTCTGGTTGGGGTAGCTTGGAGGGTTATCTTTACTCTGTCGTGTCTGGTCAACAGCAAAGGCGTCTATTCCTATCATCATTGCTGGGTGCTTGTAGAACTCAAGTTTCATTGAGTCATCATCGTTTCTCCGCTCGATCCGCGTATAGGGGTCTGCGATTAGTATATTGAATAATGCGTCAAGGTCACTTACACCTGTTTCCTGTGCGATCTGAGCTACGGTCTTGTTCACGTTTTCCTTGACCTCTGAAATAGCTATATGCATTGCAGCCGCCAAGTTTGGGTTGATGTTAGGGTTCAAACCATAGTGTTTACCCGCCCATATGCTTGCCTTGATCTCTTCCCTGAACTCCTTCATTTTAAGTGCCATAGCTAATTGCTCAGGCGAACCTGCGATCTTCAGCCAAGGCTTGAGACTGTGAATCAGCCAAGGAGATGTCCCGAGACCACCAGTAAGATGATGAGGTATCTCGTCAAAGTTTACGTCAATGCCTTCCTCACGTGCATTATCTATGATTCTTAGAGTAGCACGCAATGCCTCCCAGGCAAGTTTTTCATCTCCGGGGGTTACATCAAAGAGTACTCCGAGGTGGCTTACCTGCACAGGCATCTTTGCTTTCCTACCAACATCAATGGCTTCTAACACGCCTTTGGACTTGTTTGGTGGGAACTCGCCGGGGCGTCTCGGTTTTCTGTGCCCGGTTCTGAGGCTGTGGCTCGCGTAGATTCCACCGTATTTAGCTGCTTCTTTGGCGCATGCGAGTAGCTCATCGAAATCAGCGTAGATGCCGGGATCATAGTCTCGTCCAACTGAAATTCCTCTGCAACCATCAAGCATTGCTTGCTCGGTGTGCTTGACCATCTGCTTTACCTCTGATTCTGTTGCTCTGCGTTCAAAGTCTGGACCCATCACCAACGCCCTGATGTCCCCGTGCCCAACCAAAGGCACATAGTTAGGACTGATACCTGTTTCTTCGACTCGTTGAAAGAACTCACCCATGGTGTTCCAATCGATCTCCCAGCCATAGACCTCCTTATGGCGTTTGTTAAGCCGGTCTCGTGGCTGTAGATGATTCTTCACATACATGTACGGCTCAATATCAGAGTACAAGTCTCCGAGAACCCATGGTAAACCTATCCAGTCTCCGAATGGACCCGGACTATCACCGCATTGACCACCCACAAATGTCGTGATTCCCTGATACAGGAAACCTTCTGCTTTGGGGTAATAGAGAATGCTGAGGTCTCCATGGTTATGAACATCAATAAAGCCCGGCGTAACCGCCATACCCTTAGCGTCGATGACTATCTTGGCGTCTCCTTTGATGTCTTCTTTTGATAACGCTGTTATCCGTTGGTCTTTGACTCCAAGCGAGCCCTTGTATCCGGGGGCACCTGTTCCGTCAACGATTAAACCGTTTTTTATTATTATATCAAACTCGTCTGTCATGATTACTGATAGTCGTATACAGTTTTACGGTTTTCCAAGGTTGAGCTATAGATTGTTCCAGTAGCTTTTCTCCCACTGCTCAGGAGGGCCTTCTCTGACGGTGAACAATGGATGAGGCTCAACAACAACTGTGTCCCGGTTTTCCACAAATTTACTGGGTGTTCTTTTACTGAGTCTCTCTTGTAATATC
>Ga0190359_1000797_pt1 | contig 21007 bp, 19 predicted proteins | sample 48721823_MG_FD_161269 | JGI IMG/M metagenome (GOLD analysis project Ga0190359, IMG submission 161269) | Hydrothermal vent microbial mat bacterial communities from Southern Trench, Guaymas Basin, Mexico - 4872-18-2-3_MG | ecosystem: Environmental > Aquatic > Marine > Hydrothermal vents >... | reverse complement strand
CTCGCTGTGAGCAGTTTGGAAATATGTTTCAGATGGAGGTGAGTTCATGCTTATAGGAATGGTTCACCTGCTCCCTCTTCCGGGCTCACCGGGTTTTAAAGGTTCGGTTGAAACAATTGAAGAGAGGGCTTTGAAAGATGCCATCAAGCTTGAAAAAGCTGGTTTCGATGCTGTTATAGTTGAAAATTTTGGAGATCAGCCGTTCACAGTTGGTTCTTTTGGTAAGGAAGCACTTGTCACAATGACAAGAATAGTTACAAAAATCATTGATTCTATATCTTTACGGGTGGGAATAAATATAGAGTTCAACTGCTGGGAAGACGAGATTATGATGGCCAAGTTCACGGGAGCGTCGTTTGTCAGAATTGAAGTGTTATCAGAAAGAAGATTTCATCCATGTGGAGTGGTTGAACCGTGCCTTGCTCAATTCTTAAGACTCAGAGAACGCCTCGATGCAAGAGATATCGAGCTCTACGCAGATGTTGAAGTAAAACACACCTATCCACTCGTAGAAATTCCGAAAGACGAGATTATCCACTTTATTCATGAGTATGCCGATGCAATAATATACACTGGCGAGAAAACGGGAGTTCCGCCTTCGTTGAAAGATGTTCAACATATGCGCTCAATTGTTAGTAAAAAGCTTCTCGTTGGCAGCGGTATCAATGTGGAAAATGCTCGTGAGTTTCTCGCGTATTCAGATGGCTTAATTGTGGGAAGCAGTATAAAAGTGAATGGCAATGTTTTCAACGAAGTCTCACTTGAAAGAGCCAAGGCACTTGCGGACTCCATCAAAAACAAGGAGGTAGTAAAATGAAGGACTTTGTGTTTCACAATCCGACAAAAATCGTTTTTGGGAGAGGGAAAGCCTCAGTCATTGGAAATGAGCTGTCACTGGATGGTCACGAAAAAGTGCTGATGATCTATGGTGGTGGCAGCATAAAGAGAAACGGAACATATCAAACAGTTGTTGAGTCTTTCAAGAGAAACAACATTGAACACTTCGAGATTTCGGGAGTGAAACCCAACCCAATTCTTTCAAAAGTGAAAGAAGCGATTTCTTTTGGAAAAGAAAAAGCTGTTACAGCGGTTGTCCCGGTTGGCGGTGGGAGCGTTTACGACTCGGCGAAGGCCATTGCCGCTGGTATAGCAACAGACAACGATATATGGGAAGCTTTTCTTGGAAAATGGAAGGTAAAATCTGCCTTGCCGATATACGGTATTTTGACAATCTCAGCAACAGGTTCAGAGATGAATGGAAATGCGGTGATCACAGACGAGAAAACTTCTGAGAAACGATCAATCTCAGCCAGTGTCATTTATCCTCGGGTTTCTATAATAGATCCCGAAATACAGTTCACGCTTCCAAAGAACCAGACTGTGAATGGAGCCGTTGATGCCATCTCACATGTGTGCGAATATTTTTTCAACGGTTACAGTGAGAGCTTCATTCAAGATCACATTGCGGCTTCCATAATCAGGACGATCATCAGTTCTACTGAGGTTTTGATAGATGAACCCCAAAACTACGAAGCCCGAGCTCAGTTCGCCTGGGCAGCAACACTGGCTTTAAACGGTATCAACGCTGCAGGTAGAGGTTCTGGTGATTGGGCTTCACACCAAATTGAGCACAGTTTGAGCGGTCTTTACGACATCCCACACGGAGTCGGACTCTCGATTATAATGCCAGCTTGGATGCAGTACGTTCTGGATACCGAGCCTTCTTCAATGACACCAAGATTTGACTTGTTCGCAAAACTCGTCTTTGATTCTGTAGAAAAAAACAGCATGACAAACGCTCACAACGCAATTCAAAAGCTGAAGAGCTGGTTCAAAAACATTGGCCAGCCAGTTTCACTAACAGAGGTCGGTTTATCCGAGAAGCACATACCTCAAATACTCGATAACATAGAGCGTATCGGACTGCCAACAGGAAAAGCCAAAAAGCTGTACAGAGATGACGTTGAAAAGATTCTCAAGCTGGCCATATAAAATATAAAAAAAGAGGTTGCCTTTAGGCAACCTCTTTAAATTCCCCGGGCACTACCTACTCTCGCATGGGGCTGCCCCCATACTACCATCGGCCCAGAACGGCTTAACGGTCGGGTTCGGAATGGATCCGGGTGTTTCCCGTTCTGGTATCGGCACCCGAGGATACCTTGAAGAATCACTGGAAACTGCATAGGAAGCTGTCGAGGTCAAGGCCTCGGCCGATTAGTACTGGTTGGCTGAACACCTCGCGGTGCTTACACCACCAGCCTATCAAGGTCCTCTTCTCGAACCGGCCTTACTCCCTTACGGGATGGGAGGTCTAATCTTGGGACGCGCTTCCCGCTTAGATGCCTTCAGCGGTTATCGCTTATGGACGTAGCTACCCGGCGTATGCCCCTGGCAGGACAGCCGGTACACCAGAGGTCCACACCCTCCGGTCCTCTCGTACAAGGAGGGAGTTCCCTCAAACCTCCTACGCCCGCGGCAGATAGGGACCGACCTGTCTCACGACGGTCTGAACCCAGCTCACGTACCCCTTTAATAGGCGAACAGCCTAACCCTTGGGACCTGCTTCAGCCCCAGGATGGGATGAGCCGACATCGAGGTGCCGATCCTCGCCGTCGATATGGACTCTCGGGCGAGACCAGCCTGTTATCCCCGGGGTAACTTTTATCCGTTGATCGACGACCCTTCCACACGGGATCGCCGGGTCACTAGGACCGGGTTTCCCCTCTGCTCGACCCGTCGGTCTCACAGTCAGGCCGGCTTCTGCCCTTGCACTCAACGGTGGATTTCCAACCCACCTGAGCCGACCTTTGCGCGCCTCCATTACCTTTTAGGAGGCGACTGCCCCAGTCAAACTGCCCACCTGGCACTGTCCCCGACCTGCTCTTCACAGGCCCAGGTTAGAATTCCGACACACCGAGGGTGGTATCCCACCGTCGGCTCCCCCGACCCTGACGAGCCGGGTTCACAGCCTCCCACCTATCCTGTACACGGTGTGCCAAAATCCAATACCAGGATGCAGTAAAGCTCCACGGGGTCTTTCCGTCTAGCCGCAGGTTGTGGGCATCTTCACCCACACTGAAATTTCACCGGGTCCCTCGCCGAGACAGTGCCCCAGTCGTTACGCCATTCATGCAGGCCAGAACTTACCTGGCAAGGTATTTCGCTACCTTAGGACCGTTCAATTAATCATTTGGCTCTCTTCGAGCTTATCCCGTTTGGGCCCTATGTTGCCATAGGGAATGGACCATATCATCACCCATGAGCCGGCGACACATCCCCGTTACGGGGTCATGCCCATGTGGTGCTCGGCGTATGGCCTCTGAGGATCCTCACCTAAGTCGTTTAGAATCTCTTCATCAGTGTGCTTCCGCTTTGAAGCATCTTTGTTCATCTGATTTCTCAAAGAAAGGATCTTCTCGATGCCTTCCTTTGTTGTGTGTTCTGAATTCTTGATTATCTCCACCACTTTTTTGAACTTCGAAAAAGAATTCTTTTTAACTGCTGAAAGAAACCTAAATCTCTCAAAAAAAGGTATCACATTCTCCACAATCGCGTTGAAGTTGCTGACTTCGTAATACCATACACCATCTTTACGTTGTCGGAGAGTTCCACATTTCAGATATCTTTTGAAGAGAGCAAGTATCACCTTATCCTTGTTTGAAACATTAAAAGCTACAGATACCTTCCATCCATTTTCATAGTCGTTTCTCTTTCTAAAGATAACCATGAAGCTTCCCTCTCCATCTGCGAAACCTGCGAGATAATAACCTATCTTCATGGGTATCTTCTTTACATCCAACATAAAAACTCTCCTTAGCCTTAGATGAGTTTCCTGCGGGTTGTCTGGCGCTTTCGCACTCCACGGGATTGTTACCACGTTTCGCGGTACCCGATGGCACTCCAGATTTTCCCGCATACAGCCGAGTTTTTTCTCGTAACTACAACGGTCGTTATAGTTACGGCCGCCGTTTGCCGGGGCTTCGGTTCAGAGCTACTCCCCGAAGGGCCTCACCCCTCCCCTTAACCTTCCGGCACTGGGCAGGCGTCAGCCCCTATACATCCTCTTACGAGTTTGCAGAGGCCTGTGTTTTTGGTAAACAGTCGCCAGGGCCTTGTCACTGCGACCGCCTCGGGCTTCCTCAGTTTCCAGGTTGCCCTTTCCCCTGAGTTCACCCTAACGCGGCACCCCTTCTCCCGAAGTTACGGGGTTAATTTGCCGAGTTCCTTGGCGAGGGTTATCCCGCTCCCCTTAGCTTTCTCAGCTTGCCCACCTGTGTCGGTTTGCGGAACGGTCACCCGCAATCTCAAATGGTACACGAGGTTTTTCCTGGCAGCGTGGGGTCAACACCGTTGGACCCGAAGGTCCTCCCCATCACGGCTCAGACTCCAGGTGCGGATTTTCCTACACCTATCATCGCCCTAACCGCTTGGAAGGGAATGCCACTTACCCTCGGTGTCTACCCTTCTGCGTCACCCCTTGCACCTCGATTACGGATGGCGCTGGAATATTAACCAGCTTCCCTTCGGTTACCCCTTTCGGGTTCACCTTAGGCACCGGCTAACCCTGGGCGGACGACCCTTCCCCAGGTATCCTTGGGCTTTCGGGGGGAGAGATTCTCACTCTCCTCTCGCATACTCATGTCCGCATTCTCACTTCCACCTCGTCCAGTAGCCCTCGCGGGTCTACCTTCACCCTACAGTGGAAAGCTCCCCTACCGCCTGTGCTGAGCACAGACCCATGGCTTCGGGGGATGGCTTGAGCCCCGTTACATTTTCGGCGCAGCACGCCTCGACTGGTGAGCTGTTACGCACTCTTTGAAGGGTGGCTGCTTCTAAGCCAACCTCCCAGTTGTCATAGGCGTACCACATCCTTTCCCACTTAGCCATCTCTCTGGGCCCTTAGCCGATGGTCTGGGTTGTTCCCCTTTTGTCCATGGAGCTTATCCCCCATGGGCTCTCTCCCGAGCTTTGTGTACAGGGATTCGGAGTTTGACAGGGGTTGGAGGTTACCCCCCTAGCCCTATCAGTGCTCTACCCCCTGTACAGACCACTCGAGGCCGCACCTCAATGCGTTTCGGGGAGAACCAGCTATCACCGGGTTCGGTTAGCTTTTCACTCCTACCCCCAGGTCATCCGAGGACGTTTCACTGCCCATCGGTTCGGACCTCCAGTGGGTTTTACCCCACCTTCATCCTGCCCAGGGGTAGCTCACCCGGTTTCGGGCCTGCCGCCAGTGACTAACGCCCTATTCAGACTCGCTTTCGCTACGGCTACACCTCGCTCGGCTTAACCTTGCCACTGACGACAACTCGCGGACTCATTAATCAAAAGGCACGCCGTCACCCTTACGGGCTCCGACTTATTGTAGGTATGCGGTTTCAGGTTCTATTTCACTCCCCTCCCGGGGTTCTTTTCACCTTTCCCTCACGGTACTCGTGCACTATCGGACGGCAGAGAGTATTTAGCCTTGGAGGGTGGTCCCCCCAGCTTCCCGCAGGGTTCCACGTGTCCCGCGGTACTCGGGGACGCGGCCCAGGAAGTCTTCTCCTTTTCGTCTACGGGGCTGTCACCCTCTATGGCGTGCCATCCCAAGCACTTCGACTAAGAAGAAGATTTGTAACTTCCCGGCGAATTCGTGGCTTCGCCCGACCGCGCCCCGCAACCCCAGTGTGACAACGCCCACGAGCTTGACATCACACTGGTTTGGGCTGTTCCCCGTTCGCTCGCGCTACTAAGGGAATCTCATTTGATTTCTTTTCCTCGGGGTACTGAGATTTTTCACTTCCCCCGGTTCGCGCCTTTCGGCGACTGGTTTCAACAACCAGCCAGGTTTCCCCATTCGGGAATCCCCGGATCAAAGCCTGTTTGCGGCTCCCCGAGGCTTATCGCAGCTTACCACGCCCTTCATCGCCTTCTGCCGCCAAGGCATCCACCGCATACCCTTAATACCTTGACCTCATTGCTTCCTATGCAGTTTTCAATGACCCTTCCATTGGTGGAGACGAGGGGATTCGAACCCCTGGCTTCCTGCTTGCAAAGCAGGCGCTCTCCCGGCTGAGCTACGTCCCCGCCCATGGTGGGCTCGGGTGGATTCGAACCACCGCCCTCACGCTTATCAGGCGTGCGCTCTAACCAACTGAGCTACGAGCCCGAGCCACTCAAATATGGATAGCAGTCCCTGTTACTCCTTAGAAAGGAGGTGATCCAGCCGCACCTTCCAGTACGGCTACCTTGTTACGACTTAGCCCCCCTTGCCGATTTCACCTTCAGCACACTCCCTCCCTTTCGGGTTAGGATATGCGCCTTCGGGTGCCCCCGACTCGGGTGGCTTGACGGGCGGTGTGTACAAACCCCGGGAACGTATTCACCGCGGCGTAGCTGATCCGCGATTACTAGCGATTCCGGCTTCACGCAGGCGGGTTGCAGCCTGCGATCCGAACTGAGGACGGTTTTGGGGATTAGCTTCCTCTCGCGAGGTCGCAACCCATTGTACCGTCCATTGTAGCGCGTGTGTAGCCCAGGGCATAAAGGGCACGAGTACCTGACGTCATCCCCTCCTTCCTCCGGCTCGTCGCCGGCGGTCTCCTTAGAGTGCCCGGCCAAACCGCTGGCAACTAAGGACAGGGGTTGCGCTCGTTGCGGGACTTAACCCAACACCTCACGGCACGAGCTGACGACGGCCGTGCACCACCTGTACAGGCTCCCCTTCCAAAAGGAAGGGGTCCCTTCCCTTTCGGGTTGGTACCACCTGTATGTCAAACCCTGGTAAGGTTCTTGGCTTAGCATCCAATTAAACCACACGCTCCACCGCTTGTGCGGGGTCCCGTCAATTCCTTTGAGTTTCACCCTTGCGGGCGTACTCCCCAGGCGGCCCACTTAACGCGTTAGCTGCAGCACGGAGGGATAACCCCCCCACACCTAGTGGGCATCGTTTACGGCTAGGACTACCCGGGTATCTAATCCGGTTCGCTCCCCTAGCTTTCGGGCCTCAGCGTCGGGCTCGGCCCAGGAGACCGGCTTCCCCACCGGCGTTCCTGCTGATATCTACGGATTTCACCCCTACACCAGCAGTTCCGTCTCCCTCTACCGGCCCCAAGTCTAGTAGTTTCAGGCGCAGTTCCACAGTTAAGCTGCGGGATTTCACACCTGACACACTAGACCGCCTACGCCCCCTTTACGCCCAGTGAATCCGGGTAACGCTCGCCCCCTACGTATTACCGCGGCTGCTGGCACGTAGTTAGCCGGGGCTTTCTCGTGAGGTACCGTCATCGGTGCGACATTTCCTCCGCACCTTATTCGTCCCTCACAACAGGGGTTTACACCCCGAAGGGCTTCATCCCCCACGCGGCGTCGCTGGATCAGGCTTTCGCCCATTGTCCAATATTCCCCACTGCTGCCTCCCATAGGAGTAGGGCCCGTGTCTCAGTGCCCTTGTGGCCGACCACCCTCTCAGGACGGCTACCCGTCATAGGCTTGGTGAGCCATTACCTCACCAACTACCTGATGGGCCGCGGACCCCTCCTTCAGCGAAGCAAACGCTCCTTTCATCTGATGACTTATGCCATCAGATCGTATGGGGCATTAGCCGAAGTTTCCCTCGGTTATTCCCCTCTGAAGGGCAGGTTATCCACGTGTTACTCACCCGTTCGCCGCTGGTACTCCTCCCCGAAGGGAGTTTCCCCGCTCGACTTGCATGTGTTAAGCACGCCGCCAGCGTTCACCCTGAGCCAGGATCAAACCCTCCACAAAAAATTTAAGTGAAGGCTTGAAGCCTGACTTTTAAATTTGGAACGTGTATTTTGGGACTGCTATCCACATTTCAATGACCCGGGACACAAAGCATTGAGTCTTCTTAAAGACTCTCTTTAAAGTATATGCTCCTTTTCAAGACCTGATCCGTTTTCTGATTGTTTTCTGAAAGACCGCATATCATAGTATCACCGGATTGAACTCATGTCAAGTTACGAACAAGTAAATTATTGTGACATCGATCCTTTTTCTAATAGATATTCTTCATATCCCGACTATATCATCCTCCCAAGTAAGCTTTTTTAACTTTTTCATCCTTCAAAAGATCTTTGCCGGTTCCCTCTAAAACAATCCTTCCTGTTTCGATCACGTATCCATAATCAGCGATGTTCAACGCCGCATACGCGTTCTGCTCTATCAGCAAAACGGTTTTACCCTGTTCATGAATCTTTCGAATGACGTCAAACACTTCTTCAACGAGCAGTGGAGCAAGTCCAAGAGAAGGTTCATCTAACATGAGAAGATCTGGGCGGCTCATCAAAGCTCTACCAATAGCCAGCATCTGCTGCTCTCCTCCAGACAAGGTGCCACCCTTTTGCGAAAGTCTCTCCTCGAGCCTCGGAAAAAGTGAGAAAATCCACTTCAAATCTTTTTCTATTTCCTCTTTGTCATCTCTCTGAAAAGCACCTAACATCAGGTTTTCGTAGACGGTAAGATTGGGAAAGATCCTTCTCCCTTCAGGCACCATGTTAATACCCTGTGCCACGATCTGATTTGTTGGTCTATTTGTTAAATCGTTGTTTTTAAATACCACCTTGCCATCTTTCACCTTCACAAGGCCACAAATGGACCTGAGTGTCGTAGTTTTACCGGCACCGTTGGATCCTATCAAAGTCACTATCTTGCCCTCTTCGACAGAAAAGGAAATTCCTTTCAGAGCCTTAATTGCTCCATAATTGACTTGAAGATCTCTAACTTCGAGCATAAACTCCCCCCGTTCCTAAGTACGCCTTTATAACCTCCGGGTTGTTCTGAATCTCCTCAGGTGTTCCACGTGCGATAACGGAACCGTGATCCAACACGGTTATTTTCTCACAGATTCCCATGACTACCTTCATGTCATGCTCGATCAAGAGGATTGTGAGGTCAAAATCTTCTTTGATTTTCTGTATAAAGCGCATAAGCCCAATAGTTTCTTCTGGGTTCATTCCCGCTGCAGGTTCATCAAGAAGCAGCAGTTTCGGCTGGGTTGCAAGAGCTCTTGCTATTTCAAGTTTTCTTTGATGTCCATATGGAAGGGCGCTGGCTCTTTCGTTTTTCAACTCCAATAAACCAACCGCTTTGAGCAGCTCTTCTGCTTTGGCTTCCATTTCTAATTCCTGCTTTGAATAGCCTGGTGTATCGAAAACAGCGGCAAAAATATTTGATCTCAACCGCAGGTGAAAAGCCACTTTCACGTTGTCTAAAACTGATAGTTTCGAGAACAACCTTATATTTTGAAAAGTCCTCGCAATTCCCAAAGCAGTTATTTGATGCGGCTTCTTTTGTGTGATTTCTTTGTTCATAAAGATAATTTTTCCCTCTGTTGGCTTGTACACACCTGTGATTAGATTGAAAATAGTCGTTTTCCCAGCGCCATTTGGACCTATTAGACCTGCCAAATCCCCTTGAGAAAGTGAAAGAGAAAATCTATTTACCGCCACAAGTCCGCCGAATCTCTTTGTCAGATCTTCAATCTTCAGTAACTCCATAGCACTCATTCTCCTTCCCTTCCTCTGGATGGCCGTCCCTTGAAAAATGATATGAATCCTTCCCACGAAAATTCTCTATCTCCAAGTATCCCGTGTCTGAAAAACAGAACCGCTATCATGAGAATTATGGAGAAGATCAGCATCCTCATACCTGGAATGCCTGGGATCGTTATTCCAAAGAAACTTATAGGAACTTCCACAGCTCGGAGCAGTTCCATGAGAAATGCTATAGCGGCGCCCATTATAACTGTCCCGGTGATACTACCAAGGCCACCCAAAAGGACTATGAGAACTATCTGAAATGTCAGAAATATGTTGAACGCGTTGGGATCAATTGTCATGACCAAACTGCCCAGAAGGCCTCCCGCTATTCCTGCGAAAAACGCACCCACCACAAAAGCGAGTGTCTTGTGATATAACAAATTCACACCCATTGCTTCGGCCGCGGACTCATCGTCTCTGATGGCTTTCAGAGCTCTTCCATAACTTGAATCGATGAGTCTCTTTATGAAGAAAATCGTGAATATGGCCCAACCCCAGCTCCACCACAAATTCGTGTATGTAGGCAAGCCTTTAAGTCCAAGTGGGCCATTGGTAACACTCTGAAGGTTGTTGAACAGTACTCTTATTATTTCAGAGAAACCATATGTCACTATGGCAAGGTAATCCCCCTTTACCCTCAAGCAAGGTGCTCCCACAAGGAATCCAGCACCCGCCGCTAAAAGACCTCCTATCAAGAGAGCAGGGAAAAACGGCATCTGAATTTCACTGAGAGGCCAGATCAAGGGTTTGATGAAGAAATTCATTGCCTTCAATTGGGGGGACATATAAAGCAAAGCAGAGGCATAAGCACCAATGGCCATGAAACCGGCATGCCCCAAAGAAAATTGACCAGTGAAGCCATTTATTAGGTTCAAGCTCACGCCTAAGATCACATATATGGCCGCAACATTAAGGATACGAATTATGTAGGCGTCAAGGCTATTTTGTGCAACGTAGATGAACAAGAAGAACAAACCTACCGCGACTATCGTTAGCCAGAAGGATCTTTTTTTATACACGCAGATTCCCCCTATGCTTCTCCAAAAAGTCCTGTGGGTTTAAACAAGAGTATGAGCACAAGCGCGACAAAAATGAAGGCATCTTTGTAGCCTGCCATGTTTGGCATGAAAGCCACCATCAAAATCGTGAGCAGACCTATTGAAAAACCACCAATCATTGCACCTTTGATACTTCCTATCCCACCAATTATCGCCGCGGTGAAGGCTCTCCATCCGGGGAAAACGCCCATGAAAGGCCATATTTGAGGGTATCGAAGAGCCCAAAATATGGCGCTGATGGCCGCGAGCCCTGAACCCACCGCAAATGTAAACGAAATTGTCCTGTCTACATTTATCCCCATCAGCTTGGCTGTATCAAAATCATGGGCAAGTGCTCTCATCGCCAGGCCCATCTTTGTTTTGTACACCAGGTAGTTCAGGAACAGCAAGGCTCCAATTGACACAACAACGGTGACTATGCTAACCAGTTGAATCCTCACATTGGCAATTGTTATGGTCTTGATCAAGACTTCAGGCTGGTAAAACGGTTTCTGTCTGCCTCCAAAGACAACCACAGCGAAGTTTTCCAACAGAAACGACATACCTATTGCAGAGCAAAGCGAAGATATCCTTGGAGCGTTCCTGAGAGGTCTGTACGCAACTTTCTCTACACCCATTCCGAGCAAAATCGTAAGAAATATCGCAATGACAAAAGCCAACCACCAAGGGAGAGAAAACAGGGTAATACCATAGAAGACAAAAAAGGTGGCCATCATAAAAATATCACCGTGTGCAAAATTCACGAGTTTGACAACTCCATAAACAAGAGTGTACCCTATAGCAACAAGTGCAAACACAAACCCCAAAGCAGCTCCGTTAACCAAATGTTGGAGAAACAAAGTCCATGTCATGCCGCCACCTCCGACTTGTTTTTAGAAGTGTGAGCCCGAAATCGGGCTCACACATATCGGGCTCACATTGTTGGCCGTACAGTGGTTACATAAATGAACTGTCCATTCTTAACTCCCTTGATAACAGCGTCTTTCACGGCATCTCCGTTCTCGTTCAACGTTATAATTCCCGTTGCTCCTTCGAAACCAACAGTAGCAGCGAGGGCATCTCTGATCGCCTTTGGATCATCTGAGCCGGCTCGCTTTATTGCATCCACAACGAGCATATACGCGTCATATCCAAGAGCTGCAAAAGCGCTTGGTGGTTTTCCATATTTTTCTTGGAACGCTTTCACAAACTCCGCGGCTTTTTTCGTTGTCAGCGCTTCAGCGTCAAAGTGCGTGCTGAAATAGCTCCCTTCAACAGCATCGCCGCCCACTTCTAAGAATTCTGGAGCTTCCCAGGTGTCACCACCAAGGAAAACGTTGTCCATTCCAAGTTCCCGTGCCTGCTTTATTATGAGAGCCGCGTCACCATAAGCTGCTGCTGGGATGAATATAGCATCAGGATTTTTACTGTTAGCATACGTCAGTTGAGCTGTGAAGTCTTGATCACCTGTCTGGTATGAAATTACACCGAGCACTGCCTTTTTGTCGTTTGTGAGTTTTTTGAAAGCTTCCTGGAAATAGTAAGACAGTCCCACAGAGTAGTCAGAGGCAATATCCTGTATCACAACGGCTGTTTTGGCGTTGAGTTTTTCCACTGCAAACTGAGCCATAACAGTACCCTGGAACGGATCAATGAAGCAAACCCTGAAAGCATACGGCTTGCCAAGAGTAACAAGTGGATTTGTGGGCGAGCATCCAACCATTGGTACGCCCGCTTTGTTTGCAACTTCGCTTCCAGGGATAGCCACAGCGCTTCCATAGCTACCTATGATTGCAACAGCCTTGTGGTACTCGATCAATCTCGAGACAGCGTTCGCCGCTTCAACTTTTTCACTCTTGTTGTCGACCAAAACCATCTCAATTGGCCGTCCCAAAACTTCTTTCACCTGCTCGTAAGCAAGGTTGATTCCCTCCATCGTCATTTGGCCGCCAGCAGCGTATGGACCTGTCATAGGTTCGTAAACACCAATCACTATGGGATTTTCCGCCAGCAAAATCCCACTAATAACCACTGCTAAAACAATCAACAACTTTTTCATACACAGCACCTCCCCCTAAGTAGTGTGCAATTTATTGTTAACATCCCGAACTTGTTCTTTGCTTAAAATAATGTTACTCACCATTTTATAAATATATCACACAGTCCCAGTAAAAAACAAACTATTGCTGTGCATGTGATTCGACTTTCTTTATTATCCTTCTGTGACTTTGTGTAGTCTTTTTTTAACATCTAATTTTGTGAAGTGCAGTGCTTGAATGTATCGAAGTTATCTATGAAGAGTAGATCTTTTGTTTTCAACTGTGTAAAATATGAACTGGGGTGATGAAAGTGATCGATATAAGAAGCGACACCGTTACAACTCCAACAGAGGAGATGCGAAAGGCTATGTACACAGCTGAGGTGGGAGACGATGTGTATCACGATGATCCCACTGTAAATAGACTTGAAGAATTAGCGGCCGAAAAACTTGGAAAAGAAGCTGCCTTGTTTGTGCCTTCTGGAACATTTGGAAATCAGCTCGCCGTGTTAACACACACGTTGAGAGGGGATGAGATCATTGTACCCTCTACGAACCATGTGTACGTCCACGAAGTTGGGGCATCTGCAGTGATAGCTGGCGTTCAAATCAGAACACTGGAATCTCCCTACGGAATGCCTGATATAGACGTTATACAAGAAAACATAAGAGAAGACGACATTCACTGTCCCACGACCAGTCTTATCTGTATGGAAAACGCACATTCCTCAGGAAAAGTGCTACCGCTGGATTACTTGAGATCTGTTCGAGAGCTGGCTTTGGAACATGGAATCAAAGTTCATCTGGATGGAGCACGGATTTTCAACGCTGCGATTGCACTCAATGTGGATGCGCGAGAGATAGCCAAGACCGCTGACTCAGTAATGTTTTGCCTCTCCAAAGGACTCGCCGCACCAATAGGTTCTATGCTAACTGGTTCTACAGATTTCATCAAGAGAGCGAGAAAGGGAAGAAAACTCATGGGCGGTGGAATGAGACAAGCTGGAATTCTGGCAGCAGCGGGCATTGTAGCGCTTGAAACAATGGTTGACAGGATGGTAGAAGATCACGAAAATGCGCAGCTCTTAGCGAAGAAGCTCCAATTGATACCTGGTGTCGAAGTGTTTATGGATCGCCTTGACATCAACATGGTTTTTTTCAAGTACGACGACTTACCAGGAAATGTAATGGTTTCAGAAATGAGAAAAAAAGGAATAAAGATAAATCCCCCTTACAAAGGTGAGTATCGGTTCGTCACGCATAAAGATGTGTCGCGAAAAGATATTGAGTATGTCGTGAAAAGCTTTGAAGAAATTGTTAGAACACATACGAGTTAGTGTGAAATCTGAGTTATCTGTCTTAGTTACCAAATCTTTTGAGAATATTTCGAGCTGTTGGTGAATTGGCTATCCCACCCAATCCTGTTTCTCGAAGTTCCTTAGGAAGGGTTCTTCCAACTTCAGCCATAGATTCAACGACTTCATCAAACGGGATAGCGCTTTTAATTCCGGAACATGCCATTTCTGCGGTTGTTATGGCAATGTTGACTGCAGTGGCATTTCTCTTGACGCACGGAACTTCAACGAAGCCACCCACTGGGTCACAAACAAGTCCCATTAGAGATTTGAGTGAAAGAGCAGCAGCGTGTGCACATTTCTCGGCATCTCTTGAAAAAACATACACGGCAGCGGCGCTTGCCATCGCAGCTGCAGTACCAATCTCAGCCTGACATCCCGCGATTGCGCCAGAAATTGAAGCTACTTCTGCGATAGAATCACCGATCGCACCCGCCACAATGAAACTGTTTAACAAATCCTCATAATCAGCCCCTTTTACCCTCCTCAACGCATACATCATCCCAGGCAAAACACCACACGAACCCGCTGTCGGACAAGCAACAATCTTTCCCATAGAAGCGTTGGATTCGGCAATAGACAAAGCTGTAACCGTTGCTACGTAATTGAATTTTCCCATCATGACGGGAGTACTTCTCCTCAACAGGTACGCGTTGTTGCCCGTAAGGTGAGTTAAAGTAGTGTGAGACTTGCCGTACTCCTTTTCACAAATGTCAAGCATTGTGCGCAGTAAGTGAGATATGTTTTCTCTCAATTCCTGGGGATCTGACCCAGTTTCCATCATTTGAGAGATAAGCACTACTTCCGGCAGCGGTTTGTTAATTTTTTTCTGAAGTTTTATAAGATCTCGGAAGTTCATGATTCACTTCCTTCACTTTAATATATTATAGAGATTTCATAATATATCATCTTTCGGCACAAAATAATATTCAAGTACACAGTCAATTTTCGATAGATCCTGAAGTCGCTCAATGTTTGAGTCCAGTTCAATGATGGTCAACGCCTTCGCTTCGAGAACACTCACCCTTCTGAGATACAAATTAGCTATATTAGCATTCACAGCACCAAGGATTCTCGAGAGTGCATACGGTTCATCCTTGTTAACAACAATGAGTGTGTCATAACCCCATCCTAAATCACATTCGACACCATTTATTTTGATAATTCTTATCGCTCCTCCGCCAACTGAGGACCCTTCAACTTCATGAATACAGTCATCACTCTGAACCTTAATTTCAACTGTATTCGGATGAACATTTCCAAGATTAGTCGCATCGAAGCTGTATTCTATTCCTAATTGATCTGCTAAAGCAAAGGCATCCTTTATTCGCGCATCATCGTATGCTAATCCCATTATTCCTGATAACAGAGCTCTGTCAGTGCCATGACCTTTAAATGTCTCTGCAAAAGAACCATGGAGAAAGAACTCCACTTTCTTGGGCTTTTTTCCAATCATCGCGTATGCAAACCTTGCAATCCTCATCGCTCCAAGTGTGTGAGAACTCGATGGTCCAACCATTACTGGACCAAGAACATCAAGTATAGCCATAGAAACCTCCTCAGTAGAACAGTTTTGCCAACTTTCGAAAGTGTTCTTCCACCACTCTCACGTTAACCAATGTTTCCGAGTAAGGCACTTCGGTCACGGTTAATCCTGCCATACCGACCGCGTGATAGACTCGAGCGTTCTTGATCATTTCTACTGCCCTTGTCGACATCTGAGTAGCTATGATTCTATCCATCGAAACGGGACTTCCTCCTCGTTGCAAATACCCAAGATTTGTGTATCTCCATTCAATCTTAAACTCTTTCAACCGTTTTTCAATGAATTTTCCCAAAACTTCCGCTGGTGATGATGTTTCAGGCAGATTAACCTCGCGATACACTTCAGATGGAAGCTTTGTGCCACTCTCTAAGACCACTATTGAAAACCTTTTTTTTCCTTCATAACGACTTCTAATGCGAGCTATCAGATCATCAACACTGATGTGCTCAGCATGTGTTACGATAAAATCTGCTCCACCTGCGAGACCACCGATTGTGCCAATCCATCCCCCAGGTTTGCCCATTGTCTCAACAATCATGACCCTGTGGTGTGATTCAGCTGTTGAATGCAGTATATCCAGCGCTTCTTTAACATGCTCCACGGCGGTGAAAAAACCGATTGAAAAATCGCTGAAGGTTAAGTCGTTGTCTATAGTAGCAGGCACCAAAACAGATGGGATTCCCTCTTTTTGGAGCAACAAAGCTGCTTTCATACCCAAACGTCCGCCGAGTATGAGAAAAGAAGTTATTCCATATTGCTGAACCTTTTTGCGTATTTTATTTATATCAGGACTTTCCGGTAAGAACAAAGAGGTTCCCAATATTGTGCCGCCTCGATGAAGTATTCCTGATACATTTTGTCTCAACAGAATATCTAACCTATCTTCGAGAAAACCTTTGAAGCCATCTCTTATACCAAGTATCTCGATGTTCATCTCTGCTCCTTTGACAGCAGTTGCCCTTATCGCCGCGTTTAAACCCGGACAGTCGTTACCCACACAGATAACTCCTATTCTCTTCACAGTCATCTCACCTACCCAGAAGAGTTATGAAAACTATGGACACAATGGACATTAACTTTATCAATATGTTTATAGAAGGTCCCGCTGTATCTTTGAAAGGATCCCCCACGGTATCACCAACAACAGTTGCCATATGAGCAAGAGAACCTTTTCCTCCAAGATGTCCTTCTTCTACATATTTCTTCGCGTTATCCCATGCTCCTCCGGAGTTCGCCATAAACACAGCCAGCATAACGCCAGTAACTGTCGAACCAATGAGAAGCCCTGCAACGCCAATTTTTCCCACAAGTCCATAACACGCTACAGGACTCACAACTGCCAGAAGAGCTGGAAGAAGCATCTTTCTCAAGGCGCCGCGGGTAGCTATCTGTACACACCGTTCGTAATCTGGTCTTGTTTCACCACTCAAAATCCCCGGTATCTCTCTCAACTGCCTTCTGATTTCTGCAACCATGCTGTCAGCGGCATTTCCAACAGCTCTCATAGTCAAAGCCGAGAAAAAAAACGGCAGCATCGCTCCTATCAGAGCGCCGAGGAACAAAGCTGGATCAGAGAGTTCAAAGGTTTTCACGCCCGAAATGCTGCTGTAACTCGAAAACAACGCCAAAGCGGTCATCGCGGCTGATCCTATGGCAAATCCCTTTCCCATCGCCGCCGTTGTGTTGCCAAGTGCATCCAGCTTGTCTGTTATCTTTCGTACCTCCGCACTAAGTCCAGACATTTGTGCAATACCGCCAGCATTGTCAGCTATTGGTCCATAAGCATCAATTGACAGATTCATTCCAAGTGTCGAGAGCATCCCCACTCCAGCGAGAGCGACTCCAAATAGACCCAGTATTTTGTAAGAAATGATCACACCCACCGCGATGAGCAGTGTCACACCTACGCTTGAACTCATACCGAGAGCTATTCCATTGATAATCACGTTCGCCGGGCCCATTGCCGCTGATTCGGCAAGTTTTGACACTTTCTTACCCGAAGTATATATTTCAGTCAGTAGCCCTATGAACACCCCAATAGAAACGCCAGCCAATACAACAAAGAAAAGCTCAATCCACGAGATCCACATACAGTAGATGAACACGACACCCAACATCGTGAGATTTGTGAAAAGCGTTGCGCCTCTTAAAACCTTAGATGGATCGTTGTATCGTTTTGAAAAAAGCGCGACCCAAAGTGATCCCACAATTGACACAGCTAATCCACAAGCAATTATAAACATCACCGCGTTAAATCCATTCTCTGGAAAAAACAGAATTCCCAGCATGAGCGCCGAAAAAATGGACCCAATGTACGATTCATACAGATCGGCTCCCATGCCTGCAACGTCTCCAACGTTGTCTCCGACATTATCAGCAATCACAGCCGGATTCCTGGGGTCATCCTCAGGCAGATTTGCCTCGGTTTTCCCAACGATGTCCGCTCCAACATCTGCCGCCTTTGTGTATATCCCGCCTCCAACCCTTGCAAAAAGAGCCACCATAGAAGCACCAAGAGAGTAATAACTTACCATGACGATGTCCTTGAAAAGGGCATAAATAACGACAAGACCAAGTACACCAAGAGATGAAACAGTAAGTCCCATGACCGAACCACCAAAGAAAGCAACTCTCAAAGCATCACCTATACTTTTAGTAGCTGCCCAACATGTGCGCCCATTAGAGCTTGTGGCAACACTCATACCCACGAAACCAGAAAAAGTGGAAAGACCTGATCCAAGTACAAATGCAACAGCCATCTGCCACTTGCCTATAACAAGCAAGATGGCGGATATAAGGAACACAACAGGAAAGAATACAGAGTATTCTTGGAACAAAAAAGAACGTGCTCCTTTATGAATGATCCGAGATAGATCCTGAATTTGCTTATTTCCAGGATCAAACCTGGCAATTCTGACCACAAGATAGATAACATAAAGCAAAGCTAATACTCCAACTATTAGCGCAAATAACAAGAGATTTACACCTCCCGAAATATCTTTACTGAGAATACGCAATCATTCATCATTTAGCTAAGATTACAGTTTACTTTCAACAATCTTGCAATATTATAGCAGAAGATATTTGAACAAGGTAGTGCTATTCTCTTCTAAAAACCTCTTGTCGTTGTCCCGAAGATTACATAGCACATTCTGGATGGTTGCTATATAATAAGCGAGAACACGATGATCTCTAAGATTGCAAACACAGAAGGGAGAGGATGGCGGTGCCTGAAAGATTGGCAATTCTTGTTGGAGGGGGACCTGCTCCCGGTATAAACAGTGTCATAAACGCCGTGACAATTGAAGCCATCAATAACGGCCTTGAAGTCATTGGTATCTACGATGGTTTTGAGCATCTCATGAAGGGCAAAACTGATAAGATACGACCACTTGGTATTCACGATGTATCGCGTATCCATATCGAAGGTGGATCAATACTGCGAACATCGAGGGCAAACCCTACGAAAGAACCTGAAGATATGAAAAGAGTTATCAATTCCCTTCAGGAGTTGAAAATCAACTATCTTGTAACAATTGGTGGAGACGACACCGCTTTCTCTGCGAGCAGTTTGCTGAAAACGAGTAAGAAACTCCGAATTGCTCACGTGCCGAAGACAATAGACAACGATCTGCCTCTTCCAAGTGGCATGCCAACATTCGGTTTTGAGACTGCGAGACATGTTGGAAGTGAACTTCTGTACAATTTGATGCAGGATGCGCGTGCAACAAACCGCTGGTACTTCGTGGTCGCAATGGGTCGAAAGGCCGGACACCTTGCACTTGGAATTGGCAAATCTGCGAGTGCAACGTTAACCATCATAGGCGAAGAATTCAAAAAGGGAAGGGTAAGCCTCGCTGAGGTGTGTGATGTAATTGAGGGAGCAATGTTGAAGCGCCGTGTTTTAGGCCGAAGAGATGGCCTCGCTGTGATAGCTGAAGGAATAGGAGAGCGAATTGATCCCAACGAACTCGCCTTGATTCCAGGAGTTGTGGTTGAGAAGGATCCGCATGGCCATATACGGCTGAGCGAAATACCTCTTGCTACAGTCATAAAGCGAGAAATACAGAAACGATTCGTACAACGTGGGGAAAAGGTGAATGTCATCGATGTTACTTTGGGCTACGAATTGAGAAGCGCTAGGCCCATTCCATTTGACATTGACTACACAAGAACACTCGGCTACGGCGCTGTGAGATTCTTGCTTGACACATCCGAGAAGAAGCAGGGAGGTATGATTTGCATAGACAGTGGAAGAATAAAGGTTCTGTCTTTTGAAAGCCTCAAAGATCCAGAAACGGGTAGAACTAAAGTGCGCTTGGTAGATGTGAATTCGGAACACTACAAAGTTGCCAGAAGTTACATGATCAGACTGAATGAAAGCGATCTTCAAAATAAGGAAATGCTTGCAAAACTCGCGAAAGAAGCAAAGATGCAACCCGAAGAGTTTAAGGTACGTTTTAGCCAAGCCGCAAGAACATGATCCCGGCGCTCGCCGGGTTTTCATACTCTTTACAATTTTTGGTATAATTTCCGCTGCACATCATTATTCAGTTCCTATTAGGGGGAAATTTCTTGAAAAGGAACTTCTGGCTCTTCGCCCTGGGACGCCTTGTATCACTCATTGGCAGTGGTATTCAACAGATAGCATTGCCTCTTTTCATACTTGACCTGACAGGATCCGGTGCCATGATGGGCACCTTCGCCCTTGTTTCGATGCTCCCAAGAATCGCTTTTGCACCTATGGCAGGAGTTTTTGGTGACAGATTCAACAGAAAGCGAATTATGGTGAATCTGGACTTCCTACGTGGAAGCCTCATATTGACGCTTGCCGGCGGGGCCTTTCTCGGATTTCTGAAACTGTGGGTGTTGTTCGTTGGACAATTTTTGATCTCGACAATGGACATATTTTTTGATCCTGCAACACAGGCAATGCTGCCAGATCTGGTGGATCGAGAACAATTGACACGTGCAAACTCTATTATCAGCGGTATCAACAGTCTGAGCTACATAGTTGGACCTGCCCTCGGTGGAATACTCTATGGACTTTTTGGAATCACGGCAGTATTCCTGGCAAACGGTATTTCATTTGTGGCTTCTGCCGTGAGCGAACTCTTTATTGAATACAATTACAAGAGAAAGGCTTCGAAGTTAACAGTAAAAACGGCAGTAAAAGAAATCCTGGAAGGTGTCCGTTTTTTCAGGGAAGTTCCGGGGCTCCTATTCATCCTGTTATTCGCAATGATTTCTAACTTCCTGATCGCCCCAATCTTTTCGGTCGTATTTCCATATTTTTCAAGGCAAGTCGCCGGTTTTTCCAGTCAGCAATATGGATTTCTCGAAACTACCTGGGTTGTCGGTATTTTGTTTGGAAACTTAATAATTGGGGCATTTCTCTACAAAAAAGACATGTATTCTCTTTTCAGCGCAGGACTGATCGTAGAAACGTTGTTTTTTGCAATTTTCAGCGCGGTGGCTTTTGAGACCCT
>Ga0190359_1000796_pt1 | contig 21032 bp, 15 predicted proteins | sample 48721823_MG_FD_161269 | JGI IMG/M metagenome (GOLD analysis project Ga0190359, IMG submission 161269) | Hydrothermal vent microbial mat bacterial communities from Southern Trench, Guaymas Basin, Mexico - 4872-18-2-3_MG | ecosystem: Environmental > Aquatic > Marine > Hydrothermal vents >... | reverse complement strand
TGGCTACCATCAGATACCGCCCATGAACCCGAAGCTGGCCGCGGGAACCATGGTGCCGCTGCAGGAGCACTGGTTGCCAGTGACGGTGTTGATGCGGATTCGCCCGGCGCCTCCCCCGCCGCCGCCGCCGCCCACGTAGGGTTGGTCGGGGTCGCACATGTTCTGGTCGCTGGCCTGGCCGTCTCCGCCCGGGCCGCTGCCGTCAGAACCGCCACCTCCGTCCCCGCCCTCTATGGCGCCGTAGAGAGCGCAGCTGGCCCCGTCGCGCCCGGCGCCTCCAGCCGCAGGTTGCCCGGAGGTGTCGCCGTCCTGGCCGTCTCCGCCGCTGGCTCCACGGTTGTTGCCGCCGCCTCCTCCGCCGCCGCCGGTGGCCCAGAAGGCGCCGCTGAAGGTCACCACTGGGGCCTCGATGATCACCCCGCCGCCGGAGCCGCCCCCGGCACCCCCGCAGCAGGGATCGTCCGTGGAAGAGCCTCCCCCCTGGCCGCCGCCGCCCAGGGCCAGGATGGTGCCGGTCACCGTTACCGTCTCGCCGGCGGCAAGCTGCAGCGATCCCCCGCCCCCGCCGCCGCTCCGGCCGCCGCAGGAATCCTGGCCGGCCTCGCCGCCCAGCAACGGTTCCAGTGCCGGGTTGCCCCGCTCGCCGCCGCCGTTGCCCCCGGCGGTGCCGAAGGAACCACCGCGGCCCCCGCGCATGGCCCCCACGGCTTGCCCCGGGAAAGAGGCCCCGGGCCCGGAAGCAGCGCCACTGGCGGATATGTTCAGGGTGCCGTCGACGGAGATGGTGCCGGCGGCCAGGATCACCAGGGCGGCGGTACCGGAGACGGAGAGGTCGCCCACGCTCAGGTCGCCCACCCGGCAGACGCACAGGTCGGGCCCGGTGGTGGTGACCACCTGCTGGCAATCGCCCAGCCGCGAACCGGCCGCGCAGTCGGTGTCGGTGTCGAAGCTGCCGGCCGCCGACAGGGAGGGGCCGGATTCCGGCAGGGGACCCACCGGCTGGTAGTTCGAGGGCCGGGGCCGGCAGCAATGATCACCGCAGCAACCCAGCACTCCGCACTCGCCGCTGCAACTCGGCTCCAGGCAATCGAGACCATCGCTGCTGGGCCAGTAGCCGTCCCGGCAATCGCAGTAAGGCTGCTGCTCGTCATCGAGCCGGCAGCGACCGTGGTTGGAGCAATCGTAGGGCAGGCAGGGATTGTCCGCCCCCGGCAGGCACTCGGTTCCGTCGCTGCTGGCATGGTAGCCATCCTGGCACTGGCAGGCGGGAGCAGCGGCGATCACCTGGCAGGTGCCGTGTCCGGAACAATCCACCCCGGCACAGGGGTCCCCGGCCGAGCCGGCGGAACAGGCCGCCAGCATGGTCAACGACGGCAACATGACGATAGCCAGCCTGGTCATCTCGTCCTCCTCTCGCGGACCGGTCGGGCGGCTGTTCAGCCGGCAACGGGTTTCGCCTGCTGCCTCCCCGCCTCGTCTGCCCCCGTTCCCGCGTCTCCCCGGGGTTGCAGCAGGAAGCGCACCGCCAGGGCGATGGAGGCCAGCTTGGAGCGAGCACTGTCACCACGCGAAGTCAGAACCAGGGGCAGGTCTCCACAGACGGTCACCCCCGCCGCCACCGCACCCGACTGGGTGGTCAGCGTCTTGTAGAGAACGTTGGCGGAGTCGATATCGGGCATGAGCAGGATGTCGGCACTGCCGGCCAGGTGACCGGCGTAGTGCTTCTCGGCGGCGATCTCCGCATCGGTGGCCACGTCGAACGACAACGGTCCTTCCACGACACAATCATCACGTCCGGCGAAGTGGGCGGCGATGCGCTCGGCCTCGATGGAACTCTCGATACCGGGGTTGACGCTCTCGATGGCCGATATCACCGCCACCTGCGGCCGGGAGATGTTCAGGCAACGCGCCACGCGCAGGGCGTTTTCGATGATGGCGATCTTCTTGGACTCGTCGGGATAGGGATTTATGGCGGCATCGGTGATCATCAACAGCTTCTGGCGCCGCGGCAGGTCCATGGCCACCGCGTGAGACACCAGGGTGCCCCGGGCCAGGCGGCCGCCCTGCTTCAGGCCCCGCAGGGCCCCGTGCATGAGCTGCTCGGTCTTGACCGACCCCTTCATGAGAAAGGCCGCCTGACCGCTGTTCAGCAACTCCACCGCCGTGGCCACCGGCTCGTCGGTGTCCACCACCACGAAGTGCTCGTCGTCGATGGCCAGGTCGAGTTCGTAGGCCAGTTCGTTGATGCGCCGGGAATCACCCACCAGCAGGAAGCGGGCGATGCGAAAGCGCCCCTCCTCGCCGGCCCAGCGTGCCGCCAGCAAGGCTTCCTCGTTGTCGGCCCCCACCAGCGCCACCTGGGGGGGCTCGCCGTCGTGCACGGCCAGGCGGGCTGCATCCAGCAACTCGTTGGTCGAGGCTATCGGGGCTCCCGGCTTGCGGTACAACAAGGGGCGATCGAACAACACCGCACCGGTCACCTGGCGGGCTGCCTCCCGCTGCCGCTGCAGCCGAGTCACCGCCTGCTGGTAGTCGGCGATGTAGCCGGGCCGGTGCAGGCAGGTAATCAGGGCCGCGGCCATGGCCTCGTCGGCCAGGGTTCCTCCCAACCAGGCCAGGGGAAAGCGCCAGGCCAGGTTGTTCTCCACCCGGTCGGCCAGTTCGCGAACCTGGGTCACTCCCCCGGTAATGGCCACCGCCCGTACCCGGTGGCCGTCGGCGGCCAGGGCTAGCAGGCCGGCGGCAATTCGGCGGGCGAAGAAATCCAGCAGCAGCTCGATCTTGCGGCGCTGCAACTCGTTGGCTCCGTGCTGGCGAAAGCTCAGCAGGGCCCGGAAGTCGTTGGTACCGGCCAGGGCCAGCAGGCCGCCGGATTGGTACACGGCATTGTGCACGTCCTTGAGGTTGAGGCGATTGTCCTCCAGGGCCTGCAGCAGGGCACCGGTGTCGACGTTCCCACAATGGTTGGTGGAAGGAACCCCGGAGAAGGCATCCACCACCGCCGCCAGGCGCCCCTGGCGATGGCGGGCCAGCGAGCCGGCGCTGCCCAGGTGCGCGCTGAGCAGCGCGCAGGACTGCTCCGTATCTCCCAGCCAGGAAGACACCAGCCGCCGTGCCGAGAGGTGATTCAGGGCGTGAATGGGACCCGGCAGTCGCTCGATCTCGGTCATGCCGCTGAGTAGTTCCACCTCGTCGCGCTCGTCGCACGACAGCGGATGACCGGTCACCACCAGCGGCCCGGAATCCTGGCCACAGGCGGCAGCCACCCGCAACAGCAGTGGCAGGGACATCTCGTCACCCGGCCGGCCCCGGGGACTCTGCAGGTCCTCGAGCATGCGCGGCACCACCCGGTAGTAGCCCGGGGGCACCGGGGCCAGGAATCCACTGCGCCCGGTAATGCCGGCCACCTGCCCGGCCTGTACCTCCCACTGCTGGAGCTGCTCGAGGATCTGCCGGGCCCGCTCCTCCACGTTGTCGGGGCGATCCGGCTGGCCGTGCAGGCGCACCTGGGCAACCAGGCGCAAGCCGCGCACCAGGCTGAGCCTGGTGGAGGACTGGCCGGGGTTGATCACCAGCAGGGGGCGTTCGTCGCCACGGGCCTGTTCGGCCACCTGCCGGCCCACCAGGCGGGCCAGGCAACGCCGGGCCCCGTCGTGGTTACGCTCCAGTTCCACCACCAGCCCCAGCAGGCGTCCCAGCAGGCGGTTCCGGAAGGGGACCGGCTGGCGTTCGGCCAGCGGCCGCAGGACCGCTGCCAGCTCGGCCAGCAGGCGATCTACCGTCTTGTCCGAGGCCCGCGCCACCTCGGCCGACACCTCCTCCAGCCAGGAGGAGGCCAGCAGGTCGAGTTCTTCCCGGCAGGAGTGGGTGGCCACCTCGTTGCGGGCCAGCCGCGCCAGCAAGGAGATCATCTTGCTTGCCGCCACCACGTCATTTCTCCACGGCCTGGCGCAGGCCGGCCAGCGCCTGCGGGTTGGCCAGGTTGCCGGGCTGCTCCTCCGGCGGCAGCTGCCCGGACGCCAGGCGGCGCAGCAGGCGGCGAGCCAGCTTGCCGCTGCCGCTGCGCGGCAACTCGTCACAGAACACGAAGCGATCGGGCACCGCCAGCGGACCCAGGCGACGGCTCACCTCGGAGGCCAGTTTCTCCGCCACGATTTCCCGGCCCACCTGTCGCACCTGGCGTGCCGCCACCAGGAAGGCAACCATCAGCTCTGCCCCGGACGAGTCCTGCGCCCCCACCACGGCCGCCTCCTGCACCTCGGATTGAACCTGCAGTATCGATTCGATCTCGTCGGTACGCAGGCTGATGCCACGCACCTTGACCACCTCGTCGCGCCGGGCCATGAACCAGAAAAAACCCTGGCGATCGCGGCGCACGGCGTCCCGGGTGGCGAAATGACCCGGGGTGTCGTTGAAGTACAGGTCGCGAAACCTCTCCGGCTGTCCCCAGATGCCCCGGGCCAGGGCCGGCCAGGAGCCCGCAAACAGCAACCGGCCGCCCTGGTTGGGCGGGCACTCCCGGCCGTCGTCGTTGAGTACCCGGGGTTGCACTCCCGGCAGGGCCAGCCCCAGCGATCCGGGGCGGTTCAACTGCTGCCGGGGAAAGGTGGCCAGGCAGGCGGTGCCGGTCTCGTTCTGCACCCACAGGTTCAACAACCGCTCCGGCGACTCCAGCAGCACTCCGGCCGCCCGCCGGCACAGGCGGGGCAGCAGCACGTCCTGGCAGCTGGCCAGCAAGCGGAAACGACAACCTGCTTCCGGCCCCTGTTGTTCCAGCCCGCTGACCCACTCCTCCAGGCGGTCGGGAGAGGTGAGCACCGCCAGTTGGGGAAATTCCCGGGCCAGGCGCCGCAACCGCTCGGCGGCGGGACGGGTACGGGTGGCCGCCAACACCACCGTGTCGCCGTTGAGCAACGGTCCCCACAGTCCGTGGCTCAGCCCCGCCGCCGAGGCCAGGTCCACCGCGCTGTAGATGGCGGCCTGCCGCTCCGCCGGCAGGTCGAAGCGAAAGATGAATTGGTGGTAGGCCGCCGCCTGCACCAGCAAGCCGGCGCTGGCCATGATGGAACCCCGCGGGATCCCGGTTGCCGAGCTGGCGTAGAGCAGCGCCAGGGGATGCTCGGCGTCCACCTCGTGCTGGGGCCGCTGCTGGCGCGGCGCCTGTTGCAGGGAGGCAAACCCCGCCGGAACCTCGCCCAGCGCCAGTCCCCGGGCACCTGCCGGCAGAATCTCTCCCAGGCGGGCAACCCGTTCCCGGTAGTCCCCCAGGGCGAAGTCACCCAGCACCACCACCTGGGCGGCCTGGCAGTTGCCGGCGATGTCGGCCACCTTCTCCGGGGCGAAGCGCGCCGGCACGGGCACATGGGTGGCTCCCAGCCAGGCGGTGGCCAGGGCCAGTATCACCGCCTGGGGCACGTTGGGCAGGTAAGCAACCACCCGCGCCCCCGGCTCCAGGCCGCTGCCAGCCAGAGCGGCGGCGGTGTCGGCCACCTGTTCCTGCAGTTCGGCATAGCTGAGGCTGGCCAGTTCGAACCGGTGATCGAGATAGACCAGGGCGGGACGTTCGCCGGCGCCGCCGGCCAGATGGCGTTCGAGCGCGTTGCGGCAGGGTCGCAGGCGACCGCCGACGAACCAGGCCAGGCGGGGTTCGCGCAGGTCTTCCTGGCAAACCCGCTTCCCCTCCTCCTCCCATTCCAGCCGGGCGGCCTGTTCACGCCAGAACTCGTCGCGGCGGTCCAGGCTGAGCCGGTGCCGGCGGTGGTAGTCGACCAGGTCCCGCGGTGGCCAGTGGAAACTCCCGTTCATGCCATTCGCTCCCGTTGGTGGACAACTCGATCTAAAGCACAGCCAGCCCGGCCTTGTCGAGCAGCATCTGCCAGTCGCCACCGGGGGGACAGGTGATTTCCCGGCGGCCACCATCGCCGGGATGCACGAATCCCAGGCGCCAGGCATGCAACAGGAAGCCGCCCGCCGCCCGCCCCCAGCCGGGCTCGCCACCGTAGAGGGTGTCGCTCAGCAGGGGGTGGCCCAGGTGGGCCAGGTGGGCGCGGATCTGGTGGCGGGCCCCGCTGTGGATGACCACCCGGCACAGGGTGAGCTGGCCGTTGCTGGCCAGCGCCTCCACCAGGGTCCGGGCCGGCCGTACCCCGCGCAGCCGCCGGGAACCGTTGTCCACCCACACCCGGCGCGAGCGCCGGTAGCGGCCGCCCAGCGGCAGGTCAATCTCCCGCCGGCCGTCAAGCCGTCCCTGCACCACGGCCAGGTAGACCTTCTCCACCTGCCCTCCGGCAAACGCCTGGCGCAGCTGGCTGTAGCTATCCGAGTTGGCCGCCGCCAGCACCAGCCCCGAGGTGCCGCCGTCGAGCCGGTGCACCAGGGCCGGTTGCCCGGGCGGACCCACCCCGGCGAGCGCCGGCCGTTGCTCGAGCAGCCACCCGGACAGGGTGGTCGCAGCGGAGCCGGAGGAGGGGAAAACGTGCATGCCGGCCGGCTTGGCCAGGACCAGCAGCTGTTCATCCTCGTGGAGGATTGCCGGTACGTTCATGGAGCGGGCTGGCCGGCGTCGCTCTCCGCTGGCCGGGGGGCAGTCGCCGGCGGGGGAAAGGAGAAGGGCCCGCCTTGCTGCTCGACCAGGATCCAGCCGCCGTCGGTACGGCGCCAGGTCTGTAACACCGTCTCGTCGTGGACCACCGTCGAGGGCATGCGGTAGTACTTGAGGCGCACCCGCACCAGTGCCCGTTTGCCGTCCGGCTGCGGTTTTACCTCGCGGATCTCCCAGTCGGTGATGTGCAGGTCGGCTTCTTCGTCTTCCAGTTGATCCAGGAATTCCCGTGCCCGGGCCGGATCCACCCGGGCAGCGGCCTTGCGAAAGTACTGCCAGCGCAGGTCGTGGTGAAAGCTGTTGAGGATCGAGGGCAGGTCGCTGCCGGGACGGGTGCCCACCGCGGCGCAGGCGCTCAGCAGCGCCAGCACCGCCAGCAGCAGTGTTTGCACCCGCCGTCCAGCCTGTGCTAGGCAATGGTGCGACGGGAGGTTGCCATGTCCGATTGTCTCTTTTGCAAGATCGCCGCCGGTGAAATCCCCGCCGACATCGTCTACCAGGACGACGTCTGCCTGGCCTTTCGCGACATTCACCCGGCTGCGCCCCAGCACCTGTTGCTCATTCCCCGCCGCCACCTGGCCACCATGAACGACCTCGACGATGCCGCTCTGGCCGGCCACCTGCTGACGGTGGTGCCCCGGCTGGCCCGGCAGCTGGGAATCGCCGACGGCGGCTACCGCACCGTGGTAAACTGCAACGCCGACGCCGGCCAGGAAGTCTTTCACCTGCATGTTCACCTCCTCGGTGGCCGGCGCCTGAGCTGGCCACCGGGTTGAGGCTGCCGGCCTCAGTCGCGCGCTGGTGATTGCCTTGCTGACAACAGCTTCACCAGCACCACGCCGGCCGAGCCCAGGTAGGACAGCAGCGCCGCGGCCACCAGCGCGAAGGCCAGCAGCAGCCACAGGCCCACCAACCAGCCGGCCACGCTGTCATACCAGGCCATCTGGCCGGCGGGCATGAACACCTGCAGCAACACGTCCGGCACCAGCACCACCAGGGCGCTGAACAGCCCGTAGGGTATGGCCAGGTAGACATCGCTGATGGCCGGACCCATGCTCTTGGCCCCCAGCCAGCCCACCAGGCCCCAGGCGGCCAGCAACAGGGTGCTGCCGATCACCACGATGACGTAGCTCGCCAGCGTCAGCAACAGCAGGTAGGCGAAGAAGCGCCCCGGCCGGGCACTGACCAGCCGCCAGACCGCGCGCAGGCAGGTGCCGCCTTCGGCCAGGCCTCCCCGCAACAGCGCCGGGCAGGTGAGCTGTACCACGGCCAGCAGCAGCAACGACGCCACCACCACCAGTCCGGCCGCCAGCGCCAGGAAAAAGGTCAGGCCGTACAGCAGCGGCCCGGCCACGGGGATGCGACCCAGCAGGCCGAGCACCAGGATGAGTGCCGCCCCGGCGCCGCTCACCAGCAACAGGCGCAGGGGCGAGGCCAACAGCTGCCACAGGTGTTCGGACACGAAGCGCCAGGCCACGCCCCAGGGCTGCCGCTTGCCGGCTTGCATCTCCGCCTCGCTCAGGACAGCCGACAGGCTCACCGCCAGATACCCTGCCAGCCACAAGAGCACGAAGCCGAGCACGGCGGCGACAATGGAAATGACGCGGTTGCCGGCCAGTCCCGCCAGCTGCCCCAGCCCGGCGGCCAGCAGGGAAGCGGCGAACACCAGCAGCGCGCCGGCTGCCAGCTTGCGGGGATCGAGCGCCGCCGACAGGGTACGCAGCAGGTCCCAGAAGGTAAAACTCTCCCCTCCCTTGCCGGTACCGATGACGTCCAACCAGGCCGTGAGCCAGCCGGAGGTGTCGAGCTTGCCGAGCCGGGGCACGGCGGGGGCGGCGGTCTCCGCGGCCGGCGCCGCGGGCTCCGGGGCGGGCTCCGGGGAGGATTCCGGTGCTGCGGCCGTGGCTTCGTCGGGCACGGTGGCATCCTGCTGTGGCGCCGGTGCCGGCGGGGGCGGCGGCGGGGCGGACGGCGCCGTGGCCGGAGCCGCCGGCGCGGGTGTCGCAGCGGATGCCCGCTGGCCCGGCGCGGCCCGGCGCGGGCCGGGCTTTTTCAGGCGGGTGGAAAACCCGCAGGCCGAGCAGGTGAAATCCAGCCCCTCGTCGGGGATCTGCTCATCGGGCATGGTGTGCTTGGTTCCGCAACCCGGGCAGAAGTACCTCATCTCGCCGGCTCCTTTCCTCGCGCCTGAAGAAGTGTTGCCGGCCCCACGTTAGTACCGCCGGCCGGCGCCTGTCAACGAATCTGCCAGTAAGGGAGGACGCCTACATCTCGTTCCGCACAGTCGGCGGAAGCGGGCTCCGGTGGTTACGCCTAGCGCTGGGCCAGGCGCTTGAGCTTGTCGTCGAGGGTCTTGAGCCACTGGGAGGCATTACGCTCGCTGTGCTTGAAGCCACGGGCCTTTTCGAAAGCGGCCCGGGCCTTCTTCCACTGGCGGTCGTAGTAGAAGGCCACCCCGCGCAGCAGGTGGGCCGCGCCGGGTCTCTTGAGCTTGCCCTTGGCCAGGGCCCTGGCCAGGGCTGCCGCCGCCGCCTTCCATTTCTGCTGCTCGATGCGGATCTGCGCCAGGCGCAGGTACAGCTCGCCGCCGTCCGCCAGCCTGGCGGCCTGCTCCATGGCCCGGGCCGCCCGCTCCATCTCGCGGGCCCGCAGCCAGGTATCGGCCAGCTCCTCGAACGATTTGCGCTCGCGCTTGATGAGGCCCTTGTTCATGGCCTCCTCGAGCAGTCGGGCCGCCTTGATGGGAACGTTGTGGTAGTTGTACAGCGAGATCAGGTTGCGGATCTCGCCCCGGGAGGTCAGGAACCCCTGCAGGTAGGCCAGCTCCAGCACCGCCAGGGCCTTCTTCTCCTGCTTGAGCTCGGAGTAGATGGCCGCCAGCTGCATCCAGTAGGTCTTCTTGCGGAAGCGGCTAACCAGCCGCTCCAGCACCTGGGCCACCTTCCGGTACTGCTTGAGCTTGAAGTGCACCGACAGCTTGAGCTGCAGCCACTGCTCCTTGGGACGCTTCACCGCCCCCACCGCCTCGTTCACCCAGCGCAGCGCCTCCCGGTAGCGTTTGGCCTGCACGAAGGCCATGGCCAGGTTGAACTTGGCGCCGGGCTTGGGATTGTCCACCTTGTGGATCCAGTCGAGAAAGACCGAGATGGCCTTGCGGTAGTTCTTGGCCACCATGTACAGCTGGCCCAAGTTGTACTGGGTATCGAGCAGGGCCCCGGCGGGCAGGGACCCGGTGGCCAGGCACTCTTCCAGGTTCTTGATGGCCGGGGGAATCTTTTCCAGTCCGGCGTATACGTACCCCAGCGTCTGGTACATGAGCGCCTTTTCATAGGGATTGAGCCGTGACCGGCGCTTCATCGACTGCAACACATCTATGGCCTCTTTGTACTTCTTCTTGTCGATGAGCCCGGTGGCCTTGGTCAGGCGCTTGTAGGCCCACTTGCTGACCACGTAGTCGACCTGCTGCTTCTCCTTCTCCTTTTCCCTGGCAGCGGCTGCCGGTGCCGCCAGTAGCAGAGCCCCCAGCAGCAGCCAGCCGCTGGTGCGTCGCCACCGTCCCCACCCGCGTTGCCTCGTGTCTGCCTGCCTGGCGGTCATGTCAGTCCTTCTCCAGTTCGAACTTGAGACGTACCCGCACCCCGCGGGTTATCACCGGCACCCCGTTGCGGATGCGCGGCTTGTACTTCCACTTGACGATGGCTCCCAGGGCGGCCCGGTTGAAGACATTGGGAGGCTTGGCGGCAATCACCCGCGGGTTGACCACCTTGCCCTTGGTGGAGATGTCGAACTCGATCTCCACCCAACCCTCGATGCGTTTCTGGGCGGCCGAGCGCGGGTACATGGGCTGAATGCGCACCAGGGGAATGATGTCGGCATCGCTTACCACTCCACCCAGCGAGGGGCCGCCGGACATGCGTACCCGGCTGTCCACCGCCGGGGGAGGCGCCGAAATACTCACCGAGTTGACCGATCCCGAACCGGGGGCCGAGGAGGGCAGGTCCATGCTGGGCGGCGCAGGCTGGCTCTGGGCGATCTGCTTCTGGGGCAGTTCCCGTTTCTTGGTCTGGACGTCCGACTCCTGGCGCAGGCGCACGAAATCGATGACCCGGTAGCTCTTGGGCCTTTCCTTCTGCTGCACGCCCAGCTTGATGAGCCCTTCCATCAACACGAACAGGCCCACCGAGACCACCGCGCCCACCAGCAGAGCTGCCAGGTAACGCACCATGGTATCATTCCAGCGGTTCGGCGGCGATGGAAACGCTTTCCACCCCGGCCAGCTTGGCCTGGTCCATCACCTGTACCAGCAGTCCGTTCTTCGATTCCCGGTCGGCCTGGATAACCACCGAGCCCTTGGGGTTCTCCGCCAGCATGCGCTTGATGTTGGCGCCCACGGCGCGGATGTCGACCTGGCGGCGATCCATCCAGATCTGCCCGTCCTTGGTGATGGCGATGAAAATGCTGGCGTGCTCCTTCTTGGTGGCGGTCACCGCCCCGGGACGGTTGACGTCGATACCCGACTCCTTGACGAAGGAGGCGGTGACGATGAAGAAGATCAACATGATGAACACGATGTCCAGCATGGGGGTGATGTTGATCTCGGCCTCTTCCTCTTCGGGAACTACGCGACGGCGCATGTTTCACCTCTGATTGCTTTCATCTCGTCTTCCAGCCGTCCCAGCTTGCGCCGCACCTGGCGATCCAGCCGGGCGGAAAAGTACATGCCCGAAAGCGCCGCTACCATACCGGCCATGGTGGGTACGGTGGCCATGAACACGCCGGCGGCCATGGCCCGGGTGTTGCCGGAACCGACCATGGCCATGACGTCGAAGACTTCGATCATGCCGGTCACCGTACCCAGCAGCCCCAGCAGCGGGCACACCGAGATCAGGCTCTTGATCACGGCCAGTGAGCGGGTGAGATCGAGCGAGGTGCGCGATAGCAACTCGCGTTGGATCTGCTCGGCCTCCCAGGAGGCGTGTTCCGGGCGGGCCCGCCATTGTTCCAGCACGGCCTGGGCCTGCCGGGGATAGCCGCGCCACAGGTACCACAGGCGTTCGGCCAGCAGCGTCCACATGAACAGTGTCACCACCAGGATGGCGAAAAGCACGTGGCCGCCGGACTCCAGAAAGGACCGGAAGCCCTCGTATTGCTCAAGCAGTTGCTGAATCATCCTGGCACATCTCCTCGCGCCGGCGGGCGATGATACCGGCGCTTTGCACCTCCAGCACCTCGATCACCCGGCGGCTCATCGACTGCATCAGGCTGTGCACCAGCACCAGGGGCACGGCCGTCATCAAGCCCAGCATGGTGGTGACCAGTGCCTCGGAGATGCCGCCGGCCATGATCTTGGGATCGCCGGTACCCATGAGCATGATGTCTTGAAAGACGCGGATCATGCCGGTGACGGTGCCCAGCAAGCCCAGCAGCGGTGCTACCACCGAGATGATCTTCACCGCCCACAGACCGCGGTTGAGCTTGGTGGCCTCCCGCAGGATGGCCTCGTCGAGCTTGCTCTCCAGGGTTGTGGTGTCATACTTGGTGGATTCTTCCTGGATGGCCAGGATGCGCCCCAGGGGATTGCGCTTGCTGATGGTCTTGCTCAGGCGCTGGCGTTTGACCAGCAGGCTGACGGTGGTGAGGTAGACCAGCAGAAACAGGCCGGCGGTCATGGCCAACAGCCCCAGCACGATGATGATGTAGCCGATGACACCGCCGTAGCTGATGCGCTCGCGGAAGGTGGGAGTATCGACCAGCAAGGAAAGGATCTGGCCCTCGGAGGGATCCACCGAGAAGCGCACGAACCCCTCCCGGGCCTCCTCCATCTCGCTCACCCCGGCCATGTGACGGGAGGCCGGCTGCCGGGGCATGACCTTGAGCTGCGGCTCGGCGGCCTTGATGTCCCAGCCCAGGTACTTGCCCCCGGCCACGGCGTTGAATACGCCCACCCGGACGACCTGCATCTGCTTCTCCTCGCCGGTGGGGGTGATCACCTTGGCCGGGAAGCGCACCACCTTGCCCGATTCCACCATCTCCTGCTGCAGCAGGTACCACAGTGTTTCCAGTTGCTTGATGGTGGGCAGGCCCTTGGAGGTGACCAGCGGCTTGAGTTCGGCGTCCCGCCCGGGATACTGGGCCGCCACCAGCGACGAGCGCAGCTGCGACATGGCCTCTCCGGCCATCTGGCGGATCACCCCGAACAACTCGCCCATGGTGCCCATGCGTACCCGCAGGGTCTCTTCCAGGCGGGTGATCTCGGACTCGTTCTTGTCGAAGGTCTTTTCCAGGGTTTCGCTCAGCTTGCGTTGCCGGACCAGCTCGGCGCGGGCCTGCTTGAGCAGCTTCTGGCGCTGGGCCTGCTCGGCGCGGAAGAAGGCCTCACGTTTCTGGTTGATCTGACTCTCTTCCTTCCAGCCGGCCCGGACCCTCTCGAGCAGCTGTTCCAGGGTGGCCGGCTTGCCCGCACCGGCCGCCTGCTGCGCGGCTACCGGGCCGGAAGCCAGAGTCAAGACCACGGCCAAGAGAAGCCTTTTCATGACCGGCCCCCTTCCTTGCCACCGGCCTCCTGGGGAGCCGGCACCGGTATGCGCAGCAGATCGTAGGTGGTCTGCTTGCGGGCGATACGGAGGCCCTTCTTGATGGCGTCAAGGTATTCCGGGCCCAGCGGCTCGAAGCGGCGGGCCTGCTGGTTCCAGAAGCCCAGGTGCTGCTCGTCCGGGGTGATGTACAGCAGCGCCAGCCGGCCGATACGCAGGAAGGCCACGTTGAGTTTCTTGCCCTCGAGCTCCAGCTCTCCCGAGTAATCCTCGATGGTGTGGCCGTAGTTGACCTCGATCTGGTAGGCCTCGAGCAGGCGGCGGAACTTCTCCGAATCGGCCACATCGGCGCGGTTCATCATCTGGCGTAGCCGCTCCACCCTCTGGTGCCGTTCCTTCACAAGAAAGGGTACGTCCAGTTCCACGAACGCGGCCAGCGAATCGATCATGCGCTGCATCAGCGGCACCAGTTCCCTGCCCACCGAGGCGGCGCTGTCGATCTGCTGCTGAATGCGGTTCATTTCTTCTTGTTGCGACTGCACCAGCTTGCGCACCTGGGCGTTGTAGGCGCGGATGGATTCCAGCTGCTCCAGCACGGCCCGGTACTGGGCAACCAGATCGGCGCTGGAATCGCTCATCTTGTTTATCTTCTTCTGGGTACGGGCCAGGGCGGCGTTCTGCTCCACCACCCGCTGGATGAGCTGCTGCAGCTGATCGGCCCGGGCCACGCCGGCCGTGGCCAGCCAGGCCATTACCAACCAGAACACGGGGAGTCTGCTTCCTCTCATTGTCTATCGCTCCTTGGACAAGTGTGGCATCCCGCCCGGAAGACCGGGGGTGAAAAAGTAACCGCATTGCCCGCCGCTGTCAACAAGTCCCTGGCCGGTAGATTCGTGTTGCAGTGCGGCTGTAACCCGCCGGCCCGGCAAAAAAAAACGTTGATCTTTTCCAAAACCTTCTTCTATAGTGCCGGCAGGTTTTTGGTGTACAAAGTAGGCACAGGTAAACACAAGTAGGAGGAGATGTTTAACTTCAGCAGAAAGGGGACCGGCATGAAAGGAAAGAAAAACTGGAGATGGCAGGTGTTGATCGGCATGCTGGCCGTCTGCGGGCTCGGATTGGCACCCGCACCGGCCCGCGCCCAGGAAGACGAGGCCACGGCAGACGAGGGCAAGAAGGAAGTCGAGGAGATCGTAGTCACCGGTACGCTGATCAAGCGCAAGGACCTGATCACCCCGGCCCCGGTGGCCCAGATCGGGCGCCTGGAGATGGACACCTCCGGCGTGGTCTCTCTCGGCCGCATCCTGCAGAACCTGCCGGCACAGTCCAACGCCATCAACATCCAGGTAAACAACGGCGGTGACGGCTCCACGAGAATCAACCTGCGTGGTATCGGTTCCCACCGCACCCTGGTGCTGCTCAACGGCCGGCGTATCGTCTACGGCGGTCTGGGTGCCGACGCCTCGGTGGATCTCAACTCCATCCCGGCCTCGGTCATCGAGCGGGTGGAAATCCTCAAGGACGGTGCCTCCACGGTGTACGGCTCCGACGCCATCGGCGGCGTGGTCAACCTGATCACCCGCAAGGACTTCCAGGGCGTCGAGGCCGATGCCTACGTGGGCACCTCGCAGCGTGGTGACGGCACCGTGTATGACCTCTCCGTCACCGCCGGCCACAAGACCGACCGCGGCCAGATCCTCTTCTCGGCCGGCACCTACCAGGTGTTCCCCATCTGGTGCGGCGATCGCGGCTACGCCAAGTTCGACTACCAGATGGACGACTGGTCGGACCTGAGCACCTACAAGGGCGGCTCCTCGGCCACCCCCCAGGGCACCATCGTCGACTATGGCGAGGATTCCAGCCAGGCCTGGGACGACCTCAACGCCCGCTACGGCGACGCCGTCAACGGCTACTGGTACAACGACCCTACCGAGGGCTGGCGGCCCATGAACTTCGCCGGCACCTCCGACGTCGGCGAGGGAGATCTGTACAACTACCAGCCCGACAACTACCTGGTCACTCCCCAGGAACGCTACAACGTCTTTTCCCTGGGCAGCTACCAGTTCCACGACCTGGTGCGTGGTTTCTTCGAGGCCTCCTACACCAACCGCCAGTCGGACCAGAAGCTGGCTCCCGAGCCCATCTTCTTCGTGATCGAGGGCGTGGCCGTATCCGGTGACAACTACTACAACCCCTTCGGCCGCGATTTCTGGGACATCCGCCGGCGCATGGTGGAAGGCGGCAACCGCCACTTCATCCAGGACCTGGACATCTTCCGCATCGTAACCGGCCTGGACGGCTCGCTGCCCGAGGGACTGGGTCCCTTGTCCTCCTGGACCTGGGAGCTCTCCTACAACTACGGCCGCACCGCCGGCACCAACACCAACCAGGGTAACTATGACCGCGCCCGCCTGGCCAAGGCCGTGGGCCCCAGCTTCCGTGACACCGACGGCAGCATCGTTTGCGGCACCCCGGACAACCCCGACTACAACTGCGTGCCGCTCAACGTCTTCGGCGGCCCCGGCACCATCACCAAGGAAATGCTCGACTACATCGGCTACACCGGCACCGCCCGCGGCTTCAACCAGCAGGAAGTGATCAAGCTGGCCCTGAGCGGCGACCTGGTGGAGATTCCCTTCGGGGGTATGATCGGCATGGCCCTCGGCTACGAGTACCGCGAGGAGTTCGGCGGCTACATGCCCAACCCGCTCGAGGCCAAGGGCGACACCACCGGCAACAAGTCCGAGCCGGTGGAGGGCGGCTACTACGTGGGCGAGTTCTTCAGCGAGCTCAACATCCCGTTGCTGGCCGACATGCCGGCGGTGGAGATGTTCGAGGTGAACGGCTCCTTCCGCTTCTCGGACTACAACACCTTCGGTTCCAAGGTCACCTGGAAGGTGGGTGGCCGCTGGCAGATCCTGCCGGACGTCGCGGTGCGCGGCACCTACTCCACGGCCTTCCGCGCTCCCACCATCGGCCAGCTGTACTCGGGCACCTTCGACGACTTCCCGCTGGTGAGCGATCCTTGCGACACCACCGACGGCAGCCCCACCGGCAACACGGCCGCCAACTGCGCCGCCGACGGCGTCCCCGCCGATCACTCCGACCCGCGCGACCAACACCTGTCCCACAGGGGCGGCAATCCCGACCTGGGTCCGGAGACGGCCGACATCCTCACCGCCGGCCTGGTGTTCACCCCCTCCTTCCTGGAGGGAATGAGCTTCACCTTCGATTACTGGAAGCTCAGCATCGACAACGCCATCCAGCCCATCGGCGCCTCGGTCATCCTCAACCAGTGCTACAACAATCCTTCCGACCAGCGCCAGTACTGCGACCTCATCCACCGCAATCCCACCACCCACATGATCGACTACATCGACGACGTCTACCAGAACATCGGTGGCACCAACACCTGGGGCCTGGACTTCCAGCTGCGCTACGACTGGAAGTCGCCCATCGGCCGCTGGCTGTTCAACCTCGAGGGCACCTACACCGGCCAGTACGAAGACATCCAGGCCGACGGCACGGCCGTCAACGGCCAGGGTGTGTACGACCTCGAGCTGGTACTGCCCGACTGGCGCTTCAACCTCGGCACCATGTGGAGCTGGGAAGGCTTCGGCGCCGGCTTCAACCTGCGCTTCGTGGGTCCCTTCAAGGAGTGCGAGGACAACGACTGCGCCAGCCCGCGTACGGATGAAAACGGCAACCCGCGTGACATCTACAGCCGCACCGTGGATCCCTACGTGCTGCTGGACCTGTACTTCAGCTACACCCTGGACTGGGACATCGGCACCACCCGCATCACCGTGGGCGTGAACAACGTCATCGACAGCGACCCGGCGATCATCTACAACGGCTTCACCTCCACCTCGGATCCCACCGCCTACGACTTCATGGGCCGCTACTTCTACGGCCGCCTGACCCAGACCTTCTAGGTCGGAAAGGCAAGAACGCGCATGTTACCGGGGTCCCTCGCGGGACCCCGGTTTTTTTTCTTGCCAGGCCCGGTCCTCCTGCCCTATAGGCTGGCGGCAACCAGGAGGTGACATGGACGCCCTTTCTCCCCTGTACTGGAAGGACGGCGCGCTGCGACTGCTGGCTCAGACGCGCCTGCCGGCCGAGGAGGCGTGGCTGGAATGTAGCGCCGTCGAACAGGTGGCCCAGGCCATCCGCGTACTCGACGTCCGGGGTGCTCCGGCCATCGGTATCGCCGCCGCCTTCGGGCTGGTGCTGGCCGCCAACGACTACTCCGGCAACGACGGCAACCAGCTGGCGGCAGCGGTCGAGCGGGCCGCCGCGCGCCTGGCCGCCACCCGGCCCACGGCGGTGAACCTGTTCTGGGCGATCGAGCGCATGAAACGGCGGCTGGCCGCGGTGCGGCAGCAGCCGGTAGAGGCCATCCGCCGGGAACTGCTCGCCGAGGCCGAGGCCATCCGCTCGGAAGACATCGCCGCCTGCCGGGCCCTGGGCCGACTCGGGGCCGAGCTGCTTCCCGAGCGCGGCAGCGTGCTCACCCACTGCAACGCCGGGGCCCTGGCCACCGGCGGCTGGGGAACCGCCCTGGGGGTGATTCGCGCCGCCGTGGAGGCCGGCAAGCGCATCCGCGTCTTCGCCGACGAGACCCGGCCGCTGCTGCAGGGAGCCCGGCTCACCACCTGGGAGCTGATGCGCGACGGCATCGAGGTGACCCTCATCTGCGACAACAGCGCCGGGGAGCTGATGCGCCGCGGCGAGATCGACGCCTGCGTGGTAGGCGCCGACCGCATTGCCGGAAACGGCGACACCGCCAACAAGATCGGCACCTACACCGTGGCGGTGCTGGCCGCGCGCCACGGCATCCCCTTCTACGTGGCCGCACCCACCAGCACGGTGGATCTTTCCCTGGCTGACGGCGGCGGCATTCCCATCGAGGAACGCGACCCGGAGGAGGTCACCACCCCGCGCGGACTGTCGATAGCCCCGGTGGGCACTCCGGCCCGCAACCTCGCCTTCGACGTCACCCCGGCCGAACTGATCACGGCCATCGTCACCGAGCGCGGCGTCGCCTGCGGTCCCGACTTCCGCCCCCAGCTCGAGCAACTGCTGGCACCGGCCTAGAAATCCTCCTCCCAGCCGGCCAGGAGCACGTCGTCGAACCAGCCGCCGTGCCCGGCGCGACTGTCCTGGCCGCCGGAAAGCTCCAGGCGATCCGCCCGGTGCACCCGGCAGCGCCAGGGGAACTCGTCGCGGAGCCGACCGTCCACGAACAACCGGGCCCGGCCGCCGGGCAGGTGCTGCAAGCGCAGGTGGCGAGCCACGCCCCGGCCGGGATCGAAGCGATAGCGCCCCAGCTCCCTGTCGGCGGGAATTCCCAGGTTGTCGTGCTTGGCATCACAGAGGACATGAACCCCGGGCCGGCTGCCGTTGAGGGTCTCGTTGTTCAAGGTAAGGCAGAAGAACTCCCCCCAGGAGTCGTCATACACGCAGGCATCAAGCGAGCTGGCGGCGGTGGCCAGTTCCATGACCGCGGAAAGCTCCCAGCGCCGCGGCAGCTCGCGGGCGGGTTGGAAGCGGGCCATTCCCCACTGGCTTTCGTCGCGGAACAAGCGCAGACGTCCCCGCGAGATCTCGACCTGCGCCTCGGTCTTGCTCCAGGAAGGTTTCCGGCCTTCGTCGAATCCCTCGAAAAAGACAAAGGAGGGGCTGTAGGACACGCCCGCGGGAACGATGTTCACCACCGGGGGCAGGTTGCCGCTCAACCCCTTGGCCGGCTCTTGCCAGTACCCGTCCACCCACAGCGCAGCGGCGGCGACCACCATGACCAGCTCGGCGTTGAAGGTGACCCCCCGGCTTTGCGAGCGCAGTTCTGCATGACGTGGATACTCGTCCAGCAGATGGGCTCCGTGGCGGAAAGCACCGCTGCTGGCCACCAGTTGCCGGCCGTCCAGGAGCACGGAACCGCTGCGGGCGGAGTCTCCACCCACCAGGGCCGCCAGGTAGGAGTGACGACGCCCCTGGTAGTCGAGCTTGAACCCCCGCAGGGCCCGGCCCGGGACCTGCGCCGACGACAAAGGACAGAAGGAGTTGAACGGCGATCCCGGCAACCCGCGCTCGACCGGGATGCTGCAACAAGCAACGGTGGCATAGAGAACATGAATCCGTTCGCCCAGGCCGTTGTAGAAGCGAAAACGCTGCCGGTAGAACTCCTTCTTGTTCGCCGGACCGTCGTCGATGACCCCGGCGGCGGCCAGGCGCAGGTAATGGGCGGCCATGACGCTGAACAACACCGTCCGCCGGGGATCGAACAAGCGCCGCCGGCAACCCGTGTCCCCGAAGCGAGTGCCCTTGGGCAACCGGAGCTGGTTGACATCGTGGTCTAGCAGGCCCAGCACCGCCAGGGCCCGTGCCGGCGGTCCTTGCACCCCCAGGTGGTAGCCGAAGCGGTCGAGAACTCCTATGAGCTTGACACCGTCCGGCAAGAGCCGGTCGTCACCGTACCTGCCATCGGCGACGGCGTTGTAGCTCGCCAACTCTTCCTCCCAGACTACGGCCTCGCCGATTGTCCTGGCACCGGCAATCTCCCCCGCCACCCGGCCGGGTGAAAAAGACCAGTGGTGGGAAAGGGAGAGGGCAAGCAGCGTCTCTTGCAGGGCCGGAGGCAAGCCCCCTCGGCTATCGTCACCACTGCGAGGAAGCAGGAGCACGGCCGCCAGCAAGAGCAACAGCAGCCCGGCAGTGGCGAAAACGAACCTGCGGGCCGGCGGCCGCCGGAGAGTACTCCCTGCCTGCGCGGCCCCCTTCCCCCCGGAGGAAGCGGCGATGTCTCCATCCCGCCCCGCCGGGCCCGGGTCGCCGGCGATCCAGGCCAGCAACTGGCGAACATCACCGCGGTTTACCCAGACGACGGTGGCGCCGGGCGGCAACGACTCCAGGGACAGCTCCGGGGAAAAGAGGCGTTCCTCGACTGTTTCCCCTCCCAGGGATACGACGTCCACCGTCGCCCGGTTGGCCGCCGGGGCCAGGAAGAGGCTGCGCCCCGCGTGGTTGGAGGCATGGACCAGAAACAACCTGAGTTTGTGAGCCAGGCTTTCCACCGGCAGCAGGTTGCCCGCGAAGTCCAGCTCCCCGGAGGCCCACAGGTGCACTTCCGCGTCCTCCCCGGTGCATGACGCCCTGCCGGCGTCCCAGGCAGCCACGGCCAGCAACACGGTCAGGTGGGCGGACTTGCCCTTGGACCTGCCCGCAGCCACCTCCTCCGGAGAACCCATGAACACCGGCTGCCAGTACAGGGTGCCACGGGGGGAAACCACCGGCCACAACGAGTTCGCCACCAGGGCGCTCCAGGCCTCGCCGACCGTACCTACATCGAAGTTGTCCAGGGGCAGCCGTTGCGCCTCCTCGCCGGCGGCCCCCACCCAGATCCGGGCGTAGCCCACTGGTCGCTGCGGTGCAGCAAGGGGTAGGAAAAATGCAAAAGACGGCCTGGCTCCCAAGGTTTCTTTCCCGGCGCTGTCCGGCATTTCAACCCGGTTTTTCTGTAATGGGTTCGAAGGCAAATTTCAAGGGAACCAGGGCCGGATCCAGGCCGATGGCCTCCGCCGTCAGCACCAGTGATCCCGAGTAGTCGTTGCCCACCTCGCGGGAGAGGAAGGGGTGCTGCTCTTCCAGGCGATAGAGCGACAAGCGGAATCCCGGGCGATGAAAGAAATTGGCTTCCCACTCCACGTGCAGGGCTCGGGAACCGTCGGCCTCGGTGCTCGTCCACAGCACCAGCTTGACCCTGCCGTACAAGCCCGCCCTCGAGAAGTCAAGGCTGAGCCAGGATCGGGAATCGCCGCGGTCACTGGCCAGGACCGGGTCACTCACCCAGGCGCCCGCCTCCTGGCGGAACCAGGGTAGGACCCGGGGAACCGTAGACG
>Ga0190359_1000794_pt1 | contig 21053 bp, 29 predicted proteins | sample 48721823_MG_FD_161269 | JGI IMG/M metagenome (GOLD analysis project Ga0190359, IMG submission 161269) | Hydrothermal vent microbial mat bacterial communities from Southern Trench, Guaymas Basin, Mexico - 4872-18-2-3_MG | ecosystem: Environmental > Aquatic > Marine > Hydrothermal vents >... | reverse complement strand
CTATGTACACTAATAGCAAATATATATGGCATTAATAACTTACAACTACTCAGCAGAGCAAATAAAACAATTATCAGGAGGAGGAGTTCCTTACAAAGTAATATCACAAATAATATCTCAAACAGGCACTAGCGCGCCTACTGTAAATAGAGAGGTAGAAAATACAACAGGAACTACATTTACTTGGCAAAGATTTGGTGCTGGCATATACAGATTAGTAGCTGCTGATCCTGTATTTAATCAAGGCGGTGGAAATTTTTTCTATACAACAACTTTTGCTAATATAGGTTATCCTAGTAGTCCAAATCCTATATTTATAAGCACGTCAATACAGAATGACATCCTATTTGAAATAAATACATTCGATAAAACAGGAGTATTAACGGACACGGGATTAAACTTTGCTACTATTGAAGCTCATATATATCCAGTATAAAAATAATAATAAAAAATTATGGCAATAATCACTACGTACCCAGTAGATCCGTCTCCAGCAACAGGAGATTATTTAGTGGGATCTAAAATAACAAGCGCAGGTGCTCAGATAAACCCAACTAAGAACTTTACTATAGGTTCTGTAGTAGAAGCAGGTTTAGGTTATACTCAATATACATGCCTAGTATCACAAAATGGGATTAATGATCCTATTGCAGAGGATTTAAAAAATAACACAGGAGCTACTATGACATGGAATAGAATTGGTCCAGGTATTTATAGATGTAATGCCTCTTCCCCAATTTTTACTTCAAATAAAACTATAGTATTTGTAAATGTAGGTACATCTCCAAATGGGCCAGGTGCTTTTGTGGAATGGAACCACGATGTTTCATATGTTGAAATAAATATTTATGATATAGCCGGGGCGGCAGCAGATGATCTTTTAGATAATGGAGCATTTGAAATAAGAATTTACTCATAACATACACATGGCAATAATATTTTCATACCCAACAATATCAGCATCAGATTTACATGCTAGTGATAGATTTATATTAAGTCAAATGAATCAAACCGGTAATCCAACTAAAAGTGTTACCTTAAGTGATCTTGCTAACTTTATAACAACAACTGGCGAAGGTACAGGTACAACTGATTATATAGTAAAATGGAATGACGGTCCAAATGGAATACTTGGAGATTCACCAGCTTTTACTTTTGACGGTGGTGCTGGTTTAAAACAATTTATATTAACAGATGGTTATAGATTTGTAGTGGATAGAGATGCAGCAACAACTGTTGGTGATCCAGAATATGCTATAACACAAAACGGTGTAAATAAAACATCGTTTGGCTGGGATGATGACGGTGGTGGTTTTGGATTTCTTTATAATTGGGCTGGAAAAGGTTTTAAATTTGGTTCGACCGTTTTATATCCACAATTAGAATTATTAACTGATCCTGATGTTAAAACAATATCATTTTCAGATTTTGAAGTTCAAGATTCAGAATTAACAATTACAAATGCCGGTGGTGGATCTACAATGCTTCAAGTATTTAATGGAGCAGTAGAAAGCTCAACTACAAATAGCACTGGAGGAGGAACGGCAACTCAGATAGTTAATAGAAATAATGATTTATATATAAAAAATAGAGCAGAATTAAAAGATATCCTATTTCAAGCAGATGATGGACAAAATAATGGTAATGTAGCTACATACTTTAGATTAGACGGTAGTATGGCAGATGTTGGTACTCCTTCTTATTATACTCGCTGGGGTGATAATTCACATATAGTTCTTGGTAATAGTACTGGAAGTAACCTTGATTTCCATATGTATCATGATGGTACTGATACTTTAATGCAAAGCGATAATGGAAGTATAAACATAGAAAGTAAAGGTGGTTTATTTATTAAAAATGAAGATGCTAGTGAAATAGAAATACATAATGATTTAAACAGTGATTTAACTCTTAGATCAGAAGGAGATATTAGATTAGTAGGTTCTGGATTTAATCAATATTTTAGAGTAGATAGTGGTTTAGGTTTTTCAATAGCTTCTAAAGATATAAGATTTTCAGATAATGTTAAAGCTAAGTTTGGTAATTCTGATGATTTACAAATTTATCATGACGGCGCTAACAGTATTATAGAAGATGTTGGTACAGGTGATTTAAATATAAGTGGCGCTTTAGCAGTAAATATAAGTGGTGGTGGAGTTCAAACAGCAGCTTTTTCACCATCAGGATTTGTTGCAACTTTTGGAGGCACAAATAAAATAAGTACATCATCAACAGGAATTGATTTAGCTCAAGATGGTGATGGAATAAAACTAAGATCACCAAACGGCACTGTATATTTACTAACAGTAGATAATGCAGGTAACTTAGTAGTTACGTAAAAAACAAAAAAAACAAGTAATAATAAAGATATACCTGCTCGGTTAAGAGCGCAAACCAAATATAAACTTAAAACCAATAAACTATGACGTTTTATTACCAGACTAGATCGTGGAATAGTCAACCACAAATTTCAGAAGAAACCATTAACCTTTGGAAACACCTCGCAGAAAAGAAAAACTGGAGGATAACCCAATTACCTAACGGTTTTTATCAAACTGAATACCAAGATCCAGAAAACGATACTTGGCACGACGTTACGAGACGTGAAACTATTGAAGGAGCAGAACAAGCTATTGATGGTTCAGTAGAACACTATGCTAAGAAAGTAGATTTCTTAAAAGGTCCTAAAGTCGTTAAAACCTTTAAATAATCAAATTAAATTAAATTAAATGATAGTAAAAAATCTGAATTTTGGCGATGATGCCAGAGATCAGGTATTTAAAGGAATAGAAAAACTCACAAATGCTGTTAGCTCCACATTAGGAGCTAGCGGTAAATGTGTTATATTAGAAGATGCTAGTGGTAATCCTATTATCACGAAAGACGGTGTGACTGTAGCAGATTCAATTATTCTTTTAAATCCTGTAGAAAACATGGGTGCAACACTAATCAAAGAAGCTGCACGTAAAACAGTAAGAGAAGCTGGTGACGGAACTACAACCGCAACTATATTAGCACATGCTATATTAAATGAAGCATATAAACATATAGATAAGACAAATAGTAGAGAGATAAAAGATGGTATTTTACACGCTACAAATAAAGTTATAGAGTATTTAAATAAAGTATCAGTACCAGTTGAAGATAAAATTAAACAAATTGCTACTATATCTACAAACAATGATAGTGAACTTGGTGAGTTAATTGCTGACGCATTTATAGCGGTAGGTAAAACAGGTGTAGTAATTATGGAGCCTTCACAACACGGTGAAACTAAAGTTGAAGTTGTAGAAGGTGTTGAATATAATAAAGGATTATTAAATCCTAACTTTGTAACAAATAAAGAAAATAATACTGCTGAGTTAGAAAATCCTTTAGTATTAATACTTGATTCTAAAATTGAATCAATTAGACAAATCCAAAACGTATTAGAATACGTTATTAAAAACAATAAAGCTTTATTTATTATTGGTGATGTAGAACCACCTGTTTTATCAGCATTGGTAATGAATAAAATGAAAGGTAATATCAAAGTTAATATTGTTGATCCTCCAGCTTTTGGTTTAAAACGTAAAGAAATACTAGAAGATATTGCATTGCTTACAAATTCGCAAATAATAAACGAAGATTTAGGTGATGATTTAAATACAATTGAAGTTGATTACCTAGGCACATGCTTAAAAACAACTACTAGCAATGATCAAACTATAATACAAGTTGAAAGTATTAGCGAAGAAGTTGAAAACATAATTTCTGATATTAAAAACAAACTATCTAAAAAACTTAAAGCTCATAAAGTTGTAAGTTACGAGCATAGATTAGCTCGTTTATCCGCTAAAGTTGCTATTGTAAAAGTAGGAGCAAATTCAGATATAGAGTTGAAAGAAAAACAAGATAGAGTTGAAGATGCTATATGTGCTACTAAAGCCGCTATAAAAGAAGGTATTGTTCCAGGTGGTGGAATAGCTTTATTAAATGCTTCACAAAATATTAAACATAATAATATTGGTGAAGAAATTTTATTAAAAGCAATATTATACCCTTTTAATACAATACTCGATAATGCTGGAATAAAAAATGATATACCGATAGTCAAAGAAGGCCACGGTATTGATGTAGTTACAGGAAATATGGTACACATGGTAAAAGAAGGTATTATTGATCCATTGTTGGTTACTAAAAGTGCACTAACAAACGCGGCTTCTGTAGCGACTACAATATTATCAACTGATTGTGTAATTAATAACATACGTGTCGATGAAAGCAGTAGGAAATAATTTAATTATACAAAAAGTTGAAGAAAATATAACTAAGTCTGAAGGAGGTTTATTATTAAATAAAAACGATAGAGCAGATATTAGATATATTGAAGCAAAAATAATCTCCGTAGGAGATACTATAAAGGGTTTAGATGAAGGCAATACTATATTTTATGATAGACATGCTGGACATTCTATTGAAATAAATAACAATACTTATCAAGTTATTAAGGCGCAAGACGTCGTCGTTGTTTTATGAGAAGGCTATCGGCAGGAGATTTAAAAGATCTCAATCTGCTTAAACACTATCGCATTATCCGTAAGTGGGCTTGTAAAAACAACGGCTTAACTGATGCTGATTTAGAATTACTTATTTATTTAGACTGTATAGATATGTTTACGATTAATGATTTTAAAATAGGTACATATTCATATAGTTGGGACAATAGAAGGTGGAATAAACTAATACAAAATGAGTGGGTTGTAGTGTGGAGACATAGAAACAGAACCACTCAAAAATATAATATATATAAAGTTTCTTTTAAAGGTAAACAATTAATACAAAGAATTTACCGTATAATGTTAGGTGAAGATGATATACCTACAAGTGAAAGAAGAAACTCTATTATGAAAGGTAAAAGTTATATAGATAAAGTATTACAAACCTCTATATACAATGTAAATAAAGATAAAAATAGATAGGATGAGTTCAACTATATCAAGAATCACTGGTGGTTTAGTAGGCCAACAAGGTCAATCTGCAGAACAATTAGCACTACAACAATTAGCTAATCAAGGTATTGCTAGTTTAGCAAGTGGTTTTATAAATCAAGGTCCACAAGTAGGAACTGCAGCACAAATTGAAGCGTCTGGTATAAATAATCAAGATCCAAACAATTTAAGCTCTACAGGATTTGGAGGTGTAGTTACACAGGCTAACAGCAATATGAATCCTAGTGTAGCACAAGAGGCTACGGGTGCTCCAACAGAAGATTATGGTCAAGGATATAGAACCAACTGGAAAGGTGGTTTTGCTGGTCCAACAGGAGGAGGCGCAATAAGAGCTGGTATGGCTACGGCAATGGGATATGCTCCAGTTGCTACAGCTGGTAATTTTAATCCACAAACACAATTTGCAGCTAATAAAATGTTCGGAAATGGAACTCAATTTGTTGCACCAAAAAAATTAATAAATTTATAAATAAATAATTATGGATCACAAAGATTTTAAAATAGACCCTCAACACACTAAAGATATGGGTGGTAAAAGAGGTGGAATAGTTGGAGAAACTCATATATGGGACGGACCTTTAAGCCAAGTTGGTAGACTGCATGGTGAAGGCTGGAGTGCTGGTATATACGGTATGAAGTTAAAAACTGATGCTGTTCCTTACTCTGGAATGGGTCCAATTACACAAAAAGCAAAAAACTATAAATAATCATGGCAAATAATCAACCAGTAAGCGCTATCCCAGTAATACCTAGTGATAGCATTAATATACCTCAACCAGGAAGTGTTGTCGTCGGTAACAGTTCTACAGGTGGTACTACACTAACTGATGCGGGTGCAGCATTTTTAACTAATTTTATAAGTGGAGGTGATGTTGTATATGTAGGTACAGAAATACACGAAGTATTATCAGTAGATTCAGAAACTGTAATTACTTTAAAAACAGCTGTAGTTGCAGCCGCTCCTTATGCATATAAAATATTTAAAGGAAACGGTGGTGCTTTAAAAGAAGGATACGACGGTTACAGTCTTTTTGTAGGAACAACAGGTGATGTAGCAGTATTAACTCCAGGAGCTGGACAAGATGAAATTACATTAGTTAATATAGCAAACGCATCATTTATACCGTTACAAGTAATAAGAGTTTTAAACACAGGCACAACTGCGACTGACATTATAGCTCTAGACTAATGGCACCAACAATATTAGGAAATGCAAATGCTGTTTTAGCAATACCTAATTCACCTGGGAAAGGTGGAGGTGGAACACCTTGTTTTATACTTCTAGAAACTGGAGATGATGTATTAACAGAGAACGGAGATTTTGTATTAAAACAAACATGTCCTTAAAATAAATAAATAATGGCAAATTTAAAATTTTCACAATTTACAAGCGTAACAAACGCTAACGATCTAACCTCTATTGTAGGATATGACAATGTAGTTAATCAGCAGATAGCTCCTATACCGTTTATTGAAACAGGATTAACACAAATTGGAGCGTCTGAAAAAATAATAATAGGTCTTGGATCTGGAGCTGCTTTAAGTGGTACCAATCAAAGATTAGTATATATAGGTTATAATGTTTCTCCTAATGGAACAAATGATTTAGATAATGTAGGAATTGGATATGAAGCATTATCAGGTAATACAACAACTGGTGTAGATAGATGTATCGCTATAGGTACAGAAGCTTTAACTAACATAGGTAATACTGGTGCTCCAGGTTCAGCTTTAAATACTATTGGTATAGGTTATTTTGCAGGAAGAAATATTACAACTGCTACATCTAATATTTGTATTGGTTCTAATGCTGGTGAAACTCTTACAACAGGTAATTATAATATTATTATTGGTAGAGATGCAATGGAAAACGCAGATACTCAATCAAATAATATTGCTATTGGTAGAGAAGCTTTAGAGTTATTAGATAGTGGTAATGGAGAAAATGTAGCTATTGGTTATCAATCTGCAGATAGTGCTACTAATATTACTCAATGTACTTTTGTAGGATCAAGAACTGGTGACAACACAGGAACTAATCAAAATATAACATGTATAGGTTATAATGCTGAACCTACAACTAATTCAGTAGATAATGAAATAACGTTAGGTGATGCCAATGTTATCACATTAAGATGTAATACTACCACTATAACAGCGTTATCTGATAAACGTGATAAAAAAGATATTAAAGAATCTTCATATGGTTTAGATTTTATAAACAATTTAAAACCAGTAACATTTGAATGGGATAGAAGAGATGGTGGAAGAAAAGGTAAAGATTTAGGATTTATTGCTCAAGATTTACAAGAGTTTGATGATGAATATACTCAACTTGTTTATGCAGAAAATCCAGATAAATTAGAAGCAACATACGGTAGATTAATTCCTATTATGGTTAAAGCAATACAAGAGCTTAAATCAGAAATAGAAGAATGTAGAAACTGTAAAAACTGTAAATTATAATGGCACAATATACTCAAGAACAAGCTACTAAAGACGTAAAAAGCGCAATGAATTCTGTATTGATATGCGAAGACTTAGGGCTTGTAGCAGATAAAACAGAAGAACAAGAATTTGTGTACGATCAAAATAAAGTACATTTAGAAATAAAAATGAGTTTACCCTTATTTGTAAGCACATTAAACCAAGAACAAGCAACAAGAATAAATAATATTTTAAACTAAACAATTATGGGATACAAACAAAATAATCCGTTACCTAGAATGAAATCAGCTCTTAAAATGGAAAAAGAGATGAAAAAAGGAGGTATGCATAGAGATTCAGCTATGTACATGAACTCACCAATGTACATGGGTCATTCACCTATGGAAATGGCAAAGCATGATTCACCAATGTATAGAGAATCAGCAGAAGAAAAATACATGCCAATAGTAGATATTGAAAAAGGTGATGCTAAAGGTGATAGAAAAGATGCTAGACAAGAGCAACCTAAGAGTAAAAGAGAATATGGTTCTCCAGCAAAAGCTGCTAAACCAGATTATATTGATATTGATGGTGACGGTGATAAAAGCGAGTCTATGAAAGATGCTGCTAAAGACAAAAAAGGTTCTCCAGCTAAAAAATATGACAGAGTTGTATTAGGCGGTAATAAAGGAGATAAATCAAAGACTAAACCTGGTAAAAAAGATTTTGAAGGGAAAGGGTCACCAGCTAAGAAATACGATAAAGTAGTATTAGGCGGTAATAAAGGCGATAAGTCTAAGACTAAGCCAGGTAAGAAAGATTATGAAAAAGGATCGCCAGCTAAGAAAGAAGGAATGTCTAAAAAAGAAGCGAAAGATTTAGGTAGAATGGTGAGAACAGCTCAAGGTAAAGCGACTAAAAAAGACGAAAGAAAAAACAAAAGAGATACTAAAAAGACTATGCGTCATGTAAAAAAACATGGTAGTGGTCTAAAAATGGATTAATTATGGGAAGAGGATATAGCGGTAATCACCCTCGTTTTTCACACAGACAAGACGAGAGATACGATGCCAAAGAAGCATACAACAAAGATCTTACTGCCTCTGCGCGTTTACATTATTTAGAAAATGACAGACATGATCACGAATCACCAGCTCATTCACATTGTTCACCTATGCATATGCATAATGATCGTCATATAAGAAGACAAGCTGAAAAAATAGCTAGAAAAAACGAAGGAGATGTTCAAGATATTTATTATGAATTAAAAGCTAAAGCTGCTCAAGATGAAAGATCTGGTAAAAAAAGAGGTTATGATGAAAGATCAGGTGAAGAAAGAAGAAAAGACATAGATGAAATGATTTATGAAAGACCTGATTCACCATTTAACGCATGTGCTAAATCAGAAGGTGGAAGCGGATGTATTAAGCAAATGGGTGGAGCATGGAGAGTAATAAGCAATAAAACAGACAAACCTTGGCCTGCAAAATATGCTAGTAAATCAAAAGCAGAAGCTGCATTAAGAGGTTATCACGCGGGATAACATGGATACAATAGGTAAATTCAGAACAAATTTTTTAGGTAAAGGTAGATCTTTTAAAATAGGATTTAACAATAGATCACCATTTAGTTATATATCTAGTACTGGACCAGAGGTTCCAGGCAGGTTTGATGGTGGTGTACAGCTTCATATGTTTACACCCGATGATTATGCTAAGGCGTTTGATACAAGTGAAGCTGTAAGATCAGAAACTGAAATGTATAAAAAAGCAGGTGAAGCTGCTGGTAAAGTAGTTAGCGCTGTAGGCGGAGCTGTTGCAGGTGCGGCAAAAGCTGGTAAAGCTAGCAAAGCTGCTAACACAACGGGTCCTGCTGGATTAAATACAGGTAAAGCTTCATTTAAAGATATACTAAAAGGTGCTAAAGATGGGTTCACCAAAGGAAGCAAAGGAATAATTAGTGAGGATGCTAAAAAACGTGTAGATGCAGCTATGGATTCTTCTACTTCAAATTTTAAAGAAGAAAATCCTGATAATGAAATGTATAAAAATTATTTCAAGATGATTGCTGAAAAATACAAGCCGGAGAACTTTTGATACCAATCTTAGAATCAATAAAACAGTCATGGATCTGTATAAAACCAAAAAAACTTATAAACAAATATATTAACATTAAAAATTAAAAACATGGCAAAATTTATTAACTTTAACATTGTTGGTGGATATGATCAAGTTGCTGGTGCAGCTGATCCTTCATTAGACGGAGATAACTTAGTAGCGGTTGATGGTATTTTAAGTGTAAAAGCAGAAGCTGCCGCTGGTGGTGAGTATCAAGTTGTTTTACAATTAACAGGTGGTTTAACAGCTACTGTTACTTGTTCTTTAGACGCTGCTGCTACTGATCCAGCAGCACCGCCAAATATTCCAACTGCAACTAACTATTTAGCTTTTATGAAAAAAGCTGTTAATAGAGCAATTACTGCTAACCCAGGTGGTGTAAAAGCTAGCGTTATCTTACCAATAGATAGTGATGATGTAAACGCAAAATACGATCAAACACTTAGAGTATATTGGAAAGGTATAGTAATAGCTTAATATGAAACCTAGAGGTTTAGGCGATAGTATAGCTAACTTCACAACAAAAACAGGAATTAAGGCTGTAGTCGACAAAATGGCTAACAGCCTTAATAAACCCTGTGGCTGTCAAAAAAGGCAAGACTATTTAAACAAAAAATTTCCTTACAAACAATGAAGATAAGATTAAGTAAAGGTTTTAAAATAAACCCTCCATTTTATACTGATAATACTCCTATTCATCATGTAGACTTGGAAGATGGAGTTTTAGGTAAGGCAAATAAAAACGGTACTATTTTAGTATCAGATAAAATAACTGATCCAGAAGAAAGACAAAGTGTAATAGAACATGAAAAAGTTCATATAGATCAAATAAAAAGAGGTGATCTTAATTATGATGACGACTTTGTATACTGGAAAGGAAAAAAATATTCAAGAGAAGATATGAAAGAAGGCGCTGAGAATTTACCTTGGGAAGCTGAAGCATATTCTAAAACTGATCCATTTGAAAAATATTAATTATGGCGTATAGACAACAAGGCAATCCATTTAGTAGAAAAACATCTAGTCCTTTATTTAATAATAAAAATAAAAGTATATCCACAATACTACCTAGTCAAGGTAATGTAAAAACTACTATAGACGATACTAATCTTAATGAGCAGGGTCAATCTCAGACTCAAATCGTGGATAATGCTTATAATAAAATTCAGCAAAGAATAAAAGAAATAAATAATTTTTATAATAGTTTTAATAATCTTGACGACATGTCATCTGAAGATATTACAAGGTTTGATGAAATGGAACCAGAAATGATAAATAATCTGGAAAATTCAGAAAGAAATTTTATAAGAGTAAGTGACTCTATAAACAGAGTAAATAAATCACCTTTTAATTATAACAGTCCACTTAATGATAATCACGACGGTTGGGAAGAAACTTTACAAGATGAAAGAGGAGGTTATGATGTGGGTGAATGGGGTAATGAAACTCGAGTAACAAACCCAGATGGAAGTGTAACAATTACTCAAACAAGAGATTTAAACAAACAAGGTAGTGGTGGTGAAGGTTTTGTTAACCCTAACAATCCTGATCAGACATGGGACGAATGGCTGAAAACTCCAGAAGGACAAGAATGGCAAAGTAAAAACACAGGTCAAGATACAAGAACAAGAACAATCAGAAAAAGAGAGCCAATATCGTCTGTATCAAAATTAACTCCTTCAACTATTGAACCAACCACTAATGATGAAAGAAGTATAGATAAAATTGAAACTAGAAAAGTAATATCTTCTGATGATCAAAAAAGAATGATACAAGAAATGGAGACTAGAAGAAAAGAAGATGAAAAATCTAACAGAAGAAGAAAAAGAAAAAACTTTTTTAGAAAAATAGGATGGGCTTTAGGTGATGTAGGTGATGCTATAGGTGACGTAGGTGGTTTTGTTTTAGGTAATACTGGTAGAAGTTTAGTGGATATAGCAACAGCACCAGTTGATCTAGTAAGATCTATTAGACCATGTAGAACTTGTAGAAAAGGAATATTTGATCCAAGTCAAATGGGTATAATTGGTGGAAGATCAGGATTAGCTCAAAATTTATTTTCACAATATAGAAGATAATGTCAAAAAAACAATTTAAAGATACTACAGTCGGACAATTATTGTTTGGCGCTGCGTCTGTAATAAATCCTACATTAGGAAACGTATTACAAGGTGTGACATCTCCTAAAGAAGCAATAGCAGAAATAACTAAATCAGATGTTTCTTTAGATGATAAAATTAAATTACAACAATTAATATACGAACAACAAAACAAAGAGATAGAAGCTATTACATCAAGATGGGAAGCAGATTCTATGTCAGACTCGTGGTTGAGTAAAAACGTAAGACCACTTGTTTTAGTATGGTGTATTGTTGTATTTTCTTTTGCAGGTATCTTAGATAGTGTAGAAACTATACCTTTTAATATACACGAAACTTGGAATGATACTTTTGAAAAAGTTATGATGGCCGTAGTATTAGCTTATTTTGGCGGGCGAAGTAGTGAAAAAGCAGTTAGTATATTTAAAAAGTAAAAGTTAATAATAACAAGTAATTATACACTTAGAAATTAAATTAAATTAAATATTATGAAAAAATTATTATTAAGTATAGCATTGCTATTTAGTATTGTTATGCACAGCAACGACTTAAGCGATAAATTAAGAGGCGCGTGGTCTAGTGAAAATACAACTTATTATGTAGTTATTCTACATAATGAAAAAGAGGGATTTAAATTAGTAAATTTTTCTTTTGCAGAAAATCAAACATTACAAGAAACTGTAATAGAAGAAGGTAAAGATTATATAAAAACTAGAGTTTATAATCCCGTAAATGATTTTGAAACATTTATTACTTATACTTTTGTAAACGATGAACTACACTGTAAGTTTCAAGGTAAATCAAATCATGTTACTGTTTATAAAAGATATTGGTTAATGACAAATTAAATTAAATAAAATGAAAAAAAATAAAATAACAAAAGAAGAATTAGATAAAGTATTGGAATTTCAAAACAAACTTTATAATTTATCTACAGATGTTGGTGTTTTAGAAACAAGAAAACACGCTATGCTACATGAATTAGCTGGTGTAAATCAACAACAAGAAGAATTCAAAAAAGTATTAGAAGACAAGTATGGTTCTATAAATATAAATTTAGAAGATGGAACTTATACAGATGTAGAAAAAGAAAATGAATAATGTAATAAGAAAGATCAGTATAGGTTCTGACTATAAAAATGATGCAATGCATTATTCTTTAGGTCAACAAGTTTATGGTGGTCACGAAATATCTCACATCTTGTATGATGAAAAAGATAATTCATATAATATTTACATAAAGAAAAACAATGAAGTATTACCTTGGAAGAAATTTAATTCTAACATGGCTATATCAATTGAATATGATTTAGAATATTAATGAATAGTTTATATGATTTTATAGTAAAGCCTATCGGAGAAGGTAGATATAATAACAGTAAAAAAATAGGTGAAAAAGAATTAATTTTAAATACTAAAATTGAATCTTGGAAATTTGTTAATAGATTTGCTAAAGTTGTATCTACGCCGTTGGCTATTACTAGTAATATAAAAAAAGGCGATACTATAGTTGTACACCAAAATGTATTTAGAAGATTTTATAATATGCAGGGTAAACAAACTAATAGTAGATCTTTTTTTAAAAATGATTTATACTTTGTTTCACCGGATCAAATATATTTGTATAAAAACAATGGTGAATGGCAGAGTTTTGGCGATAGATGCTTTGTAAAGCCAATAAAAAATTCTGACACTATAAAGAATAGAAAAGAGCAACCTTATGTTGGTATACTAAAAATAGGTAATAACAACTTAGAAGCATCTAATATTAATCCAGGAGATGTAATTGGATTTAAACCTGGAGCTGAATGGGAGTTTTTTATAGACGATGAGCGTCTTTATTGTATGAAATCAAATGATATTGTAATTAATTATGGAAATAAAAAAAATCAAAAGGAATATAATCCAAGCTGGGCGAATAGCAGTTGAAGAATTAATTAAAGTTGCTAAAGAACCTATTATTGATTTTGGTCCAGATATATCTGCTGATAGATTAAAAAATGCTGCAGCTACTAAAAAACTAGCAATATTTGATGCGTTTGAAATATTATCTAAAATAAATGAAGAAGAAAATATTATTGAAGGTAAAGTAGAACAAGAGACTAAAAAACCAAAAGAATTTAAAGGTTTTGCAGAAGGGAGGTCAAAATAATGTATCAACAAGATTTATATAAAATATTAGATAACCACATTAAACCTAAGATTCTCAATAAAAATAATAGATACAAAAAATGGGAATACGGTTATAACGTGGAACACGATGTTGTAATTATAAGCAAAACAGGTGAAATAGGTGATATTTTAGAAATACAAAATTTAAAAATAGCATTACCAAAAGCTAAAGATATTTATAAATTTGAATCAGATAAATTTGAATATAAACCTTTACCTAAAGAATTAAAAAGAATTAAAACAATATTTGATTGGGAAGAATACCCATTAGATTTTAAAGAAACATGGTATGATTACATTGATAAAGAATTTGCTCGTAGAGAAGAAGGTTTTTGGTTTTATAACAAAGGCAATCCTACTTACATTACTGGCACTCATTATATGTACCTGCAGTGGTCCAAAATTGATGTTGGGAAACCAGACTTTAGGGAGTCAAATAGATTATTCTTCATTTTCTGGGAAGCTTGTAAGGCAGATTCAAGATCCTATGGGATGTGTTACCTTAAGAACAGGCGTTCCGGGTTTTCTTTCATGGCATCAGGAGAGGTGGTTAACCTGGCAACCATATCGTCCGACAGTAGGTATGGTATATTATCAAAGTCCGGTCCTGATGCTAAGACCATGTTCACAGATAAGGTGGTACCAATATCGGCCAATTATCCTTTCTTTTTCAAGCCAATACAGGACGGAATGGACCGTCCAAAGACCGAGCTTGCCTACCGTGTCCCCGCAAGTAAGCTCACCCGTCGTAAACTTACCGCCAACGAAACCGCGCCCGATCTCCAGGGATTGGACACCACAATCGACTGGAAGAACACTGGGGATAACTCCTACGATGGGGAGAAACTCAAACTCCTCGTCCATGATGAATCGGGGAAGTGGGAACGTCCGAACAACATCCTCAACAACTGGAGGGTTACGAAAACCACGTTAAGATTAGGTAGTAGAATTATTGGTAAATGCATGATGGGTTCAACCTGTAATGCATTAGATAAAGGAGGAGATAATTTTAAAAAATTATATTATGACTCAGATGTCACAAAAAGAAATGCGAATGGACAGACTCGTTCGGGACTCTATTCTTTGTTCATACCTATGGAATGGAACTACGAAGGATACATTGATTCTTATGGAGTACCTGTTTTCGACACTCCAACCGATCTTGTTAAAGGACCGCAAGGATTACCTATAACATTAGGAGTTATAAGTTATTGGCAAAATGAAGTTGATGGATTAAAAGATGATCAAGATGCTTTAAATGAATTTTATAGACAGTTTCCTAGAACAGAGGAACACGCGTTTAGAGATGAAGCGAAGTCTTCGTTATTTAATCTTACTAAGATATACGAACAAATAGACTGGAACGCGGAAACTAAAGATACAAGTGTTACTCAAGGAAATTTTCAGTGGGTAGGAGGTATAAAAGATACTTCTGTTATATTTGTTCCTCAAAACAATGGTAGATTTTTTGTATCTTGGATACCACCTATAAGATTACAAAATAATGTAATACATAAATTAGGTAAAAAATATCCTGGTAATGAACATTTAGGAGCTTTTGGATGTGATAGTTATGATATATCAGGTACGGTAGATAAGCGTGGATCAAAAGGATCACTGCATGGATTAACTAAGTTTAGCATGGAAGACATACCACCTAATCATTTCTTTTTAGAATATATAGCTAGACCACAAACAGCTGAAATATTTTTTGAAGATGTATTAATGGCTTGTATATTTTACGGAATGCCGATACTTGCTGAAAACAATAAACCTAGATTGTTATATCATTTTAAACGTAGAGGATATAGAGGTTTTGCAATGAACAGACCAGATAAAATATATAATAAATTATCTGTAACAGAAAGAGAAATAGGTGGAATACCTAACTCTAGTGAAGACATTAAACAAGCACATGCTGCGGCAATAGAAAGTTATATAGAAACATATGTAGGATTACGTGATGATAATACATATGGAGATGTTTACTTTCAAAGAACTTTAGAAGATTGGGCTAAATTTGATATAAACAACAGAACAACACATGATGCTTCTATTAGTTCAGGGCTAGCTATAATGGCTTGTAATAAAAATAAATATAGACCTGTTCCTAAAATTATTAGACAAAATTATGATTTAGGAATAAAAAAATATGATAATAGTGGGTTGTTATCTAAAATTATAGATTAAATGAAGAGTATATACACTAATGGTAATAGTATTTTCCCTAGCCAAGTGGTTAGTGATGCTGAAAAAGCTAGCTGGGAATATGGCGAGCAAGTTGCTCAAGCTATAGAACAAGAGTGGTTTAGTCAAGGTAGAACAAATGGAAATAGATATTTGACTACTTGGAACAACTATAATAGATTAAGATTATATGCAAGAGGTGAACAACCTACTCAAAAATATAAAGATGAATTATCTATCAATGGAGATTTATCATATTTAAATTTGGACTGGAAACCAGTTCCTATTGTTTCTAAATTTGTAGATATATTAACTAACGGTATATCTAATAAAGATTACGATATAAATGCTTTTGCTCAAGATCCTCAAGCATTAGAAAAACGTACTAATTACGCTGAAATGTTAGCACAAGATATATTTGCTAGAGAAACAATGGAGCAGATAGTGCAAAAATTAGACACAGCCTTGTTTAATACAAGTATTCCTGAAGATGAACTACCTCATAACATGGAAGAACTAGAACTACACATGCAATTAGATTATAAACAAGCTATTGAAATTGCTGAAGAAGAAGTTATTACTCAAGTTTTAGATTATAATAAGTTTGATTTAACTAGACGTAGAATAAACTATGATTTGGTTACATGTGGTATTGGTGCTTGTAAAACAAATTTTAATACTGCAAATGGTATAACAGTAGATTATGTAGATCCAGCTTATTTAATATATTCTTACACAGAAGATCCAAACTTCGAAGATATATATTATGTTGGAGAATTAAAAGCAGTTACATTACCAGAAATAGCTAAACAATTTCCTGATATACCTGATAGTGAATTAGAGAGAATACAAGAATATCAAGGTGATAAAACTTATATGTATGGTTATGGATATGGTCCTTGGGATCAAAATACTATTCCATTATTATATTTTGAATATAAAACTTATAGCGATCAAGTATTTAAAGTAAAAGAAACAGAGTGGGGATTACAAAAAGTAATACAAAAAGATAGTAGTTTTAACCCACCACCAAGTGAAAATTTTGAAGCAGTAGGAAGAACAATAGAAACTTTATATAGAGGAGTAAAAGTTTTAGGTACAAACATTTTATTGAGATGGGAATTATGTCCTAACATGACAAGACCAAAAGCAGATACTACAAAAGTAGAAATGAATTACGCTATATGTGCTCCACGTATGTATAAAGGCCGTATTGATTCTACAGTAAATAGAATTACTGGTTTTGCAGACATGATTCAAATAACTCATTTAAAGTTACAACAGGTTATAGCTAGAATGGTACCAGATGGTGTTTTTTTAGATATGGACGGTCTTGCAGAGGTTGATTTAGGTAATGGAACAAATTACAACCCATCCGAAGCATTAAACATGTATTTCCAAACTGGTTCTGTAGTTGGTAGATCACTTACGCAAGATGGTGAATTAAATAGAGGTAAGATACCAGTGCAAGAATTACAAACTGGTAACGGTCAAGCAAAAATACAAAGTTTAATTAGCACATACAATTATTATTTACAAATGATAAGAGATGTGACAGGATTAAATGAAGCAAGAGATGGTAGTTTAGCTGATAAAGATACGTTAGTAGGTTTACAGAAAATAGCTGCACAAGCTTCTAATATTGCAACTAAACATATTAATAATGCTAGTTTATATATTACACTAAGAATATGTGAAAATATATCTAAAAAAGTTTCAGATATGTTAGAATTTCCATTAACACGTAACGCTTTAAAACAAAGTATTACTTCTTTTAATACAATGACACTAGAAGAAGTGGATCAATTAAACTTACATGATTTTGGTATATTTTTAGATCTTGAACCTGATGAAGAAGAAAAAGCTCAATTAGAGCAAAATATTCAAATAGCACTATCTAGTGGAGGTATTGATTTAGAGGACGCTATTGATATTAGACAAATACGTAATTTAAAATTAGCTAATCAAATGCTAAAACAAAAACGTAAACGTAAACTAGCTAGAGAAAGACAGTTGCAGATGGAAATGAATCAACAACAAGCTCAAATAAACAGTCAATCTCAACAAGCAGCTGCAGAATCTGAAGTTGCAAAACAACAAGCTTTAACTAGTGAAAAAGTAAATTTTGAAGAAGCAAAATCACAGTTTGAAATACAACGTATGCGAACTGAAGCTCAAATTAAAAGAGAATTAATGGCTGAAGAATTTAATTATCAGTTACAATTAGAGCAGATGAAAAATAAGCGCGATACAGATAGAGAGGTAATGATAGAAGAGCGTAAAGACAAAAGAACAAGAATAGCTGGGACGCAACAAAGTGAAATGATTAGTCAGAGAAAAAATAATTCTATGCCTATAGATTTCGAAACTCAATCAGTTGCAAGAAATATTGACAACTCCCAGTTGTAGTATTAATTATTTAATTATATTTTATTATGGCAGAACAAAAAGCGGCCGTAGAGGTCAAACAAGAAGGTGAATTTACTTTAAAAGGTAAAAATAAACCTAAACGTAAGGTAAAAGATTTAGGTAAAACTAAAAATGAACCTGTAAAAATGGAGATTAACAAACCAGTAGAAAAAAAGGTTGAAACTCCTAAAATTGATTTAACTAAAACAGAAGATAATGCCGTTCAAGAGCGAAAAACAGAGGAGATACCTGTGGGCGACAAACCCGAAGTTAGCAGAGAAGTGGACCAAGAAGTACGGGTCAGCGATACAAATGATAAAAAAGATTCTCCACTCGAAGTAATTGAAGAAATTACAGAAGAAGTTAAACCAACACAAGAAATAAAAGAAAAACCTCAACTCATTAAAACACCTGAGTTACCAGAAAATGTAGAAAAATTAGTTACATTTATGAATGAAACAGGTGGTACAGTAGAGGATTATGTAGAATTAAATAAAGATTATTCAAAGTTAAGTAATGATCAACTTTTACATGAATATTTAAGAAAAACTAAACCTCATTTAGATTCTGAAGATATTAATCTTATTATGGAAGATTATCAATATGATGAAGAACTAGATGATCAAAAAGAAATACGAAGAAAAAAGTTAGCTTATAAAGAAGCTGTTGCTTCAGCAAAGCAAGATTTAGAAAATAGAAAAACTAAATATTATGCTGAAATAAAAAACAGACCTGGAGTTAATCATGAACAACAAAAAGCTTTAGACTTTTTTAATCGTTACAACAAACAGCAAGAAACTATAAAGCAGTCTCAGGCGGATTTTAAAAATCGTACTAAACAAATATTGAACAATGATTTCGAAGGTTTCGAATATAGTGTGGGAGATAAAAGATTTAGATACAAAGTAAAAGACCCTGCGACGTTAGCCGAAACTCAGTCTGATATTAACAACTTTGTAGGTAGATTTTTAGACAAAGAAGGTAGAATAAAAGATACTGCCGGTTATCACAAAGCTTTATATGCTGCGATGAATGCTGATAAATTAGCGTCTCATTTTTATGAGCAAGGCAAAGCTGACGGTGTTAAATCACTTGTTCAGCAATCTAAGAATCCATCTACTGATGCGCCAAGGCAAGTTGCCAGCGGGGATGTTTACGTAGGAGGGTTTAAAGTAAAAGCCATTAGTGGAGCAGATTCGTCAAAACTAAAAATCAAAAAACGAACATTTAATAATTAAAATTTAAAATTATGGCTTTAAATCCCCAGTTTGGCTCGATTATACCTAGTCAAACTCAAGAAGTCTTACAATCTAACTATTTACAGTGGACTGATCCTGCTGCAGCTGATTTTACATCATTTGCTCAACAGTATTTACCAGAGATCTACGAAGCTGAAGTTGAAAGATATGGTAACAGAACCTTATCTGGATTCTTAAGAATGGTTGGGGCGGAGCTTCCAATGACAAGTGACCAAGTAATCTGGTCTGAACAAAATAGATTACATATTGCATATGATAACTGTACAGTTGGTGTTGGTGATGTTATCACCGTTACTACTGCTGCTAACACTTTTAACGTTATATCTGTAAATTCTACAGTTGTAGTAATGGACGACTTTGGTAACGAAGCAAAGTGTTTTGTATCAGCTAGTGTTCCTGGTGCTCCAGGTACTATTACTGTACTACCTTATACTGCTGCAAATTTAGCTGCAGCTGGTATTGTTGGAAACGTAAAAGTATTCGTATACGGTTCTGAGTATAGAAAAGGATCTACTACTCCTAACTATGATGCTGTTACTGATCCAAATGGTTATATCAGTGTTGACCCACAGTTTACTCAATTTTCTAACTTACCTGTAATTATCAGAAACAAATACGTAGTAAATGGTTCTGATACTGCACAGATCGGTTGGGTTGAGGTTTCAACTGAAGACGGAACTGGAGGATACTTATGGTATCTAAAAGCTGAGTCTGAAACTAGATTAAGATTTGAGGATTATTTAGAAATGATGTGTGTAGAAGGTGAATTAAACACCGGAGGTGCTGTTGCAGCAACTTTAAAAGGAACACAAGGTTTATTTGCAGCTATCGAAGATAGAGGTAATGTACAAGTTGGTTTCTCTGCAGCTACAGGTATCAGTGATTTCGATGATATTCTTAGAAACTTAGACACTCAGGGTGCAATTGAAGAGAACATGTTATTCTTAGACAGACAAACTGCTCTTGATTTTGATGATATGCTTGCTGCTATCTCAGCTGGATCAAGTGGTGGTACTGCTTATGGATTATTTGAAAACTCTGAAGAAATGGCGTTAAACTTAGGTTTCAGCGGTTTCAGAAGAGGTTCATATGACTTCTATAAAACAGATTGGAAATACTTAAATGATGCTTCTACAAGAGGTGCAATGGTAGGACCAAACTCAATTGAAGGAGTTTTAATTCCAGCTGGTACTACAACTGTTTATGACCAAATTTTAGGAACTAACATCAGAAGACCTTTCTTACACGTAAGATATAGAGCTTCACAAACTGATGATAGAAGAATGAAGTCTTGGTTAACAGGTTCTGTTGGTGGTGCATTTACTAGTGATCTTGATGCAATGGAAGTAAACTTCCTTTCAGAAAGATGTTTAGTAACTCAAGCTGCTAACA